>Ga0134079_10000061_pt1 | contig 23656 bp, 23 predicted proteins | sample 15_taG_2_FD_119770 | JGI IMG/M metagenome (GOLD analysis project Ga0134079, IMG submission 119770) | Grasslands soil microbial communities from the Angelo Coastal Reserve, California, USA - 15_D_Rain_40cm_2_09182015 | ecosystem: Environmental > Terrestrial > Soil > Grasslands ...
CACGCTCATATCCAGCTCGCCTGCCACGAGCAGATCGTTCAACTCAGCCGGCGTTCCAGTGACGAGCTCGCCGCCGAGTGGCAAGGCGACGATGCCGCGATCGATCGCCCCGTAGACGGGCGCGCAGTTGATGTAGCCGATGCGGCCAATCCTCATAGTGTCGATCACTCGGCGCCATCCACGGCTGTCGGTACCGGCTGTCTGCCCCGCGCCGACGTCTTGATCCGATGCTCGATCTGGAAAAGGGACCCCTGCGGCGCGGGTCCCTCTGGCCGCACCGGCGCGGTCTGGGGCTTCGGCTCGTAGCCCTCGAAGGTCCGCACGGTCTGATACAGCGAGTCGCGCTCGACCGGCTCTTTCCCTGCCCCGCGGATCAGCGTCACGATCTCGTCGTACGACAGCCACATCGGCGTCGGGGCTCCGGCCTCGTGATAGACGCGCTCGAACACCACCGTCCCCTCGAGGTCGTCACATCCGAAGGTCAGGGCCACTTGGGAAATAAAAGGCGTCACCATTGGCCAATGCGTCTTCACGTGCGGGATGTTGTCGAGCAACAGCCGCCCCACGGCGATGTTTTTGAGATCGTCGAACCCCGTCGTCGCCGTCCCCGTCCGGCCCAGTTTTTCGCCGAGCTCGTTGTGATCGGGGTGATAGGCCAGCGGGATGTACGTGAGGAAACCGCCGGTCTCGTCTTGCAGCGCGCGGAGCGCGAGCAGGTGATCGACGCGGTCTGCCATCGTCTCGACGTGCCCGTACAGCATGGTGCAATTCGACGGGATGCCGAGCTGGTGGGCCTCGCGATGGACGGCGAGCCATTCGTCGCCGGTGAGCTTGCGGTCGGCGATCGTGGCGCGCGCCGCGGGAGAGAAGACTTCTGCGCCGCCGCCCGGGAGCGTGCTCACGCCGGCGTCCTTCATCGCCTGCAACACTTCGCGCGTGGTCATGCCTTCGATTCTCGCGAGGTGGGCCACTTCGACCGCGGTCAACGCCTTGATCATCACCTGCGGGTGTCGCTCCTTGAGCCCGCGGAACATGTCCACGTAGTACTCGAGCCGTAGCTTGGGATGCAGGCCGCCCACGATATGGAACTCGCGCGTGGGGTTGTCGCGCGCGGCGTCGGCTTCGGCAAAGACTTCTTCCAGACCGCGCGTGTAGGCGCCGGCTTCCTTGGGCATGCGGGCAAAGGAGCAGAAGACGCAGGTGTTGCGCAGGATGCAGACGTTGGTCGGATTGATGTGCTGGTTGGCGGCGAAGTAGACGCGCTCGCCGTTCTTGCGGACGTTGGCCAGGTTCGCCATTTGTCCCAGCGTCAACAGGTCGTCAGATGCAAAAAGCGCGAGGCCATCCTCGCGCGTGAGCCGCTCGCCTCGTTGGACCTTCTCCGCAATAGATCGGAGACTCATGCCGCTCTCCGTACAGCGAGCGTCACGTTGTGCCCCCCGAAGCCGAACGAGTTCGACAGCGCCACATCGAAGTGCCGCTGCACCGCCTTGTTCGGCGCCGAGTCGAGATCGCAGGCGGGATCAGCGGTGAACTGGTTGATGGTCGGCGGAATGACGCCGTTCTGGATGGCGAGCGCGCAGATCGCGAGCTCCAGCGCGCCCGCGGCGCCGAGCAGGTGGCCGGTCATCGACTTGGTGGAGCCGAAGATCAGCTTGCGGGCGTGATCGCCGAACACCGTTTTCACCGCGGCCGTCTCGGCGGCGTCGCCGTGTGGCGTGGACGTGCCGTGCGCATTGATGTAGCCGACGTCCTCGGGCCGGATTCCGGCCGACTTCATCGCCAGCCGCATCGCTTCCTGCGCGCCCGAGCCGTCGGGCGCAGGGGCCGTGATGTGATGCGCGTCGGCCGTCGCGCCGTAGCCGACGACCTCGGCGACGATCTTGGCGCCGCGCCGCGTCGCGCGCTCCCACTCTTCCAGGATGACGACGGCGGCGCCGTCACCCATCACGAAGCCGTCGCGGTCCTTGTCGAACGGCCGGCTCGCCGTCTTCGGATCGTCGTTGCGCTCCGACAGCGCCTTCATGTTGGCGAAGCTGGCGAGCGCGAGCGGCGTGATCGCGGCTTCGGATCCGCCGGCGACCATCACGTCCGCCTGGTTCGAACGGATCAAGTCGAACGCGTCTCCCACCGCGTGCCCCGACGACGCGCAGGCCGAGACGGTGCAGTAGCACGGGCCCTGGAAGCCGAACCGCATCGACACGATGGCCGACGCGACGTTCGCCATGAACATCGGGACGAAGAACGGCGACACGCGGCTGGGACCCTTCTCGATGAAGGTGCGCATGTTCTCTTCGAACGTCGCGATCCCGCCCGTGCCGCTGCCGATGATCACGCCGATGCGTTTGAGGTCGAGCGGGCTCGTTTCGATGCAGGAGTCGCGCACCGCCTGCACCGCCGCGCCCATCGCGAACTGCGAGAACAGGTCGTAGCGGCGGGCTTCCTTCTTATCGATGTACTGGAGGGGATCGTAGCCCTTCACTTCGCAGGCGAAGTGCACGGGCAGCTGCGTGTGATCAAAACGAGTAATCGGACCCGCCCCCGACTGTCCGTCGACGAGGGCGGCCCAGGTGCTGGCGACGTCGTTGCCAACCGGCGTCACGAGCCCGAGGCCCGTGATCGCCACCCGGCGCGTCACTATTTGCCTTTCCCCATCTTGTCATGGAGATACGACATCGCCGCCCCGACCGTGCGGAGCTTCTCCGCCTCTTCGTCCGGGATGTCGATGTCGAATTCCTTCTCGAACGCCATGACCAGCTCGACGGTATCGAGGCTGTCGGCGCCGAGGTCCTCCATGAAGCTCGCGTCGTTGGTGAGCTTGTCGCGCTCGACTCCCAGCTCTTCGACGATGATGTCTTTGACCTTCTCCTCGAGCTGCTTCATGTCCATTGCCATGGGTAACCCTCAGCGAAGGTGAACCGGCTCACATCACCATCCCGCCATCAACGACCAGGACCTGTCCCGTAATGTAGCTGGCCAAGTCGGAGGCGAGAAAGAGGACGGCGGCGGCAATCTCGGTGCCCTGCCCCAGCCGTCCCAGCGGAATGTTGTCCAGGAAGTACTGCTTGGCTTCCGGAGAAATGCCCTGTGTCAGTTCGGTCACCACAAAGCCCGGAGCGATCGCATTCACCAGTACGTTGCGCGAGGCTAACTCCTTGGCCACCGATTTGGTGAAGCCGATGATGCCGGCTTTGGACGCGGAGTAGTTGGACTGGCCCTTGTTGCCGTTCAACCCCACAACACTGGTGATGTTGATTACCCGGCCCCAGCGGCGCTTGATCATCCCGCGGGCCGCGTACTTGGTCATGAGGAACGTGCCCTTCAGGTTCGTATCCAGCACCGAATCCCAATCCCCTTCGCTCAGCAGAAACAGCAGATTGTCCTTCGTGAAACCGGCGTTGTTGACGAGGACGTCGATCTGCCCGAAATCCTTCTCGACCGCCTTCGCAAATGCCTCGACCTGAGCTGCGACGCCGACATCGCAGGCATAGCCGCGCGTGCCCTCCCCGAACTCGTTCGCCGCCTTCTCCGCTGCCGCGCTGTCGCGCGAGCACAGCGCCACCTTCGCGCCCGCATCGAGGAAGGCCCGGCAGATGTCATGTCCAATGCCGCGCGTTCCGCCGGTGACGAGCGCGACTTTTCCTTTCAGATCGAGCCGCACGCGATTCCCACTTTGGACGGCGGGTTCGATTGCCGCTGCTTCCTTCGCCATAGTCACGCTGCTTCCATGAACCTGGTCACCTCATCCGCCGTTCCCACACTGACCACGTTCGCCTCGGGTACGATTCGCTTCAAGAGACCCGCGAGCACCGCTCCGGGGCCAATTTCCACAAAGCGCGCGCTTCCACTCTCCCCGTCGCCTCCCATGCGCGCCGCGTGCTGCATGCATTCTACCCAACGGACCGGCGCCGTGAGTTGGTCCGAGAGCAGCCGGCGGGCCCGGCCGGCGTCTTTCACCGCCTCCGCGGTCGCGTTGGCGATCACGGGAAACGCCGGATCCGAGAACTCGGCGCGATCGAGCGCCAGCTGCAGGTGATTCTTGGCGGGCCCCATCAGCGGCGAGTGAAATGCGCCGCTGACCTTCAGCGCGATGACACGCTTGGCGCCCCGCTTCTTGCAGGCGTCGCCCGCGCGTGTGACCGCGTCGGGATCTCCCGAGATCACCGTCTGATCGGGCGCATTGATGTTCGCGGCCACGGCGACGCTCGCCTGCTGCGAGGCCTCCTCACATGCCGCTTCGACTTCCTTCGTCGGCAGCCCGAGCACCGCGGCCATCGTCCCCGGCCGCTCTTCTCCGGCCTTCTGCATCAGCTCACCACGCTTGCGCACGAGCTTCGCGGCCTGCGGCGATCCCAGCGCGTTGGCGGTGACGTACGCCGAGTATTCCCCGAGCGAGTGCCCAGCGGCGGTGACCACGTGCTCGACCTTGTCGCGGACGATGGCAAACACCGCGGCGCTGTGCGCGAGAATCGCCGGCTGCGCGTTCTGCGTCGCGATCAGCTCTTCTTCGGGACCTTCGAACATGATTCTGGACAATGAGACGCCGAGCGCTTCGTCGATCGCGTCGAACACGGCGCGGGCCGCGGGAAACTGCTCCGCCAGATCCCTCCCCATGCCCACTTTTTGCGCGCCCTGGCCCGGGCAGAGCCAGATGACGGGCGCAGCATGCTGCGCCCCTACCACCGTACGACCATGCTACCCCAGGTGAAGCCGGCGCCGAACGCGCAGAACATCACCTTCATGCCGGGCTGTACGCGGCCACACTTCACGGCCTCGTCGAGCGCGATGGCGATGGAGGCAGCGGACGTGTTGCCGAAGCGATCCACGTTGACATAGACCTTGTCCATCGGCATGCCGGCGTGTTTGGCGGTCGCCTCGATGATGCGGATGTTGGCCTGATGGGGGATGAGCAAATCGATATCGCCGGCGGCGAGGCCCGCGCGCTCCAGCGCATGGTCGCAGGCGTCCGCCATCGAGAGCACCGCGGCCTTGAAGACCTCGCGGCCCGCCATCTTGATGTAGTAGCTGTGATCCTTGAGCAGCTCTTCGCTCGGCGGATGCGTGGCGCCACCGCCGGGCCGGTAGAGCAATTCCGCGAGCGTGCCGTCCGTCTTCAGGTAGACGCCCAGGATCCCGCGGCCGTTCGTGCTCCTGCGGACAATGGTCGCCCCCGCGCCGTCGCCGAACAACACGGCGGTGGTGCGGTCGCTCCAATCCATGATACTGGTGAGCTTTTCCGCGGCGATGACCAGCACGTGCTGCCCCTGCTCGGTGGCGATGATCCCTTCGGCGGTGCTCAGGGCAAACACGAATCCCGAGCACGCGGCGCCCACGTCGAATGCCGCCGCGTTCTTGGCGCCCAGAATCGCTTGGAGGTCGCACGCCTGCGAAGGCAGCAGCCGGTCGGGCGACGCCGTGGCGTACACGATCGCGTCGATGTCGAGTGGGGTGAGCCCGGTCTGTTCGAGCACCTGGAGCGCCGCGGCCTTCCCCATGCAGGCATTGGTCTCGTCCTTGGTCGAGACGCGCCGCTCCTTGATCCCGGTGCGCTCCTGGATCCACTGGTCGGAGGTGTCGAGGAATTTCGAGAATTCCTCGTTCTTCATCACGCGCGGCGGGGCGTAGCTGCCGGTGCCCCAGAGCTCGGCGAACGGTCGCTTCACGCGGAGATCTTTCCGTCCTGGGCGAATTCGGCGGCGATGTCCTCGGAGAGATGGCTCGAGACGGCCTGCACCGCCACGCGGATCGCGTTCTTGATCGCCTTGGCGGGCGAGGCGCCGTGACAGATGATCACGACGCCCTGCACGCCGAGCAGCGGCGCGCCGCCGTAGGTGGCGTAGTCGAGCACGTTCAGCACGTTCGTCATTTCCGGCCGCTGGAGCACGTCGGGCGCTTCGCGCTTGATGAGCGCGACGAACACGCGGCCTGCCGACTCGTAGAACTTCAGCACGACGTTGCCGACGAACCCGTCGCACGCCACCACGTCGAGCCGTTGGCCGCGTGCTTCGCCCACGGGGATGTCGCGCCCCTCGACGTTGCCGATGTAGTTGAGGCCGGTCGTCTGCTTCAGGAGCTGATGCGCTTCCTTGACGACCGCGTTTCCCTTCTCGTCCTCTTCGCCGATGTTGAGCAGCCCGACGGTGGGATTCTGGCGGCCGAGCACGTCGCGCGCGTACACGGAGCCAAGGTGTGCGAAGCCGACGATCTCACGGGCGTCGACGTCCACGTTGGCGCCGCCATCGACCACGAGCACCGGCTGGCCGGCGCTCGGGAACAGGGCGCCGATCGCGGCCCGCTGCACGCCGGGATGCAGCCGCAAGAGGAGCGTGCTCGCGGCCATCACCGCGCCGGTGTTGCCGGCGGAGATGAACGCGTCAGACTTGCCCTTTTGTTGGAGGCCGACGCCGACGGCGATCGAGGAGCGCGGCTTGCCGCGGATGGCGGCGAGCGGCTTGTCGCCCATCGCCACGACCTCGGGGGCATCGACGATTTCCACGCGGGCGCGGTCCACATCCCCCACCCGGGCCAGTGCCGCTTCGATGTCCGCCTTGCGGCCCACGAGCTGCAGGTGGAAGTCCGGCGGCAACTCCTTGAGTGCCTGCGCCGCGCCCTCCACCTCGACCTGGGGGGCTTTGTCGCTACCCATCGCGTCCAACGCGATGCGGATCATCAATCCTCGACGATCACTCGCTGTTCGCCGTTGTAATACCCGCAGGTCGGGCAAACGCGATGGGGCTGTTTCATGTCACCGCAGCGCGGACAGGGCTGCAGTGTGGGACGCACGGCCTTGTAGTGCGTGCGGCGTGCGCGCTTTTTGCGTTTCGACGTTCTGCGCTTGGGTACGGCCATGACACCAGTCCTTAGTCCTTAGTTGTTAGAGCCGAGCTTGTCCTTCAGAGCCTTGAGCGGCTGCCAGCGTGCTTCCGTGGCTGGCGCGCATCCGCACGGGCCGGCGTTCAAATCCTTCCCGCACTGCGGGCACATGCCCTTGCAGTCCTCACGGCACACCACGTATCGCGGCGCCGTGAGCAGCAGCTCCTCGCGGACGGCCCGCGTGACATCGACCTCCGTTGCGTCCGGAGCGACGGCGTAGGAGTCGGGATCGTCCTGCGCCTCGGCGTCCTGGGTGAATAGTGCCCCGATCTCCAGGCTGAGGGGGGTCGACACGGGCGTCAGGCACCGCCGGCACTCACTTTGAATGGCCGTGGTCGCCTTCCCCTGCCAGTAGAACCGCCCCTCGCCGATGGTCTGCAACCGCCCGCTGACCACGACGGGTTCCCGGAGGGGGATGTCGGTGCCTTCCAGGGCCGGGTCGTCCTGCTGCAACTGGCCCCGCGTTTCGACTGGACCCCGGGCCAGCTCTCGCAGATCGACTCGCAACATGGTGAGCGAAGCTAAACCCTTGTGGTGCTTGCGTCAACGGGATTGCGTCGGGAAGAAAAACGCCACTTCCCGCGCCGCATTCTCCGGGGAATCGGAGGCATGAATCGCGTTCTTCTCCTTGGACTGCGCGTACAGCTTGCGAATCGTCCCAGAGTCGGCCTGCGCCGGGTCGGTCGCGCCGATCACCTTCCGCAGGTGCGTGACGGCGTCGTCCCGTTCGAGCACGAGCGCCAGCGCCGGTCCGGACGTCATGAAGCTGACGAGAGGCCGGAAGAAGGGGCGCTCGCGATGCACCTCGTAGAACGATTTCGCCCGTTCCTCGGTGAGGCGCACCATCTGCGCCTCCCGAATTTGGAAGCCTTCGGCCTCGAGGTGAGCGATGATCTTTCCGGTATGCCCGGATTGCACCGCGTCAGGCTTGATGATGGCTAACGTCAAGCGACTCACAATCGCTCCTTCAGTAACGGTACGACGTCGAGGGGGCGCTTCATCACGCTGATCCCCGCCTTCTCGAAGGCCGCGATCTTTTCGGCGGCCGTTCCGGACGAGCCGGAGATGATCGCCCCCGCGTGACCCATGCGGCGGCCCGGCGGCGCGGTCTGGCCGGCGATGAATCCCACGACCGGCTTCTTCACTTTTTCCTTGACGAATTCGGCGGCCTGCTGCTCATCGGTGCCGCCGATCTCGCCGATCATGACGATGGCTTCCGTCTCCGGATCGGCCGCGAACGCGGCAAGGCAATGGATGAAGTTCGTCCCGATGAGCGGGTCTCCACCGATCCCGACGCAGCTCGATTGGCCAAAGCCGTTGGTCGAGAGCTGGTGGATGATTTCGTAGGTCAGCGTGCCGCTGCGCGACACGAGGCCGATGCGCCCGGGCTGGCAAATCGAGCCCGGGATGATTCCCACCTTGCTCTTCCCCGGAGAAATGAGCCCGGGACAGTTCGGGCCGATGAGCCGCGCGCCGCGCTCGTGGACGTAGGGCAGCGCGCGCGTCATGTCGAGGACCGGAATGCCTTCCGTGATGCAGATGATCAGCTCGATGCCCGAGTCGGCGGCTTCGAAAATCGCCGACGCCGCGACCGCCGCCGGGACATAGATGACAGACGTATTCGCCTGCGTGGCATGGACCGCTTCGGCGACCGTGTTGAATACCGGCACCGCGTCCTCGAATCGCTGGCCGCCTTTTCCGGGCGTGACGCCGGCGACGACCTTGGTGCCGTACGCCATCATCTGCTTGGCATGGAACGAGCCGTCGCGGCCGGTGATGCCCTGCACCACAAGCTTTGTCGAATGATCGATGAAGATGCTCATGCGGCTTTCCCGGTCGCTTTCGCCACGGCTTGCTTTACCGCTCCATCCATATCCGTCAGCGCCGGGAAGCCGGCCTTCTTCAGGATCTCGACCGCGATCGCCTCGTTCGTCCCGATGAGCCGGATGACCATGGGTACCTTGACCGAGAATTCGCGAGTTGCCTGGACGATGCCGTTGGCAACGTCGTCGGCACGCGTAATCCCGGCGAACACATTGAACAGGATCGCCTTCACGTGGGGGTCGGACGTGATGATACGCAGCGCACTCACGACTTTCTGCGGATTGGAACTGCCGCCGATGTCGAGGAAGTTGGCCGGCTCGCCGCCGTAATACTTCACGAGGTCCATCGTCGCCATCGCGAGGCCGGCGCCGTTTACGCAGCAGCCGACGTTACCCTCGAGCTTGATGAACGTGAGCCCCGCTTCGCGCGCCGCCACTTCCTCCCGTGCCTCGGCGGAGGTGTCGCGCAGCGCCGCGATGTCGGGCCGGCGCTCGAGCTCGTTGTCGTCCACCACGATCTTGGCGTCGAGTGCCTGCACGCTGCCGTCGGCAGTCGTGACGAGCGGATTGATCTCGGTGAGGGAGCCCCCCACCGCGTAGAAGGCGCCGTACAGCTTCTGCATGATGTCGGCGGCCGCGCGCGCCTGCTTCACATCGCTGTAGAGCTTGAAGCCGAGCGCCATCGCCTGGTGCGAGAGCAGCCCATAGCGCGGATCGACTGCGAGCCGATGGATCTTCTCGGGCGTCTTCGCCGCGACTTCCTCGATGTCGATGCCGCCCGCCGGGCTCACCATCAGCACCGGGCGCTGCGACGCGCGGTCGACGATGATGCCGACGTAGCTCTCGGACGCGATCTCCGCCGTCGGCGCGATCAAAACCTTCTGGACCGTGAGTCCCTTGATCGTCATGCCCAGGATAGCCTTCGCGTGCGCCTCGGCCTCGGCCGCCGTCTTGGCGAGCTTCACGCCGCCGGCTTTGCCGCGGCCGCCGGCATGCACTTGCGCCTTGACCACGACTCTGCCGCCGAAGCGCGCCGCGATGGCGCCTGCCTCCGCCGGCGTGCTCGCGACCTCGCCGGGCGGTACGGGAATGCCGTGACGCCGCAAAATGTCTCGTGCCTGATACTCGTGCAGATTCACGCGTGCTCCTTCGCAATCGTCGTCCCGGCCTCACCGCGGAGTGCCGCGAGGCCGTCCGGCAGCTCGGCGATGATCGCGCGCCCCCCATCTTCGGCGGTGCGCACGAAGTCGGCGGCCGCCTCGACTTTGGGTCGCATGCTGCCGGTGCCGAGCTCTTTGCCCGCCAGCAGATGATCGGCCTGCGCCAGCGTCAGCCGCCGGATCGCTTCCTGTTGGGGCGTGCCGTACCCGCGATACACTGCGCGGACATTCGTCAGAATCAATAGCACTTGCGCCCCTATTTCCCGCCCGAGGATTGCGGCCACGCGGTCCTTGTCGGCCACCGCGTCGATGCCTTCGAGACCCAGTTTCGGGTCGCGGTACACCGGCGAGCCCCCGCCCCCGCCCGCGATCACGATGTAACCGGCCACGGAGAGATCGTGCACCATCTGGCTTTCCACGATGCCGATGGGGCGTGGGCTCGGGGCGAGCCGCCGGCCCTCGCGCACGGGAATCCCGCGCGCCACGAGACGCGCCTGGCGTACGGGATCGAGTGTGTGCCCGACCGGTTTCGATGGCGTCCGCAGGTCGGGATCGTCCGCATGACAGAGCGTCTGCGTGATCATCGTGACGACCGAGCGCTGCACGCCGGCGCGCTCCAGCGCGTTCTGGAGCGACTGCTGGATCATGTATCCCATCCACCCTGCCGTGCCGGCCACCAGCACGCCCAGCGGCAACGGCGCGACTTGATCAGCCGCGATCTCGTTCCGCGCGAGCTCATCGCCCACCTGCGGTCCGTTGCCGTGAACGAGCACGATGTTCCAGCCGGCGGCGGCGAGATCGACGATGGGCGCGAGACTGGCGCGGGTATGACGGAACTGATTGCTGATTGTCGGCCGCTCATTGGGTGGGGCGACGGCGTTCCCTCCGAGGGCGATGACGATGGTTCCCGGGTCGGACACGGCGGCGCAACCTAGCGGGGCCGTTGCGGCGGAGCAAGCTCACCGATGAGCTGGCGCCACAGGCTGCCGAACAGCTCGAGATTCCCGGCGGCGAGCGCGGAGTCGGCCCGCATGGCCAGGTGCTGGGCGCGCTCCCAGCGCGCGGCGAGCGTCGTGTCGGTGACGATTTGCTCGCCACCGAGCAGCGCGGCGCGGGCGGAGAGGGCAACGCCGCTCCGTCCGTCGAACGTCACGTAGACCTCCGTGACGCGGGGTGCCGGCGGAGGAGGCGGGGGGACGCGCAGCGGAACGGGATCGAGGAACTGCGCCTGGACCGTGATCAGCGCGCTGCCGGCGGGCCAGACGCGCAGCTCGCCGGGTCGCAGCAGCGAGGAGCCGACCAGCTCTCCAGGAAGTTTTGCAGGATTGGCGGGCCAGGGCCGCCAGAGGTGGAGCTCGGGGCCACGAGTTGTGATCGCGCCCGCGAGGAGGCCTACGAAGCGCTTCGGCGTGAGGAGTCCGGATTCCAGCGCGACCGCCGTCCACACGCCCCGCCCGGCATCCCCCTCACTGCCGGCTGGGACACCAAGCTGGAAAGGATCCCGCGGGCGCGCGCTCCACCCGGCCTCCGCGATGGAGTCCGCGCTCGCGCGCACGAGCTGCTCCACGGCGACCTTGAACGTTTCGATCGGATAGGCGAGCTGACCGCGCAGATCTGCGGGTAGGCGTTCGGCCGGCTCGATCAGAGGCTCGAAGCGCCGTGCCCAAGCCGCTGTCAGCGAGTCGTACCCGGGCGCGAGCCAGAGATGCGTCTCCCCGGTTTCGGCACTGACGGCCCCGATCAGGCCGGCGCGGAGGAAGCGTCGCTCTTCGTCCCCCCCCTCTTCAATGATCGGGCGGACGAGCGGGAAGGCCTCGTGCGACACGTAGCCCCAGCTCACCCACCACAGCGCGTCCGGGCCTGCGCCCCCGCGAAGCACCGGCGTCGGAGCGCCGAAGTTCGCGAATGGCGCGAGCCGCCCCAGGCGATCGGTGACATCGCGGCGCCAGAGCAGTACCCGAGGCGGACCGTTCGAGTCGCCGCGCGTGAGGCCCCACTCCTGGATGGTCCACGCGATGGCAAAGCGGCGCAGTGCACCGGTGAGCGCGATGCCGCGCGCCCCTCTGGTGCCGTTGCCTGCTGGCGCGCTGTCGGCTGACATGACGATCGGGCCGTCGAGCCCCCCCCCCCCGCCGGGCCCGAACAACAATCGCATCTTCCCGGAGGGCAACGTGGAGACCGCGAGACCACTGTCCGTCTCCAGCGCGAGCCGGAGCGGTCCCGGTGCGCGGGCCGGTGCCACCAGCCAGACGGCGCCGCGATCGTCGGCGCGCGGCGCGCGCAGCGCAACCGAGGTGACGTTGGTATCCAGCGCGCGCGCGACATGCGCGGGGTCCCACAGCGGAATCGCGCGAACCGCCCTCTCTCCCGACGCGAACGCCGGCGGCGGTGTCGAATCCAGCTGACTGAGCCCGAACGCGACCTGCTCGAGCGCGGCGCGTCTCTGGCGGAGCTCGGGACTCTCGGCCGCCGAGGCGCGCACGACGCCTGGGATCACGAAGTAGCCGGCGGTGATGGTGACGAGCAACGCGGCCCAGCCCGCGAGGATGAGTGTGGGCCGGTCGCGCCAGGCCCAGACGAGTGAGATGACAGTCGCCACGATCGCGACGGCGGCGACCACCCGGGCGCCTGGGATGCGCACCGCGAGCGCAGCCTGGTCCACCGCGCCGTGGAATCCGCCGACGACCTCTGCCGGATCGAGGGCGGCTCCCCAGGCGATGACGAGCGCGAGACACGCGAGCAGCACGCCGAGATGTGCGCGCGCGTGGTTGCTCGCGCGGATCCGGCCGCGGTGGATGCGCAACGATCCGATCACGCCGTAGAGCAGCGACACGACGCCGAGACCGCCGAGCACCAGGATGAACGCGCGGTTCTGCAGCACGGAGAGCCACGGCAGCACACTGACGTAATAGCCCGCGTCGAAGCCCAGCCTGGTGGAATCGGTGACGCCGAAGTGCGGCGGCGACGCCGCGAGCACGGCGTGCCGCCACCAACCGGCGGTGCCGAGCGAGAACACAGCGCCGAGCACGATGCCAAGCAGCACGGTGAGGGTGAGGAGCGTCCGGCGCGGCACCGCTTCCACGATCTCGAGATCGCCGAGCCGGCGCGGCATCTGCACCGAGCCGACGGCTCGGTAGACGATGAGGAGATTGGCGGTGATCCAGGTTATCGCGACGCCCAGGACGATGAGCTGGAGGAGGCGGGAGAGATCACGGACGGCGATCACCGCCTCGCCACCGGCGAACGTGCGGTCCCAGGCGCGCTCGGCCGTCTCCACGGCCAGCCAGCGGCCGCCGACCAGTGCAGCCACCAGGGCCCCGGCGCCGATTAGGTACAGCGTGCGCCGGTTGGCTCGCGTCACACCGTCACGCCGCGCGCCGTCAGCCAGCCCTCGACCTTGGCGCGGTACGCGTCGCGGGCCGTTGGACTGGTCGCTTCGAACCGCATCACCAGGACCGGTTGCGTGTTCGAGGCGCGCAGGAGTCCCCACCCTTCCGGGAACGTGATGCGCACGCCGTCGAGCGTCGAGACGGGATACTTCGCGGCGAACTCGTCCGCGGCGTGCCGGACGACGTCGAACTTCTGCTCGTCCGGGCAATCGACGCGGAGTTCCGGCGTGGCGTACGTCTTGGGAAGATCGGCGAGCAGGCGGGAGAGCGGGCCGCCTTCGCGCGCCACGTAGGCGAGCAACCGGGCCGCGGCAAAGAGGGCGTCATCGAAGCCGTACCAGTCGCCGCCGAAGAACATGTGGCCGCTCATCTCGCCCGCGAGCGGTGCGCCGATCTCCTTCATCTTTTGCTTGATGAACGAGTGTCCGGTCTTCCACATCACCGGGTCGAGGCCCGCCTTCTTCAACATCTGTGGCAAGATCTCCGAGCACTTCACGTCGAAGATGACGGGCTTGCCTTTGCCCATCCGCCGGACCAGGTCGCGCCCGAAGAGCACGAGGAGCTGGTCGCCGAGCACCGGCTCGCCCTTCTCGTCCACGGCGCCGATGCGGTCGCCATCGCCGTCGAACGCGATACCCAGCTCCGCCTTCTCCTTCTTCACCGCCGCCTGCAGGTCGTGCAGGTTCTCGAGCACGGTTGGATCGGGATGGTGATGAGGGAATGTCCCGTCTGACTCCGCGAACAAGGCCACGACGTCCGCGCCCAGGTCGCGCAGGGTCTCGATCGCTACGAGACTTGTGACGCCGTTGCCGCAGTCCACGACGACCCGGAGCCGCCGGGCGAGCGGCGTGTTGCGCTGCACGATCGCCTGGCGGTACGCGGTGAGCAGTGCGCGGTGCGCGGAAATTGCGCCTCCCGGCTTCGCGAGCAACTTCCCGTCCTCGATCAGTCCCCGAAGGATCTGAATGTCGTCGCCGAACACCGCGTCGTGCGCCAGCACCATCTTGAAGCCGTTGAACTCGGACGGATTGTGCGACCCGGTGACCTGGATGCCGCCGTCTACCGGCAGCGTCTTGGTCGCGAAATAGAGCGCGGGCGTCGGTAATTCACCCACGTCGACCGCCGCGCCGCCGGCGGCAGCGATTCCTTCGGCAACTCCCTGGGCGAGCCTCGCGCCCGATGGACGGTTGTCGCGTCCGACCGCGACCCGCGGCTTCGCGGTACCCCCGAGGCGCTGCCACGCGAACGTCGTGTACGCCTGCCCCACCGCGCGCGCCGTAGCGGGCGTGAGCTCTTTATCGACGAGACCGCGGATGTCGTACTGGCGAAAGATCGTGGCGGGAAGCTTCACGGCCTTCAGGGTGGGGAGACTGCGGTGGTCGCTGAAGACGGTTGCACGCTGTTTCCCGCAGACTTGGCCAGCTCGAACAGCGGGTTGGGCCAGATGCCGAACACCAACAGGCCAAGCACCGCGGCTGCGACGGCGGTGCGTGCCCACCGGTCGAGCCGCACGTCCACGTGGGCCGCTTCATTCGGCTCGGGCTTCATGTACATCGCCATGATGACGGGAAGATAGTACCCCGCCGATACCACGCTGGTCAGCACCAGAATTGCGGCGAGGACATTCTGGCCGGCACTCGTCGCGGCAATCAGGATGTACCATTTCCCGATGAATCCCGCGGTGCCGGGGAAGCCCAGCAACGAGAGCATGCAGACGGCGAGCGCGAACGCGAGCCAGGGATGGTTCGCCGCGAGCCCGGCCATGTCGTCGATCGTGACGTCACTCTCGCCCGCCCTGCCCTTTGCCTGCAGGATCGCGAAGGCGCCCAGCGTCATCATCGTGTACGCAATGGCATAGACGAGAAACGCGCTCGTGGCGGCCGGGCCGCCCGCGCTGACCGCCACGAGCAGGTAGCCCGCGTGGGCCACGGACGAATACGCCAGCATCCGTTTGACCGATCGCTGGCTGAGCGCGAACAGGTTGCCGCCGACCATCGTGACGACGGCGAGCCACCACACGATCTCGTGCCAGACGGGGACCGGCCCGAACGCCTGGTTCAACACGCGGAACAGCGCGGCAAACGCGGCCGCCTTCACACCGGTCGCCATGAACGCGGTCACGGGTGTGGGCGCGCCGTCATAGACGTCGGGTGCCCACATGTGAAATGGCACCGCCGCGATCTTGAAGCCGAACCCCACGATGAGCAGCGCGAGCCCGGCGTGGAGCATGACGCTCGATCGACCGAGGACGCTGGCCTGCGTGCCGATGAGCCCGAGGTTCGTGGTGCCGGTCGCGCCATAGACGAGCGCGATGCCGTAGAGGAGAAACCCCGAAGCGAACGCGCCCATCAGGAAGTACTTCAGCGCCGCTTCGGCCGAGCGGGCGCGGCGCCGGTCGAATCCGGCGAGCACGTAGACCGCGACCGACATGAGCTCGAGTCCCAGAAAGATCACCATGAGATCGGCGCCGGCCGCCATGACCATCATGCCGAGCGTGCCGAAGACGAGCAGCACGTAGTATTCCGGCGCGAGCAGCCGTTCGCGCTCGAGGTACGCGAACGAGATCAGGACGGTGAGCGCCGCCGCGGCGAGAAAGATCCAGTCGGCCACCCAGCGGAAGTCGTCGGCCGCGACCATCGCGACGAGTCCCTGCACGCTGGCGCGGTTCCACCACAGCCACCACGTGGCCGCCGCGGTCGACGCGAGCGCGGCGAGCGTCAGCCAGCCGGCGATGCGCAGGTCGCGGACGGTCTGGTGCCTCCAGGCGACGAAGAGCAGCAGCACGAGCGACCATGCCGTCAGCACCAGCTCGGGTAGCAGGGCGAGCACCAGCTCGTGATACAGGGAGGGATCGAGCCTCATGGCCCACCCCCTGACACGGGCGGCTGCGCATTCGCGGCAGGCCGCAGCTGCTCGATCAACGCTCGCGCCGCCGGCTCCATCCGCTGCAGGAACGGCTTGGGGTAGATCCCCACCCACAGGACTCCGACGAGCAGCGGCACGAGGACCGCGAGCTCGCGCGGCGTGAGGTCGGTCAGTTTCTCATTCTCGGGATTCGTCAGCGGATTGTAGATCACGCGCTGCAGCGCCGTCAGCAGGTACGCCGCGGCGACGATCACGCCGGTCGTCGCGAGCACGGTCGCGAGCGGGTAGGTGCGGAAGGATCCCAGCAGCACCAGGAATTCGCCGACAAAGCCGTTGGTCCCCGGCAGCGCGATCGACGACAGCGACACGATCGTCAGAATCGCGGCGAACAGCGGCACGACCCGCGCGATCCCGCCGTACGCCTCGATCAGCCGGCTGTGCCGCCGCTCGTAGATCATGCCGACCAGAAAGAACAGCGCGCCCGTCGAGATGCCGTGATTGATCATGATCAGCAGCGCACCCTGCACGCTTTGCAGCGTCAGCGCCCAGATGCCGAGCATGACAAACCCGAGGTGCGCCACCGAGGAGTAGGCGATGAGCTTCTTGAAGTCGGGCTGCACCATCGCCACCAACCCGCCGTAAATGATGCCGATCAGCGAGAGGATCACGATGACGAGCTGCACCGTCTGACTCAGCGCGACGGCCGGGAAGAACGGCAACGCGAACCGCAGGAAGCCGTACGTCCCCATTTTCAGCAGAATGCCCGCCAGGATCACCGATCCCGCCGTCGGCGCTTCCACGTGGGCATCGGGCAGCCAGGTGTGCAGCGGGAACAACGGCACCTTGATGGCGAACGCCAGGAAGAACGCGCCGAACAACCACCAGGCGGCCGGTCCGAGATCCTTCACCTGGCCCAGGAGGTGCGCGTAACCGAACGAATAGACGCCCGTGGCGCGACCCGCGTGCAGGTAGAGGACCAGAATCGCCACGAGCATGAGCAGCGAGCCCACGAACGTGTAGATGAAGAACTTGATCGCGGCATACAGCCGGTTGTCCCCGCCCCACACGCCGATGATGAAGTACATCGGGATGAGCATCACTTCCCACATCACGTAGAAGAGGAAGAGATCGAGGGAGACGAAGACGCCGATCATGCCGGTCGTCAGCACGAGCAGGAGCGCGTAGAACCCGCCCTCGCGCCGCGTGATGTAGCTCCAGCTCCCCAGGATCGAGAGCGGCATCAGGAACGTGGTCAGCAGCACGAGGAACAGCGAGATCCCGTCCAGGCCGACGGTGTAGTGAATCCCCCAGGCGGCGATCCACGGCTGATCGGCCATGAACTGCATGCCCCCGTCCGGGACGAACGTCCACCACAGCGGCACCGAGATCGCGAACTCCACGAGACTCGCGGCCAACGCCACGTACTTTGCCAGCCGGCTCGGCAGCAGCAGCACGACCGCGCAGGCAAGGAGCGGCCAGAGGAGCAGCGCGGTGATCACCCAGTGCGCGTACATCAGCTGAGCGCTCGCCACAAGACGAGCAGCACGCCCACGACGAAGACGGCGACGTAGGTCCCCACCTGCCCCGTCTGCAGCCAGCGATTCGCCCAGCCCAGCGCGCGCGCGCCGCGGGCGGCGCCGTTGACGGCGGCGGCATCCACGATGCGTTGATCGATCTCCTGCCACAGCACCACGCGCGAGAACCACACGAGCGGTCGCACGAAGAGCGCGTCGTAGATCTCGTCCACGTACCATTTGTTACGGAGCACGCGCGCGAAGCCCCGCTCCTCGGGCGCGCTGCGGGCGGGAACCAGCGCTTCGGGCTTGAGCAGGCGCCACGCGCCCACGATGCCGACGATCGCGGTCACGACGGCGATGCCGACCAGCAACCACTCCGCGCTCGGGGACAGGGGCACCACGGGGATCAGCGCGGCGCCGGACTGCGTCACCGGCTCGAGCCAGTGATGCAACCACGCGTTCCCGTGATATAGCTCGGGCACGTTCAAGAGACCGCCCGTCACCGTCAGCAGCGCCAGAACTACGAGCGGACCCGTCATGATCCACGGTGCCTCGTGGAGGGAGGGCTGCTCCTTCTCGCCTGTGCGATTGGGACCGTAGAAGGTGTAGATCATCAAGCGCGTCATGTAGAACGCCGTCAGCAACGCCGCCAGCAATCCCAGTCCCCAGAACACGAACCAGACCGGTTCCACGTGACCACGAGCATGCGCGGCGGCGAGGATCTCGTCCTTCGAGAAGAACCCTGCCAGCGGCGGAATCCCCGAGATCGCGAGGGATGCGATCCACATCACCGTCGCCGTCCACGGCATATAGCGCGCGAGGCCGCCCATGTTGCGCATGTCCTGCGCGTCCTCGTGCGAGTGCGTGTGATGGTACGCGCGATGTAATGCGAAGATGACGCTGCCCGAGCCGAGGAACAGCAGGGCTTTGAAGAACGCGTGCGTTGCCAGGTGGAAGATGCCGCCCGCGATCGCCCCGGTGCCGACGGCGAGGAACATGTAGCCCAGCTGCGAAATCGTGGAGTACGCGAGGACCTTCTTGATGTCCCACTGCTTCAGCGCGATCGTCGCTGCGAACAGCGCGGTGAGCGCACCGACTCCCGCCACCACCGCGCTCGAGATCGGCGCCATGGCGAATAGCAGATTGCAGCGCGCCACGAGATAGACGCCGGCGGTCACCATCGTCGCGGCGTGAATCAGCGCCGAGACCGGCGTCGGACCGGCCATCGCGTCAGGCAGCCAGGTGTACAGGGGGATCTGAGCCGATTTGCCGGTACAGCCGAGGAACAGAAACAGCGTGATGGCGGTGATCGCGGCGCCGCCGGGCGCCAGCGCCATCGGCGCGTGAGCGAACACGGTGTCAAAGTCGAGCGAGCCCACGGACCAGAAGATCATGAACATCGCGACCATGAACCCGAAGTCGCCGATGCGGTTCATGATGAACGCCTTGCGCCCTGCGTTCGCGTTCGCGGCGTCCGAGTACCAGAAGCCGATCAACAGATAGCTGCAAAGTCCGACGCCTTCCCAGCCCACGAACATCACCGGGAAGCTCGCCCCGAGCACCAGCACCAGCATGAAGAAGACGAAGAGGTTCAGGTACGCGAAGTAGCGGGCGTAGCCCGGGTCCTCTTTCATGTAGCCGACACTGAACAGATGGATCAGCGAGCCCACGCTCGTGATGACCATGAGCATGACGAGCGACAGCTGGTCCACCTGGAACGCGAAATCGACCTGCAGCGTGCCGACCGGAATCCACGACCAGTACCGGTAGATGAGCGGCTCGTCGGGGTGAAGGCCAACGAACGCGCGGAAGACGACCATGGCGACGGCGAATGCGGCCAGCAGGACTCCGGCGCCGATGATCGAGACCACCGTCTTCGCGTTCGGCCGTACGAACGCCACCGCGCCGTTCAGCACGAAGCCGAGCAGCGCGAAGGCGGGCGCGAGCCAGATCAGGTCGACCGCGGTTCCGGTCATCCGTCTTTGAGGAGATTCATGTTCTGGAGGCTGACCGACTGCTTGTGCCGATAGACGGCGAGAATGATCGCGAGTCCCACCGCCGCTTCCGCGGCGGCGACGGCCATCACGAAGAACACGAATACCTGCCCGCCCACTCCGATGGTCTGCGCCAGCGCGACGAACGTGAGGTTCACGGCGTTGAGCATGAGCTCGACGCACATGAAGATCACGATCGCGTTGCGGCGGAGCAGCACGCCTGCGACGCCGAGCGTGAAGAGAATCGCGGAGATGACGAGCGCGTCGTTGAGGAGCATGCTTAGAGCTTCCGCTTCGCGAGCACGACGGCGCCCACGATCGCCGCGAGCAGCAGGACGCTCGCGATCTCGAAGGGAATCAGGTACGCATCGAACAACGGATTGGCCACCGCGCCCACGATGCCCCGCTGTTGCTGGAGCGCGGCTACCGAGCCCGGCGGCAGTTGGATCGACGTCGGGAGCGCCGCCTGGCCCAGCGGCCGGAGCAGGAACAGCATGGCACCGGCCAGCGCGACGGCCACGCCCAGCCCCAGCGGCCCCTTGATGTCGGTGGGTCCGGGACGGCCGAGGTTGAGCAGCATGATCACGAAGAGAAACAGGACCATGATCGCGCCGGCGTACACCAGGACCTGCAGCGCCGCAATGAACTGCGCGTCGAGCAGGACGAACATCGCCGCCAGCGCGAACAGGGTGACGACGAGCCAGAGCGCGCTCGCGACGGGACTCCGGCGCGTGATGCACAGCAGCGCGCTCACGATCGCAATCCCGCCGAAAATCACGAAGACGGTGTGGGTCAACTACTCACCTTTTGGATCTGATGGATCCCACAAGGTCGAAACGGGATGTGTCTGCGCCGTCAGCCGCTCGAGATCGTAGACAAACCGGTCGCGCGAGTATTCCGAGTTCTCGTAGTGCACGCCGACGTGGATCGCCTCTTCGGGGCACACTTCCTGGCAGTAGCCGCAGAAGATGCAGCGGAACTCGTCGATCTCGTAGATCAGCGGATAGCGGTGTCCCTGTTCGTCCTCGCCCGGGACGAGCTTGATGCAGTTCGCCGGGCAGATCTGCGGGCACAGCCCGCAGGCGACGCACTTGGCCCTGCCCTGCTCGTCGGTGAGCATGCGGTGCGTGCCACGCCAGCGCGAGGACAGCGTCCAGTCTTTGGAGGACTTCTCTTCCGGGTACTGCATCGTGACCTTGGGCCGGAGCAGGTGGCTGAACGTGAGCGCCATGCCCTTGAGCGTCGCGCGCAGATAGGAGGTCTGCGCCGTTGGCCGCTTCATGACTTTCACGCCGATTGGCATTACGCGGTCTCCTGGGAGACAGAGCCCGATACGATGCGGCCGCGGTCGAGCCACAGCACCAGCACGAGCAGGAGCACGAAGTTGAGACCGCCGAGCGCCCAGGCCAAGCCGGGACCATAGTCCCAGCCCAGCTGCACGCGGAAGAACCAGATCGCCACCGCCAGGAGCGTGATATAGATGAGGGCGAGCGGCAGCAGCACCTTCCAGCCCAGCGCCATCAGCTGGTCGTAGCGGAACCGCGGCAGCGTCCAGCGCACCCAGACGAAGGTGAACAGGAAAAAGAACGTCTTGAGGCTGAAGAAGGCCAGCGTGGCCAGCGTCTTGATCACGCTCGGATCTCCGGTCGAATCCCAGGTGGTGAACGGAATGTCCCACCCGCCGAAGAACAGCGTCGCCATGAGCGCCGATGCGGTCACCATGTTCGAATACTCGGCGATGTAAAACATCGAGAACTTCATCGAGCTGTATTCGGTGTGATAACCGGCGATCAGCTCCCCTTCAGCCTCCGGCAAATCGAACGGCAGCCGGTTCGTTTCCGCAAACGCGCTGATGAAGAAAATCAGGAACGCGACCGTCATTGGGACGATGAACCAGGCGTGCGCGGCTTGTTGTTGCGCGATGATTTGCGACAGCGTGACGTTGCCCGCGAACAGCAGCACCGCGACGGTGCTCATTCCCAGCGCGATCTCGTACGAGATCATCTGCGCCGAGGCGCGCAGCCCGCCGAGCAGCGCGTACTTGTTGTTCGACGCCCATCCCGCCAGCACGATGCCGTACACGCCGAGCGAGCTGATCGCGAGGATATAGAGGAAGCCGATCGGCAGATCGGCGACGACCATGGGGACGGCGCCCCACTTGGTCGGCAGCGGCGCGGCGAACGGGATGACGCCGAACGTGAGCAGCGCCGGCACGAACGACACGAGCGGCGCGAGCGTGAAGAGCGTCTTGTCGGCCATGGCCGGTGACGTCTCTTCTTTGAGGATGTTCTTCAGCCCATCGGCGGCCGGCTGCAACAGCCCCTGCGGGCCCACGCGGTTCGGGCCGAGGCGGTCCTGCATCCACGCGCAGACGCGCCGCTCGAACAGGGTCAGCATCGCCACGCTTACCATGATCAGGTTGAAGACGACGAAGACCTTGATGATCGACGAGACGAGGAAAAAAGTCATCGCGCGGCCTCAGCGACCCCTATCGCCGCGATCAGCTCACCGAGCACCCACGCGGCCGGTTGCGCCATGCCGGGAGCCGGCTTCGCCTGGGAGTAGCGCTGGTCCTTGCCGTCGCGATTGGTAAACGTGCCTTCTTCTTCAGCCACATTGGCGATCGGGAGAATCACGTCGGCGCGCCGGCACGGCGCGGTCTCGGCGAGGACCGTGCCCAGGTAGATCAACGCGCCGTTCGTCTCCACGGGGCAGTCGGGATCGTCGAGCACCAGCACGACCGCGGCGGTTTTCGCGGCCTCGAGTGCCTGTGCGTACTCGCGGGTGTAGCCAAGGTTCTCCGCGCCCTTGGCATTGGGCGCGCGCTCGGCGCGCAGCGCGAGATTCGGGACGCCGGCGAGCGGCGCCTCTTCCCCCATGACAACCTGGAAGGCGCCGGTCCAGCTGAAGCTCGACAGGAGCCGCTTTGCCAGGGCCAGCGCTTCCGACGACGCTCCCGGCGACACCAGGCCGACGGCCTTGCCCGAGGCGCCCCGCAGGATCCCCTGGACACGCGTGAGCGCCTCGTCCCAGTCGGTTGCCTTGAGCTCGCCGTCACGCCGCACCAGCGGCGCCTCGATGCGGTCGCCGCGATTCATCCACTTGTAGTGCATGCGGCCGTGATCGCAGATGAAGTAGCGGTTCACCTCGAGGTTCGGCCGTGGCCGCACCCGCACCACGACTTCATCGCGCGTGTCGAGCGTGATGTTGCAGCCCTGCGAGCATCCGGTGCAGATCGAGGCCGTCTTGTCGAGCTCCCAGGCCCGGGCCTTGTGCAGGAAGTCCTTGGAGAGCAAGGAGCCGACCGGACAGAGATCGACCACGTTGCCGGCCCAGGGGTGGTCGAGCCGCGCTTCGGGGTGGATCCCGATGAAGGCGCGGTCGCCGCGCTCCGAGACGTTGAGCACCGGCTCCTGCGCCACGTCCTCCATGAAGCGGACGCAGCGCGTGCACAGGATGCAGCGGTTGGGCACGTAGAGCACGTCCGGCCCGAAGTCCTCCACCGGATTGAACCGCTTGGCGAATTCGGCGTAGCGCGTGCCCCGCCGGCCTTCCTGGAACACGAAGTCCTGCAGCTCGCACTCGCCGGCCTGATCGCAGATTGGACAGTCGAGCGGATGGTTGATGAGCAGGAACTCGAGCACGCTCTGGCGCGCGTCCTTCGCCGCCGGGGCTTGCGTCTTGACGACCATCCCTTCCGTTACGGTCGTCGCACAGGCGATCGCCAGCTTCGGCGCCTTTTCGATCTCCACCAGACACATGCGGCACACGCCCGCGACCGGCAGCCCCGGGTGATAGCAGTAGTGCGGAACGAGAACGCCCGCCTGCTTCGCCGCTTCAATGACGAGGGTACCGGCCGGAACCGACACCGGCGCGCCGTCGATGGTGAGATTGATCAAGCCGTCAGCCATTATCCTACCATCACCGGTTGGCGTTTACCCGCGAGATAGGCTTCGAACTCGCCGCGGAATTTCTTGATGCCGCTCACGATCGGCGCCGCGCACGAATCGGACAGGACGCAGATGGTCTTGCCCG
>Ga0134079_10000062_pt1 | contig 23511 bp, 21 predicted proteins | sample 15_taG_2_FD_119770 | JGI IMG/M metagenome (GOLD analysis project Ga0134079, IMG submission 119770) | Grasslands soil microbial communities from the Angelo Coastal Reserve, California, USA - 15_D_Rain_40cm_2_09182015 | ecosystem: Environmental > Terrestrial > Soil > Grasslands ...
ACGTGGCTCGTCGCGTCGAACAGGTCCATGAGCGGCGCGCCGATCGCCGCGGTCGCGGCCTGATGCCCGAACAGCGCGGCCCACGCCTGGTTCGCGTCGACGAGGATGCCCTCGTGGACGTGCGCGATCGCGTCGACCGAGCCGGCCATGAAGTCCTTGAGCTGGCGCTTGTATTGGCTTGCGGACGCCAGTGTCTGGTTGAGTGCGCGCTCGAGCCGGAACGCGCGCAGCTCGCGCTCGGCGACGCTGCGCAGGCGATCGGTCTGGGCGAGCGAGACGAGGTCTTGAGCGCCCGCGAGCAGCGCGTCGGCGATGTCGGTCTCGTCGGCGGCCTTGCTCACGACGACGAGCGGCACGCTCCGCGCGATCTGCTGCCTGATCTTCGCGACCTCGCGGATCGGTGCGGGCAGGCTGTCGGGGAAGAAGCACAGGAGCTCGGGTGAGTGGTCGTCGAGCGCGCCCGCGAGCAAGTCGATCTTCGCGACCCAGTGACAGCGGACGGGATGTCCGGCGTCGCGCAGCGAGCGATTGACCAGCTCCACGTCGTCTTCTCGGCCTGCCAAGACGACCAACGGAACCGACGCCTTGGACCGGACCATGCAGGCTCACACGTTCCCTGTGAAGACGAGCAGTTTAAGCACTCGACGGGGGCGTAAAGAAGACGCGGGTCACAAACGACGACGCCGCCTTCAGCCGATCAGGGTTTTACTTAACTCCCCCGGGGTCTCTTTGACGAGCCGGGGGACGAGGTAGCCCGGCAGCCGCGCGCGCAGCGCCGCGACGAGCGCGCGGCCGCTCCCCGCGTCGACGTCGAAGTGCGCGGCGCCCGCGACCGGGTCGAGCAGGTGCAGGTAGTAAGGCAGCACGCCGCACGCGAACAGCCGCTCGCTCAAGCGCGCGAGGGCCTCGACGGTGTCGTTGACGCCGCGCAAGAGCACCGCCTGGTTCAGCAGCGCGTCGACCCGGACTTTGAGCTCGCGCAGCGCCGCGGCGACCTGATCATCGAGCTCGTTCGCGTGGTTGCAGTGGATTACGACGACGGTCTGAAGGCGTGTCGAGCCGAGCAGCCGGAGCAGCCCGGCGTCGACGCGCTCGGGGACGACCACCGGGAAGCGCGTGTGAATCCGCAGCGTGTCGATCGAGGTCGCCTCGAGCTTCGCGACGAGCTCGCCGAGCCGGCGGTTCGACAGGCAAAGCGGGTCGCCGCCGCTCAAGATCGCTTCGCGGACGCTGGGCCGCGTGCGCAGCGCGTCGACGGCCGGGCCCCAATCCGCGCGCGCCGCGAGCTGCTCCCGGTACGGAAACGCGCGGCGAAAACAGTAGCGGCAGTGGACGGGGCACGCGCCGCTCGCGATCAGCAGCGCGCGGCCCGGGTATTTCTCGATCAGCCCGTGCGTCGCGAGGCCCTGCTCGCGCACGGGGTCGGAAGTGAAGCCCGGCACCTCGCGCGCCTCGGCGGAGCGCGGCAGCACCTGGAGCAGCAGCGGGTCGCGCGGGTCGCGCTTGTGCATCCGCGCGACGAAGCCGCGCGGCACGAGCAGGGGAAAGTCCGCGCACGCGCGCGAGTCGAGCGCGTCCGGCGGCAGCTCGAGCAGCCGCGCGAGCTCCGCGAGATCGCGGACGGCGTCCTGCACCGCCGTTCGCCATGGAGGCCGGCGCACTTCGGCGGCGGCCGGGGCGGTTGCGTTGGAGTCGATCGGCGGGTCCTCGATTCGTTTTCGACGGTCTTCCGGGTATGATGCCGCGCCTCGAGTTTCCTCCGGCACGGCGGACCGCATGGCAGTTTACAGCACCAACGAAATGCGCGGTGGCATGAAGATCCTGCTCGACGGGGATCCGTACGCGATCATCGAGAACGAGTTCGTGAAACCCGGCAAGGGGCAGGCATTCAACCGCCTGAAGATGCGCAACTTGAAGACCGGCCGCGTGCTCGAGCGCAACTTCAAGTCCGGCGACACGGCCGAGGTGGCCGACGTGACCGACCAAGACATGCAGTACCTCTACAACGACGGCCAGTTCTGGCACTTCATGGTGCCCGACACGTTCGAGCAGATCGCCGCCGGCTCCGAGGCCGTCGCGGACGCGAAGCAGTGGCTCAAGGAGCAGATGAGCTGCATGGTGACGCTCTGGAACGGCGTGCCGCTCTACGTCGCGGCGCCGAAGCACGTCGAGCTCAAGATCGTCGAGACCGATCCCGGCGTGCGCGGCGACACCGCAACCGGCGGCCAGAAGTCCGCGAAGCTCGAGACCGGCGTCGTCGTGCGCGTCCCGTTGTTCATCAACGAGGGCGAGGTGATCCGCGTCGACACGCGCACGAGCGCGTACATTTCGCGCGTGAAGCAATAGCGCGCCGCGTGTGTTACGCGCGCGGCGGCGAGTGGGCGAAGCTCATCGCGGCCGCGACGCCGTCGAGCCCAAGTGCGAGCGCGACGAGACGGTCGACGCCGACGGCGACGCCCGCGCAGTCGGGCAGCCCGCGCTCGAGCGCCGCGAGCAGCTCCTCGTCGAGCGGCGGCACGGGACGTCCGGCTCGTCGCCGTGCGTCGAGCTCCCGCGTAAAGCGCCGCCGCTGCTCGGCCGCGTCGTCGAGCTCGTGGAAACCGTTGCCGAGCTCGACCCCGTTCGCGAACACCTCGAAGCGCGCCGCGACGACGGGCGGGCCCGGCTTGAGCCGAGCCAGCGCGGCCTGCGTCGCGGGGTAGTCGTAGACGAACGTGAACGCGTCGGCCGCGAAGCTCGGCACGACGACGCTCGCGAACGCGAGGTCGAGCAGCGCGTCGGGCTCGAGATCGCGCGGCACGTCGATCCCGCGCTCCGCGAGCTTCGCGCCGAGCCGCACGGGGCTCGCCCGAGCGTCGACGCCGAGCGCGCGCTCGAGCGCATCGGAGTAGCGCACGCGGGCCGAACGGCGGACGACGCGGTCGCCGGCTAGCGCGGCGCGTAGCAGCTCGTCGACCTCGTCCATGAGCCGCGCGTCGTCGAAGCCGACGCGATACCACTCGAGCAGCGTGAACTCGGGCTGGTGCCAACGGCCGAGCTCGTCGTCGCGGAACACGCGGCAGAGCTGATAGATGTCGCCGCTGCCGGCCGCGAGCAGCCGTTTCATCGCGTATTCCGGCGAGGTGTGCAGATACAGCGGCGCACGCCCCAGGCTCCGCGCCGAAGCCGTGATGCTTTCGAGCGCGAGGTCGGATACGCCGGCGGAGGACAGCGCCGGGGTCTCGACCTCGAGCACGCCACGCGCGGCGAAGAACGCGCGGATGCGCTTAAGCAGCTGCGCGCGCCGGCGCAGTGCTTCGAGCGACGCGGTCGCCGCGTAGCTCACGGGGCCGCCGCGCGCGGCAGCGCGCGCCCGAGCGCCGCGCCCATCGCGACCCTCGTCCCGCTCGCGAGGCCGGTGCCCCAGACGACCGCGCCGCGTGCGAACAGCACGATCACGGTCGAGCCGAGATTGAAACGGCCGATCTCCTCACCACGCTCGACGCGCGGCGGCACGCGCTCCTCCCATTGCCGCGGCGCGCCGCTCGCGATCTCGCCAAGGCTGAACGTGCTGATGCTCGAGACGTTCAGCGCGCCGACGAGCACGACGACCATCGGCCCGACGGCGGTGTCGAACCAGCACACCGCGCGCTCGTTGCGGCAAAAGAGCCGATCGATCGCGGCCGCGGTCGCGCGGCTCACGCTGAAGCGGCGGCCCGGAATGTAGCGCGTGCGCGTGAGCGCGGCCGCAAGCGGCGCGTGCACGCGGTGATAGTCGCGCGGCGCGAGGTAGATCGTGCAGTAGGCGCCGCCGTGCAGCGCCTCGACCGCGGCGCCGCGCTCGCCGAGCAGCTCCGCGAGCGTATAGGTCCTGCTCTTCGCCTGCAGCAGCGTGTCGGCGTCGAGCGCGCCGAGCTCCGTGAGCGTGCCGTCGCACGGCGAGACGACGGTCTCGGCGCCGGCCGCGAGCTCTCGCGCACCGGCGCGCAGCGCGCGCGTGAAGAACGCGTTGAAAGTCGGATAGCGCTCGAGCTCGGTGTGCTCGGCCTCGGCGAGATCGACGCCGTACGCGCGCGCGAACCAGCGGATCAACGGCCGCGCGAGCCACGCGCGCTCGGAGCGCGCGATGCGATACGTCGCCGCGGAGATCAAGTCCTTCGGCAACGCGTGTTGCAGGAGCCAAACGCCCGCGCCGGACGTCATGCGGGCGCGCGATGTGACGCCCGATAGCTCTGGCGGATCTTCAGGAAGTCCGAGGCGATCGTCGCCGCGTCGTGCGGGCCGGTCGCGACCGCGACGAGCTCGGCGCCGGGGCCGATCACGTACACGGTGTGGTCGTGAGTGATCGTGCCGTCGTCCGCGCCGCCGCCATGCTTCTCGACGGTGACGCCGAGCGCCGCGAGCAACGGTGCGAGACGCTCGGGGCGCGAGGCCGTCGCGCCGACGAACGCGCGATCGAAACGAGCGAGATACTCGGCGATGGCCGCGGGCGTGTCGCGCTCCGGGTCGACGCTCACGAACACGACCTGCGGCACCGCCTGCGGCGCCCGCGCCGCGAGCTCCGCGCGCGCCGCGGCGAGCGTCCTGAGCGTCAGCGGGCAGACGTCGGGGCAGCGAGTGAAGCCGAAGACAAGGAGGCTGAAGCGTCCGCGAAACGCGTCGCGACCGAGCGGCGCGCCGGCCGCGTCGACGAGCTCGACGGCGGGCAGCGCGCGCGGCTCGGGCAGCACGGTGGCCGCGACGGGCGGCGACGGCGCGCGCGGCAGCATGAACATCACGGCCATGAGCAGGACGAGCCCGACGACCAGGATCCTCAGCATGCCTCCGAGCATGCGCGCAATTATCGCACAAGCATCGCGCAACGATCGCGCGCCTGGACGCCGCGTCTAGCGCCGGCCGCGAGTAAGATGCGCGCGCATGACGAAGACCGATCTCGAGCGCAGATTGCACGGCGCGCGCGATTGCGAGGCCGCGATCGCGGCGCTCGCCGAGTATTTCTCGGCGCACGAGCTCGTGTTCGGTCACGGCACGGACAATGCGAGCGACGAGGCGTTCTGGCTGCTGCGGCACCTGCAGCGCTGGCGCGACGACGTCGACTGGAGCGCGCCGCCCGAGCCCGCGGTGCTCGCCGCCGCGGCGGGGCTCGCCGCGCGGCGCGTGGCGGAGCGCAAGCCGCTCGCCTATCTGCTCGGCGAGGCATGGTTCGCGGGCCTTGCGTTCGGCGTCGACGAGCGCGTGCTCGTGCCGCGCTCGCCGCTCGCCGAAGTCGTCGAGCGCGGCTTCGCGCCGTGGTGCCCGCTGCGCCCCGGCGATCGGCTGCTCGAGATCGGCACCGGCAGCGGCTGCATCGCGATCGCGGTCGCGTACTACTGCCCAGAGGCGCTCGTCGACGCGACCGACGTGTCGGCGCACGCGCTCGAGGTCGCGGCCGCGAACGTCGCGCGCCATGGCGTCGGCGAGCGCGTGCGGCTCTACCGCGCCGATCTCTTCCCCCCGAGCGACGCGCGTTACCGCGTGATCGTCTCGAACCCGCCGTACCTCTCCTCGGCAGGGATGGCGGCGCTGCCGCCCGAGTATCGCCACGAGCCGAGCGGCGCGCTCGTGGCCGGACCTAGCGGCCTCGAGGCCGCGGAGCGGATCCTGCGCGGGGCGCCGGCGCGGCTCGCCGAGGGCGGCGCCGTGTTCATCGAGGTCGGCGGGGGCGCCGAGGGTTTCGCCGCCGCGCATCCGCGCGGCCCGCTGACCTGGCTCACGTTCGAGCGCGGCGGCGACGGGGTGTTCGTGCTGAGCGCGGCGGAGCTTACGGAATTCCTTCGGGCGCGCTAGGCGCGCATTATTATTGCGCCTTTGATTAAAGGAGTCGGTCGCCGCGACGGAATGCTCGACCGCGGCGAGGTGAAAGCATGGCAGGGGACACCTACGGGCGATTGTTCACGGTCACGACGTTCGGCGAGAGCCACGGCGCCGCGATGGGCTGCGTCATCGACGGCTGCCCGCCGGGTCTCGCGCTCGCGGAGGCGGACATCCAGCGCGACCTCGACCGGCGGCGTCCCGGGCGCTCGCGGCACGTCACGCAGCGCCAGGAGCCGGATCAGGTCAAGATCCTCTCGGGCGTCTTCGAGGGGCAGACGACGGGCACGGCGATCGGCTTGCTGGTCGAGAACGTCGATCAACGCAGCGGCGATTACTCGAAGATCAAAGACAGCTTCAGGCCGGGCCACGCCGATTACACGTACCAGCAGAAGTACGGCATTCGCGATTACCGCGGCGGCGGCCGCGCGTCCGCGCGCGAGACCGTCATGCGCGTCGCGGCCGGCGCGATCGCGCGCAAATATCTGCTCGAGCAGCTCGGCGTCGAGATCCGCGGCTATCTCGCGGAGATCGGGCCGTTCAAGCTCGCGGCGACCGATCTCGAGCACGTCGACGAGAACCCGTTCTTCTGCGCGGACCCGTCGAAGCTCGTCGAGCTCGGCGCGTTCCTGGACGAGCTGCGCAACGCGGGCGATTCGATCGGCGCGCGGATCAATCTGATCGCGTCGCGCGTCCCCGTCGGCCTCGGCGAGCCGGTGTTCGACAAGCTCGAGGCCGATATCGCGCACGGGCTCATGAGCATCAACGCCGTGAAGGGTGTGGAGTTCGGCGACGGCTTCGACGTCGTGCGCCAGCGCGGCAGTGAGCATCGCGACGAGCTCACGCCCGAGGGCTTCAAGAAGAACTCCTCAGGGGGAACGCTCGGCGGAATTTCGAGCGGGCAAGACATCCTCGTGAGCATCGCGCTGAAGCCGACGTCGAGCATCCAGGTCCCCGGCACGACCGTCGACAAACAGGGGCGGGCGACCGAGATCGTGACGACGGGGCGCCACGACCCTTGCGTCGGCCTGCGCGCGACGCCGATCGCCGAGGCGATGCTCGCGCTGACGCTCATGGATCACTACCTCCGGCATCGAGCGCAGAACGCCGACGTGCGCTCGGCCGTACCGGTGCTCGGGCTGAAACAGAAGCCCTGATCGGTCGCGCCGCGCCCGGCTCGTCGGCTCGGCCGATCGGCGTATGATTATGTAAATCCTCGAGCCACGCCGGGCGACTGGGGGGAGCCGGCGGACCCGAGTTTGCGAAATTTGAAGCCAAATCACAGAACGACGGCTCCAGAAATTGTTAAATCCCGCGCCGGTGGGTTCGCCGATAAAGCCGACGGGGCGCGTCGCGCGCCCGGCGGAGCCCGGCGTTCTTCCCCAACAGACGGTGCCGCCCGCAACGCGGGTTCGACGGCGCACACGACGCTCGTCGAAGCCGTTGCGGAGGCAAGGGCGGCGCGCGGCAGATTTTGGTAAATGACCTTTATGTACGGTATCTTTTCGGTGCGCCATCGCGGTTTTGTGCTCGTCGAAGCAATGCCTTACGAGAGCGCAGCGGGTGGCAGAGGCAGCTAGGGAGATTGCATGAGAGCACTGGCACGTTGGGGCGTCATGCCGTTACTGGCCGCTCCCCTCGGGGCATGGGCGCTCGGGTTCGGTGACATCGAGCTCCAATCCGCACTCAATCAGCCGTTTCAGGCGCAGATCGCGCTCGTCGCAACACCGGACGAGCTCCAAGGCCTGAAGGTCGCCCTCGCGTCTCCCGAAGTTTTCGAGCGGTACGGAGTCGACCGACCCGGGTTCCTCACGCGCTTCGATTTCAAGATCGCGACGAGCGGCGGCCGTTCGGTCGTGCAAGTCACTTCACGCGAGCCCGTCATCGAGCCGTTCGTTACGTTGCTCGTCGAAGCGACGTGGGCGCGCGGCCGGCGGTTGCGCGAGTACACCGTCCTTCTCGATCCGCCGGTGTTGCTGCCCGCGCCGGCCACGCCGCCGGCCGTCTCGCCGGCCCAGACCCGCCCCGCGAGCCCGAGTGGTCCGGGCGGCGCGATCAATCGACCCGCCCCGGCGTCCGAGTCGCCGCCCGAGCGCGCGAAGCCGACGCAGCAGCCTGCGCCGACGCCGCCGCGAACCGAGCCCGCGCCGGCGCCGCGGTCCGAGGAACAACCGAAGCCGAGCCGCCCGCCGCCGCGCGCGCTGCCGACATCGGCGCCGGGCGGCACGTATGGCCCCGTGCGCAGGGCCGAGACGCTCTGGTCGATCGCCGACCGCGCGCGGCCCGAAGACGTCTCGATCAACCGCATGATGCTCGCCGTCTATCGCAGCAACCCGCGCGCGTTCGGCGGCAACATGAACGTCTTGCTCGCGGGTGCTACGTTGCAGCTGCCGACGAGCTCGGACCTCGAGCAGCTCACCGCCCGCGTCGCGAACGAAGAGGTGCAGCGCCAGAGCGACGCGTGGCTGAACCGGCCGCAAGAGCACACGCTGCGGCTGCTGCCGCCGTCGGCGGAGACGAAGGCCACGCCGCCGTCCCAGTCCGCGCAAGCCGCTTCGAGCCGCGCGCCGGACAACGCGCCGGTGACCGCTCCGTCCGTGACGTCGCCGCCCGCGAGCGACTCGGCGAGCGCGACCGCGGAGGCCACCCGCCGGCTCCTCGAGGTCCGCGACGAGGAGCTCCGTAAGCTGCAACAGCAAGCGGCCGCGCCCGAGACCGCGCCCGCGGACAAGCCTGCGGAACAGCGCGCGTCGGAGGCACCGGCGCCGGGCGTCGAGCTCGCGCCCGAGCCGCTGTTCACCGACGAGGCCAAGAAAGACGACGCGGCGCAGGCGCCCGCGGCAGTCGCGCCCGCCGCTCCGGCGACGCCGACGCCCGCGCCGGCGCCCGCAGCGCCGACGCCGCACCCCGAGACCGGTCCTTCACTCGTATCGCAGGTGGTCGGCTGGCTCATGACTCCCGTGCTTTGGATCGGCCTCGGCGTCGCGGCGCTGCTGCTGACGGCGCTCTGGTTCGTGCGCCGCCGCAGGCAAGAGCCCGAGGACGTGACCGGCCGCTGGGAGGCCCTCGAGACGGAGGTCGCCGGCGACGTCGAGCACGAGCAGACCGCGCGGTCGCGCCGCAAGGCGCCCGAGGGCAGCATCGTCGTCGAGGAAACCGCGCGGCGCGCCGAGCCCGTCGAGGAGAGCGCGCCGGAGCGGCCGCGAGCGAGCGCGCAGCGCGGCGCGAGCGCGGCGGCGCCGGCGTCCGACGAGACCATGTCGACGCAGGGCGTCATCAATCTCGACCAGGCCGACCCGGTCGCGGAAGCCGACTTCCACATGGCGTACGGCCTCTACGACCAGGCCGCCGAGCTCGTGCAAAAGGCGCTCGAAGCGGCGCCGAATCGCCGCGATCTGAAGCTCAAGCTGCTCGAGGTCTTCTTCGTCTGGGGCAACAAGGACGCGTTCTTGAAGGCGGCCCAGAGCCTGCGCGGCGAGATCGGCCAGAAGGCCGATCCGGACTGGGACAAGGTCGTGATCATGGGCAAGCAGATTTGCCCGGACGAGCGGCTGTTCGCGGAGGCGACCGCGGGCGCGGGCCAGGTCGACGTCGATCTGCAAGCCGGCGACTCGCCGCTCGACCTCGCGTTCGACGAGCCGGGCGTCGGTGAAGCCGCGGGCAGCGTCGACCTCGACTTGGGCGACACGAGCCTCCAGAGCTTCGATCTCGAGCCCACGGCCGAGAGGCCGGCGCTCAAGCCCGCCGCGGCCAAGCCGGCGGCGCCCAAGTCGAGGGCGAAGGACATCGACGCGGGATTCGACATCGGCGAGAAAACGGCCGCCGGTCTCGAAGACGCGCTCAAGGAGCTCGACGAAGCCGGCGAGACGTCGGGCGACGTCTCGGACAGCCTCGCGGTGACACAGGAGTCGCCGACGATCGAGAAGCCGCGCTCGGGCCGCGACTGGTCGAGCGTCTCGCTCGAGAGCCCGACCACGGAGATGACATCCGTCGACGACGCGCCGACCGTCGAGACGCCGACGATCCGAAGCGCCCGTCCCGGGCCGCCGACGGTCGAGCGACCGGCCCTCGGGCCGGGCGGCGGGAGCGAGACCGCCGAGATCGACCTCGACGACCTCGGCCTCGACGTCAAGGACCTCGAAGGGTTGCCGCACGACCTCGGCGATCTCACGACCGCGCGCGACGGCGACACGCGCACGCAGCGCACGCTCGCGTCCGAGGACGATTTGCTCTCGCCGAGCGGCATCACGCAGGTGCTGCACGACGACGAAGACACCGGCGTCGACTTCGACGAAGGCACCTCAGTGCTCGGCGACCACGACGCGACGATGCTCACGCCGGGCGGCGACAACACGATGACCGGCACCGAGGTGCTGGACCAGCGTTTCCAGGTCGACGAGTCCGGCGAGACGTCGCTCGTGAAGGCGCTCGGCAAGGGGGACAAGGAGAGACTCGATCTCGACCTCGATGACCTGACCGCCGCGTTGCACGGCGGGGCCACCGTCGAGCAGGCGCGCGGGAACAAGTTCAAGGACGTGTTCGGCGGCGGCGACACGCCCGTCGACCTCGACGTCGGCGTCGACGCGATCGGCTCCGACGACCCAACCGGTACGGAAGAGGCCAGCCCGCTCGATCCGCAGACGATGACCGAAGTCGGCACGAAGCTCGACCTCGCGCGCGCGTACATCGACATGGGCGACCCCGAAGGCGCGCGCAGCATCCTCGAAGAAGTTCTCGACGAGGGCGATCCGAATCAGCGCCGCGAGGCGCAGAACCTGATCGAGGGGCTGAGCACCTAGCCGCCCCAAGCGCGCCGCGCGACGTCCTCGGCGGTGGGCCGAAGGCGGCGTGCGGCGTCGGCACGCGCCGTCGACCGTCCGATATGCCGCGAATCGCCCTCGGCCTCGAATACGACGGCACCGACTTCGTCGGCTGGCAGGTGCAGCGCGCCGGGCGCAGCGTCGAAGCGGCGGTCGCGTCGGCCGTGCAAGCCGTCGCGGACGAGCCCGTGACCGTGCACGGCGCTGGACGCACCGACGCGGGTGTGCATGCGGCGCAGCAGGTGGCCCACTTCGACACGAGCGCGCGACGCAACGAGCGTCAGTGGTTGCTCGGGATCAATTCGAATCTGCCGCCCGACGTTGCGGTGCGCTGGGTGCGCGAGGTGCCCGCGACGTTCGACGCGCGCCGCTCGGCGCTGCGCCGCCGCTATCGCTACTCGATCCTGCAGCAGCCGACGCGTCCGGCGCTAGCGCGCGGCCGCGTCTGGTGGATCCGCGAGCCGCTCGACGCGGCAGCGATGACGACCGCGTCGCTGCACTGGCTCGGCGAGCACGACTTCTCGGCGTTTCGCGCGGCCGGCTGCCAGGCGAAATCGCCGCGGCGACGGCTCATGGCCGTGCGCGTTGCGCGCGCCGTGCAATCCGACGGCGTTTTCTGGCAGATCGATTTCATCGCGAATGCGTTTCTGCAACACATGGTGCGCAACCTCGTCGGCGCGCTCGTCGAGATCGGTCGCGGCGATCTGCCGGCCGCGGCCGCGCACGAGATGCTCGTAAGTCGCGACCGCACGCAGGCTGCCGTCGCGGCGCCGCCCGCCGGCCTCACGCTGCTCGAGGTGTTGTATCCAGAGCACTACGGGCTGCCGTCCGCGGGCGAAACGAAATGAATCGTGCGCGCGCCTTTCGGCTATTATTCCGCCGTCCAACGGTCGGCGCGGGGCTATGAGCTGGTTCGACAAACTGATGCCGTCCCGCATTCGGACGGAGAGACGCAAGCACTCGGTTCCCGAAGGCCTCTGGGTCAAGTGCGTCGGCTGTGCCGCGCAGCTCTATCGCGCCGAGCTGCACCGCAACCTGCACGTCTGCCCGAAGTGCGGCCATCATTTGCGGATCGGCGCGCGCGAGCGGCTCGAAATGTTTCTCGATCCGGACTCCGGCTACGAGCTCGCGGCGGACCTCGAGCCGCGCGACCCGTTGCGCTTCAAGGACACGAAGCGCTACCGCGAGCGAATCGCGCACGCGCAGCGCGAGACGGACGAACGCGACGCATTGGTCGTGATGGCCGGGACGCTCAAGACCCTGCCGATCGTCGCGGCCGCGTTCGAGTTTCGGTTCATCTCGGGCTCGATGGGCTCCGTCGTCGGCGAGCGCTTCGTGCGCGGCGTCGCGTACTGCCTCCAGGAGCGACGGCCGCTCGTGTGTTTCTCCGCGAGCGGCGGCGCGCGGATGCAAGAAGGTCTCTATTCGCTGCTGCAAATGGCGAAGACGGCTTCGGCCCTGTCCGAGCTCGCGGCCGCGAGGTTGCCCTACATCTCCGTGATGACCGACCCGACCACGGGCGGGGTGTCCGCGAGCCTCGGGCTGCTCGGGGACATCAACATCGCCGAGCCGGGCGCGCTGATCTGCTTCGCCGGCCCGCGCGTGATCGAGCAGACCACCGGCGAGACGTTGCCCGAGGGTTTCCAGCGCGCCGAGTTCCTGCTCGAGAAGGGCGCGATCGACATGATCCTGGATCGCCGCCAAGCACGCGATCAGATCGGGGCGCTGCTCGCCAAGCTCGGTAATCGCGCGACGCTGTCCTGAGCGCGGAGGCGGCGCCCGTTGGCCACGTCCACGCGACGCGACTACACGCTCGACGACTGGCTCCGCCGGTTCGAGACGCTGCATCCGAAGAAGATCGACCTCACGCTCGACCGCGTGACCGAGGTGCTCGATAGGCTTAAGCTGCGGCCGCCGCCGGCCAAGGTCGTGACCGTCGCGGGAACGAACGGCAAGGGCTCGTGCGTCGCGATGCTCGAGAGCATCTACTGGCACGCGGGCTACGAGGTCGGAGCGTTCACTTCACCCCACCTCTGGCGCTTCAACGAGCGAATCCGGGTCAACGGCGCGGACGCGCGCGACGAGGAGCTCGTCGAGCTGTTCGAGATCGTCGACTCCTCGCTCGGGGGCCTCACGCTGTCGTACTTCGAGTCGTCGACGGTCGCCGCGCTGCTGCAGTTCGCGCGCCGGCGCGTCGACGTCGCGGTGCTCGAAGTCGGCATGGGCGGGCGGCTCGACGCGTCGAACGCCGTCGACGCCGACTGCGCGCTCGTCGTGAGCATCGATCTCGATCACCGCGAGTGGCTCGGCGACGACCGCGAGGCGATCGGCCGCGAGAAAGCCGGCATCATGCGGCGCGGCAAGCCCGTCGTGATCGCCGACCGCGATCCGCCGCGCAGCCTGCTCGCGCACGCGGCGGCCGAAGGCGCGCTGCCGCGCCTGATCGGCCGCGACTTCGACTTCCGGCGCGAAGCGTCCGGTTGGCGGCGCGCGCGCGCCGGCGGGCGGCGCGTCCTGCCGTTGCCGCCGTTCGGCGGCGAGGAGCAGTACGGCAACGCAGCCGCGTGCGCGGCGGTCGTCGACTGCCTCGCGGCGCAGCTCCCGGTCGGCGACGACGCGCTCGCCGCCGGGATCGGTCGCGCGTACCTGCGCGGCCGCTTCGAGCGACGCGAGGTCGACGGCGTCGAGTGGCTGTTCGACGTCGCGCACAATCCCGCGGCCGTGATCGCGCTCGCGGCGTCGGTCGCGCGCTTGCCGCGCGCGCCGCGCACGCTCGCGGTGTTCGCCGCGATGCGCGACAAGGATCTAAAAGGAGTCGTCGCGCCGTTTTCGCAATCGGTCGATGCCTGGTTCGTGACGCAGGCGAACGCCGAGCGCGGCGCGACCGGCGAGGAGCTCCGCGACGCGCTCGCCGCGAGCGGCGCGCGCGCGATCGAGACGGCGGCCGACGTCGCAGCGGCGACGGCGGCAGCGCGCGCGGCGGCGCCCCGCGGCGCGCGCGTGCTCGTGTTCGGATCGTTCCTGACCGTGGGCGCCGCGAGCGACGCGCTTGGGCTATACTGCGCCCCTTCGCGACAGGGTGGTCAACCCGCTACATGGACCAGGGTCTGAAGGAACGACTCATTGGCGCGGCGGTGCTCGTCGCCCTCGGCGTGTGGCTGATTCCCTGGTTGCTCGACGGTCGCCCGGAGCAACTCGGTCTCGACTCGTCGAGCTCGGCCCTGCGGCTGCCCGCGCCGGATGGGCCGTTGCCCGTCCGCAGTGCGACGCTCGCGCTCGAGACGGCGAAGCCCGACTCGTCGCGCGCCGAGGCGCCGCCAGCGGAAACGCACGCCGAGCCCGCGGCGCTCGCGATCGCGCCTGCCGGTACGGCTGCGCCGAGCGAGGCTCCGCCCAAGCCCGCGAGCGCGAGCGAGCGAGCGCCGTCGAAACCCGTGAGCGAGCCGAGCTCGGCGGAGCGCGTCGCGGCGGCCGCGGCGCCGAAGCGGACGGAGCCGCACGCGGCCGCGCACGCCGCGAGCACGCGAACGGACGTTCGCGGCGACTGGGCCGTGCAGCTCGGCGTCTTCAGCGCCGAAGACAACGCGCGGCGTCTCGCGCAGAAGGCAAACGTCTACGGGTACAAGCCGCAGGTTGCGAGTTACAAGGCGAACGGCCGCGCGCTGTATCGCGTGCGCCTCGGGCCTTATGCGTCGCGCGCGGAGGCGGACGCGACCGCGTCCGCCCTGTCGGCGCACGGCGTGACGGCCCAGGTCATGGCGGCGGACTGACATTCGCCGATGGTCGACCTGGTGATCGTGCTGGTGTGCTTGCTCTCGGCGGGAACAGGCGTTTGGCGCGGATTCGTCAAGGAGGCACTATCGGTGCTCACGCTGCTCGCCGCGATCTGGCTCGCATGGCGTTTCGGGCCGCTGCTCGCGCCGAAGTTCGGCAACTGGGCCGCGGCCCAGGAAGTCCGGCTCTGGATGGCGCGGGTGATCGTGTTCGTGCTCGTCATCATCGTCGGTGCGGTGGTCTCGTGGTTGGCGCGCCAGCTGATTCGGAACTCGGCTCTGGGCGGAGTCGACCGCGTGCTCGGCGGCGCGTTCGGGTTGGCGCGCGGCGTCCTGATCGTCGGTCTCCTGGTGCTCGTCTTGGATTTCTTCGAGCTGGACCAAGATGACTGGTGGCAAGCGGCGCGCCTGCGGCCCTACGCGGAGCAAGTCGCGGCGGCCGTGAAAAGGTACGCGGAGCTCGGCACGCGCTACGTCCAAGGAGGCGTGGCGGTATGAGCGCGTGCGCGGCGTGTAGGTCGGGCCTCAACCCATAAGTCTAGGAACGAACCCATGTGCGGACTCGTCGGCATCGTCGGGCAAGAGCCCGTTAACCAAGCGCTCTACGACGCGCTCGCGGTGTTGCAGCATCGCGGCCAGGACGCCGCGGGCATCATGACGGACGATGCGGGCCGGCTCCGCGTGCGCAAGAGCAACGGCCTCGTCCGCGACGTGTTCGAGGAACGGCACATGCTGAAGCTCCGGGGCAACGTCGGGCTCGGTCACGTGCGCTATCCGACGGCGGGCAGCGCGGCGGTCTCGGAGGCGCAGCCGTTCTACGTGAACTCTCCGTACGGCATCTGCCTAGCGCACAACGGCAACCTCGTGAACTCCGAGGAGCTCAAGCGCCTCGTCACGCAGCAAGACCATCGGCACCTGAACACGGACTCCGACTCGGAGACGCTGCTCAACGTGTTCGCGCACGAGCTCGGCAGGCCGGTCGGCAACGGCCTGAGGCCCGAGCAGATCCTCGACGCGGTCGAGGCGCTCTACAAGCGCTGCTCCGGCGGCTACGCGGTGGTCGCGATGATCATCGGCTTTGGGATCGTCGCGTTCCGCGATCCGCACGGAATCCGGCCGCTCGTGCTCGGCGTGCGCGAGACGCCGAACGGCGTCGAGCGGATGGTGGCCTCCGAGAGCGTCGCGCTCGACGCGATCGGGTTCGAGCTCGAGCGCGACGTGCTGCCGGGCGAGGCCGTGTTCATCGACAAACGCGGATTCCTGCACAGCCGGCAGACGAGCGCGCGCAAGGGCTACACGCCGTGCATCTTCGAGTTCGTCTACTTCGCTCGGCCCGATTCGATCATGGACAACCTCTCGGTCTACAAGGCGCGGATGAGGATGGGCGAGAAGCTCGCCGACAAGATCTTGAGCGCGCGGCCCGACCACGACATCGACGTCGTGATCCCGATCCCCGACACCTCGCGGACGGCCGCGCTCCAGGTCGCGACGCGGCTCGGCGTCAAGTACCGCGAGGGCTTCATCAAGAACCGCTACATCGGCCGCACGTTCATCATGCCCGAGCAGGCGGCGCGCCGCGCCTCCGTGCGGCGCAAGCTCAACGCGATCGGCCTCGAGTTCAACCGCAAGAACGTGCTGCTCGTCGACGACTCGATCGTCCGCGGCACGACGTCGCAGCAGATCATCGACATGGCGCGCGAGGCCGGCGCGCGCAAAGTCTACTTCGCGTCGGCCGCGCCGCCGGTGCGCTATCCGAACGTCTACGGCATCGACATGCCGGCGGCCGGGGAGCTCGTGGCGGCGGGGCGCACGGTCGAGCAGGTGCAGCGCAAGATCGGCGCCGACTGGCTCGTCTATCAGGACCTCGAGGATCTCAAGCAGGCCGTCCATCACGAGAAGGCCGATATCGATGGGTTCGACACCTCGTGCTTCAACGGCGAGTACGTGACGGGCGACGTGAGCCGCGCGTATCTCGACGCGCTCGAGTTGATCCGCTCGAACTCCGCGAAGGCGAAACGCGACGCGAAGGCGCGCGCGGAAGAGGGCGACGACGACACGATTCAGGCCGCGAGCGGTCTGTAGCCCCGGCACGGCGCCTTGCGATTCCTAATCGTCGCCGACGACCCCGACACATTCATCGAAGAGACAGGCGCTTCGCCTTCCACAGTTCACGAAGAAAAAGCTTCCCCTGTTTCACGGTACGCCGGGGGATAGCCGCCAGGCTGCCGTCACCAAAATCCGTGGCAAATCCGATTTGATAGCCCGCGCGCGAAACGGCCTTTTTGGCTGCCGCATTGAAATGGCCATAGGGATAGGCAAACCAAGGCACAGGACAAGAAAAATCCTTCTCCAAGAGTTTTCGCGCCTGGATAAGTTCGTCGTCTAGCCGGGCCGCTGATTGGGCGCTCAGACTCGGATGCGTGAGCGTGTGCGAACCCAACGTCCAGCCGGAATTTAACAACTCTTGAATTTGGCTTTTGCTCATGAGCGCGTGCGCATCGTTGTCCCAGGCGGGCGATTTCCCGATGCCTTGGTAGGTGATGAAGACGGTCCCGGTAAAGCCATAGCGTTTCATGATGGGCCAAGCCGTCGCGTGAACCGTGACAGAAGCATCATCGAAGGTGAGAAGAATGGGTTTGCGGCAAGGCGGTTTGGTTTGGGCAACTTTCAAGGCCAGCAAGTCCACTGGAGACACAGTTTGATAGCCCAGGAACGCCAGTGTCTTCATCTGACGGGCAAACGATGCTTCGGACAGATAGGTACGGGGGTGGCTGTCGCCTTCTTTCGGCGTACCGATCTTGTGGTAAGTCAAAACGGGCATCGGAAGACGGGAAAATTCCATTCTCATGTTCATGTTATTGACGCGGCTTAGCCGCAACGGACGGACTCATCATTCCGGACAGCAGTCTTAAATGCTGATTCGGAATCCAAGTCGTCCGACTTATAGATGCATTTATATTCTTTAAAGCGGCGAAGGGGAAATCCACGCGGCGGGTCAATACAAACGGAAGGCCTGAAAATTTGGACGAAAGGGCCGCCACGACGGTCACGGCATGCCCCGTGTGAGCGTGCGGAATCTGCGCATAGGATTTTCTTGGCCGCCTGGGTGTTGGGCCAGCGTCCAAGCCGCCCCGACATTCCACTCGATGTTCGGTGGCCGCTGCCGGCGTCGCGATGAGCTCAGGTCAGCGTGTCGAGGCGGTAGCCGCTCTCGTCCCAGCGGACGATGCTCGCCTGCTCGTGCCAGGCGCCGAGCACGATCCGTGCGGCGGGCGCTCCGTCGAGCGCGAAGCGGTGGATCGCCGGCCGATGCGTGTGGCCGTGCAGAAGCAAGGACACGCCGTGCTCGCGCATCGTGCGCTCCACGGTCGCCTGGTTCACGTCCATGATCTCGTAAGACTTCGCGGCGATCTCCGTCGCGCTGAGCTCGCGGAGCTCCGCGGCGATCTTCCGGCGCTCGGCGAGCGGTTTGCCGAGGAACTCGCGCTGCCACTGGGGCTTGCGCAGAGTCGCGCGCAACGCCTGGTAGCGAGTGTCGTCGGTGCAGAGCAGGTCGCCGTGAGTGAGCAGCACGGGCTCGCCGTACAGATCGATCCGCTCGTAGTCGCCGAGCAGCCGGCAGCCGGTCGCCTCGCAGAACTTGGGGCCGATGAGGAAATCGCGATTGCCGTGCATCAGCGAGCACGGAACGCCGGCCCGCGTGAGGCCCGCGAGCGCCGCGATGACGGGCGCGAGGCGAGCGTCGTCGTCGTCGTCGCCGACCCAAGCCTCGAACAGATCGCCGAGAACATAGAGCGAGCGCGCGTCGCGCGCGTCGCTGGCGACGAACCGCAGGAAACGGCGAATCGTCTCCGGCTCGCCCGCATCGAGGTGCAGGTCCGAGATGAACAGCGTCGTCACTGCGGCCTGCGAGCTACGGGAGGAGCTCGATTGTCTCGATCGTGACCCGCTCGACGGGCACGTTCTTGTCGAACGGGCCGCCGGAGCCCGTCGGGCGGTGGCCGATGTCGTCGACGACTCGCATGCCGTCGTCCTTTTCCTTGTCGTCGACGATCTTGCCGAACACCACGTAGCCCCAGCGCGTCGGGCGCGGGTTCAGGTCGACGTTGTCCGCGAGGTTGATGTAGAACTGGCTCGTGCCCGAATGCGGCTCGTTCGAGCGCGCCAAGCCGACCGTGCCGCGCAAATTGCTCAAGCCGTTGCCCGATTCGTTGACGACGGTGCCCTTGGTCGGCTTCAACGTGAAGTCGGCCGTGTAGCCTCCGGCCTGCGCGATGAAGCCCTGGACGACGCGGTGGAAGATCGTGCCGTTGTAGAACCCCTGCTTCACGTAGCCGAGGAACGCGTCGACCGTGAGCGGCGCCCGCTCGCGGTTGAGCTCGATCACGAAGCTGCCCGCCGTCGTGTGGACGCGGACACGCGGCGAGCTCGAGCCCAACGAGTCACTCGACTGCGCGAGGCTCGCGAGCGGCGCCACGATCAATACGAACAAAACGGCCGCGAGCCTCATCGTCATCACCCTTGCCGCACGAGACGGTGATCATACGAATGCGCGCGAGCCGATGCACGCGCCTTCAACGCGAGCGCAGCTCCGCGGCCTTCACGGTGTTGGCCATCAGCATCGCGATCGTGAGAGGGCCCACGCCGCCCGGAACGGGCGTCAGCGCGCCGGCCGTGTCGGCCACGTTGGGGTGCACGTCGCCGACGAGCGCCGAGCCGCGCCGCTCGAACGCCTCGAGCCGCTTAGGAAGCGATGCGAAGATCCGCCGCGCGTCTTCGGGTGTAGTCACGTTGTTGATGCCGACGTCGACGACGACCGCGCCGGGCTTCACGAACTCGCGCGTCACGAACGCGGGTCGGCCGATCGCGGCGACGAGAATGTCGGCTTGGCGGGCCATCGCGGGCAAGTCGCGGGTGCGCGAATGACAGATCGTCACGGTCGCGTTCTTGTGCAGCAGCAGCGACGCCATCGGCTTGCCGACGATGTCCGAGCGGCCGATCACCACCGCGTGCTTGCCTTCGATGGGGATCCGGCTGCGCACGAGCAGCTCGATGACCCCCGCCGGCGTGCAGGGCGCGAAGCCCTCGCGGTTCTGGACCAGGCGGCCGGCCGAGATCGGGCTGAAGCCGTCGACGTCCTTGCTCGGGTCGATCGCGTCGAACACCTGTTGCTCGGCGTCCTCTCCCATCGCCTTCGGGAGCGGCGACTGCACGAGGATTCCGTCGACTTTCGCGTCCTCGTTGAAGCGGCGCACGAGCGCGAGCGTCTGCGCGAGCGTCGCGGTCGCGGGCAGCCGCTCGTGCACGAGCCCGAGGCCGGATTCTTCCGCGGTCTTGAGCTTGTTGCGGACGTAGACCTGCGAGGCCGGGTCGTCGCCGACGAGCACGATCGCGAGCGCGGGCGGTCTTCCCAAGCGCTCCCGGACGCGCGCGACGCGCGCCGTGAGCTCGTCACGAATTTGCTGCGCGACGGCTTTGCCGTCGAGGATTCTGGCCGTCACAGGTTAGCTCTGCTCGCGGGGACGCGGATTCTCGCACGTCCCTTCCGACTCGCTCAATAAGGGGACATTCCGCTTTTCGAGTCGTCAAAAAGGGGACATTCCGCTTTTGGAGCCGCGGGCCGGCGATGCCCCTGCGGTTTGCGACGCTCGAAAAGCGGAATGTCCCCTCCTCGACAGCCCAAGAGGGCGCGCATAAGATGCCCGCCACGAAAACACGCGGGGCATGGCGCAGTCTGGTAGCGCATCTGCTTTGGGAGCAGAGGGTCGCAGGTTCGAATCCTGCTGCCCCGACCAAAACCTCGAACGAGATAGCGCCCGTAGCTCAAGGGATAGAGCACCGGCCTTCTAAGCCGGGGGTTGCAGGTTCGAATCCTGCCGGGCGCGCCATGAAGACATGCGGCTAGAATGACGACACGCTGGTGGACGTAGCTCAGTTGGTAGAGCCCCGGATTGTGATTCCGGCCGTCGTGGGTTCGAATCCCATCGTCCACCCCACTTCCGCACGCCGCGCGCGAACGCCGGGCCGTTAGCTCAATTGGTAGAGCAGTGGACTCTTAATCCATTGGTTGTAGGTTCGAGTCCTACACGGCCCACCACTCGATCGGTTGTGCCCTTCCACACTGGTGTCGCGCGCGCACCAGAACGGGCGTAGCGCCTTGCGCGGCTTGATGCACCTCGTGAGCTTGGAGGAAGCCGCCGGCGTCGAGTCGCACTTCACCGAGTTCGTGGTGCACGCGTGCGCGACGCGTCCGGACTGGACGCAAGGCTGGCTCAATCCGAGTCGGACGATGCACGCGTTCTTCCGCGCGCGCTTGGACCGTTCGCTCGCGCGGCGGATCGACGCGAAGTATTGGCGCGGCGTGAAGCTCCCGCCGCCGCTGCGTGCCTGGCCCTGCAGACGCTCGCTCCGGCGCGCGCGCACCGACGTGCTCGTGATCTGGGACCGCAGCGCTAAGGTCCGCTTCGCGCTCGACGCGATCGGCGCCGAGCGCTGCATCCACTGGGAGCACGGCACCGCGTGGCACGCCGGGCGCGAGCGCGACCGGCGCGACTATTTTCGGCGCGTGCCGCGCGCGATCGCGAACTCGCACGCGTCGGCGCGCGTGCTCGAGCTCAACTGGGACTATCGCGGCGAGCTGCGCGTGTGCCGCAACGCGCTGCGGCCGAGCCTTGCGCCGCGCGCGCCCGTCGGCAAAACGTTCCCGAACGGTATGATCCGCCTCGGCGTCGCGGCGCGGCTCTACCCCGTCAAGGGCGTCGCGCTCGTTCTACACGCCGCCAAGCTGCTCGCGCAGCAAGGGCTCGACGTGGAGCTCCGCGTCGCGGGCGCGGGTCCGGAGCTCGAGCGCCTGCAGCGATTGGCCGGCTCGCTCGGGATCGCGCGGCGCGTTCAGTTCCTAGGCTCGGTGCGCGACATGGAAGCGTTCTATCGAGACATCGACTGTCTCGTGCATCCGGCGCTCACCGAGGCGTTCGGTCTCGTCGCGATCGAGGCGGCCGCGCTCGGTTGTCCGGTGATCGCGGCAGGGATCGATGGTCTGCCCGAAGCGGTGATGGAGGGAGTGACGGGCCGCTGCGTCGCGCCCACGCTCCCGCTCGCGGAATACTCGAAGCTCGGCGGCGCGGACTACGGGCTACCGCCGCTCGTCTACGATCCCGCGCGCGACGCGCTCGTCGTTCCGCCCCTCGTCGACCCCGCGGCGCTCGCGAGCGCGGTCGCGCGGCTGTTTTCGGACCAGGCCGCGTACGAGTCGATGAGCGCGCGCGCGAGCGCGCACGTGCTCCGCGAGCCGGACTTCGCTCGGCACGTCGCCGACGTGATGGCAGTGATCGATGACTCCGTCCCTGAGACGGCGCGGGCCGCGGCCGCGGCGGAGCCTCGCGCGTGACGATTCTGCTCTATCGCCCGAGCCTCGACGTGCGCAGCGGCGCGGGCGGACTCATGCTCGTGCAGCTGCGCGCGCTGCGCGCCGCCGGCGTCGCGGCCGAGATCGGTTGCGAAACCGGGGCGTTGCGGTTTTTTTTCCGCACTGGTCGGCGCGCCCGGCGGCTCGCGCGCGCCCGCGTACGCGACCTACGGCCGGCGCCCGAATGGACGTTCGTCGATCATGGTCTCTGCGTGCCGCGCGCGGACCTGTCGTTCGTGCACCTGGTCGCGGCTGAGGCGAGCCGACGCGTGGATCGTGCGGATTGGCGGCCGCAGGTCGAAGCCGAGCGCAGGTACTTCGGCGAGCTGCGCGCCGAGGCGCCGATCGTCGCGAACTCCGAGCGCACGAAAGGCGCGTTGATGGAGCATTTCGCGCTCGACGCAGAGCGCATCGTCGTGCATCGACCGGGTCATCGCTCTGATCGGTACTCCCCGCAGCGAGCGCGCGCCTTGCGTGACGGGGCAAGGCGCGCGCTTCGCATCGGACCTGCGACTCCGCTCGTCGGGTTCGTGACGTCCGGCGATTTCGTGACGCGGGGCCTCGATCTGTTTTTCGACAGCGCGGCGCGGATCGTTGCCGTTCGGCCCGACGCGCGGTTTCTGGTCGTCGGTTCGAAACGGTGGCCGGATTGGGCGCAGGAGCATCCGCTCGTCACCGAGGGGCGCGCGATGCATCGGCCGAAGGACGGTCGGCCGGAGCGTTGGTTCGCTGCGCTCGACGTCTTCCTCTATCCGGCGAGGTACGATGCGTTCGGGCTCGTCGTAGCGGAGGCGCAGGCGAGCGGGCTGCCGATCGTGACCTCGCGCGCGGTCGGCGCGTCCGAGTGCCTCGCGGCGGCGTATAGCCGCTGGCTGATCGAGCGGCCGGATCCGGCAGAGCTCGCGCAGCGCGCTCTCGCGCTGCTCGATGACGAGGCGGCCCGGCGCGAGCTCGCGCTCGCGGGCAGCGCACACGCGGAGGCGAACGATCACCGGGCTTACGCGCGCGACTGCGTCGCGACGATCCTCGCTCAGAAGCGGCGGCTCAGGTAAAGGCCGACGCCGCGCAGATCGTAGAAGTTGTCGGGCCGGCCGCCCTGCGGATCGGTTGGCAGCAGGTTGTCGCGCGCGAGCTTGTCGCCGATCCGCCAGTCGAAAGAGAGTGCCCAATGCGGGGAGAAGTCGTACTCGATCGCGCCGCCGAGCCAGTAGCCGTACGCGGGCGTCGCGAGGTCGAGCCGCGCGGCGCCGAAGAATCCGCCGATCGACAAACGCTCGGAGAACGCGTGCTTGTAGTCGAGCGCGCGGACCGCGATCAGCAGATTCGAGTCGACGTCCTCGATCTCGAGGCGCGCGCCGACGCTGCCGCGCTTGAGCGCGCGGCGCACGCCCGCGCCGACGTGGTAGCCGCTCGAGGTCGTCGAGACGATGCTCGCGGCGTTCGCGATGTCCGCCTCGACGCGCGTCGAGCTCATGCCGAAATCGACGACGACCTCCGTCCACGCGAGATTCGGCGTGCCGACCGCGAGCACGGCCGCGCAAAGCGAGGAGACCGAGAGCGACGATTTCATCCTCGTCCTCAGAAGCGCACGAAGCCGCTGACGCGAGAGTACGTCTCGCCGAACACGTCACGACCGACCGTGAGCTCGGCGCCCGCGAGGAATTCGTGCCACGGACGGCTG
>Ga0134079_10000063_pt1 | contig 23378 bp, 20 predicted proteins | sample 15_taG_2_FD_119770 | JGI IMG/M metagenome (GOLD analysis project Ga0134079, IMG submission 119770) | Grasslands soil microbial communities from the Angelo Coastal Reserve, California, USA - 15_D_Rain_40cm_2_09182015 | ecosystem: Environmental > Terrestrial > Soil > Grasslands ...
CAACTCGAGTGCTCCCTCGACGGCGCCGACCGCCCACGCGGCCGTCGCGCCGTACGCCTGCCGCAGCAGATCGAGGACTTCCCCCAAGGCCAGCGGCGAGGCGCCGCGCCGCCGCAGCCGGCCCGGCCGCCAGCGAATGGTCCAGCCGACGGCGAGCGCGACGCCCCCGCCCGCCGCCAGCACGCCACAACCGGCGCCGCGCCAGGCGCCGATGGCGACCGCGGCGAGTCCACCGAGCTGCAGTGCGAGCGCTACCCGCGCCCGTGTCTGCGCGCGTCTACGAATGGTTGATGCGGCTCGCGGCGGCGGCTGCGCCGAAACCGTTGTCGATGTTGACCACGGTGACGCCCGACGCACAGGAGTTGAGCATCGCGAGCAGCGCGGCGAGGCCGCCGAACGACGCGCCATATCCGACGCTCGTGGGCACCGCGATGACCGGCACCTTCACGAGCCCGCCGACGACACTCGGCAGCGCGCCGTCCATCCCGGCGACGACGATGATGACGGTCGCCGAGCGCAGCACATCGGTCTGCACGAGGACCCGGTGGATGCCCGCCACCCCGACGTCGGTGAGACGCTCGACGCGGTTCTTGAACGCGCGCGCGGTCACCGCTGCTTCTTCCGCGACCGGAAGGTCGCTTGTGCCCGCGGTGCAGATGAGGACCGTGCCCCGCCCCGTGGGCGCCGGCTCCGGATCAGGCGGCAAGTACACGGTCCGGCCGAGCGCATTGACCTCGGCGCGCGGGAACCGCGCGTCCAGCGCCGCCATCTGGCCGAGGTCGGCGCGCGTCACGAGAAAGCTGCCGCTCTTCTCGACCAGCCGCTCCGCGATCGCCACGACCTGACCGATGGTCTTGTCCGGACAAAAAATCACCTCCTGATGGCCCTGGGTGATGGGCCGGAGGTGATCGACGGTCGCGAACGGCAGCTGCTCGAACATCACGCCGCGATCAGGGCTGGTCGGCCGAGGTAGCCGGCGAAGATCTGCTCGGCTTCGGCCATCGATTCGATCGCGAAAAGACGTTGGCGCAGCTCCGCGCCATCGCGCAGCCCCTTCGTGTACCAGCCGAAGTGCTTGCGGAATTCGAGCGCGGTCTTGCGCGTGTCGCCCTGGAGCCGCAGCGCCAGGCGCGCATGATCGAGCGCCGTGGCGAACCGTTCTTCCGGTGTGGGATCGGGCCGCTGCGAGCGCCCGTCGAGCACGTCACGCGCCTGCGCAAACAGCCACGGATTCCCGAATGCGCCACGTGCGACCATGATGCCGGCGCAGTGCGTGTGCTGCCACATCGCGAGGACATCGCCGGCCGTCTTGATGTCGCCGTTGCCGATGACCGGGATCGTGAGCGCCTGCACGACGGCGGCGATCTCGTCCCAGTTGGCTGACCCCTGATACATCTGCGTCCGCGTCCGCGGATGCAACGTCAGCGCCTGCGCGCCGGCGTCCTGGCAGCGCAGTGCGATCTCGACCGGGTCCCGCTGCGCTTCGTCCCAGCCGCTCCGGATCTTCACGGTGACGGGGAGGTGCGTGGCGGCGCGGACCGCGCGGATGATGCCCTGCACCAAGCCCATGTCCTTGAGGCAACCCGACCCCCCGTTGTTGCGGACGACCTTCTTCACCGGGCAGCCGAAGTTGATGTCCACAAAGTCGGGCTCGAACAGCTCGGTGACCATGCCGGCTGCCTTCGCCATGATCTCGGCGTCGGCGCCGTAGATCTGGATGCCGATCGGGCGCTCGACCGGCTCGAACCGCATCTCGGCGAGCACGCGCTCGATACCGAGTGAGATGCCGACCGACGAGATGAACTCGGACACGACGACGTCGGCCCCGAACCGGCGACAGATTTGCCGGAAGGGCGATTCCGACACCCCCGCCATGGGGGCGAGGAAGAGGGGGACGCCGTGCTTGACCGGGTACGGGAAGTTCATGCGGTGGAACGTAATAGCGCGTTGCGCACCGAGCAACCAACATTTACCTTTCGCGCGCGAATGCGCCTACGCGAGTTTTTCTCCGAAGACGCCATCAAGCTCGAGCTCGAGAGCGGCACCAAGGACGGGGTGCTCAAAGAGCTCGTCGGGCTGCTCAAGCTCGACGAAAAAGCTCAGGCCATGCTGTTCAAGATGCTCAAGCGGCGCGAAACGCTGGGCTCGACCGGCATCGGCCAGCACATCGCGATTCCACACTGTCGCTCGCTGGTCGTCAGCCGGCTCCGCTGCGCCTTCGGTCGCAGCGTGAACGGCGTCGACTTCAGGGCGATCGATGATCAGCCCGTGAGGTATGTGTTCTTGATTGTGGCGCCGCCACTGGAAGTCTCGAATCAATATCTTCCGGTGCTCGGGAAGATCGCTCAGTTCGCCAAGGAATCCGATGTTCCCGGGAGATTGGCGAAGCTCAACACTCCTGCCGAGTTCCTCACACTGCTGGAAGAAAAGAACATCTAGTTGGGCGTCGTCGGCGGGCGAATCGTATCGCTCACCGCCTGCAACGCTTCGCGCAGCGCTTCGTGTCCGGGTGCGAATGTGCTGTCCAGTGCCACGGCAATCTGCAGCTGCTTGATCGCAGGTTGCCACAACTTGGCGCTCATGTAAGCACGCGCCAATTCGTAGCGCGGGCCTGTCAGCTCCGGTGCAAATGTGATCGACGCCAGCATGAGCCGTTCGCCGCTGGCCGGTCGTCCCGCCGCAAACTCATCCTTCCCCTCCAGCCACAGCGTGCGGTACGAGAGCGGGGCTTCCCGGCGCAGGGCCTGGTAGTGCATTTCGTCATCATGCCATGCCGGTACTCGGGCAATGCTGCGCGCTCCTCCGGCCACGACCGCGATCGCGACGAGCGCATTCCGCAGCTGTGGTGAGCGCAGCATCATGGCCGCGCTCGCGAGGGCAAACACGACCCCGAACGAGGGCAGATACAGCGTTCGCTCGGCTATCAGGAATTCGCTGGGCATGACGACGTTGGCGACCGGCGAAATCGTGATTGCCACCCACGCGAGACCGATTGCGATCCCCGGAACGGTGCGCCGAGTCTTCCAGGCCAGAGTCCCCAATCCGACCCAGAACAGCAGCCCGATCAGGTGCCAGACCGTGAGGGCCGTGGACACGGTCAATTCTCCGGGTGAGTAGTCGGCGGAGAGATGCGCCGGGAACAGGAACAGGCGCCACCATTCGAGCGACAGCGCGACCATCGCCCACGTGCGTTGGAAAAGGTTCAGATGGTCGAGACCCACGGCGAGTCCGCCGCCGTAGAACGTGCGAATCCCGACGAATCCATGGACGAGGAAGTAGGCGAGAATCGGGGCGCTCGCGGCGACCAGCGGCCGCCACACGACTTGCCACGGCGCGCGGCGCGCCAGATGCACGAGCACCACCGCGGCCGGCAACGTGACCGCGATTTCCTTGGACCCGATCGCCAACGCGGCGCCCAGAACGACGCCGACGAGGTAGCGGCGGCGTTGTTCGGCGCGAATCGCACACACCAATGCCAGCGCGTAGCCCGATGCCGCCATCAGCTCCGCTCTGCCGACCACATTTGCCACCGCCTCGACATGTACCGGGTGCACCGCGAACAGCAGACCCGTGACGAGTCCGACGACGGGCCCTGCCAGTTCACATGCAAGCACCGCAAACAACGCGGCGGCGAGCGCCGCCCAGACGATGTTGATTGCGTGGAACCAGTGCGGGCTCGATGAGACACGGTAATCGATCGCCCAGGACGACATGACGGCGGGCCGCCACATCACGCCGCCGAAGGACGCGGGCCAGTACGGTTCTTTCAGGAGGTCGCTCAGCGATGAGGGATGCTGCAGCATCTGGCGGTTTGCCACGACCCACTGATCATCGGCGACGAACTCGTTGCGTATTGAGGGCGCAGCAACGATTGCCGCAAGCAGGGCAGCGAACAGCACAACCTGCCAGACACGAATCGTACGACGTGGCGACGTAGCGACGGCCGGTGTTTGTGTCACTCCCACTCGATCGTCGCCGGAGGCTTCGAGCTCACGTCGTACGCCACGCGGTTCACCCCCCGAACCTCATTGATGATCCGGTTCGAGATCCGGCCGAGCACATCGTGCGGGAACGGATACCAGTCGGCTGTCATGCCGTCGCGGCTCGTTACGGCGCGCAGCGCGACGACGTTGTCGTAGGTCCGGCCGTCGCCCATGACGCCGACCGATTTGACGGGCAGGAGCACCGCGAACGCCTGCCAGATCTGATCGTACAAGCCGGCCGCGCGAATCTCCTCCAGATAAATCGCGTCCACACGGCGGAGCAGATTGAGCCGGTCCTCATTCACCGCGCCGAGAATGCGGATCGCGAGCCCGGGGCCCGGAAACGGATGCCGTCCGACGATCTCATCCGGCAGCCCCAATTCGCGCCCGACCTGGCGCACTTCGTCCTTGAAGAGCTCACGCAGGGGCTCGATCAACTTCCAAGGAAGATTGGGGCGCAAGCCACCGACGTTGTGGTGCGTCTTGATCGTGTGCGAGGGGCCACCCTTCGGTGAGGCCGACTCGATGACGTCGGGATAGAGCGTTCCCTGGACCAGAAAGCCGACGCTGCCGTCGACGTGTCGCGCCGCGTCCTCGAACACATCGATGAACGTGTGCCCGATGCGGCGCCGCTTCTCCTCGGGCTCTTCGATGTCCTTGAGCTCTTTCAGGAATCGATGCGTGGCATCGACCACGCGCAGGTCCATGCCGAGGTGCGCCCGGAATGTGTGTTCCACCTGCTCGCGTTCGCCGCGGCGCAGCAGGCCATGATCGACAAAGACGCACGTCAGCCGATTCCCGATCGCGCGATGCACCAGCGCCGCGGCCACTGCGGAGTCCACGCCGCCGGAGAGGCCGCAGATGGCTCGGGCCTCAGGGCCCACGAGCGCGCGAATCCGGCCGACCTCCTGGTCGATGAAATGCCCGGGCGTCCAGTCCGGGGTGCACCCGCAAATGTCGAACAGAAAGTTGTGCAGGATCTCGTTGCCACGCGGTGTGTGCGCGACTTCCGGATGAAACAGCACGCCGTAGATCGGCTTGGTCACATGCTGCATTCCGGAGACCGGCGCATTCGCACTCGTCGCGGTCACGCGGAACTGCGGCGGCGGCGAATCGAGCCGGTCGCCGTGGCTCGCCCAGACAATCACCTTGGCGTCGGGCTCGAAGCCCGCAAACAGTCCCTTGTTCTCCTTGATCAGCACTTCGGCGCGGCCGTACTCGCGCTCGGGGGCCGGCGTGGCTTTGCCGCCCGACAGATGCGCGATCAGCTGCATCCCGTAACAGATGCCGAGCACCGGCCGCCCCGTGTCGAGAATTCCAGGATTGACGGTGGGAGCGCCTTCCTCGAACACGGAATTGGGTCCGCCCGACAGGATGATTCCCTTGGGGTCGAACTGGCGCACGAACTCGAGATCGAGGCCGCGCGCGGCCGGATGGATCTCGCAGTAGACGCTCGCCTCGCGAATGCGGCGCGCGATGAGCTGCGTGAACTGCGAGCCGGCATCGAGGATGAGAATGCGATTCACGCTTTGTACCAGGTCGTCGGTTCGGCGGTCTCGCCGCGGATCAGATCGTCGAGCGTCTCCCGCTGCCGTGCCACGTAGTAACGATCGCCGTCCACGAGGACCTCGGGCGCACGAGGCCGCTGATTGTACGTCGAGCTCATGACAAAGCCGTAGGCTCCTGTCCCGAGGACGGCGAGGACTTCGCCGGGTCCCACCGCGACCATCTTGCGATCGAGCGCGAGAAAGTCCCCGCTCTCGCAGATCGGGCCGACGACGTTCACCGTCTCCTCCGGTCGCGTGCCGTCACGCAGCGGCAGGATCTCATGATGCGCATTGTAATGGCTCGGCCGAACGAAGTCGGACATCCCGGCATCGACGATGACGTATTCCTTCCCGCCTGAGCGCTTGCGGTACAGCACCCGCGTCAGCAACACGCCGGCATTGGCCACCAGGTACCGCCCCGGCTCGCACACGAGTCCCAGTCCTGCGGCGCCGACCGCCGGCACGACTGCCTCCGCGAACGCCTTGGGCGACGGGGCCTTCTCGTTGTGATACCGCACGCCGAGGCCGCCGCCTACGTCGAGCGCCTCGAGCGTGTCGATGCCCGACGCGCGGATCGCCGTGACCAGCTCGATCAGCTTGATGGCGCCGCGGTGATAGGGCGAGACATCCGTAATCTGCGAACCGATGTGCATCGCGAGTCCCCGCAGCACGAGCCTCGGCTCAGCGGCGATCCGCTTCGCAACCGCTACGACCTCATCGAACGGGATGCCGAACTTCGCGGTCTTCTCGCCGGTCTTCGTGTAGGGATGGCTGTCGATTGCGACATCGGGGTTCACGCGGATACCCACGCGCGCGGTGGTTTTGGTGTCGTTCGCGACAGCAATCAACGCAGCCAGCTCGCTCGGCGACTCGATATTGATGAATCCGACACCGGCCCGAATCGCTGCTTCGATTTCAGCGGCCGTCTTGCCCACGCCCGAGAAGACCACGCCGTCGGGGTCGAAGCGCGCGAGCAGAACCCGACGCAGCTCTCCCACCGACACGATGTCCGCGCCGGCGCCCAGTTGCTTGAGCACCCGCAGCAGACCGAGGTTGCCGTTGGCTTTGACGGAATAGCAGATGCGATGCTTGATGCCGTGCAGCGCGTCGTCGAGCGCGTTGTACTGCGCGCGGATCAGGTTGGCGCTGTAGACGTAGGCAGGCGTACCGATTCGATCCGCGATGGCCTGCAGGAGGCCGGGATCGAACCCTAGTACGCCTGCGCCCACACGGCCTCGGCGACGCTCGGTTTGTCGCACCACATGCAGGTCTTCGGCACGTCCTTGCTGCGAAACTCGGGATCGGGGAGGACCCGAATCGTGGCGTTCGTCTGCTGCTTGATCTCGGCTTCGCAGGTGGCACCGCCGCAGTAGCCGCCGTAGACAAACCCACCGCTGCCCTTCATGCACTCGAGGAACTGCGCCTTCGTCGCGCCGCGAATCGAGTTCTTCTCGCGGCGCTCCTTGGCGGCGTCGAACAACGCGGCTTGGATCTCCTCCAGCGCGGCCGTGACCGCCCCCACCGCGCTCTGCAGTGGAACGGGAGCCTTGCCGCCCGTTCGACGTGCAAGCACCACCTGCCCGCTGGCGAGGTCTCGAGGGCCGATCTCCAGCCGCACGGGTACGCCAAGTCCTTCCCATTCGAAGTACTTCGCGCCGGGCTTCATCGTGTCGCGGAGGTCGAGCTCGACGCGCAGGCCGGCTTTCTCCAGATCGGCCTTCACCTGAGACCCGACACCTGACACCTGTGCTCGCTCGTCGTCAGTTTTCCAAATCGGCACGATCACGACCTGCACGGGCGCGACCTTGGGGGGCGCCACGAGCCCGTTGTCGTCTGAGTGCGTCATGATCAGCCCGCCGATGAGGCGCGTGGACACGCCCCACGATGTCGACCAGACGTGGTCGAGCCCGCCCGCGGCCGTCTGGAATTGCACGCCGAACGCCTTGGCGAAGTTCTGGCCGAGGAAGTGCGACGTCCCCGCCTGCATCGCCTTGTTGTCCTGCATCAGGCCTTCGAGTGCGTAGGTCCGCACCGCTCCCGCGAAGCGCTCGCTGTCGGTCTTCAAGCCCGTCAGCACCGGCAGCGCGAGCCACTCCTCCTGGAACCGGCGGTACATGCCGAGGATCAAGCGCGCCTCGGCCTCCGCTTCCTCCGACGTGGCGTGTGCAGTATGCCCTTCCTGCCACAGGAACTCCGTGGTGCGCAGGAACAGCCGCGTGCGCATCTCCCAGCGGACGATGTTGCACCACTGGTTGAGCAGCACCGGCAAGTCACGGTAGCTCTGGATCCATTTCGCGAGCATGCCGTAGATGATCGTCTCCGACGTCGGCCGCACGACGAGCGGCTCCTCGAGCGCCGAGGTGGGATCGACCGCGACGGCATCCTTGCCCTCTTTGCCTGTCGCCCGCAGGCGCGTATGCGTGACGAGCGCAACCTCCTTCGCGAATCCTTCGACGTGCTCGGCCTCCTTCGCGAGGTAGCTCATCGGGATGAAGAGCGGGAAGTAGGCGTTCTTGTGGCCGCTCGCCTTGATCATGTCGTCGAGCGCGCGCTGCATCAGCTCCCACATGCGGTAGCCGTGCGGCCGGATGACCATGCACCCGCGCACGGGCGAATAGTCGGCCAGCTGGGCCTGGGTAATGACGTCGCCGTACCACTCGCTGAAGTCCTTAGCGCGTGGCGTGATCCTCTGGGCTTTCGCCTGCTGTGCCTGTGCCATTAATCGAAATATCCATTGAGCAACTGCCGAAGCGGTACCTTCGCTTCGGTACTCGTTCGGAGGTCGCGCACGACCGCGAGTCCCGCGGAGCGTTCTTCAGGACCGACGATGACCGCGCGAGCCGCGCCGCGTGCCGACGCGAGCTCGAGCTGTTTGCGCACGCCTGCCTGTCGCAACCCGTACTCGACCGCGATACCCCGCTCCCGGAGCGCATGCGCGAGCTGCAGGACGGTCGGCAGATCGTCGCCGCCGACAGCGATCAAAAAGGCGCCGAGTTCAATCGACGCCTTGGGGGCTACGTCGCGCTCCTTGAGGAGCTCGCCGAGTACAACATCGCCCATGCCGAACCCCAAGGCTGGCTGATCGAGCAGCCCGTCATAGCGGCCGCCGCCCGCAATAGCGCGCAGCTTCTTCTGCGCGTCGAACAGCTCGAACACGATGCCGGTGTAGTAGGCCAGCCCGCGCACGATCGTCATGTCGACCGAGACAAACTCCCCAAGCCCCATTTCCTTGAGGGCGTCCACGGCCTGGGTCAGTGGCTCAGCAACCTCTCCTCCAGCCTTGAGGGCGTCCACCCCGCGCAGCGCCGCGACGTCAAATACCGCCTCCGACTCCCGACTCCCGACTCCTGACTCCCGCAGCATCTCCTCCAGCGCATTCTTCGGGACTCGCTCACTCCGGTCGATCACGGCGAAGGCGGTCCCAAGCTGCGCCTCCGTCACACCCCGGCCGAGGAGCAGACTCTTGATGACGCGCCGGTCAGAGATCCGGAGCTGGACGTCGCCCGGGCCAAGCCCAAACGCGCGCATGATATCCACGGCCGCCGCCATCAGCTCGGCGTCGGCCAAGGGGCCGGCCTCTCCGATGATGTCCATGTTGAGCTGGAAGTGCTCCCGCAGGCGGCCGCGCTGCTGGCGTTCGTACCGAAACAGCTGGGGAATCGAGAACCAGCGAATCGGTTTCCGCAGCGCCTGCACCCGGGCGGCGACCATCCGCGCCAGTGTGGGCGTCATTTCAGGCCGCAGGGCGACTTCGCGATCGCCTTTGTCCCGAAACGAATACAGCTGCTGCACGATCTCGTCGCCGCTTTTCTTGGTGTACAGGTCGAGCGCTTCCAGCGGCGGACCGTCGTATTCCTCAAAGCCGTAGCGCCCGGCCACGCTGCGCCAGGTCGCAAAGATGTGATTTCGGAGGCTCAGATCTTCAGGGTAGAAATCGCGAAAGCCTGGCAGGGCTTTTCCTTGCATTGCAACAACTTAACCGACGGGCGCGAAGCCCGGCAAGCGAGCCATCGCATCTCCGACGGTGTGAAACGACCCCGTAACGAGAATCGTCCCCGCTCCATCCTGAATGTCGTGCAACGCGCGTTCGAAGTCCGGCTCGAACGAGACGTCGGGTCCCATGTCCTCGATCGACCAACGCTGCATCAGCGGAATCGACGGCGGGACGGTGAGCGTCAGCCGATCCACGAGTGGCCGCAGCGAAGCGAGCATCGCACGCCAGTCCTTGTCGTTTCGGATACCGACGAGAGCATGCAAAGGCCGGCGGATCGTTCGTCCCGATTCGGCGAGCGCCTGGGCCACGACCCGCATGCCATCGGGATTGTGGGCCACATCGAAAATCCACTTGCCGCGTATTTCGAAACGGCCGGGGATATAGGCATGCGCGAAACTGGCGGGAAGGTTCTTGCCCACGGGGCCGAAGGGCGCCGGTAAGGCGTTGAGCACGGCCTGCGCGACCAGTGCGTTCGCCACCTGATGGCGCCCGCGCAGGCCGAGATGCGTATCCTTTCTCGCCTGTTTGGTGGTGTCGACCGTGATGATCGGGTCGGCGCCTCGGCGCTTGGCCTCCTTGACCAGTTCGCCACGGATTTCGGGGTCGGCTTCGCCGGTCACGAACGGCACACTGGGCTTGGCAATGCCGGCCTTTTCGCGCGCGATGCCCTTCAAATCGCTACCGAGATACTCGACATGCTCCAGCGCGATCTTGGTCACGGCACTGACCAAAGGCGTCAGGACGTTGGTCGCATCCAGTCGGCCGCCGAGACCGACCTCGATGACCGCGATGTCGACGTCCCGGGCGGCGAGATCGGCGAACGCAATGGCGGTCGTGGCCTCGAAGAAGCTTGCGTCCAGGCGCTCGATATGCGGTTTGAGCTGCGAGGTCCACTCCGCGAATGCCGCTTCGGTGATCGGTACGCCGTCGACCGTCATCCGCTCCACCGGGGAGACGAGGTGGGGCGACGTATAGAGCCCGACCCGCCACCCTTGCGCGTGCAGCTCGTTGGCTACGAACGCACAGGTCGAGCCTTTGCCGTTGGTGCCGCCGATATGGATCGACGGAAAGTGGCGCTCCGGATGGCCCAGTACGTCGAGGAGCCCCTCGGTGGGGCCGAGGCTCCATTTGATGCGACCGGCTTGTCGGGCAAAGAGGTACTGGACGGCGTCTTCGAAGGTCAGTCAGCGGCCTCGGCCGGCCAGGCGCCGGTCATGTGTCGCAGCAGCTGCGCCGCCGTATCGCGCAACTCGCCCCGCGGAACGACGGTATCGATCATCCCGTGATCGAGCAGGAACTCGGCGGTCTGGAAGCCTTCCGGCAGGTCCTGCCCAATCGTCTGCTTGATGACGCGTGGTCCCGCGAACCCGATGACGGCGCCGGGCTCCGCCAGGATGACGTCTCCCTGCATGGCGTAGGAGGCGGATACGCCGCCCGTCGTGGGATTGGTGAGAACCGACATGAACGGCACGCTCGCGCCGTGGAGCTCGGCAATCACCACGGATGTCTTGGCCATCTGCATCAGCGACAGGACGCCCTCCTGCATGCGCGCGCCGCCCGAGGCTGAGATGAGGATAAGAGGCGTCCTCTTGTCGATCGCGTGGCGCGTGAGCCGGGCGATCTTCTCACCGACCACCGAGCCCATCGAGCCGCCCATGAAGCTGAAGTCCATGACGCCGAGGCTGATCGCCATGCCGTGAAGGCGCGCGTAGCCCGTACGAATCGCGTCGAGCGGGCCGGCCTTTTTGACGGCGGCCTGCACGCGCTCGGCGTAGTTCTCGAATTTCAGGGGATCGGCGGATTTCAGCGAAGCGAACAGCTCGTGCCACGAACCTTCATCGACCAGGAGATCGATGTACTCCTGCGCGGTGATGCGCCGGTGGTGTCCGCAGTTGGGACACACGTTGAGCGCGCGAACGAAGCGTTCGCGGATGTCGACGTGACCGCACTGGTCACATTTTTCCCAGGCATCAGCCGGGATCTCGAGCTTTACTCGCTCGGAGGTCCGCGGCTTCCGTTCCTTTTTGAACCAGGCCATTCGCGCCATAGAGTGACGAAGCGCACAATTTGTGATCGTGAGTGGGGCGACGCCAGCCCTGGAGAGCTAAGCTATTGACTTGCTTCGGCATAGCCGGACTGGCGGGACTCCCATGCAACCCGAAGCGCAATTCCGACGCCGATCGAGCACGCGAGCAAAAATGATCCGCCGTAAGAAAAAAACGGCAGTGGAATGCCGGTGATGGGCATCAGGTTGATCGTCATTCCGACGTTTTCGACGATGTGCGTGAACAGGAGTCCCGCGATTCCAAACACGCACAGGCTCGAGAAGGGATCCGTCGCCTTGCGAGCGATGCGCAGCAGATTGAAGAGGAGCCACGCGAACAGACATAGCGCGGCCAGCACGCCGACGAATCCCAGCTCCTCGCCCACGACCGAAAAAATGAAGTCGGTGTGCTGCGCCGGGAGAAAGGCAAGGCGCTTTTGGGTGCCCTCCGTGAATCCCTTCCCCAGCAGGCCGCCGGAGCCCACCGCCACTCTCGACTGAATGACGTGCCATCCGGTCGCCCGGGGGTCGACTTCCGGGCTCAGAAACGCGAGCAGCCGGTGTTGCTGGTACGGCGCGAGCCGGTTCCACATCGGGAAGGCCACGATGCCCATGCCGAGATTGACGGCCATGGTCAGCACGCCCTCCCAGAGATAGGGACGCCACCACAGCAGCAGGGCCAAGAGGATCGCGATCCACACGGTCCAGGCGAGCGTCGAGAACGCAAGCGTTAACGCGATCAGGGGTGAGGCGAGGAACACGAGCACGGACGGTTTGGTGCCCGCCCAAAACAGCATGAAGAACACAATCGCGACGAAGACGATCGCGCTGCCCAAGTCGTGTTGCAGCACCACGAGAGCGAACGGCCCCCCTGCGATCACGAGGGGGATGATGAGCTGCCGCAGCGTGGTGGGCGGCTCACGCAAGGCGGCGAGCCAGCGCGCCAGCATCAGAATGACCGCCACCTTGGCGAGCTCGGCCGGTTGCCCGAGGCGATGACCGCCGATCGTTATCCACGACTTCGTCCCGGCGGCCGTGCCCGCGCCTGTTCCGATCACCAGCGTCAGCAGAAGCAGGAAGATCGCGATCGCGTACACGAAGGGCGTCGCCCACTCGAGCAGGCGGGGGGACGTTCGGAACGTGAGCAACCCGACGATCAGCCCGACGCCCAGCCAGATGACCTGTCGCTGCCAGATTGTCGTCACGAACGACGGCACGTCGGTCTGCCCCGCCGAGTAGAGCGTGGCGAGGCCGTATAAGGCGAGCGCCACGACCGACACGAGCAGCCCCTTATCGAGTGGGCGTGCGCGGGATAACACTGTCGACTCTGGCCGTGGTGGTGTCCGCCGTCGAATCCGGAAGCGTCGGGAGCTGGAACGGCGTCGGCGCCGAATCGTTTGGCACCGTCACCCGCAGGGTCGCCGCAGCGTGCTCATCAATGCCGAGGTAGTGCGCGATCGCGCGTGTGACGAGCGGAGCCACGACGGTGCCGTGCCGGGCGAACTCGATGATCGCGCCGATCACGATCTCCGGCTTGTCCGCCGGCGCAAACGCGATGAACCACCCGTGATCGAGGCCGTGCGGATTCTGTGCCGTGCCGGTCTTTCCGGCGATCGTGAGGTTCGCGAGGCGCGAGCCCCGCGCGGTCCCCTGCTCTACGACCGCGATCATCGCCTGGCGCAAGGTCGAGAGCTGGTCGGCACTGATGTCCAGTGAAACGTTCTGGGCAGAGGTTGTGGCCGGCCGAACCACGAACGGAACACGCAGGCGGCCGTCACTGGCGAGCTGCTGATAGAGCCTCACCATCTGCACCAGCGTCTGCGCGTTCTCGCCCTGCCCGATGGCGAGGTTCAGCGCCACCGCCGACGTCCAGCGCCGCGGGCCGTAGAGGCGATCGTAGTACTCGAGGCCGGTCGGAAACTCGGACGGAATCTCGCCCGGCAGGTCGATGCCGGTGCGGCCACGAAAGCCCCACGCGTTCGCATCCTCGAGCAGCGAGGAGACGCCCAGTTTGATACCGAGCTGATAGAAGTAGACGTCGCAGCTCTGCGCGATCGCTTGCGACAGCGTCAGGTCGCCGTGACCGTGCGCGTCCCAGCAGCGGAAAAAGCGATTGCCGTACTGGAGGCCGCCGCGGCACGGGATCGGCATTCGGCTGCGCGGGCCGACGATGCCGCGCTTCAGCGCCATCGCGGCCACCGCGAGCTTCCAGGTCGAGCCGGGAGGATACCGCGCCTGAATCGCGCGGTCGAGCAGCGGGTGCGCGGGACTTTCGTTGAGCGCGCGCCAGTACGGCGCCGGCACGCCGCCAACGAAGGCGTTGGGATCGAAGCCGGGCGCACTGTAGAGGGCGAGAATTTCACCCGTATTCGGGTTCAGCGCGATGACGGCGCCGCGCTGCCCGATCGGAAAAATTGATGAGATGTATTTCTGGAGGTCGAGATCGATGGTGGTGTGGAGATCGATCCCCGGGACCGGCGCGAGATTGGCGGCCGCCTCCGCGTCCCGCACCATCTGTCCGCGCGCGCTCACTTCCACGAACCGCACGCCCTCCGCGCCACGCAGCGTATCGTCGTACTCGCGCTCGAGTCCGTCCTTGCCGACGATGCCGCCCAGGCGAATGTTCGCAAACCGCTTTGTGCCTCGTTCGCCTTCCGTGACTTCGCCGACGTAGCCGATGAGATGCGCGAGCACGGCGGTGTCGGGATAGTAGCGCTTGGGCTCAGCCTGAATGAGCAAGCCCGGAATCGCGACACGCCGTTCCTCGAGCGCCGACACGACGCTGAACGGCGCATCACCCAACACGAGCGCCGGCTGATAGGGCGCGCGACGCGCGCGCTGGAGCACGTGCTCGATGGCGGCGCTGTCGAGGTTCGCGATCGACGCGATCCGCGCGAGCGTCGAGCGCAGGTTCGCTTCGGGACCGGGCAGGAGCGACACCGTATAGCCCGGCACGTTCTCCGCCAGGACGTGGCCGGTGCGGTCGTAGATGACGCCGCGTGGCGCCGGCAACGGAATGGGCCGCAGGCGATTGGTCTCGGATTGCAGCTGATACTTGCCGTGTCCCAGGATTTGCGTGCGGAAAAACGCCATCACGAGAACGCCGAGCACGATCCACACCGCCGTCCGCGCGGTGCCGAGCCGGCGATCGAGCAGGTGTGGATGGAACGCGTTCACGCGGACACCCCGCCCAGCGCGCCGGGCCGCCGCGGCGAGAGCCAGCCGCGGAAGAACCACAGCACCGTGACGCCGACGAGCGCGGTCGTCAGCCCCTGGAGCGGCGACCAGACGAGGAGCTCCCACGCCACCTGCGAGCCCTGCAGTTTGCCGGACACGGCCAGGATGATGAAGTTGCGGAGCCACGTGCCGGCGAAGAACAGACAGCCTTTCACGAACACGTGCTCGGCGAAGAACACGGCTTTCGCCCAGGACGACGCGAACCCGACGAGCGTATGGGCGAGCGCGCCCGCGCCGAAGCTGACGACCGTCATCGCATCGCGCAGCAAGCCGATGATGAATCCCGCCGCCGCGCTCTTTCCCGGCTCGGCGCGAATCGTGTAGATCAGGAGCGCGAGCAGCAGGAAATCGGGCGCGACACGATCGCCTCCGAGGTGACTGCGCAGCGTGAACTGCAGCAGCACCAGCACCGTCATGATGATGGGATAGCGATAGCGGTCGGTACGTCTCATCGTGGCGGCTCGACCGGTGGCAGACTGTCTTGTGGCACCGTGAACGCGTTCCTCAAGTCCGACCCCGCCTGTCGCGGCGTCGTCAGAATCATCACGTGCGACAGCTCGGCCGGATGAATCGCCGGACGCACGAGATACGTCCGGCCCCAGCCCTGCTCCACGGCCGCGGTGTCGATCACGGTGCCGATCGGAATGCCGCGAGGAAACACGCCGCCGAGTCCAGAGGTGACGATGACCGTCCCATTGGGTACGCGCGTGCGATAGAGCACACCCTGGAGCTCGAGCAGCCAGACCTTTGGCCCTTCGGCGCCGTGCGGCGCGGCGATGCCCACTATGCTTCCGTCGATCGCGATGGCGCTGGCCCGGAATTCGGGGTGCGCCCAGCTGAGGACGACGCTGGTATGCTCGTCCACCGAAGCCACCAGCCCGACGAGACCCTCGGGACTGACGACGGCCGACAGCTGCCGCACGCCTTCTTTCTTGCCGGCTGACACAACGAAGCTGAGCGGATTGGTGGGCTCGGGCTGGTGCAGGATTTCGGCGGAGACGTAGCCGCCGCCCAGCCGCTGGCCGAGACCCAGGAGGCCGCGGAGGCGCGCGTTTTCGCTGCGCAGCTCAGGCAGAAACGTCGCCGCGAGCGCCACGGAGTCGCGCTGCGCCACGACGTCGTCGTAGCGATAGCGCGCCGCGGCGAGCAGCTCGGTTTGGCGTTGCAGAAAGAGGAACGGCGCCAGCACGCTCTGTCGCAGGCCCTGCGCGAGCGGATCGCGCCATTGATCGGGGATACTGAGCGCCGCAATCGACAACCCCACGCAGGCAAGGAATAGCAGCGTGTCGCCCCGGGACGCATAGCGATCCGTTCCGATCGCCATGCGACTATGTGGTCAGGACGTTGCGGTACTTCTCCGGGGCGTCGAGGATGCGCCCCGCCCCACGCACCACGCAGGTCATGGGATCTTCGTCCAGGTGGATCGGCAACCCGGTCTCTTGCTGCAGCAGCAGGTCGAGCCCGCGGATCAGCGCACCGCCACCCGTCATGACGATCCCGCGATCGACGATGTCCGACGCGAGCTCGGGCGGCGTGATCTCGAGCGCGCGGCGCACCGCATCCACGATCTGCTGGATGGGCTCCTGCACCGCCTCGCGGATCTCGCTCGAGTGCACGCGCACGATCTTCGGAATGCCCGACACGAGGTCGCGGCCTTTCACTTCCATCTCCCGCTCTTCGCCGACCGGCGCCGCGGACCCGATCTGAATCTTGATCTGCTCCGCCGTCGGCTCACCGATGAGCAGGTTGTAATTCTTGCGCATGAACTGCACGATCGCCTGATCGAGCTCGTCGCCACCCGTGCGAATCGAGGTGTCGGACACGATCCCCGACAGCGCGATCACCGCGATCTCCGTCGTGCCGCCGCCGATGTCGATCACCATGTTGCCGGTCGGGGTCTCGACGGGCAGCCCGACGCCGATCGCGGCCGCCATCGGCTCGGCGACCATGTAGACTTCTTTCGCGCCGGCCGACTGCGCCGAGTCGCGCACCGCGCGCTTCTCGACTTCGGTGATCCCGGAAGGGACGCAGACGATCACTTTGGGACGAACCCGAAACAGGTGGCGATCGATGATGGTCTTCAGGAAAAAGCGCAGCATCTTCTCGGTCACGTCGAAGTCGGCGATCACGCCGTCCTTCAACGGACGCACGGCGAGCACGCCATCGGGCGTGCGGCCGAGCATGCGCTTGGCTTCGAGACCGATGCCTTTGACTTTTCCGGTGGCTTTTTCGATGGCGACGACGGAGGGTTCGTTGAGCACGATCCCCTCGCCGCGCACGTAGACGAGTGTATTAGCGGTACCAAGATCAACGGCGATTTCGTTCGCCGGACTCCAGGCACCCATTTTGAAATTCAGCCAGCGTGGTGGCACGTGATCGTCGGTAAAAAGTGTTTGGCGGGACTCCGAACGCGCACAAGGTAATGAAATGCGTAACCCCAAGCAAGGATGAAGCTTGACGGCCCGAAACGGCTCGGCTAGCCTTTCGCCCATGCGTCGCGTGACGCCCGACACAATCGCTGTAGTGGACCTCGCGGTGTGCGACCGTTGCGGCCTCTGTTTACCCCTCTGCCCCCCAGAAGCGATCCATTTGGAGTTAAACATCCTCACGGTCGACGATGCGACATGCACCGGCTGTGAGAAGTGCGTCGCTCCCTGCCCGGTGGGCGCGCTGGCGATGACACCCCTGACTCCAGATTCCCGACTCCTGACTCCCAGTCATGCCGGACGTTGACGTCCTCGTTGTCGGCGCCGGACCGGCTGGGGCCGTCGCGGCGTGGTGCGCCAAGCAGGCGGCGCCCGAGCTGGACGTCGTGCTGCTCGAACGCGACCGCGCGGTCGGAGCGCCCGTGCGCTGCGCCGAGGGAGTGGGCGATGCGGGATTGCGCGAGTTTGCCAATCCCGACGGCGCCGACTGGGTTTCGCGTCGAATCAGGGACGTGATCTTCGAAGCGCCTGACGACACCCAGGTGGTCCTCGCCAATTCGGGACTCGGCTGGATTCTCGATCGCACGCGATTCGATGCCTTCCTCGCGGCAGAAGCGGCGCGGGAGGGCGCGCAGGTGCTCGTGGGCGCCGAAGCGACGGCGATGAGCCGCAACGGGGACACACGCTGGCACGTGCGCGTCAAAGAGCGGGGGCGCGAGGACCTGTATCGCGCCCGGATCGTCATTGGCGCGGACGGCGTCGAAACGATGGTCGGCCGCTGGGCAGGACTGGATACGCGCGTTCCGGCGCGCGACATGGAGTCATGCGCGCAGTACGTGCTCCAGGACATCGACATCAATGCGGATGCGATCTACCTGCAGTTCAGTAGGGCTATCGCGCCAGGCGGATATGCGTGGATTTTCCCGAAGGGCGTCGGCGTCGCGAACGTGGGACTTGGCATCGTGGCGTTGAAATCGGACGGCCGCAACGCGCGGCAATACCTCGATGATTGGGTCGCACGCCGGTTCCCCGGGGGCATCCGCACCGGCTATACCGTCGGCGGCGTCATCGTGCATACGACGATCAAGCAGACCTACACCGACGGAGTGATGGTGGCGGGCGACGCCGGTCACATGATCAATCCCTTGTCGGGTGGTGGAATCACCAACGCGATGAAAGCCGGCCGGCTCGCGGGCCACACGGCCGCCGCGGCTATCCGCGCGCGGGACACGAGCGCGCGCCGGCTCGCCGCCTACCATCATGCCTGGATGGAGCTACTCGGCGAAGACCACCTGAAGTACTACCGGATCAAGCAGGCGCTCGAGACCATGAACGATGAGTTTCTGAATTCGCTGGCGCGAACGGTCAGCAAGATCGCGCCCGAGAAGCGCACGCTGGGCCGCATTTTCACCCAGGCGTTGATGCGGCATCCGCAGCTGATTCCGGTGGCCGCGCGGTTCTTTGTCTAACGGGGAGACGGGAGAAGTGAGATGTACGCTCGGGTGCAACGTCACGGGCATCTCCCATCTCCCTCCGCCTTTTCAGTTTTAGCATCACACTCGTTCCCACGGCACACCGATTGGCCGCATGTGCAACGAACCGGCCAGCTGCACCGAGGGCATCGGTTCGCAGGCCGTAGGGGATGTCCCCAAGGTCCCAGACGTAGACCGGCACCCGCGGCTGGTTGAGCGTGTCACCGTTACCGCGAACGCCCCCGAATCCCACCTCGTAGCCAGCCTGCTGGGCGATTCGCATGATTCGGCCGTCTACCGCGCCGAATGGGTAGGCGATTCCCCTTCCGGCTTCAGCACCCAGCCGAGCCACCAGAACGTCCCGAGAGCCCTTCAACTCAGCTTCAGCAGTCTGGTCGTCGAGCCAGATCAGCCGCCGGTGCGTCGCACCATGTGACGCAAACTCAAAGCCGCGGGCGCACCAATCCTCTATCTGGCCCCACGAGAGATGCTCGAGGCGATTCCATGTGTATCGAACGTCCCAGGTGTTTGTCTTGCCGATGTGATCGGTGATCAGGAACGTGGTTGCCGTGAAGCCCAGGTCGGCGAGGACGGGGTAGGCGTTTTGCGCCAGAGATTCGTAACCGTCGTCGAAGGTCAGCAAGAACCTAGGTCGCGCGTCGTCTGTCGTGCGTGGGAATTCATCCAATGAGACCGTCCGCCAGCCGGCCCGCGCCAGCGCCGTCATCTGACGAGCAAAGACCGAACGGCCCACGCGCGTGACGCCGAGCTCGAGCGGGCCGCCGATGCGGTGATAGCACAAAACAGGCGTCTGGGTCAGTGCGGCCACATCCATGTAAACACGGCGCATGTCAGCACCGCGAAGACGATGCCGTCGAACGTCGCCTTGAAAGTCATCATCCACGAGCGGCGATACCAGATCGACATCTGCCACAGCGCGAGCACATAGCCCAGAAACGCTGTCGTCCCGGCGAACCGGCACAAGGCGGTGAATGGCGGCGAGCCAGGCGGAATCGCCGATCCGGCGATGAAGGCGGCAAACCCGCTCACGACGATGCAGTAGGCGAACCACTGCGACAGGTTCGACGCCATCGAGCCGCTCCAGGGCGGCATGATCGTCATGAGCACGCGCGGACCGCGCTTCATCTTCTCCTGAAACGCGGGCGAGCGCATCTCCGCGGTGTTCGCGGGCCGGGGCATCAAGTAATCGCCGGGCGGTAATCCCAGCGGCCGCAGGGCGTCCATCACGCGGTCTTCCTGCGGGGAGCGCGGATAGTCGGTCTGATGCCACAGCGGGGTCATGTGGATGATGGAGCTGACGACGAACACCGCCACGGCCGAGACGAGGATCGGCAGCCACAGGGCGGACAGCGCGGTCATTTAGCCTCCGGATTGCAGTGGGGCGTCTATCGTAGCCTCCATCAAAGTGTCGGGCAATGCGCCGTCATCGGCCGGTCGCGGCCGGTTGCGACAGCTCCTCGAGGGCCGCCAGGACCCCATCGGCACCGGGGTTCTTCCCCATGTCCGACAGGTAGCTCCAGTGAATGACGCCCTGGGCATCGAGCACGAATAGCGCCCGCTCCGACACGCCATCCGGCGAATGATAGGCATCGTACTTGCGAGACACCTCGCCTTTGGGCTCGAAGTCGGCCAGCAGCGGGAATTCGAGGTTGCGTGACGTGGCGTAGGCCTGGTGACACCATGTGCTGTCGACTGAAATCCCAACCACCTGCGCGTCGTAGCGCTGGAATTCGGGCAGGACCTCATTGAACAGGGCGAGCTCGTCCCCGCATACCGGGCTCCAATCGGCCGGATAGAAGACGAGCACCGCCGGCCGACCCTTGAGATCGGCGAGGCTGAGCGATTCGTTGGGGCTTTTCTTCAGACTGAAGTCGGGAGCGCGGGTGCCGGGCGACAAGACCATGGAAGATCTCCTTTTTCCGCAAGCTAGACGAGTGCCATACGGCGCCCATCCGTCCAACGGACTACTCCACCTCGTGCTCGTGATCCTGTTGACGTGCAGTCCGCGGCCTGGAGCGGCGATGCAGTCCGACACGTTGCCGCGCCCGAACGCATTCCGCGCCATCGGCCAGACCATCGTGCTCAACACCGTCGTCAATCGCCTTGACGCGTGGGCGCGGAACCGCGACTGGGCCAAGGTCGGCACTCGGGCCTGGGCCAGAAACATCCGCCTGGGCTGGGCGTGGGATCAGGATGGCTTCGCGACCAACGTCTTTGCACATCCCTATCACGGGAGTCTGTACTTCAATACGGGCCGCGCGAGCGGCCTCAGCTTCCTCGAGTCGGCGCCGATCGCGATGTTCGGGTCCTGGTCGTGGGAATACTTCTGCGAGACCGAGCGCCCGTCGCTGAACGACTTCCTGCTGAGCAGCTTCGGCGGCGTCACGCTGGGAGAGATGTTCCACCGCATCGGCGAAACCATTCGCGACAATACCGCGACGGGCCTGCACCGCACCTTCCGCGAGCTCGCCGCCATGCCCTTCGACCCCATGGGTGGACTCAACCGCCTGTTCCGGGGGAAATGGAAGCGACTGGGAATCAACCCCGCCGAGCATGATCCGAAGGCGTACGTGCTGCGCGTGGGCGTGGGCGGCCGCTTTGCCAGACGATTGGTCAACGACAGCATGGCCCGCATGGGCACGTTCGTCGGCGATCTGTCCTATGGCGATGCGTTTGCCGGGAAGTATCGCACGCCCTTCGACGTCTTCTCGATTCGGCTCATCGTCAACTCGCAAGGCGGCCTCAACGCCTTGAACGGGAGCGGCCGCCTGTACGGCCGGGCCCTGTCCGATTCGCTGAGCCACATCCGCCATCAGTTTGCGGTGAATCAGCGCTACGACTACGTCAACAATCCGGCGCAGAGCTTCGGGGGCGTGAGCGTGGAGGCCGGCATCGACTCGCGCTGGCGGCTCGGGGCGCGTCGGGACGGATTCGGGATTCGCACCGCCCTCTTCGGCGACGGGATCATCCTCGGCGCCATCGATGCGCCCGGGACCGGCACCGGGCTGCGAGACTACGACTTCGGACCCGGCGCCGGCGTTCGGTGGGAGGCGGGGTTGGACCGTCACGGCGCCCGCTTCTTCACGTTGTTGGGTCGAGTGGCATACATCCACACCGCGAGCGGCGGGGCGGCAGATCATCTCGTCAATGTCAGCACACTCGAGCTCGCGATTCCGGTGACACACCGTGTGGGCATCGCCGTCCAGACCAGCATCTTCGATCGCGAGAGTCACTACACCAATCGGCCACCCGACAAGCGCGACTACCCGGAAGGGCGCTTCATGCTCGTATGGACAAAGGGCGCTAGCACGCCGTGATATAGCCAGTACCTTTGCGGCGATGACGGCTCCCCTCATCGCGATTCTTCTCGCCGTGCAGTTCGACACCACACCACGGCCACTCATGGCGGTTGGTCAGACCGTCCTGATCAATGTCTTCGTCAATCGCGTCGACGCGTGGGCATTCCAGCAAGACTGGGCGCGCACGGGGACTCGCGCCTGGTCCCGCAACCTGCGCCTGGGCTGGGAATGGGATGAAGACGCCTTCCCGACCAACATGTTCGCCCATCCCTACCACGGCGCTCTGTACTTCAACTCGGGCCGCGCGAATGGCCTCGACTACTTCCGGTCGGTACCGCTGGCCTTCTTCGGATCCTGGAGCTGGGAAAACTTCGGCGAGACTTATCGGCCGTCCTTGAATGACTGGTTCATGACGAGCTTCGGCGGCATCACACTGGGCGAAGTGTTCCATCGCGTCGGGGCGACGATCCGGGACAATCGCGCCGGCGGCATGACGCGCTTCCTGCGCGAGGTCGCAGCCCTTCCCGTCGACCCGATCGGCGGCCTCAATCGCCTGATCCGGGGCGAGTGGACCGCGCGCGGCGCCAATCCTCCGGAGCATGATCCAAAGGATTTTGTGCTGCGCCTGGGCGCCGGCGCTCGCTTTGCCAGGCGGTTTAGCCGCGACCAGAACGTCATGACCACGGGAACGTTTCTGCTGGACCTTCTTTATGGCGATCAAGTGGGGCAACCGTACACCGGGCCGTTCGATGTCTTCAACGTGCGGCTCGTGCTGACCGACTACGGCGGCCTCAACGCGCTGCGGGCTTCGGGACGCCTGTTCGGCGCCAATCTGAACAACCCGCACGGCCGGAACCGGCACATGCTGGCGATCAATCAGCGCTACGACTTCTACAAGAATCCGGCGCAGAGCGTCGGCGGCCAGAGCGTGGAAATCGGCATCAACTCCCGCTGGCCGATCGGCTCGAAGGGATACGCGATCCGCACCGCCGTGTTCGGAGACGGTGTTCTCCTCGGGGCGATCGATGCGCCGGGCACCGGCCTCGGCGAGCGCAACTACGACTTTGGCCCGGGCGTGGGCGCCCGCTGGGAATTCGCACTGGAACGGCATGGCGCGCGATTTCTCCGCGTGTTCAGTCAGCTCGAATACATCCATGCGGTGAGCGGCGCGAGCGCCGACCACATCGTGGACTTCAGCGGGATCGAGGCCAACATCCCCCTGACCCGCGGATTCGGCATCGCCGCACACAGCACCATCTTTCACCGCATCAGCCGCTACTCCACTGCACCGAAAGACGAGCGGAACTACCCTGAAGCGCGTCTCATGCTGATCTGGTGGAAGATCGGGTTCGGAC
>Ga0134079_10000064_pt1 | contig 23343 bp, 17 predicted proteins | sample 15_taG_2_FD_119770 | JGI IMG/M metagenome (GOLD analysis project Ga0134079, IMG submission 119770) | Grasslands soil microbial communities from the Angelo Coastal Reserve, California, USA - 15_D_Rain_40cm_2_09182015 | ecosystem: Environmental > Terrestrial > Soil > Grasslands ...
CCGCTGGTCGCGCGCTCCGAGCGCCTGAACCGGACGGTTCGCGTGAACGCCGCCCGCATTCCCGGCGCCGCCACCGAGCAGAGCACCGTGGTGATGGTCGAGGATGTGACGGAGCAGCAAGCGCTCGAAACGCAGCTCGTGCAGAACGAAAAGCTCGCCGCCGTCGGCCAGCTCGTTTCCGGCGTGGCGCACGAGCTGAACAATCCGCTGACCTCGATCGCGGGCCTCTCGGAGTTTCTGCTCGAGCAGAAGGAGCTGGGGAAGAAAGACCGCGGCCACCTGCAGGTGATTCACGAACAGGCGGAGCGCGCCGGGCGCATCGTGCGCAACCTGCTCACATTCGCCCGCAAAGGCTCGGCCGAGTGCGTGCCCGTCGACCTCAACGACGTGATCCGTCGCACGCTCCAGCTCACCGCGTACGACTTGAAGATGAAAGACGTCACGGTCGAGCGAGAACTGAGTGGCGCGCTCCCCGAGGTGCTCGGCGACCGGCACGGCTTGCAGCAGGTCGTCCTCAATCTCGTGACCAATGCGGCGCAGGCAGTCTCGGAAAATCCGCGCGAGCGAATGCGCGAGATCACGATCTCGACCTGGTTCGACGGGCAGGTGCACCTGCGCGTCGCCGATACGGGCCCCGGCATTTCCGACGAGATCGCGCCGAGCATTTTCACGCCGTTTTTCACGACCAAAGAGCCCGGCAAGGGCACGGGGCTTGGCCTCTCGATCACCTATTCAATCGTGGAAAGCCATGGCGGGCAGATCACGCTCGAGCCTCGCACCGCCAGAGGCGGTGCGGCATTCCGGGTGGATTTCCCGCCCGCCCCGGCGGACGCGGTGCGGCCCGAGCTCACGCCCGTTCACGGGACCTCGATACCCAACGCGTCGCCCGGCGTGAAGCGCACCATCCTGCTCGTCGACTCCGATCCCGCCGTGCAGCGCACGATCAAGGCCCTGTTCTCGGGCGACGGGCACGAGGTGGAAGTCGCCGGCGATCCGAAGCGCGGGCTCGAGCTCGCGCAGCGCGGGGGATTCGATCTCGTCATTACGGATGCGCGCGCGATGGCGCCGGGAAAGCGTGGGACGCTGCTGGCGGAGGAGCTGGTGGCGCGCATGCCGGCGTTACGGGAGCGCATCATCGTCGCCACAGGCGACGTGCGACCGGCGACCGAAGAGACGCTCGCGCGTCTCGGCGTGCGCTACGTGCGCAAGCCTTTCAACCTGCGGGATCTGCGTGTGGCCGCGGCGCGCTTGTGGGAAGCGACGGCGCTGTCGTAGGCTTCGGACGGCCATCCAAACGTCGAGAGATTGACCGCGCCGCCGGGCGCGAAGCGCACGCCCTCGCGCAGCAACAGCGCGCGCTGCAACACCGCGCTGTGATCGTGTCCGGAAAATGAAATGCGGCCCGCCGCGTTGATGACGCGCCACCACGGCACATCATTGTCTTCGGGAAGCGCCGAGAGCGCCCAGCCGACGGTGCGCGCCGCGCCGGGCCGTCCCGCGAGCCGCGCCACGATCCCGTACGTCGCCACGCGTCCCTTGGGGATGTGACGGACCACGCGGTAGATCCGATGATAGAATGGATTCACTTGGGAGCCTGCTACTAGCTTACGCGCAGGACGTCTTCAAGCAAGCCTGCGTCGCCCCCCCCCACTATTGACAAAATGTCCTCCACTGCTCTCCGCTCTCTGGGCCAGGCAAACCGCTTGACGGCCTCGGCCGCGCTCAACCACTCCGCGCGATCGTGCTCCTCCGACAAGCGGACGCTCGCGGTCGGCAGCACGAACGCGGCGAACACGGGAATCAGCGCCATCTCGTTCGTGCGATGCTGATAGAATGCTTCCGTGCGACTGAGATTGTAGAATTTGTCCGGCACGAGTCCGGTCTCTTCCCGCAATTCGCGCAGCGACGCCTGCTCGGGGCGCTCCCCGGCTTCGATCGTGCCGTGAATGGTTTCCCACGAGCCGATGTTGCGTCCCGCGGTGCGGCGCAAGGTGAGGATCTGCAGGCGCTCGCCGGCGCCGCGCACCGCGTATGTGTCGACGAACGCGACGCGAACCGTGGTCAGCGGCGGCGGCCGAGAACGGCTTCGAGTCGCGCCGAGAGCGCGCGGGCGCGGAACGGCTTGGTGAGAAAATCGTCGGCGCCGAGCTCGAAGACGCGCACTTCGTTGTCTTCGTCCCCCTTCGCCGTCAGGACGATCACCGGAATGCCGGCGGTGGCCGGCCGCGAGCGGAGATGGGACAACACGCCGTAGCCGTCGAGACCGGGAAGATTCAGGTCGAGGACGATGATGTCGGGACCGACGCGGTCCACCTGGTCGAGCGCCTGGACGCCGTCGCGGGCCTCGGTGACGACATACCCATCGCGCTCGAGCAGGTCGCGCATCACCTTGCGCAAGCTATCCTCATCGTCCACCAGCAGTACCTTCGAGGCCGGCAAACCGTGCGCACCCGAGCGCCGCGCCGGCGGCACGTGCTCCTCGAGCAGATCGAAATGCGTCGAGACGGTGGCGGGAACGGCGGTCTCGGGCGGAATCGTCACCGTGCCGGTGAACCGCTGCGCGTCGGACATCCCGGAGTTACGCCCCGGCCCGGAGACGCCCTTCCCCGCCGGAGGGGAGCCGGGCCTCTCGCCATACCCATCCGCCTCTGATTCGTCGGCCGGGATGTCCACCACGCGCGTCAGCTCGTCGAGCGTGGATTCGCCCCGCGTGACGTGCGCGAGCCCCGAGTCCCACAGCCCCTTCATCCCGCCGCGCCGCGCCGACTCGGCGATCCGATCGGCGGCCTCGCCCGCGGCGATCCGCCGCTCGAGCTCCGGCGTCATCGTCAGAATCTCGAGAATCGAGAAGCGGCCGCGGTAGCCCGTCATCGCGCAGTCGGGACACCCGCCGGCGCGATACAGCGGCGTGCCCTGGGGAATCCAGCGGCGCAGGCGCTCGGGCGGCGCTTCCATCCACACCTCTTTGCAGGTCGGACACAGCTTCCGCATCAGCCGCTGGGCGACGACCCCGCGCAGCGAGGCCGCGATTTTGTAGGCCTCGACGCCGATGTCCACGAGGCGTGTGACGGCATTGGCGGCGTCGTTGGTGTGCAGGGTGGAAAGCACCAGGTGCCCGGTCAGCGATGCCTGGACCGCGATCTGCGCCGTTTCCTTGTCGCGGATCTCGCCGACGAGGACCACGTTCGGGTCCTGCCGCAGGATCGACCGCAGCGCCGCTGCGAAGGTCAGGCCTGCCTTCTCTTGCACCTGGACCTGTACGATGCCCTGCATCCGGTATTCGACCGGGTCCTCCACCGTCACGATGTTCACGCCTTCGCTCTTGATCTGATTGATGCAGGAGTAGAGCGTCGTCGTCTTGCCGGAGCCCGTCGGGCCGGTGACGAGTAAAATGCCTTCGTGGTTCTCGAGCAGCCGCTTGATCGCTTCGGCTTCGCCGGCGTTGAGGCCGAGCGAGTCGAGCGACTTGACGGTCGCGCGGGAATCGAGAATGCGGATGACGACTTTTTCGCCGAGCTGAGCGGGGAGCGTCGAGACGCGCAGGTCGATCGGCTGGCCGTTGACCGCCACGCGCGCCCGGCCGTCCTGCGGCCGCAACCGGTCGGCGATGTCGAGTGACGACATGATCTTGATGCGCGAGATCAGCGGCAATCCGGCCTGGCGCGGGATCTTCATGACCTGGCGGAGCACGCCGTCGATGCGGTAGCGGACCGCGACGCCGCCCTCCTCGGGCTCGACGTGGATGTCCGACGCGCGCGACAGGATGCCCTCGGAGATGATCATGTCCACGAGCCGGACAACCGGCTTCTGCTGGGCGTCCGCCTCGGTGATTTCATCGACCGGCGTGTCGGGCAGGGTCTGCAAGATGTCGGCGTCGCCCATGCCCTCGAGCAATTTGTCGATCGCTTTGTCGGGCTTATACAGCTCGTCCAGCTTCTCGCTGATCTTGGAGGGCGCGAGCAGGAACAGCCGGATTTCGCGGGCCGTGTTGAAGGCGAGCGCCTTCTCCGCATCGAGATCCAGGGGATTGGCGGTGCCGATCTCGAGGTACGAATCGGTGAGCCGCAGCGGCAGCACGTGGTGGCGCCGCGCCAGCTGCTCGGGCACGCCGTCGCGCGCGATTTTATCGATCTTGGAGACGTCGGCAATCTTGAGGCGGAAGCGGTGGGACAGCTTGTCGACGATCTCGGCATCGGTCGCCAGCTTCTCGGCGACGACGCACTCCCACAGCGTGCGGCCGGACTCCGCCTTCCCGCGCAGCTCCTGGAGCCGCTCGGGGGTCAGGCCCTCCACGGACTGGGCCAACCATTCGTCGGGGAACTGAGTCACCGGCATGAGGGTGCCTCCAAGCTAGTCCAGCCGGCCGATCATGCCAGTATCAGAAATCACAAAATGTCCCAAAAATCACGCGTGACGTCGAAGGTGACGTGCAGATTGCGGCTCTGGACGCCATAGCCCGCTTCGAGCCGGAACACCCCCAGCCATTCGGCACCGAGTCCCACGGTCACGCGAGTCCCGGGGGTGGCCAGCCACGGCGTGAATGTGAACGGCTCGGCCGCCCATCCGGTCGCGACGTACGGCGCGAGCGTGAGTGTGCCCGGCGTGCGGGCCGGGCCAACGCCCACGCTGAAGAAGGGCACCGGCACGCGCCATTCGACATGCACGAGGGCGGCGCGCTTACCGCCCCACTCGCGGAATTCATCACCGAGCAATGTCGCGCGCCCGCCGAGGACAAAGATCCGATGCTCCGGCAGCCTGTCACTTCCGAGTCCGAACTCGATCCGCGTCAATAACCGCGTGGATCCCACGGGGACCAACACATGGCCGTTGCCGCTGAAGCGCAGGTAATGCTGGCCGACCTCGAGCGTCGTTTCCCCGGCGACGTCGCGCCGCACCGCAAAGCCCTCGCTGCGGCGGCGCAGCGTCACCGTTCCGGTCAGATAGTCACCCGTTGCGATCACGCTGTTTTGTCGATACTCACCGTTGGCCGGCGTTGCGTGTGTCGCGAGCCCAGCGAGTTTCTCATATGCCGTGCTGAGCCGCCATTCGCCGCGCGCGCCGATCCCTCTGCGGATACCCAGCTCGGCGCCGCTGGCGCGATAGTAGTCGCCATAGTCGTCGCCGAATTCCTGCGATGTGATGGAATTGATCAGCGGCGCAATGACGCGCGTGTCGCCGATGTCCCGCAACTGACGGTACACGGAGAGCTCGAATCCATCGGCGGACGTCAGCGCGATGACGCCTTTCCCCTCGCGGTCGCTGAACCCATAGCTGCCCAACAGGCGCAGCTCAAAACCGTCATCCGCGGTGCGCTTCACGAATCCCGCGCCGAGCGCCAAGCCCTCGACCCGATTGACGTGCACCAGCTCACTGAGCGAGCGGGCACCCAGACGCTCGTGCTTCAAGCCGTTCATCGCGCGCCGCCCTGCGATCCGGCCGACCTCCGCGCGCACGCGCTGCAGATCGTTCTCACGGACCGGCTCGGCAATGTCCTGGATGGCGGCGCTGAGCGGGACTTTCCAGGGAAACGTGTCGCGCACGGCTTTGGGCAATGCGACGATTTCTTCGCCGAGAAACTGGGTTTCGGAGAGCCCCACGTTGAACTGATAGCCGTCGATCTCCCAACGGCCGCGAATGATGCCCCGCGCCGGAATGTCGAGCCACGTCGCGCGCCGCCGGATCTCGACTTCCTGGCGGTACGGCAGCCAGAACCGATTCTCGAGCAGCGCATTGTCCAGCACGATGCTGACGTCTTCGAGCGAGGCGTCGAGATAGGCCTTGGGCGTGAAGTTGAACGCCATGCGCACGAGATCGGCCGATTGCACGTCGACGTACAGCGTCCCGACGATTGCCGCCGAGGCGAAATCCCTGGGGCGGACGCGCAGCGCAACCACGCGCACCTCGCGCGCCGGCAGCATGATGGCCGACGTGTCGCCGAGCGCAAAGTCGTACAGCTCGATCCCGCGAGCGCTGAGCGGATGCGGCACGTCGCGGACTTCGTCCCCTTCGCCGAGCCGGATGGCGCTGCCGAAGTTGTTCTGGACGATCCCCAGGTGGTCGCGGTGGTAATTGATGTCGGTGGGGAGCTCGGCGCGGTCGCGCCAGCCGATGATGCGCTGCTTGCTGAGCCCCGGCGCCTTCCAGTACACTTCCAGCTCCAGTTGGTCGGCCTTCACGAGCCGCGGCGGCTCGGTGAGCCCTTCGCCGAACTGGCCGAGGAAGAAGAGAAACCCGTGAGCTTGAGCCTTGTAATCACGCAGCGCGGTGTCGGCCGCGGCGTGCGCGCGGCGGTCGCTGGCGCGCCGCGCCAGCGCCAGGGCGGAATCGCTGTTCCAGTCCTGGGCGGCGGCACGGGTTGCGACGAGCAGCAGGAGCGCGGCAGACCAGCGCATCGTCGCCCAATTTAGAGCATGGACCCACGCGACGCATTCCTGGAGCGCGCCACGGCGGCCGGCGGCGGGATCGTGCCGGTGATGCGCGAGATCGTCACCGACGCGGACACCCCGGTGGCGGCCTTCGCGAAGATCGCGCGCCCCCCGTTCGCGTTCCTGCTCGAATCACTCGTCGGGGGTGAGCGCTGGGCGCGCTACACCTTCCTGGGCACCGAGCCGCGCGAGGCGTGGCGCTATCGAGGCGAAGAGATCGAGCGCTGGACGCCGGCCGATGGCTGGGAACGGGCCGGAAAGACGAACGATCCCATCACGCATCTCGCCGACCGCATGCGCGCGCTGCGGAGCGTCCCGGTGCCGGGACTGCCCCGCTTCATGGGCGGCGCCGTGGGCTATCTCGGCTACGATTTGGTGCGCTCCATCGAGCGTCTGCCGCCCGGTCCTCCGGACACGCTCGGTGTGCCCGACGCGGTCGTCATGATCGCCGATTCGCTCGTCATTCTCGACAATGTGTTCGGGCGTGCGATCCTGGTGGCGAACGTCGAGGTGCCGGCGAACGCGTCGTCCGCGCAACGGCTGCGCCTCTACGACAGCGCGCAGGAGCGCCTCGACGCGCTCGTCGCGCGCCTCGGCACCACCCATCAGCTCGCTCCGCTCTCGCTCGAGGGCGATGTCCGGCTCAAACCGCAGTCGCGGTATTCGCAAGGGGATTTCGAGCGCGACGTCGAGAAGATCCGCGACTACATCGCGGCCGGCGACGTGTTCCAGGCCGTGTTGTCGCGCCGCCAGGTCGTGCCCGGCGCCGTCGACCCGCTCCGGTTGTACCGCTACCTGCGTGCGCTGAATCCCGCTCCGTACCTGTTTTATCTCGCGCTCGACGACGTGACGTTCGTCGGGAGCTCTCCCGAGGTCCTCGTGCGCGTCGAAGGCAATGAGGTGACCGTCCGTCCGATCGCCGGCACGCGCCCGCGCGGCGCCACGGCGGTCGAAGACGAGGCGCTGGCCGCCTCGCTGCGATCGGATGCCAAGGAGCTGGCAGAGCATCGTATGCTCGTGGACCTGGGGCGGAATGACGTTGGCCGTGTCGCGCAGTACGGCACGGTACGTGTGACGGAGTCGTTGCAGATCGAGCGCTATTCGCACGTGCAGCATCTCGTGAGCGAGGTGCGCGGGCAGCTCAAAGACGGCTACGACGCGCTCGATGTGCTGCGCGCGTGCTTCCCCGCCGGCACCGTGAGCGGCGCGCCGAAGGTGCGCGCGATGGAAATCATCGACGAGCTCGAGCCCGAGCGCCGCGGGCCGTACGCGGGCGCCGTCGGGTACGTCGGCTGGGGCGCGACAACGATGGACACGTGCATCGCGATTCGCGCCGCGCTCGCGCTGAAAGACCAGGTCGTGGTGCAGGCCGGCGCGGGAATCGTCGCGGACTCCGAGCCGGCGCGCGAATTCGCGGAGACGGAAGCCAAGGCGCAGGCGGTGCTGCGGGCGCTCGCGCTGGCCAAAGCAGGCGACTAGAAGCTGCAGGGGAGTCCGGCGCAAACTATATTCTTGCGCCGTGTACAAGCTGCTGAGCACCTCCGGTGAGCAAGCGATCGACCTCCAGCCCGGGCGCAAGCTGGTGGTCGGACGCGCCGTTACCAGTGATGTCCCGATCTACGATCCTACCATCTCCCGCCGGCACGCCGAGATCGTCCTCACCGAGAGCGGGGTCCGCGTCACCGACCTCGGCTCCTCCAACGGGACGTTTCTGAACGGGGCCAAGATCACCGAGGCGGAAGCCGGCGAGAACGACGTCGTGACGTTCGGCAAGGTCGCATTCCGGGTCAAATCGGTGACGGCCCCCGCCCCGCGGCCGCAGGTGGTGCCGCCTCCGGCTGAGTTCAAGTCGAGCAAAGGCGGGGGCGTGGCCGGCGGGACGATCGTGCGGCAGCTCCCCGTCAGCGTCTCGGGCGGCGTGCCGGCCATCGTCATCGACGAGCCGCAGGGCTCCTCGCACCTCAAGGTCAAGGCCGGCAATCAGGAAGAACGGCGCGAGAAGAAGCTGTCGTTGCTCCTCGAAGTATCCAAAGAGCTCTCGAAGCAGCAGGAGCTCGACCGCCTGCTCGACAAAGTCGTGGACTTCACCTTCCAGATCATGAACGTGGATCGCGTCTCGATTCTGCTGCTGGACGCCAAGTCCAACGAGCTGATTCCCCGCATTTCCAAGAGCCGTACCGGCGATGCGAGCGCCGCCAAGCACGTCCCACAATCGATCGCCCGCAAGGCAGTCGAGGAGCGGGTGGCGATCCTGTCGGACAACGCGGCGGCCGACGAGCGGTTCAAGGGCAAGTCGATCCTGATCCAGAGCGTACGCAGCGCGATGTGCACGCCGCTCATGGGATCGGATTCCAAGGTGCTCGGCATCCTGTACGTCGACAACCTGACGGCCACACATTCGTTCGCGGATGAAGACCTCGAGTTCCTGATCGCGTTCGGCGGGCTGACCGCCGTCGCCATCGAGAACTCGCAGCTCTCGGAGCGTATCCGGAGCGAAGCGCTCGTGCGGTCGAATTTCGAGCGCTACTTCTCGCCCAACATCGCGCAGGTCATCGCGCAGCAGCGGGAAGCCGGACGCTTGCCGAGCGAGAAGCGCCCCGTCGTCGTGTTCTTCTCCGATATTCGCGGCTTTACGCCGATGTCGGAGACCATGAGCCCCGACGAGATCGCGCGTCTGCTCACGGAATACTTCACCGAGATGGTGGACAAGGTGTTCGAGCACGGCGGCACGCTCGACAAGTTCATGGGCGACGCCATCATGGCGCTCTGGGGCGCGCCGATCGCCCACGAAGACGACGCGGACCGCGCCATGCGGTGCGCCATCGCGCAGCTCACGGAGCTCGAAAAGCTCAACGCCAAGTGGAAGGCGGAGGGGCGGACGGAAGTGCAGATCGGGATCGCCATCAATTTCGGCGAGGTGTTCGCGGGAAACATCGGCTCGGACCGGCGGCTCGAGTACACCGTCATCGGCGACGCCGTGAACACCGCATATCGCCTCTGCGGCAAGGCGGGTGCAAACGAGATCCTGATCTCGGAGCCGTTCTACGAGCAGCTCAAGAAGAAGCCTCCCGTCGAGGCGCTCGAGCCGATCCAGGTAAAGGGAAAGACGAAGAAGGTGCCGGTCTATCGCGTGAAGCGGTAAGGCCGGCCGAATCTCGCGAGCAGATCCAGCGCCAGCCGCAGCGGCAATCCCATCACGCCGAAGAAATCGCCTTCGACGCGCTCGATGAGCGGCGCGCCGAGTCCCTGAATCGCGTAGGCGCCGGCCTTGTCGAGCGGCTCGCCGGTAGCGACGTACTCCTCGAGCGTCTGGCGGTCGTTGGGCCGAAATGTCACGCGCGAGCGGTCGAGTGCCTGCTCCAGCCGGCCGTTCTCCGCCACCGCGACCGCGGTGAGGACTTCGTGCGTCTTGCCCTGGAGCTGCTCGAGCATCTCGACGGCATTCGCGGGCGACGTGGGCTTCTCGAAGATCTTGCCGCCGAGGACCACGGTGGTATCCGCTGCCAGCACGACTTCACCGGGGACGCGCGCGACCACGGCTTGCGCCTTGGCGCGCGAGAGTCGCGTCACGTAGGCGTCGGGTTTCTCGCCGGGCAGGACGCGCTCGTCTACGTCGGGCGGGATGACCCGGAACGGGATCCGCAGCATTTCGAGCAGCTGTTTGCGGCGCGGGGAGCCGGAGGCAAGGACGATCGGATGCACGCGAAAAAAGATAGCGCGGAGTAAGTTTGAGCGTGCTCTGGACCTTGTTGCTCACGCTGCAGGCGAACGCGCCGCCCGCAACCGATATCTACGTCGCCGACCTGCGGCTTGCAGGCCGCAAGATCAGTGTCGGTACGCCGGTCAACGCCACCGCGAGGGCGGGCTACGACAATCAGCCGTTCTTTTTGCCGAGCGGCCATGCTTTCCTTTATACCTCCGTGCACGAGGATGGTCAGGCCGACATCTACCGCTACGATCTCGACCGGAAGACAAGCAGCCGGATAACGACGACGCGCGAAAGCGAGTACTCGCCGACGCCGCTGCCGGAGGGCGCCGGTTTCTCGGTGGTGCGAGTCGAAGCCGACTCCACGCAGCGCCTCTGGGCGTTCGATGCCGATGGCACGCATCCACGCCTCGTGCTCGACTCGATCAAGCCGGTCGGCTATCACGCCTGGGCCGACGACCACACGCTCGTCCTCTTCGTCCTCGGCACCCCATCGACCTTGCAGATTGCCGACGCCCGCTCGCCCGGCGCGCACGGTGCGGTGCTCGCGCGCGACATCGGCCGCTCGTTGCAGCGCGTCCCCGGTCGTCCGGCAGTCAGCTTTATCCAGCGCGATTCCAGCGCGGGCCCCTCGCTCCAGGAGCTCGACATCCGCACGCGGCGCATCACGACGCTCGTGCAGCTGCCGGCGGGAGCCGATTTCGTCGCCTGGACGCGAGACGGCATCGCGCTGGCCGCCAGTGGAACGACCTTGTACCAGTGGGATCAGCAGCGCGGGGGCGATTGGGAGACGGTCGCAGACCTGGCCCCGGCAGGCCTCACCAACGTCACCCGTCTCGCCATCAGCCGGAAAGGCGATCGCATCGCGATCGTCGCGGTCCCGAAAAGCCCTTAGCGCTCCAGAATCAGCGTGACGGGCCCGTCGTTGACCAGCTCGACGTCCATCATCGCGCCGAACTCGCCGGTCTCGACGGGAATTTTGCCCCCGGATTTTTCCTTGAGCAGTGCCACGAACTTCTCATAGAGCGGGATCGCGAGGTCGGGCGGGGCGGCATCGATGAAGCTCGGGCGCCGCCCCTTGCTCGCGTCGCCGTACAGGGTGAACTGCGACACGACCAGTACGCCGCCGCCCGTGTCCGCGAGATCGCGGTTCATCTTGCCTTCCGCGTCCCCAAACACCCGCAGGCCGAGGATTTTGTCGGCCATCCAGGAGAGTTGCGCGTCGGTGTCCGTCGGGGCGAAGCCCGCCAAAATGAGAAAGCCGGGACCGACCTTTCCGGTCTCCCGGCCTTCCACTCGAACCTCCGCGCGCTTGACCCGCTGGAGTACTACTCTCACTCCACCGTCACCGACTTCGCCAGGTTCCGGGGCTGATCGACGTTACAGCCCCTCCGCACCGCGATGTAGTAGGCGAGCAGCTGCAGCGGCACCACACTCAACACCGGCGTCAACAGATCCAGAGTCTCCGGGATCTCGATCCGATAATCGGCCAGCTTGTCGAGCTCGCGGTCCCCCTCTGTCACGATCGCGATGACGCGGCCGCCGCGCGCCTTCACCTCCTCGATGTTGCTCACGACCTTCTGGTGCACGCCGTCCTTCGGCGCGATGAAGACGACGGGCATGAGATCGTCGATCAAGGCGATCGGCCCGTGCTTCATCTCCGCCGCCGGGTAGCCTTCGGCGTGGATATAGGAGATTTCCTTGAGCTTGAGTGCGCCTTCGAGCGCGACGGGAAAATTGTAGCCGCGGCCGAGGTACAGCACGTTCTGCGCGCGCACCAGCCGGTCGGCGATCTGCTCGACCTGTGACGCCTTCGCCAGAACTTGGCTGACGAGCTCCGGCAGCTTCGCCAGCGCCCGGACGACTTCGCGGCCCTGCAGAATCGACAGCGCGCGCAGCCGGCCCATTTTCAGGGTCAGGAGTGCCAGCGCAATGATCTGACTGGTGAACGCCTTGGTGCTGGCCACGCCGATCTCGGGTCCCGCGTGCAGATAAATGCCGCCGTCCACTTCACGCGCGATCGTGCTGCCGACCACGTTGATCAGACCCAGCGTCCGGGCCCCGCGCCGCTTGGCCTCGCGCAGGGCGGCCAGCGTGTCCGCGGTCTCGCCCGACTGCGAGATCCCGATCACGAGCGTACGCTCGTCTACGATGGGGTTGCGGTAGCGAAACTCGGACGCGTATTCGACTTCCGTCGGAATGCGCGCCAGCTCTTCCATCATGTATTCGCCGATCAGCCCCGAATGCCACGAGGTGCCGCAGGCGGTGATGACGATCCGCTGAACCTTGAGCAGCTGTTCGTCGGAAATGTTCAAGCCGCCGAACCGGACAGTCCCCTCTTCTTCGAGCAGGCGCCCGCGCATCGTGTTACACACGCTCTCGGGCTGCTCCATGATCTCTTTCAGCATGAAGTGGGCATAGCCACCGCGCTCGATCGTCGCGAGGTCCCACTCGACCTGCATGATCTCCTTGTCCTTCTCGACCGATGCGAGATCCATGATCCGGTACTCGTTCGGCCTCACTTCCGCGATTTCGCCGTCGTCCAGGTACACGACCGAGCGGGTGTGCGCGAGCACCGCCGACGCGTCGGAGGCGACGAAATTCTCGCCATTGCCGATGGCGACGAGCAGCGGCGAGCCGCGGCGCGCCGCGACCAGCGTGTCGGGCTCTCGACTCGAAATCACCGCGATACCGTACGTCCCTTCAACCTGTCGCAGGGCTTCGGCGGTGGCGTCGACCAGCGGCGTGCCTTTGGTGTGGGTCTCTTCGATCAGGTGGGAAAGCACTTCGGTGTCGGTCTGCGAGCGGAACACGTGACCGCGTTTGCTCAGCGCCAGACGCAGCACACCCGCGTTTTCGATGATGCCGTTGTGGACCAGCGCGAGAGTGCCGCCGCAGTCGGCGTGGGGATGCGCGTTGACGGTGTTGGGCACGCCGTGCGTGGCCCAGCGCGTGTGCGCGATCGCGGTCGTGCCCTCAGGTAGCTGGCTGCCGAGCTCGCGTTCGAGCACGGCGATCTTTCCGGGGGCGCGAAAGACTTCGAGTCCGCCATTGACGACTGCGAGACCCGCGGAGTCGTAGCCGCGGTACTCGAGGCGCTTCAGGCCTTCGAGCACGACCGGCGCCGCCGTTCGCTTACCTGTGTACCCTACGATGCCGCACATAACCGCCGCCCTTCCTCGATCAACTGCTGCGCATCGCCGGACGAAGGTGCTTCGGCGATGAAACGAATCATTGGTTCAGTGCCCGAAGGCCGCACGTGCAGCCAGCGATCGGGCCATGACAGTCTCAGTCCATCCTGTGTATCCGCGACCGCCTCGGCAAACCGCCGCCGCAGCGCTGCGTATACGGTGTCGAGCTTCCCCGGCGCCCGGTTTCCGGCTCCCAGCTCCTGCTTCGCCTTCACGATCGTGTACTGCGGCGCGCGCGCGACCAGTTCACTTACGCTCGCTCGCGCGCGCGCGAGCAGTGTCAGCACCAGCGCCCCAGCCACCGGCGCGTCACGACCGACGTGCAACGCCGGGTACATCACCCCACCGTTCCCTTCACCACCGATCACCGCTTTCAGCTCGATGATCTTCCGCGCGACGTGTGCTTCGCCGACCGGTGCTCGCACCACCGTCGCGCCGAATTCCTTCGCCGCATCTTCGACCACGAGTGACGTCGACAGGTTACAAACGACCGGCCGACCGGCCGTCCGACCATCCGACCATCCCAGGACTGCCCTGATCGCGAACGCGAGGGTGTAATCCTCGCCGATGGGTCGTCCCTTCTCGTCCACAATCGCCAGTCGATCGACATCCGGATCGACGGCGATGCCGATGTCGGCCTTCTTGCGCCGCACCAACGCGCCGAGCGCCTTGAGGTTTTCGGGCACCGGCTCGGGCGGCCGCGGGAACAACCCGTCAGTTTCCAGATTGATGGCCGCGACCCGGCAGCCCAGCCGCTCGAACAGCTCCGGCATCAGCGCGCCGCCCGCACCTCGCACCGTATCGAGCGCGATTCGAAACTTGCGACGCCGAATCGCGCGGATGTCGACTCCGCGAAGCGCGAGCACGGCGGCGAGATGGCGGGAAATCGCGTTGGAATCCGCCTCCACAGCGCCGATCGCATCGTAGTTGGCTCGTGGCAGGGACGCCCCCGCCGCCAATTCGCGTACCCGCGTGCCCGCTATGGTATCAAGAAAGATGCCATCGGGGCCGACGAACTTGAGGGCATTCCATTCGATGGGATTATGGCTTGCCGTGAGGATGATGCCGCCGGCCGCCCGGTGATGCTCCACGGCAAGTTGTACCGTAGGAGTTGCAACTAATCCCACATCGATTACATCGCATCCGACCGAGTTTAGCCCCGCTATGGCGGCCTGGGAGAACATGGGGCCTGAGGTGCGGGCATCACGGCCGATAACGACCGGTTTCCGCTTTCCGGTATGCGCCCAGGTGCCAAACGCTGCGGCCCAGCGAGCGACGACTTCGGGAGTGAGATCTGTGCCGACGAGACCGCGAACTCCCGACACGCTCACCATCAAGGTGTCGGACATGGCGCTCAATCTAATAGACGGTTTAGGCCCTTCGAGCCTCCATCACCCTCATCGGCAGGCGCAACGGCTGCAGCTGGGGCGTTGGGATGGGCAGGGATGCACCTTCCTGAAAGGCACGCAGGAACGCATTCACGATGTCGGGATCGAACTGAATGCCCTTCCCTTCCTCGAGCTCCCGCATCGCATGGTTCACCGCGAGCGACGGGCGATACGGGCGCACGCTCGTCATCGCGTCGAACGCGTCCGCCACGCTGACGAGCCGCGCCTCGAACGGGATCTGCTTGCCCTTCAAGCCGTCGGGGGAGCCGCTGCCGTCCAGCCGCTCGTGATGCGACCGCACGATCGCGAGCGCTCCGGGCGCGTCGCGCATCAACGGACCCAGAATCCGCGCGCCGATCACGGTATGCTCCATGATGTGGCGATACTCGGCGTCGGTGAGCTTGCCCGCCTTGTGCAGCACACTCTCACTCACGCCGATTTTGCCGACGTCGTGCAGCTCCGAGCCCAGCGCGATCGTGTCGATGAGATCGGAGTCGAGGGCGAGCGCGCGCGCGATCTCGACGGAGTAGTTGGCGACGCGCATCGAGTGACCGCGCGTGTACGCGTCCTTCGCCTCGAGCGCGTACACGAGCGCGTGCACGCCTTCGAGAAACAGCTCTTCGATCCGGCGCGCCTGTGCCTCGACGCGGTCCTCGAGACTCTGCTGGTAGCTGCGGTTTTCGGTGATGAGCCGGCGCTTGTCGAGTGCTTGCGATACGCGGGCGCGCACTTCGTCGAGGTGAAACGGCTTGGCGACGTAATCGAGCGCGCCCATTTGGAGGCAGGCCACCGCGCTCTCCACTTCGGCGACCGCAGTCACGACGATCACCGCCGTCTCGGGCCAGCGCATGATGATCTCGCGCAGCAGGGTGACGCCGTCCATTTCCGGCATCCGCAGGTCGGAAATCACGAGCGGCGCCGGTTCCTTCTCCAGCTCGCGCAGCGCTTCGACGCCGGAGCCGGCTTCGGCACAGGTGAAGCCTTCGCCCGCGAGCAGCCGCACCAGCACGCGGCGCAGGCGCGGCTCATCGTCCACGACCAAACACCGCATTCCAGTGAAGGGAGGCACGTCGCCAAGGTAAAGGTCGCTTGCCCATCAGGAAAGCCGCCCTTACGTTCCGGCCATGACGCGCGTTGCCGAACAAGACCTTACCCGCCGCATTGCGACACGCGCTGTCCACGCCGGGTACCTAGGTGATCCCCTCAGTGGCGCGGTGATGAGTCCTATCTACCAGACCTCGACGTATATCCAGGAGGGGTTGGGCAAGAACAAGGGCTACGAATACGCGCGCACGCGCAATCCCACGCGCGAGGCGCTGGAGCGCAACGTCGCGGCGCTCGAAGGCGGCCTTCATGGTTTCGCGTTCGGCTCCGGGCTCGCGGCGCTCGATGCCGTGATGAAGCTGCTGTCCGCCGGCGATCACGTCGTGAGCGGCGAAAATGTCTATGGCGGCTCGCACCGGCAGATGACGCACATCTGGTCGCGCCTGGGACTCACTTTCACGTTTGTCGATGGCGGCGATGCGCGCGCCGTCGCGCAGGCGGTGACCCCGCAGACCAAGATCGTCTACGCCGAGACACCGACCAATCCGATGATGCGGCTGTGCGACCTCGCGGCAACGGGCGAGATCGCGCGGAAGGCCAAGGCCTTGTTCGTCGTGGACAACACGTTCGCGACGCCGGTCTTCCAGCAGCCGCTGCAGTTCGGCGCCGACATCGTCCTCCATTCGACCACGAAATATCTGAACGGCCACTCCGACATGGTCGGCGGGATGCTCGTGACGGCCCGTGACGACGTCGCGGAACGCCTCGGCTTCATTCAGAACTCCTCGGGCGCGGTGCCGGGCCCGTTCGATTGCTGGCTCGCCCTGCGCGGCACCAAGACCTTGGCGCTGCGCATGCGCCAGCACGACGCGAGCGGCCGGCGGATCGCCGAATGGCTGGAGCATCATCCGCGCGTGCAGCGCGTGTACTATCCCGGCCTGCAGTCCCACGCGCAGCACGAGCTGGCGGCACGGCAGATGACGGGCTTCGGCGGCATGCTCAGCATCGAGCTCGGCGACACGGGCTTCGCGCGCCGCTTTGTCGAGCGCACGCGGATCTTCGCGCTCGCGGAGTCGCTCGGCGGCGTCGAAAGTCTGATCGGCCATCCGGCATCGATGACGCACGCGAGCGTGCCGCTCGAGATGCGGCGGCGGATGGGCCTCACCGACAGTCTGGTGCGGCTGTCGGTGGGGATCGAGGATGTCGAGGACCTGATCGGAGATTTGGCTCAGGCATTGGCGGATGATTGATGCAGGGGCGCAGCATGCTGCCCCTACTCGAAACACGGGATTCGCCACACCGTAGGTGTGGGAATCCCCTAAGGAGACAGGCATGACCCAGCCAACGAACAACCTTCCCGCGGCTCGCCCGCGGAAGACCTTGACCCAGATTGCCGCCGTCACGTGGGAACATCCCGCGGACCGCGCGGCGTTGCAGTCGCTCCGCTCGATTCCGGGATTCGATCTCATCGTCAAGAAGATCTCGGGCTTTATCGGCGAGCGCGGCATTCGGCTCCTGTTCCAGGCCGACGCTGTGCGGGTCGGACCCAAACAGTTCCCGCGGCTCAACGACCTCTATACCGACGTCCTGACCACGATGGACTGGGAACCGCGGCCTCCGCTGTTCGTGTCGCAGACCCCATTCGTCAACGCCGGCGCGTTCGGGATGGACAGTCCCTTCATCGTCATCAACTCCGGAGCGCTGAAGCTGCTCGATGACGAGGAGATGCGGACGCTGCTCGGCCACGAGCTGGGTCATGTGATGAGCGGTCACGCGCTGTATCACACGGTTCTCGTCCTGATCCTGAACTTCAGCTTTGCGACGCTGCCCTTCCTCGCCGGCATCGCGCTGCTGCCGATCCGCATCGCGCTGCTCGAGTGGTTCCGCAAGAGCGAGCTGTCGTCCGATCGCGCCGGCCTGCTCGCGACGCAGGACCCGCATGCCGCGATGCGCATGTATCTCAAGATGGCCGGCGGCGGCGACATGAAGCAGATGGATCTGAACGAATTCCTGATTCAGGCCAAGGAGTACGAGGAAACCGGCGGCGCGCTCGACCGCATCTTCCAGATTCTCAACACACTCGACCGCACCCACCCGTTCAACACGCTGCGCGCCGCGGAGCTGCACCGCTGGATCGAGGCCGGACACTACGAGCGCATTCTGGGCGGCGAGTACATCCGCCGCGGCAAGGACGCCGATGAGCGGCCCATCGACAAGGACATCGATGAGGCCCGCGAGCACTATATGAAGGAAGCCAAAGCCGTCGTGACCGACGTGGTGGATTCCGCCAAGCGGGCCGCCCAGGCGTTTTCGGACGCATTCAAGAAGAGGTGAACGTACTGGTCGTCGGAGGGGGCGGTCGCGAGCACGCCCTCGTATGGGCGCTGCGACGCGACGCACCCTCCGACACCATCTTCGCCGCTCCGGGGAATCCCGGGACCGCGGCGCTCGCGACCAACCTTCCGATCCCTCCCACGGCTGTCGATCAAATCGTCGGCGCCGTACTGCGGCATGACATCGATGTCACCATCGTTGGTCCCGAGGCGCCGCTCGCCGCGGGCCTCACCGATCGCCTGCGCGAGCAGGAACGGGCAGTGTTCGGCCCGTCGGCCGCCGCGGCGCAGCTCGAATCTTCGAAAGCGTACGCCAAAGAAGTCATGCGCCGCGCCGGCGTGCCGACCGCGGCCAGCGCGACATTCGCCGACCTGACGCCGGCGCTCGCGTACATCCACGATCACGCTGAGCCGCTGGTCGTCAAGGCGTCGGGACTCGCCGCCGGCAAGGGCGCGGTCGTGTGCGCGACGCGGGCCGACGCTGCCCAAATCGCGCGCGCGATGATGGGAGGGTCACTCGGCGACGCCGGCAGAGAGATCGTGATCGAGCAGTTCCTGCAGGGCGAAGAGTTGTCGGTGCTGGCGCTGACCGACGGCGAACGGCTTCTGATTCTCCCGCCGGCGCAAGATCACAAACGGCTGGGCGAGCGCGATACGGGTCCGAACACCGGCGGGATGGGCGCGTACTGCCCCGTCGGGATCGCGACGGACGAGCTGCTGGCGCGCGTGCGGACGGAGGTGTTCGAGCCCGTGCTCCGTGAAGTCGCGGCACAAGGAACGCCCTACGAAGGCGTGCTCTACGCCGGGCTGATGATCCTGCCGGACGGCACACCGTCAGTGCTCGAGTTCAACGCCCGGTTTGGTGATCCAGAGGCGCAAGCGCTGCTCCCTGCGCTGTTGCCCGGGTTCAGCGAGCATCTGGTGGCGATCGCGCAGCGCCGTTGGGATCCGGTCACCAGCCAGCAGGCATTGACCGTCGAGCGCGCCGCGGTGACCACGGTGCTCGCTGCGCGCGGCTATCCCGAAAGCCCTGAAAAGGGTGTGGCGATTCGGTTGCCCGGTACCGCCGAGCTGGGTGACGATGTGCTCGTCTTCCACGCCGGTACGTATCGAGATAATGAAGGCCGGCTGAGGACGTCGGGCGGCCGGGTGCTCAGTGTGACGGGACTGGGCCAGACGGTGGCGGTGGCCGCGGAAGCGAGTCGCCGCGGCGCCGAGAAAATAGCCTTCGAGGGCAAGACGTGGCGGCGCGACATCGCCTGGCGCGAGATCCAGCGTGCCGGAGCTGCCTGAAGTCGAGACGATCGTGCGCGAGATCGCCCCTCAGCTCGAGGGGTCGCGCATCGCGCGCGCCGAGCTCAAGAAGACAGATGTGTTGCGCGAGGTCACGAAGCCGCGGCTGATCAAGGCGCTGCAGGGCGACACCATCGAGCAGGTCTACCGCCGCGCCAAGCACATCGTGTTCCGACTCTCGAGCGGCCACCGCATGATCATTCAACCGCGCATGACGGGCTCGGTGATCGTCTACGAGCGCGAGCTCACGCGCGACGAGCTCAAGTATGCCGTCCTGATTTGCACGCTCAGCGACAAACGAAAGTTCGTCTACCGCGACGTGCGCCGCCTCGGCACGATCTGGCTACTGGATGAAGCAGGCTGGATTGGGTACACCGGCCGCATCGGGCCGGAGCCGCTGGAGGAGACGTTTACGCCGTCTGTGTTTGCGGACCGATTGAAGGGCACACGCACGGCCGTCAAGAAGGCGATCATGGATCAGCGCCGGCTGGCCGGCGTGGGCAACATCTACGCGAACGAGGCGCTGTTCGACGCTCGGCTCAATCCCGCCAAATCGACCCACAAGCTGTCGGTCGAGGAGTTCGCCCGGCTGCACGCCGCGATTGTCGACGTGCTGCAGCGGGCGCTCGCTTCTTCGGGCACGACACTGCGCGACTATCGCACCGGTCGAGGCGAGCGCGGCCGGTTTCAGTTCGAGCTGCGGGTGTACAAGCGTGGCGGCGAGAAATGTGTGCAATGCGGAAAGACACTCGTGGAGACCCACGAAATCGACATGCGCACGACAACGTACTGCAAAAAATGCCAGCGATGACTAGTGCGCCCCTTAGCGAGTCGCCGACGCCTGCGTGTTGCGCCAGAATATTGCCCGAACCTCTCCGGTACCATATCCGATGGAGGGTGCCGCGTAGCCCAGGATGTCTCCTCTCGCGTTGATGTCGGTGACCCATGCTGCTCCAAAACCATGCGGGCCTGTACCGAGATCGATCATGCCGCGTGACTGCGACCAGAAGAAAACATGTTGCGCGGCGGCATTGAGGAAGACCGTGCCGACCACGTCCCCGTTGTCGTTCAGGCCGACGATTCGCATCGTCCCACCGAGCGTGGGCAGCGTCACCTTGTTCCCATCGCTCCAAAAGTACGCGTGGTCACCCGCAGCCCCCGCGATTTGACCATGCTCGTTGATGACGACGGTCGCACTGAGGGCCGCGGGGCCCAGGTCGTGAACTGTATCACCTTCCCACAATACGAAGTGATAGCCACCGGAAACGTCAGTACTGACCCCGACAACTTGCCCGCTCTCATTGATGTCCATGGCGGCAGAATAGGTACAATCGCTCGACGCGGAGTAGGCAACGCAGGCCTTGACCCCGAGGTCGCGCACCGAGCCCTCGGACCAGATGGCTGCGTGAGAGCCAGTTGTGCCCACCACGTCGCCGCGATCGTTTATTGCGTATGGAAACGAGTTCCGCCTATCGCGACTCAAGGGCTGCCAATTCCCGTCCCGCCAGAGCCAGCCAAAGTTGCCGTCCGTCCTCGCGACGTGAGTCCACGCCACGTCGCCCCCCTCGTTCATGGCCAACACGCGAAGGGGAGGACCTGGTTGCGTACTATCGAGAAGCATCCCAAGACGATTTTGCCAGAGCGCGCCGATGGGACTACCGAGGTAGTCCGCGGAGCGCTCGGCGGGTCCGTCCCAACCCTGCCGATATTTGGTCCACACGGTGCCTGCAATCGTGCCGGCCTCGTTGATACGAACCGCTTCACTGCCCTCATGTCCCAGCGTCCCCAAGTCGTGCATGCCCGATTCGTCCCAGAGGAACGCGTGCGTTGCGCCGTTGGCGACCGAGCTCGCGCCGACGATTTGCCCCCGGTCATTCAGGTCCCACGGCTTCGCGGAGTTACCACCCAGTGTGCCGAGGTCGAACACTTCATAGCCGGCTACCGTCGTCCGTTCGTCGGCATTGAACACCAACACCGCATTGGGAGCGGTCATCGAGCTCATGCCACCGTCATCGTCGCGCACCGTGACGGTTGAAGAGTAGGATCCCGGTTGCGCATACACATGGAACACCGTGTCGCCGGCTATCCCACCATATGGATCGGTAATCCTGCCATGGAAGCTGCTGTCAACCGCGATACTCCGGCTCGTCCCGTCTCCCCAGTCCACCGTAATCGTGTAGCGATCGGCCGTCCCGGGGTCATCGAATCGGACTTCGACACTCGCGGGAATAGCGACCGCTTGTTGAGCCGGGCCCCAATACATCTGGATGACGGGCGCGACGTTTTCGATGGTCACCGGCATCGACGCCGTGTCTGCGGCACCAGAATCGTCTCTTACGATGAGAGACACCTGATACGTGCCGTTATCCGGAAACCGCAATGCGCATGGACCACCCGGGTAACTAGGTCCGAAATCGAAGCGCTTGAGTCCATCATCGGATACACAGGTTATCCGCAGGGAGTCACCGTCGGGATCGGTCGAGCCGGCCCCGGAAAACGCGCGCCATTCACCCTCGCTGCCGGTTGCTGGTCCGGTGATGTGCGCGACGGGCGCATGATTCGCATGTGGACCCACGGCGCTGATCGGATGGTCAACCGCCAGCTTCGTTACGCCACCGTCGTTGTCCCGGGCCGTAATCTCGACCGCGTAACTGCCCGGCGTTGCGTACGTGTGAGCGGCGCTCGCATTGAAGGCGGGCAAGACGCTATGCGGCGTGAGCGTCGCCGTGGACACCGTTCCATCTTTCCAGTCCACTTGCGCTGTCACCGAGTCCTTAACGCCTGCGTCCTGGACCCTGAAGCGAATCTCAGACGACGTCCCCACCATTATCGCGCCTGCCGGTGTCACAACGTATAAAATCGTGGGGGCGACGTTCACAACCGTCTCGTCCACCTCCGCCGTGTCGCTGGCTCCATGCTGATCGGTGACGATCAGGATGACCTCGTATGAGTCCTCATCGTAGTACGCGGCCACATTCGACCGAGCCGTCCGTGCCGATCCAACTCCCCAATTCCAGAGATAGCTCAGGGAGTCGCCATCGGGGTCGCTGGAGCTCGTCGCGTCGTATCCAACCACCGTCCCTTCGGGGATTGGACCGGGGGGGTGTGGGGTGGTGATCTTTGCTGTTGGCGCGCGGTTCCCACTGGGATCGGTCTTCGCCACCACGACGATCGGTTTGTCGATGACACGTTTGGTAACGCCACTGTCGTTGTCCTGCGCTGTAACCTCGACCGGGTACGTGCCCATGGTCGAGTACGTATGGGCAGAGCTGATTTCCGGCTGGTCCTGATGGTATCCAAGTGTGTCGACGGTTCCGTCTTTCCAGTCGATCCGCAACGTCAACACGTCACCGCTTCCCGGGTCGCTAGCCGTGACTCGAATCGCCGTCGGATTTCCCACGCCTATCGGCCCGGCCGGGCCCTCGATGCGCTTGATCACTGGCGGCGCATTGACGACCAAGACAAGCGTCGTGGCGGTGTCGCTCTCCCCGTGCTGATCCGTGACTATCAGGGTGACGGCATGGGAGCCCAGCTGGTAGTACGACCGCTTGGCCACGGGTCCCGTTGCTGACAGCCCGTCTCCAAGATCCCAGATGTACGTCAGCGAGTCACCCTCCGGATCGCTCGAGGTGCTGGCGTCGAACGTCATCGGCGATCCTTCCTGAATCGAATCGGCGGGAACCGTAACGATCTTTGCTGTGGGTGGCCGGTTTGCATTGGAGGGAGGCCCGGCGACTTCCGGAGTACTGCACGACAGCACCAAACCGATGCATAACAGGAGCGAGGAGAGGCGGCGCAACATGGCAACACCGGGCCGGACGGGGGTCGCCATGCCGCTGCCGCAAGGAGCATGCTGCGGGCTGGGACGTGCCTAATACCTGCCAACTAGTCCACGAACGCCCACAGCAGCTCCCTGCTCTGCTTGTCTAACCGCTTTGGTTCCACCAGATGGTACAGGTCTCC
>Ga0134079_10000066_pt1 | contig 23244 bp, 18 predicted proteins | sample 15_taG_2_FD_119770 | JGI IMG/M metagenome (GOLD analysis project Ga0134079, IMG submission 119770) | Grasslands soil microbial communities from the Angelo Coastal Reserve, California, USA - 15_D_Rain_40cm_2_09182015 | ecosystem: Environmental > Terrestrial > Soil > Grasslands ...
CAATACGTGGATCGTCGACGGCAACCCGTCGCGCCGGCTGATCGAGCGGGTCAACTTTCGTTTCATCGGCCGCCAGCGGCAATGTCACTACATCGACGGAGAGTGCCGCGATCGGTTGCTGTACGACCTGCTCGCGAGCGAGCACGAGGCGCTCGACGACGCGGTTTGGCCCCGCCGGGCCCGTCCGATCGACGATCCGCGAGCGGGCACGGAGCTACGAGCCTAGCGCAGCGCGCGGGAATCGGCGCGACGGCCGGTCATCCGGTTGCGATGCGAATCCACCACTCGCCATCGAGGCGGCTCAAGAACGCGCTGCCACGCTGAATCGCGTTCGTGATCTCTCGGTGCCGCGAATGGACAAGCAGGTGCGGGCCTCCCAGTCGCAGCCAACTGCGTCGACACGCCATCGACTCCGTCGTCTCCGGCTGGAGGCGGCCGCGAAGAGCCGCAACGCGCTGCCGCGAAGCGTCCTGTAGTAAACGCGCCCAGAGCGCATCGTGCGCCGAGTCGCGCGCAGCGACCTGTACGACCTCGCCGATGCCGCCGGGGCACGCGTAGTAGATATACCAACCGACGAGCTTGTTGCCGCGCAACACGGCCCGCGCTCGGAGCGTGCCGTTCCTCGGGTCCATCGCGAGCCGCTCGAGGAGCCAGTCCAAGGAGCCCGCGTCGTAGAGTGGCACGAGCTCGTGCCCGGCCGCGACCGCCGCGACGTGCTCGGCGACGTCCGCGCCCGACAACGGTCTGTCGATCAGATCGAGCTCCTCTCGCCGCGCCCCGTTCCGCCTTGCGCGCGTCCACAGCGCGTCCGCGAGATCGGCGAACGGCCTAATGCCGAGCGAAGCCACACGAACGGCACGCGAGCGCTGCGTTAGGAGCGTCAACGCGCAGCTCGCGGGCCGCAGCGCCTGGATCCAATGCAAGTTGTACAACGGCGGAACGGCGCCACCGACACGGCGCCACAGCAGGCAGGCGTCGGGCGTCGCGCCGTCGGTGAGCGTGAGATCTTGTGCCCCGGTCAGGACCTTCTGCGCGAGCGCGAGGGCCGTAAGGTTGCTGCGCGCGCGCGGGTGCACCATGAACGCCGTGCTGACGGCAACGCGAATCTCGCGGCCGCGGAATGCCATTCGCCGCGGCACGACGCCGCAGAATCCCGACACGCCGCGGCCATCCTCCGCGACCCACGACGGCAGCTCGTCGTCGCGCCAAGGATTGGCGAAGAAGACGTCGCGCACGTGCGCCGCACAGTCGTTCGGCGAAGGCCACGCGTTGTCGGCGAAGACGGTCGACGCGAGCCCGACGACGGCCGGGATGTCGGCCTCGGTGAACGGACGAAGGCCAAACGCACCGGTCCGCAGCTCGGTGCCTCCAGAGAGCTCCGGGCGGTCCCGGTGCGCGACCTCGGCGGAAGGGCCGAATGCGCCGCGACGCTGGGTCGTCGCGTAGGTTCCCGACGGCATGCTCTCTTTCCCCTGGAAGGGCCTCGACCGGCTTTGTCAACAGCGTCGTCGGGTTCGGCTCGCGCGCGCGACCGCACGATGGCCCGTGGCCATAGTCCGTTTGGCCTATGTGCGGTTACATATTGTGCGAGGCGCGACCACTAGGCTTGCCCGTGTGGACGGATCCCGAGCCATGGTCTCGAGCGCGCGCCAACTGATCGTTCTCGGCAGCGACGTGACCGCGCTCGCCGTCGTTCGCGACGCGAGCCATTTGGGTTTGTCGCCGGTCGTGGTCGACACGCAGCGCGGCATCGCTACGACGTCGCGGCTTGCGCGGATGGAAGTCCACACCGATGCGCAGCCGACGGAGCTCATACCGCTGGTTCGCACGCTAGCCGGCGGATCCTCGAGCGCGCTCCTCGCGACGAGCGACCTTTGGCTGCGGACATTGGTGGAGCAACGCGCCGAGTTCGCCTCCACGGGCGCACACATCCTGCACCCGCGAAACGCGTCGCTGAAGGTGTGTTTGGACAAGCGCCGTTTCGCGGCGTGGTGCAAGGCGCACGCGCTGCCGACGCCCCGCGTGTACGATGTCCGTGCCGACGCCGAGGCGTGCCGCGACATCGCCTTTCCCGTCTTGGTCCGTCCAACGAGCACCGTCCATGACAAAGTCCTGCGCGGCGCGCCGAAGGCCGTCGAAGCCAGGTGCCCCGAAGAGCTCAACCGCTGCCTCGACGGATTCCGTCGCGCCGGTGTCGTGCCCGTCGTCGCGGAGTCGCTGCTCGGGCGCAAGTTGCAGCAGTTCTCCGTCGGGCTCGCACGCACGGGCGGCGGCAAGACCGCGACCGTCGTCACGCAAAAGTTGCGCCCCCCTCCCGACCTATGCGGAGTCGGGTCGCTCGTGGAAACATCGGACCAGCCGGAGGTCGAACACCTGGCGGAGCGCGTGGCGACGGCCCTCGACTACGTCGGGATCGCCGAGGTCGAGGTGTTGCGAGACGCGGCGAGCGGAGAGCTCTTCTTGATCGAGGTCAACGCGCGGCCGTGGCTCCAATTCGCGGTCGCGGCCGCAACGCAACGAGACCTGCTTGCGTTTCTGCTCCAAGAGCGGGCGCTCTCGGGCAACGGGTCGGAGCGGAAGACGCCGAGGAGCGCGGTCTGGATCGACTTCAGCAACGATCTGCACATCTGCTTTGGGGCCAACGGCCTCATCCGGACCGGGCGCCTGACCGTTTCGAGCTACGTTCGTTCCGTCGCACGCGCGAACGTGTTTGCTCGCTGGTCGGTGCGCGACCCGCGACCATTCTGGCGCGACACTTGCGCGCTCGTGCGCGCGATCGTCGAGCGTGCGCGGCGCTCGAGCCCGATCGCCTGACGCCCCCGACTAAGCCGAGTCGCGCGTCAGTGGCATGAAGTCGCGGGCGACGATGTCCGCGAAGGACTCGCGCGCGCGAATCAGCCGCGGCACTCCGCCGGCGATCATGGCCGCCGCCGGCCGAGGATGCGAGAACGTCATTTGGTTCGGGATGAAATACGCCCCGGCGTCCATCACCGCGAGCACGTCGCCTGGCTCGATCATGGGGAGCTCTCGGTTCGCGGCGACGACGTCGTATGGGTGACAGAGTGGACCGAACACGCTGTGCAGACCGGTCGGCCCGCGCACGCGCATCCGGTTGACGACGAACAGCTCGTGATATTCGTAGGCCAATGGCAGCGTCACGTTCCGCCCGCCATCGGCAATCGCGTAGCGCGTCCCGCGATCACCGGGCTTCACGCCGAGCACTTTGAGAAGCAGGGCCTGAGAGCCGCTCGTAAGCGCGCGGCCGGGCTCGAGAATCAAAGCCAACCGCTGCTCCGCCGAGCGTGACGCCGAGTGCTTCTCGATCGACGCGACGATGCTCGTCGCGAAGTCGTCCAGCGCGAAATCGGCTGCGCGTGGCGGCCGCACGGGATAGCCCGCGCCGAGCAGGCGCATCTCGAGCTGCGACAAGTATCGAACAGTCGGAACGCCGATGCCGCCGCCGATATCGAGGTGCGTGATCGCGATATCGAGCGACGTTCGCAGCTCGTCCGCGAACTCGACAGCCTCACGCGTCGCCTGACCATACGCCTCGGGCGTGCGCGCACCCGTGCCGAGGTGCACGTGCAGCGCGCAGGGCTTCAAGTGACGGCACTTCTTGATTATCTCGAATGCGCGGAGAGCTCCGCCGGTGTCCAAGCGGAAGCCGAATTGGGACGCCCAGCCGACCGAAGTGATGACTCGCACCCCGACGCGCTGCTCGCGTCCATACAGCGACGCGAGCTCGTCGATTCGTCCGATCTCGTCGACGTGGTCGATGTTGATGAGATCGATGCCGTGCTGGACCGCGAGGTCGAGCGCCTCCCGCGTCTTGGCCGGTCCGTTGAACACGATCCTGGGCGGCGGAACGCCGAGCTGCAACGCGAGCCAGAGCTCGAAATGCGAAATGACCTCCGCCCCAGCCCCGTAGCCGTGCAACTCGCGCAGTACGCCGGGCAGCGGATTCGTCTTGTACGAGTAGACGACGTCGACGCGCGGATACCGCGAAGCGAACGCGTCTCTAAACTTGCGATAGGACCGTTCGAGCTGCTCCGCGCTCACGACGTGGAGCGGCGTGCCGAATTGGCGCGCGACCTCGTCGAGCCTGCAGCCCCCCCAGACGAGGCAACCGTCGCGGTCGACTTCGAGACCCCAGAGCTCCGGCGCCTGCGAGGTCGACGTGCCGGCGCGCTTGTCGTACGCGTTCAACGCGCCGAGCGCCAGCCGCTTCACCGCCGTGCCAACCATGCTCACGAGTCCTCGCTCACTTCACTGCCCGGACGAGCAGATGCCCAGCGAGCGCGGCGCCCAACGCGCGCTCCACCGCCCGCGGCACGAGTCGAGCCAGCGGGTATTTGTTCAACGGGAAATGCGCGGCGCGCGTGCCTATCGTCGTGAACCGGCGAAATAGTCGCGCGATGTCGCGCCTGCCGAAGACATACGCACAAGGACAATCGGGTCCGTCGGTGCAATGGCGCACGAACGTGTCGCCCCTAAGGTAGCTCCAACCTAGGCGGCGAAAATTCTCGTAATGGCCGTCCCAGACTTCGGCCGCGGCATTGCCGCGGAGCCCGCTCAGAGATTGCTCCGCCGGTGCCATCGAGTCCGCCTTGCCGCGACGGCGAAGAATCTCGAGCAGCAGGCGCGCGCGCATGTACAGCAGGATGCGTACGTAGTAGTTGAAGCTGTGCCGATGATAGAGCATGACGAGCGCCACGCCGCCGGGCTTGAGCACGCGCCAAACCTCCTGCATCGCCCGCTCCGGCGAACGCGTGTGGTGCAGCACACCGTACGAGTAGACGACGTCGAACGAGTCGTCCTCGTAACGGAGTCGCTCGACGTTGGCGAGCTCGCAACGTCCTTCGACTCCCTGGAGCGCCAGGTGGCGCCGCGTCGCGTCCACGGCTTTCTGCGTCAGGTCCACGCCGACATCGCAAGCGCCGTGCGTCGCGGCGAACATGACGGGGTCGGCGCCGCTTCCGCAGCCGATCTCGAGAACGCGCTTGCCCCGAGCCTCTTCGAAAGCGGCGAAGCCCGGAATGTGCCATTCCGTTCGATAGCGAAATCTTCTGTATTCGGCGAAAGTGGCGCGCTCGTCGCCGAGCTTCGGCACGAAATGCGCCCCGCAGGGCTCGGTATTCCAGAAGGCACAGACGTCGCTCAGGTCGTCGGCGGCTCCTACGGGCAAAGCTTCGTCGGTCACGGTTCGCTCTTGAATCTTTCCCGCACAGCATGCCGGCTCGCGTTCGCGGTGGTTCACCGCGCTCCCGGTGACCGGATGGTCCGGACGGACTATCTCCGATCCGCGCGCGCCGAACACCCGCAGCTGCGCACCCTCGACGCTCCCGAGCACGGCCTCGCGCTCCGCATCGTCGAGCACGAAGCGCCCAGAAGACGAAGACGATCGAGGGTTCGCGTCCGGGCGCGTTCCGGCGACGCGGCTCACTCCGTCACGGTGGTTTGCGCACGCATACCGCCGCGGCTCGCGATGAGGCGCGCGACACCGGCCAAGGTTCGCAGGTCCTCGAGGTCGAGCTTGTCGAGCTCGATCACGACTCCGAGCCGCGACTCCAGTTGGAACAGCAGCTCGACGACCTGAAACGAGTCGAGAATCCCGCTCGCGAGCAAATCCGTGTCGGGCGAAGGCGCCTCGATCCCGAGATTCTCGACGAAGATCTTGCGCAGGCTATCCATGACCGCGCTGCCGTTGTTCATGTCCTTGTTCATGCTTAGATGCCTCCCGCGGCACCGCGGGTCGTTTGATCCGACGAAGTGCGAAGTGCGCCCACCAACGACGGGCCGAGCGGCGCCGCGTTGCGGAAGTCATCCTTGAGCGTTCGGCGGTCGCATTTGCCGCTCGCGTTCTTCGGCAGCGACTCATAGCGCTGCCAGCGGGTCGGCAACATGTGCGAGGGCAAGCGAGTGGCCAGCGCCTTGCGCAAGGCGACGACCGACGCCTCGGCGTCCGGTGCAGGCACGTAGGCGCAGCACAAGGTCCACCCCTCGAAGCCCGTGGACTCGATCGCGACGACCGCGCTTTCGCTCAGTGTGGGCAGCGTGTGCAGCGCCGCTTCGATTTCGCCGAGCTCGATGCGATATCCGCGACTCTTGATCTGGGTGTCCATTCGGCCGTGGTAGTAATGCACGCCGTCCGCGTCGCGATGCGCGAGGTCTCCGGTGCGATACATTCGCCCGCCGCGACCGCCGCGGGCACTCGCGACGAACGCTTCGCGAGTTCTCGCCGAGTCCCCCCAGTAGCCGGGGCTCACACCGGCGCCGCGGATGTACAAGTCGCCGACCGTCCCCGCCGGCACCGGCCGCCGCTCGGCATCCAGCACGAGAAGCTCTTCTCCGCCGCATGCGCGACCGATCGGAATCGGTTCGCGTTCGTCGCTGGGGCACTCGGGCACGGTGTAGTAGGAGCTCGCGATCGTCGTCTCGGTGGGCCCGTAGAGGTTCGTGAACTGGACGTGCGGCAGACGCCGCATCAAATGGATGAGCGTCGGCGTCGGCAGCACCTCGCCCGCGAACAGGAGGCGGCGCAGCGCCGGGAAGTCGTTGTCCATGATGGCGCCGAACTTGGCGAGCAAGTTCAAGGTCGACGGCACGGAGAACCACTGCGTGAGCTGCGACTCGCGGATGAACTGCGCGAGCTTGTGCGGCAACACGTTCAACTCAGGCGGCACGAGGTGCAGCTCGGCGCCGACCGACAGCGCCGAAAAGATGTCGAACGTCGAGACGTCGAAACGCATCGGCGGATGCTGCGACACGCGATCGGTGCGATTGACACCGAAGTAGTCGATCGCCCAGGAGATGAAACGAGCGGCGCCCGAATGCGCGATCATCACGCCCTTCGGGTCGCCCGTCGATCCGGACGTGAACAAGATCTGCGCGAGACTCTCCGCGGGACCGCGAACGGTGTCGGCGAGCGGCGCGGCAGTCAGGACGTCCTGCGGCGTGAAGGCCGCTCGCACGCCCGAGCCCGCAAACACCTCGTCCAACGCGCCGACCGCCGGGGCTCGGTTCCGGGGCATCGCGGCGAGCGCCTGCTCGAGGACTCCCGCGACCGGGCCGGCGGCGAGGAGACAGCGGCATTCGATCGTTTGGAGCAACCGTGCGAGCCGCCACGGCGCTTCGGCGGGGTCGAGCGGGACGTAGGCGCACGACGCTTTCAACGCCGCGAGCAACGCGTTGATCGCCGCCGGCGACTTCGGCATCAGCAGCGCGACGCGGTCGCCCGGGCCGCAGCCGGCGTCGACGAGCAACCGCGCGAGACGGTCGCTCGAATCGTCGAGCTCGCCGTAGGTGGTACGTTCCCCCTTCCATACGAGCGCGACTTGCTCGGAACGCGTGGCCGCCTGCGCGCGGAACCGGTCGTGGAGGAGCTCGGTCATGACACGCCTCCGCCGGCAACCGCGTGCTCGAAAGCGCGTTCGACGTGGTGCATTTCTTCCTCGCTCACCGGCTCGTCGAGAATGAACGTCCGGTAGCCAAGGCCGATATAGCGTCTAACTTGCTCGGCGACACGCTCGTAGCTGCCGACGAGGTACGGAGACATCGCCTTGTAGTTCTCGAACGGCACGAGCCAATAGGGGCTCGCCTCGTGAGCGTCGACCCGCACTTGCGAGAGCTGCTTGTGCCACTGCGAGTCGGACACTTTCATCGCGAGCTCGCGGGTGAGCTTGCCTTTTCGATCTTCGGGATAGCGCGCGGTCGCCACGGACCACGCCTCGTCGTCTTGGTTGCGCGCGATCACGCCGATGCGGATGCCGAGCCCTTTGCCGATCGCCTCCCTGGGTTTCGTGTAGGCGTCCGGGGGCTCCGGATATTCGACGGCCGTCGCGTCGAGACTGCGCGCCGCGGCGGCGCCGGCCGCGGAAGATCCCGACACGAGAATCTCTGGGCGCAACGGCTCGGGCAGACTCGGCGTCAACCTCAGGTTGGAAACGTTGTAGTAACGGCCGACGAAGGTGACCGGTCCCTGCTCCTCGAGCAGCCGCCGAACGATGGTCGTGTACTCGACGAGCCGTGCGTAGCGCTCGTCGTGAGGAGTCTCGTCGCCGAGCGCCGCAAGATCGTTCTTGAAGCCGCCCGCGACCATGTTGAGGTCTACGCGACGTCCGTATAACCCGGCGAGCGACCACACCATCTTCGCCACCGTGTACGGATGCGTGTAGAGAGGCTGGACGGCGACCAGCGGCGCGAGGCTTTCCGTCGCCTCGATCACGATGTGGGCGACGAGCCACGGATCGAGCTGCCGATTGTCCGAGAACACGAGCATGCCCTCGCAGCCGGCGCTCTCGCTCCACCGGGCGGTGTCCCGAATGCGCTGCAACGCGTCGCCCGGCGCCGCCTGTGCCGCGAGTGGGCCCGTGGTGTAGATCTTCAACCCGGCCTGTCGACCAACGTCCAACGCACTCATAGTCACGATCCTAATTTCGGAGACTGACAGCCGGTTGTACGCGCGAACGGCGCTTCTTTGCGATCGGAGTGCGCGCTGCGCGCGTGGTCCGTTCGGCTCATGACGCCGTTTGCTCGGCTTGGCTGCGTCGTGCGTCTGCGATCGGCGACCGCGTGACTCGCAACGGAGCCACAGGCAACGCAGTCGAGCGAGCCGAAGCCCGTCGCCGAATTCCGACCACTTGGGGCCCGGCGCCGGCCCCGAGCGGAGCACTCCGCCGCGCCAATCGCGATCTGACCGCGCATGGCATGGAGATTGCTAGCGCACGTGTTCCACCCACAACAAGATCCGGAGTCGGCGATGAAAGCGAAAATTCTCTCGATCGGTATCGGATTGGCGGCCGCGGGCCACGCGAATGAGCTGCGTGCCCCGCCCTCCTGTGCTGCCGACGGCGCGTGGCCCGGTGCGGTCGCGCAATTACCAATCGCCGCTGCGGCGGCGAAAGTCGACGAGCTCGTCATCGCCGACCTCGACGTTCTGATTCGCGAACAGCCGATTCCATTAGCCGGCGCCCCGGAGGCGGCGGCGCACGGACCGATCGTGCCGCGTTTCTATTGTGGCACCGGGCCGCTCGGCACGGGCGATATCGACCTCGTCTGCACAGTCGTCGGCCGCGCGTCGGCGTCGCGTGACGGATGGGCTCGCGCCGAGCACGACGCCTCCTCCGCGCCGCCGGCTAGCCAACCGTCGCCCCGGGTCTTCTAAGACCCCGGCCGGCCGCGCGCGGTCGCGGGCCGGGCGCGGTCCTCGTCAGCGCGTGGCCGTCTTCCGCGCGGCCGCTTCCGCCGCGCGCGCCGCGGAGAGGATATTGCGGAGCCCGTAATTGCCCTCGTGGCACGCGTACTCGAACGGCGGCTGCGACTCGTCGTGGATCAGGTTCATCGTGAACGTCCACGGCCGCGTCCAGGTGTGCGGGTCGGAGAACGTGACCGACCACTCGAGCGTGTCGGGACCGAGCGGAGTGAAGCGTTCGACGAGCTTCAGGTGCTCGCTCGAGCCGCGGTACGGCGCCTTGTCGGTGAAGTTCGTCGTCTCGACGACGAGCGTGTTGCCCTCGAAGCGGCCGCGCGCGTCGCCGAGGTACTGTCTGATCGACGCTCCGACGTGCCGGCGCCGGTCGAGCGGGATCACGCGCGTGTCGTGGATCATTTCGTAGGTGATCGTCACCGCGTCCGGGCTCTGCGCGATCTGATACGAGTTGCCGTAGATCGCGGGCATCATCGAGCCCGGCACCCCGCGCGTGATGCAGCGGTCGTAAAGGCTGCGGTCGGTGTAGGAGTCCGCGGACCCACGCGCGTTGCGCGCCTCCCGGCTCGCGGCCGCGCGCTGCTTGGCCTCGTCGGTCAACGGCGGCACGCGGCCGTCCGGCGGATCTGAGACGAGCCACGGGCGGCTGTTCGCGGCGAAGTAGTTCTCGAACCAGTGCATCGGGCTCGTCGCGCCCGGGAACTCGGAGAGCGTCGGGTTGCGCTCGATCGTCTGCTCCTGGCGCTCTCTCGTGATCTTCGCGAGCTCCTCCGGCGTGAAGCTGTCGAGCGTCCGGCCGGCGAATTCCGGCGGCCGCTCGAACGGAATCCCGCTCTCGTCGCTGTTGTTGTACGCGCCCGCGATTGCCGGATCGCCCCACGAAGTGCGCGGCGGCTTGTACGTGCCGCGCGGCGGCAGCGGCGCGGGCCTCTTGCGCTGCGGGACCTCGCTCGGCTCGATCGGCGCGGCGGCTTGGGCCAAAACGCGGCCGGGCGCTCCGAACGCGACCGACGCGCAGACCGCGAGCCAAAGCGACACGAGCGGCTTGTTCATCACGATACCTCGGCGCGACGACGGGAGTACGTTACCTCGCGAGCCCAAACACCTGGATCCTGCTCTGCTCGGCCGCGCCCGGCCAGATCCGCGACTTCATGCCGGAGGCGACCGCAACGAGCTGCCGGCCGCCGGCTGAATAGGTCACGATCCCGCCGCCGATCGCCTGCTTGAGGTCGAGCGCCCAGAGCACGGCGCCGCTGTCGGCGTCGAACGCGCGCACGTGACCGCCCAAGTCGGCGCTGAACACGACGCCGCCCGCCGTCGGCGTGACGCCCGCGAGCACGGGCGCCGGCGCGGCGAACTGCCAGCGCACTGCGCCCGTGTCGGCGTCGAACGCCGTGAGCCAACCCTTCGCCTCGCTCGGCGGCCCCTGGATGTCGGTCCCGACGGAGCCGAACCAGATCTCGCCGAGCGGCGGCGCGACGGGCTCCGCCGCAAGCTGCACGGTCGCGCACCAGTCGACCGCGCCGACGTACAACGCGTTGCGCGCGGGATCGAACGCCGCGCCGTTCCATTCGTTGCCGCCCTGGATGCCTGGGCAGAAGCGCCCGGGTTTCGTCCGCGACAACGGCACGTCGACGTTCTCGCGCGTCGTCGTGGCCGATTGATAGAGGATCGGCAGCACGCCCGCCAGATCGACTCCGCCCGGAGCGGCGGGCGACGCGGACGCGAGCCGCTTGCGGTCGAGCACGGACAGGAGCCCGTCCTTGTTCGCGGACGCGACGATCGCACGCCCGGCCTTCGTTGTCGCGAGCGCGGGCGGGCTGTTCACGTCCCAGTCGTGCGTGTCGCGCTTCACGATCTGGTTGTAGCCGAGCATGCGGCCGCTCGCGGCGTCGAGCGCGATGATCGAGTTCGCGTACAGGTTGTCGCCGCCGCGCGCCTCGGCGTCGAAGTCGGGCGCCGGATTGCCGGAGGGCACGTACAGCACGCCGTGCTCGGTGTCGAGCGTGAACGACGTCCAGAACGCGCCGCCCGTCACGGGCAACCGCTCGGCGTTCGGCCAAGTCGCGCGCGCGGGCCCGCTCTTGGGCACCACGTCGAAGCGCCAGACGACTCGGCCGTCGTTCGCGTCGAATGCGTAGACGTGGCCGGTGACGCCCGTCTGATCGCCGCCCGCGTTGCCGATGAACACGAGCCCGTTCGCGGCGATCGGCGCCATCGGCATCGTCATGCCCGGCACCTTCGCGTCGATCTCCTTGTCCCAGAGCGTGTGGCCGTCGGCGGCGTCGAGCGCGAGCACGTGCGCGTCGGAGGTCCCCCTGAACAGCCGCCCGTTCGCGTACGCGAACCCGCGGTGCACGCCGAGCGGCGAAGGCTTCTCGAGCGGCCGCTCGACGACCCACTTCGCCTCGCAGCTTGCCGCGTCGATCGCGTAGGAGCGCGTCTCGGTCGTGAAGTACATCGTGCCCGCGACGACGATCGGCCCCGTCTGCAGCGCCGATACCTCGGGCAGCGCGTAGTCGCAGACGGATTGCAGCCGCGCGACGTTGCCGCGGTCGATCTCCGCGAGCGGCGAGAACCGGTCGCCCGCGAGCGTGCGGTTGTAGGCGGGCCAGTCGCCGGGCGCGACCCGCTCGGCGCGCGCCGACGCCGACGCGCCGGCCGCGCCGGTCGGGCCGTGACTCGAATGTTGCGTGCAACCGGCCGCCGCGAGCAGCGCGACCGAGAACACGACCGCCAACCGTTGTCGCCATCGCTGCATGTCCCCTCCTCTGCAGGCCCGCCCGAGGCGCGTGCGCGCGCCGCTCAACGCCCGGGCCAAAGATTGCTCCACGTCTCGGTAAGCACGTCCGCGCCGTTCTGCAGGAAGCCGCGGAGCTCGGTCGGCTTCGTGACGTCGAGCTGCTTCACGCGCAGCATCATGCGCCACGCGCCGGTCGCCTCGAGGCGGTAAGCATTCGCCTCCTCGATCTCGCCGTTCGCGGGCGCCGACACGACCGCCTTCACGGGCGCGCCGGCCGGCAGCGCCGCGAGCGGCGGGCCCACGAAGTCGACGATGAACTGTTGCTCGTTGTCGGCGAGCGGCCGATAGCCGCGGCCGACGCGCGTCTGCACGACGTAGCCGCCCGGCGGTTTCTTGAGGTCGTGCAGCTGCCAATGCAGGCGGTATGAGAAATCGAGCGGCTCGCCGGGAGCCGGCGCTCGCTCGGGCACCCAGTACGCGACGATGTTGTCGTTCGTCTCGTCCGGCGTGCCGATCTGCACGAGCTCGACGCGGCCCGGTCCCCACGAGCCGATGGGCTCGACCCAGGCGCTCGGGCGCAGCTCGTAGCGAGCCTCGTTGTCCTCGTAGCTCGTGAAGCGCTGGTCGCGCTGCATGAGCCCGAACCCGCGCGGGTCGCGCATCGAGAACGACGTCGTGAGCGTCTGCGGCGGGTTCACGAGCGGGCGCCAGATCCATTCGCCGTCGCCGGTCGCGATCATCAGCCCGTCGGAGTCGTGAACCTCGGGACGAAAATCGAACCGGTGCGGCTGATTCTCGCCGTACTGATACATGCTCGTGAGCGGAGCGAGCCCGAGCGTGCCGACCGCAGCGCGCAGATAGAGCCGCGCGCGGACCTCGACGACCGTCTCCTCACCCGGGATCACGTCGAACTGATACGCGCCACTCGCGTGCGGGGAGTCGAGCAGCGCGAACATCCTGAGCGCGGTCGCGTCGGGCGCGGGCTTCACGAGCCAGAACTCGATGAAGCGCGGAAATTCCTCGCCCTTGCCGCCGACGGTGTCGATCGTGAGCCCGCGCGCGGACAAGCCGTAGCGCGCGCCGGCGCAGAGCGCGCGGAAGTAGCTCGCGCCGAGGAACACGATGAGCTCATCTTTATACGCTTGGCCGTTCAGCGCGTAGTGAACGCGGAAACCGCCGAAGTCGAGGTCGCCCCAAGTTTGCGGCGACAGCGTGTTTTTGCCGTAGTCGAAGTCCGCGCTGTCGTACGGGACGTGACGCGCCTTGCCCGCGACGACCTCGTTCATCCGCACGCGCAAGTTGCCCGCGCCGCGATGGAAGAACATCGCCTCGAACGGCAAGTTCTCGGCGCGCCACAAGGCGTGATCGGGACGGAAACGGATGTCGCGATACTGGTCGTAGTTCAGGGCCGCGAGCTCCGCGGGCTCTTTGCGGTCGAGCGTCTTGTAGGGCGCGCGCGCCTGTCTGCGCGCGAGAGCCGCGACCTCGTCGAAGTCGAACGCGCCGGCCGTCCGGGCGGCGGCGAGCGCGGCGAGCAGCACGCAGACGAGCAGCGGCCGGGCGGCGCCGCGGCGAACGATCGTTGTGGGACAGGTCGAAGTCATGACGCCGAAGACCCAAGCCGGGCCGACAAGATAGCCGCCGAGCGGCGCGCCGCCAAGCGCCGTGCCCGCCGGCCGGCGACGGTCGGCGCATTGGGGTGGCGAGGTCCGGCGCACCGGGGCGGCGACGCAGCCCTGGCGAGCGCGGCGGCCGACGGGCTCTAATGGCGCCCGCATGGGCTGGGAGTTCTGGATCGATCGCGGCGGCACGTTCACCGACGTCGTCGCGCGCTCACCGAGCGGCGAGATTCGCGCGCTCAAGCTCCTATCGGAGGATCCGAGCCGCTACGCGGACGCCGCGGTCGCGGCGATCGACCGCATGCTCGCGAGCGCGCCGCCCGCCGAGCGCGCGATCGCCGCGGTCAAGATGGGCACGACGGTCGCGACGAACGCACTGCTCGAGCGCCGCGGCGAGCCGACGGTGCTCGTGATCACCGCCGGGCTCGAGGACGCGATCCGGATCGGCGGCCAGCAGCGCCCCGACATCTTCGCGCTGAAGATCGAGCTGCCCGAGATGCTCTACGCGCGCGTCGTCTCGGCGCGCGAGCGGATCGGCGCCGGCGGCGACGTGCTCGAGGCGCTCGACGAGCGGCGCCTCCGCGCCGATCTCGAGGCCGCCCACGCGGCGGGCTTCCGGAGCGCCGCGATCGTTCTGCTGCACGCCTATCGTCATCCGCAGCACGAGAACGCGGCTGCCGCGATCGCCGAGAGCGTCGGCTTCACGCAGGTCTCCGTCTCGCACCGCGTGAGCCCTCTGCCGAAGCTCGTGCTGCGCGGCGACACGACGCTCGTCGACGCGTACCTATCTCCCGTGCTGCGCCGCTACGTCGCGAGCGTGCGCCGCGGGCTCGAAGGGCGTCTCGACGGCGCGCGGCTGCTCTTCATGCAGAGTCACGGCGGGCTCGCCGCGGCCGAGCAGTTCGCGGGCAAGGACAGCCTGCTCTCGGGCCCCGCCGGCGGCGTGATCGGGATGCTGCACGCCGCGCGCTCGGCCGGCTTCGCCGAGGTCGTCGGCTTCGACATGGGCGGGACCTCGACCGACGTCTCCCTCTACGCGGGCGAGCTCGAGCGCACGGCCGACGCCGTGATCGCGCGCGTGCGCGTGAGCGCGCCGATGCTCAAGATCCACACCGTCGCGGCCGGCGGCGGGTCGATCCTGAAATTCGCGCACGCCCGGTTCCAGGTCGGGCCGGAGTCCGCGGGCGCGCGACCCGGCCCGGCCTGCTATCGCAACGGCGGCCCGCTCACGGTGACCGACGCGAACGTCCTGCTCGGACGGATCCAGCGCGATTTCTTCCCGCGCGTGTTCGGCCCGGACGGCAACGCGCCGCTCGACGTCGACGAGACGGCGCGCGCGTTCGCCGCGCTCGCGGAATCCGTCGCCGCGGCCACCGGCGAGCCGATCACCCCGGCCGCGCTCGCGGCCGCCTTCCGGCGCGTCGCGATCGAGCACATGGCGAACGCGATCAAGCAGATCTCGGTGCAGCGCGGCCACGACGTCCGGCGCTTCGCGCTCTGCTGCTTCGGCGGCGCGGCTGGGCAGCACGCCTGCGAGGTCGCGGACGCGGTCGGGATCGGCTCGATCGTGATCCATCCGCTCGCGGGCGTCCTCTCGGCCTATGGCATCGGCGTCGCGGCCTTGCGCGTGCTCCGCCAGCTGAGCGTCGAGGCGCCGCTCGCCGAAGCGCTGCTGGGCTCGCTCGAGCGCGACTTCGCGGCGCTCGCGGACGAGGCGCACGCGGCCCTCGCGAGCCAGGGCGCGGACGCGATCTCCGCAACACTCGAGCGGCGCCTCGCGGTCCGAATCGCGGGAACCGACACGCCGCTGCCGGTTCGATTCACGAGCGAAACGACGATCGCGGACTTGCGCGCCGCGTTCGCCGCCGCGCACGACCGGCACTTCGGCTTCCGCGCGCCCGACGACGCGCAGCTCGTCGTCGAATCGATCGAGCTCGAAGCATCGGTCGCGAGCGTTGCCGGTAGTCGCGGCGGAGTGTCGAACGTCCTCCGCGAGACCGTCGGCGCACAGGGATGTGCGCCGTCGAGCCCCAGGGACAGTCTTCCGGCGTGTCTCGCGGAGGACGTTCGACACTCCGCCGCGCGGGACGGTCGCCGCTCCGCCGCCGTGGACGCCGAGCCGGTCGCGACGCGCGAGGTCTGGAGCGCGGGCGCGTGGCGCGCGACGCCGATCTTCGAGCGCGCGGCGCTACCGGCCGGCGCCGCGGTCGCGGGGCCCGCGATCATCGTGGAGCCGAACGCGACCACGGTCGTCGAGCCCGGCTGGCGCGCGGCCGTCGCGGCCGACGGCTCCTTGATCCTCACGCGCGCGCGGCGCGCGGCTCGCAAGGAGCGGGTCCGCGCGCGCGCGGACCCGCTGATGCTCGAGGTGTTCAACAACCTCTTCATGCACGCGGCCGAGGAGATGGGCGTCGTGCTCGAGAGGTCGGCGCACTCGGTCAATATCAAGGAGCGGCTCGACTTCTCCTGCGCGCTGTTCGACGCCGACGGCGGGCTCATCGCGAACGCGCCGCACATTCCCGTGCATCTCGGCTCGATGGGCGACAGCGTCCAGAGCGTCCTGCGTCTTTCGCCTCGACCGGGCGACTCGTACCTCCTCAACACGCCGTACAACGGCGGCACGCATCTGCCGGACGTGACGGTCGTGACGCCGGTGTTCGCGCCGGGTGGCCGGAGGCTGCGCTACGCCGTCGCGAGCCGCGCGCATCACGCCGACATCGGCGGCCTCACGCCGGGATCGATGCCTCCTCAGAGCCGCACGATCCACGAGGAAGGCGTGCTGCTCGACGGCGTGCGGATCGTCGCGCGCGGCCGCTTCCACGAGGCCGAGCTGCGACGCCTGCTCGCCTCCGCGCCCTACCCCGCGCGCAATCCCGATCAGAACGTCGCGGACTTGAAGGCGCAGCTCGCCGCGAACGCGCGCGGCATCGCGAAGCTCGACGAGATCGGCGCGCGCTTCGGGTGGCGAACCGTCGCGGCCTACATGCGCCACGTCCAAGACAACGCGGAGCAGTGCGTGCGCGAGGCGATCGGCCGCCTGCGCGACGGCCGCTTCGCGGTCGAGCTCGACGGCGGCGAACGGATCGCGGTGCAGATCACGATCGACTCCGCGCGCCGCGCCGCGACGATCGACTTTCGCGGCACCTCGCCGATGAGCGCCGGCAACTTCAACGCGCCGCCGTCGATCGTGCGCGCGGCGGTGCTCTACGTGTTCAGGACGCTCGTGCGCGAGGACATCCCGCTCAACGCGGGCTGTCTTACGCCGCTCACGATTCGGTTGCCCGAGCCGAGCCTGCTCTGCCCGAGCTATCCCGCAGCCGTCGTCGCGGGCAACGTCGAAACCTCGCAATGCGTCACCGACGCGCTGCTCGGCGCGCTCGACGCGTGCGCGGCGGCGCAAGGCACGATGAACAACTTCACGTTCGGCGACGCGCGCCACCAGTACTACGAAACGATTTGCGGCGGCGCGGGCGCGGGCCCGGACTTCCCCGGCGCGAGCGCCGTGCACACCCACATGACGAACTCGCGGCTCACCGACGCCGAGATCCTCGAGACGCGCTATCCGGTGCGCGTGCGCCGCTTCGCGATCCGGCACGGCTCGGGCGGGGCCGGCGCGCAGCGCGGCGGCGACGGCGTCGTGCGCGAGATCGAGTTCCTCGAGCCGATGCACGCCGCGATCCTCGCCAACCGCCGCCGCGTCGCGCCGTTCGGCCTGCACGGCGGCGAGCCGGGCCTCTGCGGCAAGAACTACGTCGTCCGCGCGCGCGGCGCGGTCGAGCCGCTCGCGGCGACGGCCTCAGTCGAGCTCGCCGCGGGAGACCGGTTCGTGATCGAGACGCCGGGCGGGGGCGGTTACGGCCGCGCCGTTGCAGCGCCGCGCGTTCCGGGCATTGGAGCGCGTATCAGCGCGGCCGAGAGTATCGGTTTATGACACTTTAGAGCCACGATAGCGCGACTCTTCCGAAAGAACGTACCGCCAGGCGATACCTCTGCCAAAATCCCGGCCCGTTTCAGGGTTGAGGGGTCGACAGGTGAGCTCCCCCAGGCGCGGCAAATCGACGGGCACAACGTGGGCCGGAGCCGCCACCGCGGAGAGCGGCCGTGTTGTCGTGCTGCCCGGCGTCTACAACACCCGCTTTCATTTGCAACGATTCGTCCGCGCAGTTCGTGAGCGGTATCCCGGCTTCGACGCGGATATCCGAACCTGGGGCGCGCTCTGGCGGCCGGTCCATAACGTGAGGGCGTACGCGCGCAATCTGACGACGGCCCGGAGGATCGCCGAGGATCTCGAACGCTGGCGCCGGGATCATCCGCACCGTCGGCTGTACGTCGTCGGCTACTCCGGCGGGGGCGGGCTCGCAGTGCTCGCGGTCGCATCGCTGTCCGAGCGCGTCGCGGTCGACCGCCTCGTTCTGATCGCCCCCGCGATATCGCCCGCTTATCCGCTGGGCGAGCGCGTGTTTCCGCGCGTCCGAGAATTCGTCGTCAACTACGCAAGCGAGAAAGACCTCCAAGTCGGTTGGGGCACGCTGGTCTTCGGGACCATGGACCGGGTGAAGACCAAGAGCGCCGGCGCCGTCGGGTTCGCAGTCACCCATCCAAAGCTCATAGAGTGGCGTTGGTCCAAAGTCGCCGACCGACACGGTCATCGTGGCCATCACACCGGCTATCTCGGGGCGCGGTGGCAGACGGGAGCTTTGCTGCCGGCCCTCGATCCGGCCGTCGACGCCCATGCGCTCGCCGCGAAATGGACTGAGCTTCCGCACGAATGCGGCCGCAGGAAGCCGGAAGCTGGAGCATGACGCTGTATGTTTTGAAACCGCGTCTTCAAGCGGTGCTGCAGCCGCTCGTCGGGCGTATGGCTCGCGCCGGCATCACGGCGAACCAAGTCACGCTGACGTCGGCCGCTTTGTCGATCGCTATCGGGCTCGGCGTCGCGGCGAACGCCGCTCAGCGGTCTTTGTTCGTGCTCATCCCGGCTTGGCTCTTGATCCGGATGGCGCTCAACGCGATCGACGGGATGCTCGCGCGCGAGTTTCACCAACAGAGCGCCCTCGGCGTCTATCTGAACGAGCTCGGTGACGGCATCTCCGATGCGGCGCTCTACGCACCGTTTGCGTTCGTGTCTCCTTTCTCCGCGCCATGGGTCGGCACGGTCATCTTTCTCTCCTTGTCGGTGGAGCTCGCTGGAGCTCTTGGGCCCGCGGTCGGCGGCGAGCGGCGCTATGACGGACCCATGGGCAAGAGCGATCGCGCGCTCGTCTTCGGAACGCTCGCCCTCTGGATCGGTGCGGCCCGGGAATTGCCGCGGTGGGCGCTGTGGTCGATGCCGATTTTGCTCGCGCTTCTCGGGGCGACATTGGTGAATCGCGTCAGCTTCGGAATTCAGTCGGCGCAGGCACGTTCCGCGGCCCGACCAATACAGCGGCAGTCGACGGAATAGGAAATGGGGGACCCTCATGAGAGTCGCTCACGAAAGCACGTTTCGAGCGCCCGACGGACGAGCGCTCTTCTACCGCTACTGGCCGGCCCAGACCGCGACACCCCGCGGTGCGATCTTGCTGTTTCATCGTGGTCACGAGCATTCCGGCCGAATGGCTCACATCGTTTCCGAAATCGATCTCCCGGGGTTCGCGTTCTTTGCCTGGGACGCCCGGGGCCATGGCCGCTCGCAAGTTTCCGGCGAGCGCTTTGGCGCCGCGACGTGCGTGCGAGACATCGAGGCGTTTGTGGAGCACATCGTCGGCACTCACGGTTTTGCCCGAGAGGAGCTCGCGGTGGCTGGGCAGAGCATGGCTGGAGTGTTCCTCGCGGCTTGGGCGCACGATTACGCTCCGGCGATTCGCGCGATGGTGCTGGCTTCGCCGGCATTTCGCGTGAAGCTCTACGTGCCGTTCGCGCGGCCAGCGCTGCGGCTGATCTCAACCTTGCGCGGCGACTTTCCCGTGAAGAGTTACGTGAGCGCGAAGCTCTTGACGCACGATCCGGCGCGAGTCGCGTCGTTCGATTCGGATCCTCTCGTCACGCGTCAAGTTTTCGTGCAGTTGCTGCTCGCGCTCGATGATCTCGCGCAGCGAGTCCTCGCGGACGCGGAGGCGGTCGTTGTTCCGACGCTGCTCTTGATTTCCGGCAGTGATTGGGTCGTGGACAGCGAGCCTCAGCACGCGTTCTACGAGCGCTTGGGCGCGTTGACCAAGGCCCGTCGTGTCCTGAGCGGCTTCTATCACGACACGCTCGGCGAGAAGAACCGCGCGCAAGCCATCCAGGAAGTGCGTACGTTCCTCCTTGACCGTTTCGCCAGACCGCTCGAGCGGCCTTCGTTGCTCGCCGCCGACAAGGTCGGCTTCACGCGGCGGGAGGCCGACAGCCTTGCACGGCCCCTCTCTTCGCTTTCGGCGCGCGGGCTTTATTGGACGCTGATGCGCTCCGCGATTCGCATTGGCGGTTGGCTATCGACAGGAATCCGCATCGGAAGAGAGAGCGGATTCGATTCGGGGCGCTCGCTCGATTACGTGTACCGCAACGTGCCCGCGGGAAGGACACCGGTCGGCTCATGGATCGATCGTGTCTATCTCGACGCGATCGGTTGGCAGGGGGTCCGCCAACGCAAGAGCGACGTCGAAGCCTTGATCGTCGACGCCATCGAGCGACTGCGGCGCGACGATCGGCGGGTCAGCATTGTCGATATCGCTGCCGGCGCGGGCCGTTACGTTCTCGATGCGATCGCCTCGTCGGAGCTGCCGGACGCGATAGAGCTTCGCGACTACAGTGCAGCGAACGTTGCTGCGGGTGCCGCTCTCGTTCGAGCTCGCGGCCTCGACGCGATCGCTCGTTTCATTCGAGCCGACGCGTTCGATCCCGCGACGTTTGCGTCCAACGAGCGAGCATTCACGCTCGGGGTCGTCTCCGGGCTCTACGAGCTCTATGCCGACAACGAGCGTGTTTCCCGCTCGTTGCGAGCGCTTGCCCGGGCGATCGAAGACGGAGGCTACTTGATCTATACGGGCCAGCCGTGGCACCCGCAGCTCGAGCTCATCGCTCGTGCACTGACGACCCACCGTGATGGTGCGCCATGGATCATGCGCAGGCGCACTCAGGCCGAGCTCGATCAGCTCGTTGCTGCCGAGGGATTTACCAAGATCACGCAACGCATCGATGAGCGCGGCATGTTCAGCGTTTCGCTCGCGCGGAAACTGGGACCGGCGCAACCGCACGCGCGAGCCGAGCCTCGGATCGTCGCAGCACGCGAAGCAAGCGAGCTCCGGCTCACCGAGGTCCTGTAATGCCGGCAATGCGGTTCCTCGCCGCCATCACGGCCGCGGTCGTGATGGTCGTCGCGCGCTTCTTGACTGCGGTTCGGGGCGAATGGGAAGGATGCGCGCCGGCGGCCGTGCAACGCATCTACTTCGCGAATCATTCGAGTCACGCGGACTTCGTGCTGATCTGGACGGTGCTGCCGCCGCTCGTCCGGCCGCGGGTTCGTCCGGTGGCAGCCGCAGACTATTGGCTCGAGGGTCCCATCCGCCGATTTCTGATTCGGGAGGTGTTCGCCGGCGTATTGATCGATCGGCGAAGTCGTCGCGGCGTGCACGAGACATCTGGTGGCGCCGATGCGATCGACCGCATGACCCGCGCCCTGGATCGGGGCGACTCACTGATTTTGTTTCCCGAGGGAACGCGGAATTCGACGGACAGTGACTTGTTGCCACTGAGGAGCGGGATCTATCGGCTTGCCAGGGAGCGCCCCGCCGTCGAGCTCGTGCCGGTCTGGGTCGAAAACCTGAATCGTGTGCTCCCGAAGGGTGAGTTTCTGCCTGTACCGCTTCTTTGCACGGTGACCTTCGGCACACCGATGAAGGTCGGTACGGACGCCGAATCCGAGTTCCTCGAGCGCGCACGCCTCGCGCTCCTCGCGCTCAAGCCACCGTCTTACGACAACCTGGAGACCCGTCCGCCGTGCCCGGCTATCCCGAAGCGCTGACGTTGCTTGCAGGGCTGAGTGCGCTGCTGCTCATGGCCACCGTGGTCGGCCGTGCGCTCGCCGTCATGTATTCGAGCGACGTCGGCTCCGCCGCCACGATCGCGGATCTCAACGCGCGCATCGACGCGTGGTGGGTGATGGTATCGGTCATCGGGATCGCGTTCGCGTTCGGCTTCGTCGGCGTCGTCGTCTTGTTCGGGTTGCTGTCCTTCGTGGCGTTGCGTGAGTTCATGACACTGACGCGGCTTAGAGCCGCCGACCACTGGACTCTAATCGCGGCCTTCTTCGTCCTCCTGCCTGCGCAGTACTACTTGGTCTGGACGGAGTGGTATGGGCTCTACTCGATCCTGATCCCGGTCTACGCGTTTCTGCTTCTCCCGGTCGCCTCCGCGCTTCGCGACCAACCGAAGGCATTTCTCGACCGGATCGCGGAAGCGCAGTGGGGCGTGATGATCACGATCTACTGCCTTTCCCACGTGCCCGCCATCGCGACGCTTCGAATCCCGGCTTACGATGCGTTCCTGCTGCTTCCATACTTCCTGTTCGTAGTACAAATGAGCGACGTGCTGCAGTACGCGTGGGGCAAGTCGCTTGGCAAAACGCCCATCGCAGCGGCGCTGTCGCCGTCGAAGACGGTTGAAGGGACGGTCCTCGGCATCGGGAGCGCTACGGCGCTCGGTGCGGCGCTCTGGTGGGTCACGCCCTTCACGCCCGTCGAGGCCGCCGCGATGTCGCTCGTCACCACGATCATCGGGTTCATGGGCGGGCTCGTCATGTCCGCGATCAAGCGCGACCGCGGTGTCAAGGATTGGGGATGGCTCATTCAAGGCCACGGCGGCATTTTGGATCGGCTCGACTCGGTCGTGTTCGCCGCACCCGTTTTTTTCCATCTCACTCGCTATTGGTGGGCGGCGTGACGCTAGGTGCGCAGCGCGACTCGCGCCGCGTCGGCGCCTTCGCCACGGTCAACCGACGAGTGAAAGGCGGTCCTTGCGTCCGGCAGTTCCGAACGGCGCGCCGGTCGCGTAAGCTGCGCGCCCAAGGTTCCGCCGAAAAGCAACGACAACGAAGGAGCCTCTCACGCATGAGCGCGGCCAAGTGGTGGTTTCGGATCGTCGGCTCCCTCTACTTGCTCGAGGGCGTCGGGCTCACGCTCATGGCGCTCTTCGCGCCGGATCGATTCGCCGCGATGTGGGCCGTGGCTCCGGTCGGCTCGATCGACGCGCTCGGCGAGCGCGCGGCCCTGATCGGCGGCCTGCCCGGCGTGCTGACCTGGGTGCTGCTCGGCGCGATGCTCTGGATCTACTCGCGCGCGCCGGCGCGAGCTCGCGTCCTGATCATCGTCGTCGCGGCGTGGGAGCTGCTCGTCTGGATACCCGTCGACACGGTATCCACGCTGCAAGTGTTCGACGTCGGGCGAATCGTGCTGACGACCATCCACGCCGTGATCGGCATCACGGGAATCCTGATTCTTCGTAGCGCTCGTTACTCGCCGTCCCAATAGTCGACGCTGCTCTCCGGCCGGCCGATCTGGCGCACGATGCGCATCGATCCGTCGGCCGCGGTCTGCCGGGAGTAAGTCGCGACCTTGCCCGAGTCGGGATACTCGACCGTCTCCGGAACGATCATCGTGCTCGCCGCGAGGTAGCGCAGCTCCTCCTTGCCGGTGTTGGTGATCTGGTGCGCCTGCTCCGGG
>Ga0134079_10000067_pt1 | contig 23184 bp, 22 predicted proteins | sample 15_taG_2_FD_119770 | JGI IMG/M metagenome (GOLD analysis project Ga0134079, IMG submission 119770) | Grasslands soil microbial communities from the Angelo Coastal Reserve, California, USA - 15_D_Rain_40cm_2_09182015 | ecosystem: Environmental > Terrestrial > Soil > Grasslands ...
AGACGCTCTTCCGCGGATTCTACGCGCATGCCCATGTGGACCTCAGTTCCCGAGGATGCTGCGCACTTTGGCGAGCAGCACCGCGCCGTCGACCGGCTTGTTGATGTAGTCGTTGCACCCGCACTGGAAGCAGATCTCGAGGATCTTCGGCTCCGCGCGCGTCGTGACCATGATCACTGGAATGCCCTTCGTCGCTTCCTGCTTGCGCAGGATGCGGGTGGCTTCGAACCCGGTCTTCCGCGGCATGACCACGTCCATGAGGATGAGGTCGGGTTGCTCGGCGGTCGCGAGCTCGATCGCTTCCTGTCCGTCCTGGGCCGTCAGCATCTCATAGCCGGCGCCCGCGAGGATCATGCGGTGCATGGTCAACGCGGTGACGGAGTCGTCGGCCAACAGAATGCGCTTGTTCGCCATGGTGGATCCCTTGCGTGTGAGTGATCAGGCCGCGGACAGCGGCATGGGGGTCAGGCTGTGTAGCCAACCACTGTTGGCCAGATCGGCAGCCGTCAGCGGCGCCGCAAACAGATAGCCTTGAGCCAGGTCGATGCCGAAGTCCCGGAGGGACAGGAGATCCGTCGAGTCTTCCACGCCCTCGCCGACGACCCGAGCGCCGAGCTTGAGGCCCAGCTGGGCGATGGAGTCCAGCACCGCGCGGCGCTGCAGGTCACCCAGCGCGCCGTGAACGAAGTAGCGGTCGATCTTGAGGTACTCGGGTTGGGTGTCGAGCATCATCCCGTAGTTGGAGTGCCCCAGCCCAACGTCATCGAGCGCGATGCGCGCGCCCATGGTGCGGAGCGCTTGCAGCGCCCGCGAAAATGTGACGCCGTCCCAGGCCCGCGCGTGCTCGACGATTTCAATCGTGAGACGAGATGGGTGGATACCCTGGCGGTCGGTAGCGGCGTCCAGAAACGAAGGAAAGTCTGTGTCGCGGACCAGCGTGGAGGCGTGCACGTTCAACGACAGGCGCGGCGCTCCGGGCAACCCAGCGGCTGCCTGCAGCGCGGCCGTAATGCACGCGCGGTCGACGATCGGCTCGACCCGCTTGCGGCGCACGTACTCGAACATCACGTCCGCGCGCGCGGCATTGCTGTCCACCGGGCCGCGGGTCAGACATTCGAGCGAGTGCAGACTAAGTGTCTCGCCCTCGAGCTCCACGATCGGTTGAAACAGGATCGAGAGCCCGTCGGTGGCGAGAATTTGATCGAGCAGCATCACGCGGCACACCCCAGGACCTGCATCGCGACGCGCGCGACATCGGAGAGTGCCGTCGATTTGTGCAAGAAGGCATCGGCCCCGCGGCGCAGCGCTTCCTGCGCGACATCGGCGGAGCTATAGGCGGTCAGAACGATGATGCGCGTCCGCGGACAGCAGGCGCGTACCATGCTCACCAGATCGAGGCCCTCGGCGCCGTGAATCCCGCTCAGGCGGAGATCGGCGATCACGAGGTCATAACGAATGTTGTCCAGCAGGGCCTGCGCTTCTTCCAGCTCGCGCGCGCAGTCCACCGTGTGATCCTGCGCGATGATGTACTGCTCGACTGCGAACAAGATCGATTCTTCGTCGTCAACGACCAGGATATGAGCCACTACCATCTCCGGCGAAACGGGTGAGTCGATTGCTCTCGGGAGATGGGTAAGGCAAGCGTCGTGCCCGTTGAGGGCACAGGGTTAACTAGCTGTTCATAAGCGAGTTACGATTGGAGGCGCCACCGTGGAGAGCGCCGATTCTGGAATTGAGACCGGCGCCTTCTAGGACTTGGACGAGTCGATGCGGAGCGCTTTGATCTTCTGATAGAGAGTGCTGCGCGGAATGCCCAGCCGCGTGGCCGCTTCGGCGACGCGACCGCCCACGTCCTGGAGCACATGCTCGATGTGACGGCGCTCCAATTCCGCGAGCGTGAGGGTGCCGTCGTGAGCGGGCGTCGAAGCCGCGCCCGCCGGGAGCGGATCGAAGTGGAGGTCGCCGGGGCCGAGCACGCTGTCGGTCGAGAGCAACACGGCGCGCTCGAGCACGTTGCGCAGCTCGCGGATGTTGCCGGGCCACGGGTACCCCTGCAGCGCGGTCACGGCGGCGGCGTTGAGCGTGGACCGGCGGCCGCGCGAGGTCGCCAGGCGCTCCAGCAGGTCGGCGGCGAGGAGCGGCGTGTCCTCGCGCCGTTCGCGCAGCGGCGGCACACGCAGCACCAGGGTGCTGATGCGGAAGTAGAGGTCGCTGCGGAACTTCTGTTCCTGCGACAGGCGCGCGAGGTCGTGCGAGGTCGCCGCGATGAGCCGCAGGTCGACGGTGCGGTCGCGCACGTCGCCGAGGCGGCGGAAGCGTTTGTCTTCGAGCACGGTCAGCAGTTTCGGCTGGATCAGCGGGTCGACGTCGCCGATCTCATCCAGGAACACCGTGCCGCGGTGCGCCACCTCGAGGAGGCCGAGCTTGTTCCCGGCGGCGCCCGTGAACGCGCCCTTCGCGTACCCGAACAGCTCCGATTCGAGCAGCTCGCGCGACAAGCCGGCGCAGTTCAGGTCCACGAAGGCCTCGCGCGCCCGCCCGGAGTGCTCGTGCAGCCAGCGCGCCAGCACGCCCTTGCCGGCGCCAGTCTCACCCAGGATCAGGACGGGGCTATCGGCCGCCGCCATCTTCTCGGCCTGCTCGGCGAGTCGCCGCATGGCGACGCTCGTGCCCAGGAACGGGTTCAGCTCGACGCGGCCGCGGCGGGCCTCGCCGGCGAGGTCACGCCGGTGCGTCCGCTCCCGCTCGATCAGGCGCTGCAGCAGCACGAGCAGGGCGGGGAGCTCCACCGGCTTCATCAAGAAGTGGTCGGCGCCTTCCTTGATCGCGCGCACGGCCAAGTCGATCGTTCCCTGCCCGGTGAGGATGACGACGGGCAGATCGGGATCGATGGTCTTCAGGCGCGGCAGCAGCTCGAGGGCGTTGCCGTCGGGGAGGCCGTAGTCGAGCACCGCCGCATCGGGGTGAGCGTCGCGGCACACCTCCTCCGCCCGAGCGCAGGTGTCGGCCTCGACGATGTCGTAGTCCTGCAGCTCGAGGAAATCGCGAACCGCGAAGCGGATCCGATCCTCGTCGTCGACGATGAGGATCTTCGGTTTCGTCATACGGTCGCCTCGACCGCGCGGCACAGCCGCACCGTGATCAATGCGCCTCCGTTCTCCCGGTTTTCCGCCTCGATTTCGCCGCCGTGCTGCTCGACGATGCGGTGGACGATGGAGAGCCCGAGCCCGGTGCCGCCACGCCGCCGGGTGAAGAACGGCTCGAAGATGTTGGCCAGATCTTCGGGCCGTATTCCGGGTCCTTCGTCGGCCACGGAAAGTTCGATCCCCGCGGCGTTCGGGGCCAGGACCGTGGCGGCCCGCACGACGACCTGGGCGCCCTTGGGGGAGTGCTGGATCGCGTTATCGATCAGGTTCTGGAGCACCTGGAGCATGCGTGCCGGGTCGAGGGGCAGGGGTGGCAGGTCATCCCCGACGTCCGCGACGAGGCGCACGCCCGCCTGCTGCGCGAGCGCCGTGCACGCGGTAATCGCGCCCGTCACCACGGGACCGATCGGGGCGTCGGTCACGTCGAGGCGCGGCGGCTTGCCGTAGTCGAGCAGGTCGCTCATCAAGCGGCTGAGACGGCTGACCTCCTGCCGCAGGGTCTCCGCATAGCGCGCGTACGCGGGCTGCGGGCCGAAGCGCGCTTCCAGCGCGTCCACGGTCGCGGAGAGAGCGAACAGGGGGTTCCGCACCTCGTGTGCGACGCCGGCGACCACGGCGCCGAGAGCGGACATCGTCTCAGCGCGACGCAAGGACTCTTGCAGCCGTCGAGCTTCTTCCTCGGCCAGCTTGCGCTCGGTGATGTCGCTCGACACGCCCATGAGCGCGATGATGCGTCCCTCCGCGTCCCTCACCTGCGCCGTCGTCAGCGTCATCACGAAGTCGGTGCCATCCTTGCGCCGGTTGTACAGCTCGCCGCTCCACCCGCCGCGCGTCGTGGCGGCGATGAGCTCGGCCTGAAGGCTGGGCGGATTGCGCGGCGAGTCGATCAGCTTCACGTGCCGGCCGAGCACCTCTTCCTCTGTATAGCCGACCTGCTCCAGGAACGCGCGATTGACGAAGGTGAAGCGCCCCTCGAGGTCGGTGATGGTGATCGCCTCGCTCGTACTCTTGACGGCCTGGGCCAGCAGTTGCAGCTGCCGCTCCGCGCGCTTGCGCTCGGTGATGTCGCGTTGGATGACGAGCACGGCCGGGCGGCCTTCGTAGGGCATGCGGATGCCGATGGCTTCGATGTCCACCTCCGACCCGTCGAGCCGCCGCAGCTTCACTTCGCCGACGGCGTCGCGCTGCCCCTCCGCGACCGCCGCGATGCGCCGCGTCGCCTCGGCGAGCGAGTCTTTCCCGATGAAGTCCGCGGCCAGGTGTCCCACGATCTCCGAGAGCTCGCGCGCGCCCACCAGGAGCAGGGCCGCCGGGTTCGCGTAGCGGATGCGTCCGTCCTCGATCACGGAGACGGCATCGGGGCTCGTTTCGACGAGCGTACGATACCGCTCTTCGCTCTCCCGAAGCGCCTCGGCGGCGCGTTTGCGGTCGGTGACGTCCGAGAACGACACGATCACGTTGCGGACGCCGCCCGTCGCGTCTTTCTGCGGATCGACATTGAAGTTGGCCCAGCGCATCTCGGATTGGCCGCGCGGCCGATAGCCCAGCACCAGATCGTGCAACGCCTGCCCCGTCTGCACTGCCTGCAACACGGGACGTTCCTGGGCGGGATACGGCGTACCGTCCTCCCGCATCGCAATGAGCTCTCGCTGCCAGAACCCGTCCTTACCGAGCTCCTCGGCCGTTGCGTCCAACCACTTGAGCCCCGCCGGATTGCACATCAACACCCGGCCCGCGCCGTCGAGGAGCCCGACACCCACGCTGAGGTCCTGGACCAGCCGCCGGAAGCGTTCTTCGCTTTCCCGCAGCGCGTCGGCGACCCGATTCCGTTCGGTGATGTCGATCGCGGATCCGAGCGTATGCGGCACGCCATCGATATCGATGACCTCGACCGACACCAGGACGTCGAGGAGGGGACCGGTCTTCGTTCGCATCTTCAAGTCGAGATGACGGAGCCGGCCACGGTGCTTCAGCTCGCGCACCATTTCCGTGCGTCCCTCAGGGATCGGCCAGAGCATCTCGGCGGCGGACTTGCCGATCACGTCCTCACGCGTGAACCCGGTCACCTCCAGATAGGCGTCGTTCACGTCGACGAGGTTGCCGTCGTCCACGCGCGCGATCACGCTGGGGTTTGGATTGAGGCGGAATGCCGTGGCGAACTTCTCCTCCGACTTGTGCAACGCGATGCCGGTACGCGCCCGCTCCGCCCCCTCGAGCGCCAGCGCCGCCAGGTCGGCGAGCGACGCGGCGAAACTCTGGGCCGCCGCGCTCCACTCCCGCGCGGGGCCGATGTGCTCGAGCGCTACGACACCCGCGACGCGGCCCCCCACCCGAATCGGCGCGGCGAGCAGCGACGAGATGCTGAGCGGGGCGAGGTATACGCCGTTCAGCTCGCCGATGCGCGCCTCGTCCCGGGCATCCGCCGCGATCACGCGATTGGCGTCCAGGGCGCGGAAGTATGTTGGGATACGGTCCACCGCGAGCGACACGCCGTCCGAATGCCGGTCCCGGCTCAGGTGATAGAGGTCGTCGCAGCGCAGCGCCGAACGTTCCACGTCGAGGCGCCAGATGCCGACGCGCTCCACTTCCAGCGTGCGGGCCGCCGTCTCCGTCAACTCCTGCCAGGCGGCGCGGACGTCGCCGGTGGTGAACGCCTGGTGCCGCGCGAGCGCGACCAGCGCCGCCTGCTCGCGGCGCAGGCGCTCTTCCACCTGACGCGCCCCGGCGTCGCGGCGCCGTTCGTCCGTGACATCCTCGGTCATCGACACGGTGTGTATGAGCTTCCCCGTGTCGTCTCGCACGGCGGCCACCATCAGCCGGCCCCACACGACGGCGCCATCTTTGCGGAGGTACCGTTTTTCGATTTGAAAACGGTCCCGAGCGCCACTCAACATGTCGCGGAACGGCTCGACGGTCAGGGCGAGGTCGGCCGGGTGCGTCACGTCGCTGAAGCGCATGGTCCGGAGCTCGGCTTCGCTGTAGCCGAGGAAGCGCGCCAGGGCGGGATTGACGTGCACGTAGTGGCCCTGGGCGTCGACGACCGCGATGCCCAAGGGCGCGAACTCGACGATCGCCTGGTAGCGCTCCTCGCTCTCCCGCAGCGCCGCCTGCGCGTGGCGCCGCGTCTCTTCGGCGCGGCGGCGCAGCATCGCCGTCGTTTCGTTGAAATGCCCGCTCAGCCGTCCCAGCTCGTCCTGGCGGAGGACCGGGATCATTCCTTCCAGGTCCCCATGCGCGACCCGGACGAGAGCGCGGTCCAGCTCCGTGAGCGGGTCGTAGAAGCGTCGCCGGAAGTACGTGATGAAGAACGGCGCCATCACAATGCCGAGGCCCACCCACCAGCCGATGGCCCGGAGGCTCGCGGTCGTCGCATCTGCCAGAGCGCTCTCACGCCGGATCAGATCGACGAGGCCGAGACGTTGCGCCTCGGCCACGTGCCGGTCGAGGAGACCGGCGAGAGAGTCCGCGGCCTCGAGGCGGCGCGTCGCCACGGCGACGCGACCGAGCTCGAGATTCGCGAGCGCGTCACTCAGCGCGTTCTCGAGCCCCGACTGTGCCGCAGTTCCCGACGCAAACTCGAATCGCATGTCCGCCGGGATCGTCGCGATCACCGGGGGGGCGCTCGCGGCAGCCAACGAGTCGACGCGCGCGCGCAGCTCCTGCAAGCGCCGGTGCTCGGCCTCCGCCGTGGCGCCGCGCGCCACGGCGATGAGCATCGGGTGGATGTCGTCGATGGTCTGGTGGTACGCGAGCGTGCGTACCTGCATGCCGTTGTAGCCGCGGAGCATGGCTTCGCTGTAGCGCCGCAGCGAGACGGCCGTCGGACCGAGCCGGAACGCGATGGCGACGGCTATGACGGCCACGTATGAGATCACCCCCAGACCGAGGAGGCGCAGCGACCCACGAAGACTGAGCGACCGTTTCACGGGTCGGGAACGACGCTCGTGACGCCGCCGCGGACCCGCAGCATGTACAGGGGACGCCGGCGGCCGGCCTGGAACGAAATCGGACCGGTGACGCCCTCGTAGGGGGGCCGGGACCCTCCCAGGGCCGACAGGTAGGCTTGGATCGCCTTGCGGTTGGCACCGACCTCGCGCACCGCGGTCATCAGCAACATCAAGGCATCGTACTGCAGGGCCGTGGCGGGCGACGGAAGCGCTCCGGTCACACGTCGGTAGGCGCTGGTGAATGCCGTCGAGCGCGCGTCCGTGAGGCCGTCGTACCAGAACGCGACGAAATACGTGGACTCCGCGGCGACCCCCAGGGCTGCAATCTGTCCGTCACTGATCTCCACGGCATCGCCCGTGATGAAGCGCAACGTTGGGAGTCGGCGGCGCGCTTGCCGCACGATGCAGGCGGCATCTACCTGCCGAGCCGCCAGCACCAGGACGTCCGGGGGGGGCCGGTGCGACGTCAGCAGAGCGACCGTCGCCTCGCCGTCGGCAGCGCACACCGCGCCGATCGGCGCGTCGGCGGCGAGCGGCGTGCCCGCGGCGGCCAAGGCGTCGCGCACGCCGTCCCGAATGCCGCGTCCATACTCATCGTTGTCATACAACAGCGCGACGCCGCGGGCGCGCAGCGTGTGTGAGGCGAAGGCCGCGATGAACGCTCCCTCCTGCGAATCGGTCGGAGCGACCGGGAACACCCAAGGGCCTGCGGCGCTCAGCGCGCGGCTCGTCGCGTTCGGGACCACGAGAGGAATCCCGGCTTCATCGTACACCGGGGCGGCGAGGAGCGTGCTGCGACTGTCCTGGTGCCCGACCACGGCCACGATCCCAGGCATGGCGGCGAGTTGTGTGGCCACGTCCACCTCGCGAGCCGAGTACGTCTCCCGGTTGGACACCGGCCCGCGCATGGCGGCCGGAGGACCACCGGGGAAGTCGGCGACGCTCTGGAGGACGACGTCGATGACACTGGGCGACGGCAGCGGGTGGGGGACACCGATGACGGGGGGATCTCGGCGGCAGGCGGGGAATGCCCACGCGGCGTACAGCAACGCCACCCACGCGATCCACGTCCTGCGGCGACAGCTTCCGGCTTGCATCCGACACCCCCGCGACCTGCACAGCGGCTAAGGTACCAGCGGCCGGAAGCGGCGGTTAGAGGCTACCAGCGAATCGCGGCGCTCCCCCACGTAAAACCCGAGCCGAACGCCGTCAGCATCAACAAGTCGCCGCGCCCGAGCCGCTTTGCGGCGAGCGCCTCGTCGAGCGCGATGGGGATCGACGCGGCCGTCGTATTGCCGTAGCGCTGGATGTTGGTGTACACCTGATCGTCCCGCAGCCCAGTCGCCTTTTGCACCATTTCGATGATCCGCATGTTCGCTTGATGGGGGACGAGCAACTTGACGTCGGCGGGCGTGAACCCGTTGGCCTTCAGGGCGATCGCGACCGATTCGGGCATCTTCACGGACGCGAACTTGAACACCTCGCGCCCCTCCATCACCGGGCGATGCAGGCCTCCCTCCAGCATGGCGACGCTGACATACGGGTCATGCGCCAGCCCGGGCCCGTCCACCCACAGCTTCTCCGCATAGCGGCCGTCGGCAAAGATGTGCGTCGACAGCACGCCGCGGCCCGACTCCTCCGTCGGGCCGAGCACCACGGCGCCCGCGCCATCGCCGAACAGCACCGCGGTGTCGCGCCCGCGGGTCGTCTTGTCGAGTCCACGCGAATGGACCTCGGCGCCAACGAGCAGGATCCGCCTGTACTGGCCCGTCCGAATCCACGCGTCGGCGATCGACAGACCGTAGATGAACCCGCTACACTGATTGCGCACGTCGACGGCGGGGATGTCGGTCACACCGAGCTCGCGCTGCAGGAAGACGCCGTTCCCGGGCTCGAAGTGATCGGGCGTGCAGGTGCAGTAGACGATGCAGTCGATGTCGGCGGGCGTGAGGCCGGCCTTGCCGAGCGCCTTGAGTGACGCCTCGCGCGCGAGCGAGACGCCGGTATCGCCGTCGGAAACCCAGTGGCGCGTCTTGATGCCGCTGCGCTGCACGATCCACTCGTCCGACGTGTCCATGAGCTTCGCGAGATCGTCGTTCGTGACGACCCGCGCGGGCACGTGGAAACCGGTGGAGAGAAACGCGGTGCGCGGCATCGGACTCCGGACTGTTGGGGTGTTGGACCGGTTGCGGGCGGCGGTGAAGGTACCAACATTAGCGCATGGATCTCCACGTGACCAGACAGCAGTACGACGCCATCGGGAGCGCGAAGCATCTCCCCGATGTCCTGAAGCGCGTGCTCGATGGCGCGAAGCGGGACGGCGACGGCCACGTGCTGCACCTGACGTACGAAGAAGCCACGGCGCTGAACGAGCTGTGCTCCTGGAACGTCCACACCGACGCGAGCGGCGCCGTCACGCCGGACTCCAAGGTGTACGACGACCTGGTCCGCGCCATCATGACTCACCCGGAGTTCTAATGCGCACTCCCGTCTTGCTGCTGGCCTGCGTGCTGCTCACCCCGTCGCTCCTTCCGGCGCAACGACACGCCATCGCCTTCGAAGACTTCATCGCCTTGCCGAGCGTGAGCGATCCGCAGCTGTCGCCCGACGGCAAGTGGGCGGCGTACTCGGTCTCGACGCCGTCGCTGCAGGACAACCGGGGCATCTCGCGCGTCTGGGTCGCCGAGCTGGCCACGGGGCGCTCCCGCCAACTGACGGGCGGTCCCGGCTCCGACCGGCAGCCGCGTTGGTCTCCCGACGGCAAGACGCTGGCGTTCATCTCGACGCGTGAAGGCGGGGCGCAGGTCTGGTTGCTCCCCGTCGGCGGCGGCGACGCCCGCAAGCTGTCGAGCCTCGCGGACGGCGCGTCGGATCCGATCTGGCTTCCCAATGGCGCCGGCCTCCTGGTCGTGAGCGACATCAAGTGGCCCGCGGACCAGGAGATCGATCGCCGCAACGGCGCCTATCCCAGTGACGCGCGCATCTGGACGAGTCTCCTGTGGCGCCATTGGGACGAGTTCCGCGTCGGGAAACGCCAGCACCTGTTTCGTGTAGCCGTCGCCACCGGACAAGCGACCGACCTGACGCCCGTAGATCACGACGTGCCCACGATCGCGACCGCGGGGGATGGGGACGTCGCCGTTTCGCCGGACGGACAGACGACGGTCGTGGCGATGCACGGGGACTCCGTCGTGGCCGACAACACCAATGCCGATCTCTATGTCGTGGGCCCTGGCGCCGCGATGCGGCCGATCACCACGAACCGCGGGGCCGACAACACGCCGCGCTTCTCACCGGACGGCAAGACGCTGGCGTATCTCTCGATGGAACGGCCGGGCTTCGAGGCCGACCGCCTGCGGTTGATGTTGGCGGACCAGCGGCCGGGGGGTCAGACGGTCGATGCCACCGCGGGGTGGACGCTCTCCGTAGGCTCCTACACGTGGTGTCCGAGCTCCAAGTGTGTGTATGCCGTCGTTGAAGAGCGCGGGCGCGACAACGTGTACCGTATCGACATTCCTTCCTTCCATCGTTCCATCGTTCAATCGGGGGGCGTGAATACCGGCGCCCAGGTCGCGCCCGACGGCCGCACGCTCGTCTATCTCCATCAGAGCAACACGCAGCCGCCCGAAGTCTGGGTCTCCGGGAAAGCGCTCACCCATCACACCGATTCCGCGGTCGCGACACTCGATCTGCCGCCCGCCGAGGAGTTCGGATTCGTCGGCGCGCTGGGCGACTCCGTGTTCGGCTGGCTGCAGAAGCCGCCGGGGTTCGTGGCGGGGAAGCGCTACCCGCTGGTGTACCTGATCCACGGCGGTCCCCAGGGCGCGTGGACCGACTCCTGGGGTGCGCGCTGGAACTACCAGATGTTCGCGTCGCGCGGATTCGTCGTGGCAGCGGTGAACTTCCACGGCTCGACCGGCTACGGGCAGAAGTTCACCGACGCGATCTCGCGGCACTGGGGCGACACCCCCTACGAAGATCTGATGCAGGGGCTCGATGTGGTGTCGCGACTGCCCTATGTCGACTCGACCCGCATGGGCGCGGCCGGCGCGTCGTACGGCGGGTATATGGTCTACTGGATCGCCGGACACACCAACCGCTTCAAGGTCCTGGTAGACCACGACGGCGTTTTCAACACCGTGAGCATGTCCGGCTCCACCGAAGAGCTGTGGTTCACGGACTGGGAGTTCGGCGGCAATCCGTACGCGAGCCGCGAGCTCTATCGTCAGTGGAATCCATTGAACTTCGTGGAGCAATGGAAGACCCCGATGCTGATCGTCCACTCGCAGCTCGATTACCGCGTGGACCTGTCAGAGGGGTACCAGGCGTTCACGGCGGCGAAGCGCATGGGTGTGCAGGCGAAGTTCCTGTACTTCCCCGACGAAGGGCACTGGGTCCTGCGGCCGCGCAACCGGCGGATATGGTGGGGCACCGTCCTCGACTGGCTGGAGGCCTATCTCAAATGAAGGCCCTGACGCGGAATACGCTGCTGGCGATCCCGCTGGCGCTGCTGTTCTACGGAACGCTGCCGCGTCAGGGGGCGCTCTGGTGGGACCTGGTCGACGACTTCACGCTGGCGTTCTTCTTCACGTACGTCGGATACTGGATCGAAGTGTTGCTCACCAGAATCCCGGGGATCACGACGGGCGCCGGCCCCGTGGTGCGGCTGGTGGGTTGGTTCGCCGGTGGCCTGTGGTGCTACGAGCTGGGTCGCTGGGCTTTGCTCGCGTATGGCCGCGACACCTCGGTGCTGCCGCCGCTCATCTATGGTGGGTTTTGGCTCGTGGCCCTCGAGATCGTCGTGAACATTCTCAAGCCGAGGCCGGCCGGCGCGTCGTGACGCGCTCCGTCCTCGCCGCCGTCTGGGTTGCCGCTGCGGTCACGGCGTGCGAGCATACCGCGACGTTTGCGCCCGGCAGCTACACCCCCAACGGCCCCTTCGGCTCTGGTCCGGCGCTGCGGCTCACCTACAATCCGGGGACCGACCTCTTCCCCATTTGGCTGCCCGGTAGCGCTGGGATTCTGTATACGGCCGAGCGCGTCGACCGGGCCGATCACGACCACTGCTTCGCCGTTCTGCCGAGCGGCGGCGGCACGATCACGCGCTATGAGTGTCCGTCGGCGGCCCCGAACGATTCCATCGACGTATTTGATGGCGCGTCGCTCTCACCGGACGGGCGGATCGCGTATGTGCGGGCGAGCTCGTCTCGCCTTCCCGTGAAGCCGATCGTCCCACAGACGGAAGGACTCGTCGTCGCGCCCCTCGCGGACCCGACCAATGCGATCTTGCTCCGCTCGCTCGACTACACGGCGCCGCCGCCGTCGGGCCGGATTCATCAAGGGATCTCCCACATCGGCTGGCTGTCACCGACGCGACTCGTCTATCTCGGCGAGCGCGTCACGTACCCGCAGGCGTGCAGCGGCTGTCCTCCCGACACGGTGCGGACGGGCATCGAGATCACGACCCTGGACTTCTCCGGGGCGACGCCCGTCCTCGCCATCGTCCCTGGCACCGACAGCGCGTCGTCCGTTGCCGTCGGAGGGACGGGTGACACGATCTACTTCAGCCGCAACGGCGATTCCCGCGTCTATCGCTACACCTTCTCGAGCGGCCAGACCGACACGATCCACGATTTCTCGGCGACCGGCATCGCACGCGACGTGGCTCTCGCGGCCGGTCGTCTCGTCGCGGTCGTCGGCGGCGACGTGACGTACGTCGTGGATACGGTGCTCGGGGCGTCGCAGGTCGATCGCGGCGGGGAACTGCACGTCCTCACGTTGTCGAGCGGCGCCGAGACGGTGATCGGCAACGTCACGTCCCGCTTCCGGAGGCCCGCACTCTCTCCGGATGGGACCCACGTGGTGGTGGAGGTGCAGACGCTCGGCAGCAGTGATCTCTGGCTGCTGGACGTGCCATGAGGGGGTCAGGGTGGCTGGTCATGGCCGTCCTCGCGACGCCCCTGGTCGCGCAAACGAACGGCAGCATCTCGGGACACGTCCGTCAGCGCGACGGCGCCTCGCCGATCGCCGGCGCGGAGATCGGGCTTGACGGTCGGTGGCTGGCGCGTACCGATAGCACCGGGTTCTACCGGGTGCGCGAGGTGCGCAGTGGTTGGCATCTCGTCACGGAGCGCGCCATCGGCTTCGAGACGGTGCAGCGCGACAGCGTGCTGGTGCGGGCAGGTCAGATCTCCGTCGTCAACTTCACGGTCGACGTCTACACGATCGACCGGCCGATCGTCGTCGAGGCACACGCCGACTCGATCCTCGACCCGGCGTTGGTCGCCTCCGTGCAGCGCATCAGCGGCGAAGAGCTGCGCCGCTTCCCGATCACCACGCTCGATGAGGCCGTGGCGCTGTCCGCCGGCGCGGTCGGCGAGAGTTACCGCGGCGGGCGACTGGGCCAGCAGGCCTTTGTGCTCGACGGCCTCGGCGTGAAGAACCAGCTCGACGCGTCCACCGGGCCTCTGGGTGTGCGCATTCCGCCCGATATTCTCACCGAAGCCTCGCTCGTCACCAACGGGTTCTCCGCGCGCTACGGGCAGGCGATCTCCGGCCTGGTCAACGCCGTGACGCGTGATGGCGGCGACCATTGGACGGGGCGCGGGGCATTCGAGAGCGATCGTCTGCTGTGGCGCTCCGCGGATTACGGGCTCGATCGCAGCGTCGTGAGCGTGGACGGACCCCTGGGGGGGGGCGCCGGACTCGTCGCTGTGGTTGATGCGGAGGGACGGCTCGACGCGGATCCCGTGAACGCGCCGCCGCCCTCCGACCCGCGCGATCCGCGCAACGCCAGCCCCACGCTGCTGCCGCACAACAGCGGCGAGCGGTACGACGCCGCGATCAAGCTGCGCGTGCCGCTGGGTGGACCTCAGACCCTCCGCTTGTTCGCCTTGCGCTCCGCCGACCAGCGGCTGCTCTATGCGCCCGCGTACAAGTACGATCTGCAGTGGGCGCCGGCGCGCCGCGTCGTGGGCGACTTGCTGAGCGCGCATCTGCAACGGGCCACCAACAAAGTCACGGCCGACCTGCGGGCCGGGTACTTCACGCGCGAGTTTCTGCGCGGCACCCTCACCGAGCAGCCTTCGTATCGTTTCGGCGCCATCACGGGCAAGACGTTCCGCTTCGTCGGCGAAGACCTGGCGCGGGCGCAGGACACCGTGGCGAGCGCGGGGCCGATCGGCGGATTCACGGCGCCGGACTTCTCCGATCGCTCCCCGTGGGGCGTGCCTGCGTTCTTCTTCGGCGCGGGCTCGAGCGGCGACATCGGCTGGAACCGGTATCGCGAGCTGCGCGGGCAGCTCGATTTCAGCGTGGGAGGGCCGAAGACCGACCTGTACTTCGGCGGCGAAGTGTCGCGGCAACGCGTGCAGACATTCCAACGCGTGCTCGGCTACCTGCCGATCGGCGACAGTGTCCCGCCCCCCACCGCCTCCGACTTCTCGCCGACGTCGGCCGCGGGCTACGTGGAGGGCCAGGTCCACGGCGAAGACTTCGTGCTGACGCTCGGCCTGCGCTACGATCAATTCAATCCCGGCGCGAACCTTCCCGGCTCGCGCCTCGGCGCCAGGCGCAGCATCAACCCGCGATTCGGGTTCTCGACGGTCCTGAAGGGTGCGACCGTCGTCGTGAGCTGGGGCCGTTTCTCCCAGGCACCGGACTTCCAGTATCTCGTCGACGCGGCGTTCGACGATACGCTGCGCACCGGCCGGTTCCGCCGCGGCAACCCCAATCTGGGCTTCGAGGACGCGACGCAATACGAGATCTCGGTGCGGGCGCGTCCCTCGCCCACTACGTCGATGCGCGTCAACGTCTTCAACAAGCAGCTCGACGGCCTGGTGGCGTCGGTGCCGCTCGGCCTCGACGCCGACTCGACGATCTTCGGCAATCTGGACTTCGGCAGCGTCAAGGGCGCCGAGCTCATCTTCGAGCGGCCGATGACCGACTTCTGGGGCGTCCGGGTCGCCTACACGTTTCAGGTCGCCACCGCCACGGCGACCAACGCCTTCGAGCTTCTGCGACGCATCCGGGTTGATCCGACCGGCGACACCATCAATCCGGCGCGCGTGGAGTTCCCGCTCGACTACGACCGGCGTCACAGCGTCACGATCATCGGCCAGGGGCGCGTGCCCGACACGCTCGGACCGAAGCCGTTGCGCGGCTTTGAGGGCGTGGCGATCCTGCGCGCCAGCACCGGCCTGCCGTTCACGATGACGAACGTCACCGGAGACACGTTGATCGGTCTGCCCAACAGCCATCGGCTCCCGCCGCTCTTCACCGTGGATCTGATGCTGCGGAAGCCGCTGCGCGTGGGGGGGTGGCAGGGAAGCGTGTATCTCGACGCGCGCAATCTGCTGAATCGACGGAACACCGAGGCGGTGCGCCGCGACACCGGCGAACCCGGCATCGGTCCACAGCAGCTCGACTCACTGGCCGAGCACGCCTATCAAGCGCACCCCGAGGCGATTCCCTACGAGTCGCCGCGCTATCGCGCGTATGCCGATGTGGATGGCAACGGACTGATCGAAGGACACGGCGAGTTGTTCCCGCTCTTTCTGGCCGCCGCGCGGGACTACATGCAGCCGCTCTTCGCGTACGGGCCGCCGCGAACCCTGCGGCTCGGAGTCGAGCTGATCTTCTAGGTCGCGGCGCCCTCTTTCAAGTACCCCGTCGCCACACCGCCCACGACCATCAACAGGCCGATCACGCCCAGCGTCGTGAGGTGCTGGCTGAAGAGCAGGAACGCGAGCAGCGCGCCGACGACGGGTTCGATCGTCGCCGCGACCGCGGCGGGCGCGGCCTCGATCCGTTTGACGGCGGCGAAGAAGAGGAAGTTCGCGGCGAGGACCGAGCCGGCTGCGAGTCCGAGGAGTCCGCGCCACGCCTCCAGCGAGGGCGGCACGGTGGGGGTGCGTCCCCAGATGGTGAGCGCCACGCCGGTAATCAGCACGCCGCCTATCGCCTCCAGGAACAGCACCTTCGCGACGCCATAGCGAGGCACGGCGTACCGCGCCATCAGCGTGGTGAACGCATAACTGAGAGCGGAGAGCAACCCGCCGGCGATGCCGGCGGCGACACCGGTGCGCGCCGCTTCGGCTCCCGTGTTGCTGCCCCCGGTCACCGTCAACGCCACTCCCACCATCACCAGCACCGCGAGCACGATCCGCAGGGGCGTCAGGGCTTCTTTCAGGATGATTCGTGCGAGTACCGCGACGATAACGGGCGCGGTGTACAGCAATGCCGCGGCGCCCGCGACACCGACGCCGGCGATCGCGAATTGGTATGCAATCTCGAATAGCGCGACGAGCGCGCCGCCGCCGAGACCGACGAGCAGCCATCCGCGGCGGTCGGCTCGGAACAGGTCACGACGGAAGAGGATGCCCCAGACGGCGAGGGCGACGGTGCCGATGAGCACGCGCCAGAAACCGATGCTGGTGGCGGGCATCAGACCGTACAAGCCCGTGGACAGGGGGCCGGTGGTCCCCCAGGTGGCGCCCGCGCCGAGGGCGCAGAGATACCCGATGATGCGGACCCGGCGGCCGTCGGTCACAGGCCCGGGCCCTTGCCCCCCTGAGCGCGGGACTTGAGGGCGCGGTTCATCGCCTCGAGCCCCTGACGGAAGTTGCCTTCGAGCCGGGCGTTGGTCGCGGCGCCGATTCCGGGAAGCGACACGGCGAGCCCCGTGCAGGTGATCCGGTGGATCACGTGGGTGCGGTTCTCGCCCTTGGGCACGAGGATGAAGCACTGCTCGGTGTCGCAGATGCCGCTGAAGCCCTTCGCCCACAGCCAGCGCAGCTCGCGGGGCGCTTCGGCCTCCAGGACCACCGGCTGCACGGTGAGCGACTCACCCCCGGGCAGCTCGAGCCGCAGCGTCAGCGTGCCCCCAATCTCGAGGCCGCCCTGCGCCCTCGTGATGTACGGATTCCAGTCCTTGTACGCGCTCAGGTCCCTCAGGACCTCCCAGATCTTTTGCGGCGCGGCGTGAATGTCGGCGGTGGTACGGATCTCTCTCATGTTCTCGCTGCCTCCTTGCCGCCCAAGTTGCCCGCCACGAGCGTGCCGCGCAACACCGTCACGGCCTGGCCGCCGAGAATCACACGGTCGTCGCGCAGGCGCACGCGCACCGTGCCGCCGCGCGCCGAGGCCTGGTACCCGACCAGCTCGGGCCTGCCGAGCTTGGTGGTCCAGTAAGGCGCGAGCGCGCAATGCGCCGAGCCGGTGACCGGGTCTTCATTCACGCCGGCGCGCGGCGCGAAGAAGCGTGACACGAAGTCATACGACGGGGCGGCGGCCCGGCTGGTGACGATGACGCCGCGTGCGTCCACGCGCGCGAGGGCGCCGAAGTCGGGCTTGCACCCGCGCACGATCTCCTCGCCGTCGACCTCGAGCAGGTAATCGAAGCGGCTGCGGCCCACGAATCGCGGCGTGACGCCGATGGCGGCGTTCAGCCCCGCGGGCGCGGGGGCCGGCTCGGCACGCGTGGCAGGAAAGTCCAGGTCGATCCAGTCGCCGCTGCGATCGGCGGTGAGCAGACCGCTGCGCGTGTGAAAGCGGGCTTGAGCCGTTCCGGCAAGGCGCCCGTCTTCCCAGAGGACGTGTGCGCTGGCGAGCGTCGCGTGCCCGCACAGGTCGACCTCAACGGCCGGCGTGAACCAGCGCAGGTCGAAGCCGTCACTTCGTGGGACGAGAAATGCTGTTTCGGAGAGATTCATCTCCCGCGCCACGTCCTGCATCCACTGTGTCTCCGCGGCGGCGGGGAGCAGGCAGACGGCGGCGGGGTTGCCCGCGAAGGGGCGGTCGGTGAAGGCGTCGACTTGGATGATGGGCAGGTTCATTACCTACCAATCTATCAGGGTTCTCGCGCGAGCCTTCCGGCCGCCCACGTTAGACAAGCCCCGAGGTAGGCGGCCGACAACGCCGCGAGAAGCGCAAAGCTCGAGTCCGCCGCATCGGGCGGGTCGAAGTACCTGTCGGCACCGGCCCTGAGGACGAGCGTCACGACCAGTGCCCCGGCAGCCCACGCGGCGAGCGCGAGTGTAGCCCAACGCCACGGTCTCTGCGGTGAGGCGCAGCTCTGCAGGAAGGCGCTGAACGCGACCAGGACGACGCCCAGGCTGTCGGGCGTGAAGCCGCCCAGGAATGCCAGTGGGACAACCCACGCCGTCATGCCGGTGAGCGGCTTCATTTTGCGGCCAACGCGAACGTCGTCTTCCCGTGCCCGACGCTGTTCTCGTGCCCGATGACGAACCGCGTCTCGAAGTCATCATTGCGCAGCACGAGCTGGACGTTGGTCATCGCCGCCGGCAGGTCGAACACGATGTCCGTCGTGTACGATTCACCCGGGATGAGGCGGCGCTTGAGGCCCTCCGTGGAACCGGGATAGGAGTTCCCCGCGGAATCGAGCAGCGCGACGTATCGACTGTTCGGCGAGAGCGCGGCATCCCTGGGACGTCGCGGCGAGATCGTTGCTTCGTCGAATCGGACCTTCACGGTCACCGTGTAGCGCGTGCCGCCGGCCGGGTTCGATTCGGTCTTTGCGCCGGCCACCGAATACGCCAGATGGCAGTCGAGCTCGCAGATGTGCTTCTCCTCCCCTGGCGCGAGCACGCGATCGCGGCTCGTGACGTCGGCGATCGCAAACAGCAGCAGATACGCGCCGGCACCGATCCCACCCACCAGGAGCACACCCTTCGCGAACGGTGCGCGGCCCGCGACTCGCGCGACGAGGTAGGCGATCGCCAACGCGCCACCGCCCAGGACGGCACCGAGGAAACCGAGCAGCGCAAACGGGTTCAGACCATCGGTGATCATGGCATCACTCCGAAGACGACGGTTTAGAGGGACAACTGAGCGCACGCAGCGCGTCCACCCGCTCGGCGACGAGACGCCGGGCGCGGCTGCGGCTCCAGTTCCAGGTGCGCCAGTCAGCCTCGTTGGGAGACCACTGCTGGAGCAGTTTGGTCGCCACCGTGCACTGGCTCGGGGCGTCCAAATTCGCGAACGCATCGAGCAGCGGCGGTACCGCATCGGCACCGAGCCCGAGCGCATACTCGACATCGAACGGCCGCTCGGCCGCGTTGCGGTGCAGGTTCGTCCGCGCGATGAATGCATCGGGATTCAGGACGTGCAGGCCCGCGAGGACGGCGAAGCCCTGAATCAGCGCGCCGAATGCGAACCTCTCCCGCAGGCCGCGCAGCACCGTCCAGCCAAACCACGCGAACACCCCGAGCAGCAGGACCATGAACCCCGTGGCATAGAGCCGGTCCTCGGACAGGCCGAATGCCCCTACGTAGAGCCGCATGCGCTGCAGGGCTGACGCCATGACGACGGCCAGCAGGACGAGGAGCAGGCCGGCGAGCCGCCGAAACGTCGTCAGGTTCGCGGCGGTCTCGTGCCGCACCAGGTGATCGGCGCCCATCATCACGGGCAGGACGAGCGCGCTCGCGGCCGTCAGCTGGAAGAACCCTTGGCGCGCGTACTCGGCGTAGGTCAGGCCCGTCGTTTCCTCGATGATGGACGCGCCGCCGAAGAAGTAGCGCAGCTGCACGACCACGAAGAGCAGGAACATCAGGTTCAAGAGTCCCAGTGCGGTGCCGACGGGGCCGATCCCCAGGGCGCCGGCCGTCGACGTCTCGGCGGCGGGCGCGGCCCGCTGCGCGATGAAACTCCAACGCAGATACCCGGCGGTCAGGGCTCCCCACACGCCGATCATCGCGGTGTGCTGCCCGACGGAGTCGAGGTCGACCGCGAACATGTTCTGCAGCACGTTCGCGAAGACACTGTCCGCGGACGCGAACAAGGCCCCGAACACCACGAGCAGGGGCGCGGCCAGCAGCACCCCGAGCCCGACCGTGCGCAGGCGCCGCATCCGCCCTTCTTGAGGAAGCTCATGCCAGTCGATGTCCTTGCCGACGAGCATGAGCCCACCGCCGATCGTCCCGAAGGCGGCCGTGACGCCGGCGCGCACGTAGTCGAAGGGGCGTTGTCCGGCGAGACGGGCGCCTTGGAGGCTCGCGGCCCCGAGCGCGAGCGCGATGATCATCGCGATCACGTCGAACTGTTCGAGCCCGCGCGCGTCGCGCCGCATGAAGGCCGCGCCGAGCAGGACGACTGTGAGCGCGAGCCAGGGCGCATCGGGTCCCGGTGTGACGTTGTGGCGCCGCACGAGCCACGTGGCGGCGCCGGTGAGTGCGACGGCGCACAGCGTGACGTTCAGCCCCCACGGCTGCGCGCGGAGCAGCAGATCGCCGAGGATACCGAGGACGAGTCCAGCCGCGAGGATCTCGAGACCCATTTTTGTCTTCATACGGCAGCCTTGGTCGGGAGGGCGCCGAAGCGACGCTCTCGCGTTTGGAAGTCAGCGCTGGCGCGGGCGAGGTCCGCCGCGTTGAAGTCAGGCCACATGCGGTCGGTGAACCACAGCTCGGCGTAGGCGGACTCCCACAGCAGGAAATCGGAGAGGCGTTGCTCGCCGCCGGTGCGGATCAAGAGATCGACGTCGGGGATGAGCGCGCCGGTCCCGATCGCCCAGCGCGCCGAGTAGTCGACGGCGAGGCGCAGGTCGAGGCGCGTGCCGCCCGCGGTGGCGTCTTCGGCCCGCTCGATCGCGGAGACGAGCGGAGCGGGGAGCCGGTCGCGCCGGCCGATCACGCTGAGCCGGACCCCCTGCTCGGTGAGTGTCGCGACTTCGCCATGGAGGTAACGTGCGAAGAGGCGCATGAGGATGGCAATCTCTCCCGAGGGGCGCTTCCAGTTGTCGGAGGAGAACGCGTACAAGGTCAGCGCCGTGACGCCGAGATCGGGACTAGCCTCCACGACGCGACGCACCGCTTCCATGCCGGCGCGGTGGCCGGCGCCGCGCGCCAGGCCGCGGCGCGTGGCCCAGCGGCCGTTGCCGTCCATGATGATCGCGACATGTAGAGAAGTACTTTGTTTCATAAAGCTAAACCTCAAAAAAAAGAGCGTCTCACCGCGCGCGGGTGGCGCGGATCAACGCTTCCATGTGGTCGAGATAGCGCTCCAGCGCGCGCCGGCCATGCGCGGCGAGGCGATACTCGGTCTTGGGCACGCGCCCGGCGAACGACTTCACGCAGGTCACGTACTCCGCTTCCTCGAGCTTGCGCGCGTGCACGCTCAAGTTGCCGTCGGTCGTGTGGAGCAGGCCTTTGAGCTCGTTGAACGTGAGACTCTCATTCACGGCGAGCGCGCTGACGATCGCGAGGCGCACGCGCTCGTGGATCAGCCGATCGAGCTCGCCCCTGGCGGCCTTGGCGAGCTTCACCGGCCGCTCCGCGTCACTGTGCGGTGCCCGTGCCGCATTGGATTTAGCCACCGTACCTCCGTGCGATAATCCAGCCGAACACGATGTGCAGGCCGCCGAACCCCACGGCCATGAACCAGGGCCACAACGGGGCCGGAGTGAAGAGCGCTACGGCCCCGAGCAGCGAGAAGCACAGACCCATCAGGGGGACGATCGGTACCGAGTACGCCCCCGCCGTCATCACGCCGGTGCCGTAGAGCAACAGCCACATCCCGGGCATCGCGGGGAACAGCCCCGCCTTGTTCAACGCGATCGTCAACAGCCCACCGACGAGCAGCGGCGGCAAGAACGCGAGTCCGAACCGGCGTCCCGGCCCCGACAGCAGGGGGTCGTGCGCCGCGCGCGCCTTGAGCACCATCGCCGCGCCGCCGATGACGAGGCCGAGCACGGCGTCACTGAGCCAAACCGCGAGCCACGCCGCGTCGCTGCGCTGCTGCCTCGCGATCCACGTGGCCACCAGCGCCGTCGCGCCGACGGCGACGGTGCCCCAACCTGGCACCGCAGTGAACGAGCCGGCGCGCTCCATGGCGGAGCGGATGTAGCTCAGGTTGTCGAGCGCCCGGTCGCTGAGGGGCCGCGGCTCCGTCATGTGCCCACCAAGGTAGGGGTCACGGCAACCGTTGTCAAGTACTTTATAACATAAAGCGTCATCGGTCCTTGAGCCGCCGCACCAACTTCAGGCCCGACCAAACATCGTCGATCGCGGCCACCTTCACGTCCACGAGGCCGGTCGGTAACGCCACCGTGCGGATGACGTCCTCGGTGATGTCCGTCGCCACACCCGAGGCTTTCTTGGGCCAGGAGATCCACAGGACGCCCGCCGGCTCGAGGCTGCGGAGCAATGCGGGGAGCCGGCTCTCCAGTACCGCGCGACTCACCACGAACAAATGAATGAAGGGCAGGGTGCCACGCGGCTGCGTGGCTACCAGCACGCCCGGCGGGAGTTTGCCCAGGGTCGCTCGAAAGCCCCGGGGCGGATTCACGATGGCAATCCGCGTCCGGGGCTTGATGCCGAGCTTCTCGACGAGCGACCGACCGGAGTATCCGGCCATCAGCTCACTGCACGCAGTTGCCGTGCGGATCGGGTTTCGGCTTGTCGACTACGACTCGGTGATCGAGATTCGCCACCGCTACCGCCACGTCGTGCACGAACTGTGTGACGTTGGCCAGCTTGTCGTAGTCGATGTACTGCGGTTCGTCGGTCACCTGATGGTAGTCCCGGTGACCTCCGGTCGTGAAAAACGCGATCGGAATGCCGTAGCGCGCGTACATGTAGTGATCGCTGCGGCAGTAGTACTGCTCCGGGTGGCCGGTGGCATCGTACTGGTAGTCGAACGTGAACGGCTGGCGTCGGGTCTTGTTGACAGTCTCGATGAGATCGCCGAGCTCGGTCGAGAGACGCCGCGTGCCGATCAACTGCAGGTACGCCGGTCCCCCGCCGTTTTCGTCCTCGGACCGGCCACGCCCCACCATGTCCATGTTCAGCTGCGCCACGATCGAATCGCGCGCCACGGTCGGGTGATCGGTGAAGTACTGCGAGCCGAACAGGCCCAGCTCCTCCCCCGTGTGCCACACGAAGATCAGGGAGCGCTTCGGCCGCACCTTGCTCCCGGCGAACACCTCGGCGATCTCGAGCACCGAGACGCTCTCGCCGCTCCCGACGTTCAGCACCTGCCCGGCCGCTCGGTCGGATTCGAGCGCCAGCCGGCACGCGCGGGCGACGTCGAAGACGGACACGAAGTCGCGCCGCTGGCGGCCGTCCTCGAAGACA
>Ga0134079_10000068_pt1 | contig 23058 bp, 21 predicted proteins | sample 15_taG_2_FD_119770 | JGI IMG/M metagenome (GOLD analysis project Ga0134079, IMG submission 119770) | Grasslands soil microbial communities from the Angelo Coastal Reserve, California, USA - 15_D_Rain_40cm_2_09182015 | ecosystem: Environmental > Terrestrial > Soil > Grasslands ...
CAGCGTGCGCGTCGTGCCGTGAAACGCCTCCTCGAGCGTGACGTCGAGCTGCGCGTGCGTGTCGAAGCCGCGGCTCCGAAACGCGCCGCGGCCCGCGCGGCCGCGAAGGCCGCTCAAGCCGCCGAACAGCTGCTCGAAGAAGTCGCTGTGCCCACCCGAGCGATCCTCGCCCTCGAACTCGAAGTTCCAGTCCGGCGGCGGCCTGAACTCCTCGCCCTGCGGCCGGCGTCCGAGCTGATCGTAGGCCTTGCGCTTCTCGGGATCGCGGAGCACCTCGTACGCCTCGCCGACCTCCTTGAAGCGCGCTTCGGCGTCCTTCTCCTTGCTGACGTCGGGGTGGTACTTGCGCGCGAGCCGCCGATACGCGCGCTTGATCTCGTCGGGCGACGCGTCGCGCGCGACGCCCATGATCTCGTAGTAGTCCTTGAACTCCACCGCGAATCCACCGCGCGCCGCAGGGCTCAGTGAGCGCCGAGCTCCTCGAGCAGGCTCACGAGATCCTCGGCGTGCTCCTCCTCCATCGCGAGGATGCCCTCGAGCATGCGGCGCGTCGTCGGGTCGTCGTTGCCGCAATAGGCGATCATCTCGCGGTAGCTGTCGATCGCGATCCGCTCGGCGACGAGGTCCTCCTTGATCATGTCGACCAATCCGTCGCCCTCGACGTACTCGGCGTGCGCGCGCGTCGCGAGCCCCTCGGGCGAGAAGTTCGGCTCGCCGCCGAGCTGGACGATGCGCGCCGCGATCTGGTCGGCGTGGCCCTGCTCCTCGTTCGCGTGCTGGAGGAACTCCGCCGCGACGCTCTGCGCGTTCAGGCCGGTCGCCATGTAGTGATGACGCTTGTAGCGGAGCACGCAAATGATCTCCGTCGCGAGCGCCTCGTTCAGTATCTTGAGCACGGTCTCGCGGTCCGCGCTGTAACCCTCGGTGACGGCGCCGCGCTCGATGTGCGCGCGCGCGCGTTTGCGCAGCGTCTGCACGTCGGTCAGGAAGCTCTTCTTTCGTTTCTTGTCGGCTTTGGCCATCGGCGAACCCACCCCGGTTATTGGTGTGCCCGGAGCAACCCTCTGCCCGTCGAATCGCGGGCACGCGGTTGGCCGAGCAACGGTCGATATGTTACACAACTCGCCATGCAGGGGTGGGGGCTGATCGAGACCGCAGTCGCGACGGTGGGGCTTGTCGCGGCCATCACGGCATCGGGTCATGCCCTGCTCTACAAACGCCGACCGCAGTCGGCGTTCGGCTGGATCGCGCTGTGTTTCTCGCTGCCGCTCGCGGGCCCGCTGCTCTATTACTTCTTCGGCATCAACCGGATCAAGACGCGCGCGCGCAAGCTGCTCACTAGCCATCCGGCCGAAGTCTGCCCGACGGAGCACATCGGCACGCCGCCACGGCGTTTCGAGGCCCTCGGCCGGCTCGGGCACGCGGTCACGGATCTGCCGCTCACGACCGGCAACGAGGTGCGGGCGCTGCACAACGGCGAGCAGACCTTTCCCGCGATGCTCGCGGCGATCCGTGGCGCGAAGCGGCGCGTGTTCCTGTCAACGTACATCTTCGATACGGGGAGCATCGGCAAGGAGTTCGTCGCGACTCTCGCCGACGCGGCCGCACGCGGAGTCGACGTGCGCGTGCTGCTCGACGGCATCGGCGAGCTCTACTCGCTGCCGCGCGCGGGCACGCTGCTCACGCGCGCGGGCGTGCGCGTCGCGCGCTTCCTGCCGCCGCGTTTGTGGCCGCCGTCGTTCAGCCTGAATCTGCGCAATCATCGCAAGATCCTCGCCGTGGACGGCTGGCTCGCCTTTACCGGCGGCGCGAACATCCGCGAGAGCTACGCCGCGACGGACGGCCACAAGATCGTCGACCTGCACGCGAGCCTCGCGGGCCCGGTCGTCGCGCAGATCGAGTCGGTGTTCCTGCGCGACTGGCAGTTCGTGACCGGTGAGGCCGCCGCGCCGCCGGCTGCGAACGAGGTACTGCCGGGCCGCGCCGAATGCCGCGCGATCGCGGACGGCCCCGAGCGCTCGCTCGCGCGCCTCACCGAGCTGCTCGTCGGCGCGATCGGCGCCGCGCGCCGTCGCGTCGCGATCATGACGCCGTACTTCTTGCCGCCGCGCGAGGTGATGGCGCCGCTGCTAGCCGTCGCGCTCGAAGGCGTCGACGTCGCGGTGATCCTGCCCGCCAAGAACAACTTGCCATACGTGCATCGAGCTACGCGCCACATGCTCTGGGAGCTGCTCGAGCGCGGCGTGCGGATCTACTACCAGCCCGGGCCGTTCGTTCACAGCAAGCTGTTCTACGTCGACGATGCGTACGCGCAGATCGGCTCCGCGAACCTCGACCCGCGCAGCCTGCGCCTGAACTTCGAGATGAACGTAGAGGTCTACGACACGGCGTTCGTCGACGAGCTCGCTGCGCACTTCGAGGCCGTGCGCGCGCGCTCGACGCCGATCACCGTGGAGCAGGTCGACGGTCGGGCGCTGCGGACGAAGCTGGTCGACGGGACGGCTTGGCTGTTCTCCCCGTATCTCTAGCCTTGCGGCTGCGCGCCGCGGCCGGCGCGGCGCCGGGCGGGGGCACGAGCAGCACGTCGCACGGCACGTCCATCGCGACCGCCTCGGCCGTGCTGCCGAGCATCGCCTGCTCGAGCCGGCTGCGCCGCAGCGCGCCGATGACGACGAGCGCCGCGTGCCGTTCGTCGACCGTCTGCGCGATCACCTCCGCGGGCGCTCCCTGGACGAGGTCGACCCGCTCGGGTGGGACGGCGTAATTCGCGAGCAGCTCGTCGACGGCGCACCGGTGCAGCTCCTCGATCGCGTCGGCGTCGCAGTAGACCCCCGGCGCAACCTCGACCGGACGCAGCGGCGAGCGCTCGGGTTGCGGCAGCGCGTGCACCGCCCGAAGCTCCGAGTCGCACGCGCTTGCGAGCGTCTTCGCTATCTCGAGCACCGCGCGATCGACGCCGCTCTCTGCGGCGTGCGGATGCGCGGGATCGACGGCCGCGATGATCGTCGGGTAGCCGTCGAACGCCGGGTCCTTGACGAGCAAAAGCGGACACGGCGTGAGCTGCATCAGTTGCCAGTCGGTATCGGTCAGACGCGTGCGGAGCCGCAGGCCGCGCTCGTGCACGCCGACGACGAGCAGATCCGCGTGCCACTCGCGCGCGACGTCGAGCACGGCTTGATAAGCCGGCGCCTGGAAGACGACACGCGTCGCAACCGTCGCGCCCCAGTCGCGCAGCGACTGCGCGAGGCGCTCGAGCTCGACGCGATCGGTCTCGATCATGCGCGCGCGCGCCGCGAGCGCGGTCGCGTTGCCGCGCTCGGCTCGGCTCCCGATCCGCGCGTCGAAGACGGCGCTCAAGAGCATGAGGTCCGCGTCGAGGGCTTGCGCGAGCTGCGCGGCGTGCTGCGACTCGAGCGGCAACCCGCGTTCCCACGGCTTGATCGCGACGAGCACGCGCTCCATTTTCTGGTCGGCCATGCACGCAGGCTAGCAAGCCGGCGCACGTCGCGAAGTCAGTAGTTTCCGAACGCGCGCGGCGGCGCGGCCCCAGCGCGAGCGCGAGCGCCGTCGTAGCCCGAGCAGCTCGCGCAACTGCGAGCCGGGGCCCCGATCGCCTAGCGCGCGCGGTGCGTGTGGTCTAGTGGCTCGTCGAGCCGAGTCGCTGCATCACGTCGGCGAGCTCGTCCCAGACCTTCTCGGCCTGGCGACGCGCGAGCTGACCCGCGAGCTCTCCCTGCGCGCGAAGCTCTTTGACCGTGCCGCGCAGCGACTCGCGCAGCTCACCGAGCTTGTCTACGTCTCGCTGCAGCTCGGTGCGGGCGCCGGTCGCGACGCTCGAGGCCTTGCGCTTCAACGAGTTGAGCTTCTTGGTCGCCGTCGTGAGGCCTTCCTCGAGGCACGCGAGCAGGTGCGCGCCTTCGATCTCGCGCACTCGCGCGTCGACCTCGGCCTCGGCCTCGATCCAATCCATCGCCGGATCGCCTCCGCTGAAGCCGCGCCGCTCCGCACGGAAATACGCGGCCTCAGCGATCATCTGCCGGCGCTGGTCTTCGTTGACTTTGCTCGTGATCATGCGCTTTCTCCCTGGGGTTCACTGCCGACATCCTGCGCCGCGGCCGCACCGCCCGACATAGGTACAAGCGCGTACGCGACGCCCTTGGTGGGGCCCTCGCGCTACCTAGGAGTTCGTATCGTCGTGGCGCGAAGTGCCCGCTACCTCCGCAGTCTAACTACACGAGCGATCGTTTGGGAGGGCGAATGAGAATGCTCATGCTCGTCGTCCTCGGCGGCGTCGTCACGACCGACTGCGGTCAGAAGTCCGGCCTCGGTTTCAGACGAGCTCGTGCCCGCGATCATCAACCCGTCGCACCAGATCGCGCCGGGCTACGCCGGGCGATCTCGCGGTACTCGTACATATCTACCCGTAACCACGCGGCCCCCGCGGCTTGCTGCGAGCGGCAGCGGCCGCCACGGCCCTGAAACACGCATATGTCGCGATATTTCGACACGCGACGGCCGCCCCGCCCTTCGATTTGCTCACGACCGAGGAAGCGCGCGAAGATGCGGGCCTTTAGAGCCGGAGTTGACGATGCGCACCAAACCCCGCGAGCTTGGCGCACAGGATCCCGAGCTCAAGAACTCGCCGATCGCCTGGGAAGGCGACGAGGAGACCGAGACGTTGCGCGAGTCGCTGCCGAGCGAGCCCGTCTGCTTCTTCAACGACCGCGAGTACGCGCACGGCACGATCGTGATGAGCGACTCCGTGCGCCTGCGGTGCGAGCATGGCCTCTGGGTGCCGGCCGCGCCGTCCGATCCGAGCAATCCATGAAGCCCTGACGCGAGGCACGATATGCGCGACGAGTTAGACCCGGTCGCCGGCAATTGGTACAAGCATCACGACAAGGGGCAGCCGTTCCAGGTTGTCGCCGTCGACGAGGACCGCGACGTGATCGAGATTCAATACTTCGACGGCGACCTCGAGGAGATCGACACCGACGCGTGGTACGACATGGACCTCGCGATCGCCGAGCCTCCCGAGGACGAGCGCGGGCCGCTCGACGGTGACGAGACCGACGACAGCCGCCACAAGGAGACGGCGCTGCCGGATCGTGACTACCGTGACGAGCTCGAGGCCGGTCGCTCCGAGTCCGAGGAGTGGGAGGACGAAGACGAAGACGAAGATGAAGATGAGGACGACGATGAGGACGAGGACGAGGACGACGACGAGGACGAGGACGACGACGACCGGGGCCGACGCCAGTCGTCGGACGATTGATTAAAGAATTGCCCACGGCCTGCCGCTCCGGCGACGTCGAACGACGGGCGAAAGTACCCCTCCCGGCATCCGCATAACTACCGACGCTCGCGCGGTGGCGCGCGGGCGCGTGGCAGGCGATCATCGCGCCCGACCGAAGCACGGATGAACCAGCATGCGGATAGGCGTCCCGCGCGAGATCAAAGACAAGGAGAGCCGAGTCGGCCTCACGCCGCGCGGCGCGGCCGCACTGCGCGCGCGCGGCCGCGAGGTCTTGATCGAGCGCGGGGCGGGCCTAGGGTGCGGGTTCGCGGACGCCGAGTACGAGGCCGTGGGCGCCGTGCTCGCCGACGCTGCGGGCGCCTGGGGTTGCGACCTCGTGATCAAGGTCAAGGAGCCGCTCGAGCCCGAGTACGCGCGGCTGCGCGGCCAGACCGTGTTCACCTATTTCCACCTCGCGGGCGCGCCGCGCGCGCTGACCGAAGCGCTGCTCGCGAGCCGCACGACCGCGATCGCGTACGAGACGGTCGAGGACGCGCGCGGCCGCCTGCCGCTGCTCGCGCCGATGAGCGCGGTCGCGGGCGCGATGGCGCCGCTCGTCGGGGCGTACTACTTAGCCAAGTTCAACGGCGGCCGCGGCACGCTGCTCGGCTCGGTGCTCGGCGCGCGGCACGGCAAGGTCGCGATCGCCGGCGACGGCGTCGTCGGCCGGCACGCGTGCGACGCCGCGAGCGGGCTCGGGGCCGAGGTCGTCGTGTTCGGCATCACCGCGCAACGCGCGGCCGAGTTCGAGCGGCCCGACGGCTCGGTCCGCTACGTGCTGTCGACGCCGGACAACCTGCTCCGCGAGCTGACCGACGCCGATCTACTGATCGGCGCGGTGCTGCGCCACGGCGAGCGCGCGCCGCACGTCGTGAGCGAGGCGATGGTCAAAAGGATGCAGCCCGGCGCCGTGATCGTCGACGTGAGCATCGATCAGGGCGGCTGCGTCGCAACCTCGCGGCCGACCTCGCACTCGGACCCCGTGTACGTCGTGCACGGAGTCGTGCATTACTGCGTCACGAACATGCCGGGCGCCTATCCCCGCACGTCCACGCTCGCGCTCACCGACGCGACGCTGCCGTACGCGCTGCGACTCGCCGAATCGGGTCTCGCCGCCGTCGCGCACGACGCGGGCTTCGCGAAGGGCGTGAACACGTACCGCGGCCGGATCACGTACCGCGCGGTCGCCGACGCGCTCGGCCTCGCGGATCGCTATACCGACTTCGCCGCGGCGAGCCCGTAGCGCCCCGAGGTAACCGCCCTGTTGATGGAGTATGATCCGTCGGTCATCGATGACTCCAAGCTGATCGAGATCATGTGCCGCTACGGCGTTTACCCGGAGCCGATCTCGTCGCGACCGAATGGCTACCACGGCGACGGCTGATCGCGTCCCCGCTCAACCGACGACGCTTTGCGACGTCATCGCCGGGCTCGACGCGCACGGCTCACGAACCGCGCTGATCGATTTCCAGGGCGGAGCGCCGAGGCGGCTCGATTACACCGCGCTCGCCGAGCGGATTCGGCTTACGGCGCTGCGCCTGCGTGCGCTTGGGCTAGGCCGCGGCTCGTGCGTCGCGCTCTGGGCGCCGAACGGCGCCGAGTGGGTGAGCGCGTATTTCGGCGCGATCCGCGCGGGCGCGACCGTCGTGCCGATCGACCAACAGAGCATGCCGACGACGACGGCGGAGATCCTCGCCCACGCGGGCCCGGACCTGCTGCTCACGACCGCCGCGCATCGCGACGAGCTGCGCGCGCTCGGCCGCGAGCCGAAGACGTTGCCCGTAGACCCCGACGACGAGAGCGGAGGCAGCGGCTGGCCCGCGCCGGCGGCCGCTGGGGAGCTTCCCGAGGTCGAGCCCGACGACGTCGCCGCGTTGCTGTACACGTCGGGGACCACCGGCAAGCCGAAAGCCGTGCCGCTCACGCATCGGAACCTCGCGTCGAATGCCGCGGCGCTGAGCCTGCAGCGGCTGATCGACGCCGACGACCGCGTGCTGCTGCCGCTGCCGTTGCATCACACCTATCCGTTCACGGTCGGGCTCGTGACGGCGCTCTTGAAGGGCGCCGCGGTCGTCTTCCCGTCCGGCATCTCGGGGCCCGAGATCACGGGCGCCGCGCGCGCCGCGGAGGCCACCGCGCTGCTCGCGGTGCCGCGGCTCTGCGAGGCGCTCTGGGACAGCGTGCGCGCCGCGGTCGAGCAGCGCGGCGAGCGCGCGAAGAAGCTCTTCTACCGGATGCTCGCCTTGAGCATCGCGGTGCGCCGCGCGACGGGCGCGCGGATCGGCAAGCGGCTGTTCAAGGCCGTGCACGAGCGGCTCGGCCAGGGCCTCGACCTGATCGGCTGTGGCGGCGCGAAGCTCGATCCCGAGCTCGCGTGGCGGCTCGAAGGCCTCGGCTGGACCGTGCTCACGGGTTACGGCCTGACCGAGACCTCGCCCGTGCTCACCTTCAACGACCGCTCGCACGCGCGGCTCGGCACCGAGGGCCGCGCGCTGCCGGGCGTCGAGCTCGATATCCGGCCCGTGCAGGGCGGCGAGCGCGAGCCCGGAGAGCTCGCCACGCGCGGCCGCGTCGAGGGCGAGATCGTCGCGCGCGGCCCGAGCGTGTTCGCGGGCTACCACGACAATCCCGAGGCGACGGCCGACGCGTTCACGGCCGACGGCTTCTTCAAGACCGGCGACTTGGGCTGGGTCGACCGGCGAGGGTTCCTGCGCGTCGTCGGGCGCAGCAAGGAGCTGCTCGTGCTCGCCGACGGCAAGAAGGTGTTCCCCGAGGCGCTCGAGAAGATGTACGCGGGGAGCAAGCTGCTGCGCGAGGTCGCCGTGCTCGAGGACGGCGGGCGCCTCGTCGCGCTGGTCGTGCCCGACGAGCGCGCGATCCGCGAGCGCGGCACGATCCGGCAAGCGACGCTGCTGCGCGAGGAGCTCGAGGAAGTCGGTGCGCGCTTGCCCCCGCACCAGCGCCTCACGGGGTTCCGCGTCGCGCGCTCGCCGCTGCCGCGCACGCAGCTCGGCAAGCTCCGTCGCCATCTGCTGCCCGCGCTCTTCAAGCAGGCCGCGACCGCCGAGGCTACACCCAAGCGCACAGAGCCCTCGGCCGAGGACGCGCGGCTGCTCGCGAGCGAGCGCGGCCGCGCCGCGTGGCAGTTGCTCGTCGCGCGCTACCCCGACAAGCAGATCACGCTCGACACGAGCCCGCAACTCGAGCTCCAGATCGACTCCCTCGAGTGGGTCACGCTCACGACGGAGATCGAGCAGCGCTTCCGCGTCACGCTCACGGGCGAAGCCGTGAGCCGGATCCTCACGCTGCGCGACCTGCTGCGAGAGATCGAGGCGGCCGAGCTCGTCCGCGGCGGCGCGCCGCCCGTGCCGGTCGCCGACCTCAAGCTGCCGGGGTGGCCGATGCGCATCGTCGGCGCCGCGATCTTCGGGCTCGTGCGGCCACTGATGCGGCTCCTGTTCGGGGTCAAGGTCTCGGGCGTCGAGCACCTCGCGGGCGACACCCCGCTCGTGATCGCGCCGAATCACGCGAGCTATCTCGATCCGCTCGCGCTCGCGGCGGCGCTGCCGTGGCGGCGCCTGCGCAAGACCTACTGGGCGGGCTGGGTCGGCGTGCTCTCCACCGGACCGATCACGCGCTTCGTGAGCCGCGCGACGCAGGTGATGCCCGTCGATCCCGACCGCGATCTCGCGAGCGCGATCGGCACCGCGCGCGCGCTGCTGCAGCGCGGCTACTCGATCGTCTGGTTCCCGGAGGGACGGCGCTCGCCGACCGGCGAGGTCGGGCCGTTTTACGGCGGAATCGGCCAGCTGCTGCTCGACACCAAGGCGACCGCAGTGCCGACCGCGATACGCGGCACGTTCGAGGCGCTGCCGAAGCAACGGCGCTGGCCGCGTCTCGTGCCGCTCGCCGTGACGTTCGGCGCACCGATTCAATCGGGCGAATTGCGCGCGGCCGGCCGCGCGGCGCTCAAAGTCAGCGGCCGACTCGAACGCGCGGTGCGCGCGCTCGTCACGGGCAAACCAGAGGCGCAAGAGCAGACTTCCGACACGAAGCGCTAGGGCGCGGCGGAGAACGAAGATGCGGTACCGTTAGCCTCTTCGGGCTCGAGCACTTTGTCGACCGCGCTCACGAGCTCGGCGAGCGAGCGCATCTTGAGCTTGCGCATCACGCGCGCGCGATGCAGCTCGACCGTGCGCTGGCTCACGTCGAGATCCATCGCGATCACCTTGTTCGCCTGACCGCGCACGACGCGCTTCATGACCTCGGCCTCGCGCGGCGTGAGCAGCGCGAGCCGCTCGCGGATGACGCGCTCCTGCGCGCGCCATTCGCGGCGCTCTCGGTCCTGCGCGAGCGCCTTGTGGATTCGGTCGATGAGGTCCTGATCGCGGAATGGCTTCTGGACGAAGTCCGAGGCGCCCGACTTCATCGCGTTCACGGCCATCGGCACATCGCCGTGCCCCGTTATGAAGATGACCGGCAAGTTGGCGCGCTGCTCGTTCAGGCGCTGCTGGAGCTCGAGCCCGCTCAAGCCCGGCATCCTGATGTCGGCCACGAGGCACGAGTGCCGCCGCGGATCATAGGCCTCGAGAAACTCGAGCGCCGAGCCATAGACCTCGCACTCGAGCCCGACCGAGCGGAGCAGCAGCCCGAGGGCGTCGCGGACCGCCTCGTCGTCGTCCACGAGATACACGAGCGGATCGTCGTCGACCGCCGGGCCTTCGGACTGTTGCTTCGGGCTCACGATGTCGCTTTCTCTGGCGGCGGCAGCTCGACGACGAAGATCGCGCCACCCCCCGGGTTGTCGCGATACGACAGGCTACCGCCGTAAGACTGAACGATGGTTCGGCTGATCGCAAGCCCGACTCCGAGACCATCGCGCTTCGTGGTCACGAACGGATGAAATATATTCTCCCCGAGCTGCCGCGCGACGCCGGGGCCGCGATCCGCGACGTTGATCCTCACGCCACCGGCTTCGCTGCGCTCGGTCGCGATCGCGATGCCATGGTCCCTGGCCGTGGCGTCGCGCATCGCATCGACGGCGTTACGCGTGATGTTCAGGACGACCTGTTGCAGTTGCACCGCGTTCGCGCGCACGGCGGGCAGGCCTTCGGCATAGCGCGTGCTCACGCGGATGCCCTCGGCGTGCGCGTCCGCCTCGATGAGATTCAGCACGTCCGCGACGACTCGGTTGACGTCGATCGGCTCGGCGCGAATCTCCTGCTTGCGGATGAACTTGCGCAGATTCTCGAGCACGCGGCCCGCGCGCAGCGCCTGCTCGTCGATCTTCTTGCAGACGTCGATCAGTTGCTGCATCCCGGGCTGCTCGCGCTCGAGCAAGCGCTTCGCGGCCTGCGCGTAGGTCGCGATCGCGCTCAAGGGTTGGTTGATCTCGTGCGCGATGCCGGCCGCCATCTCGCCCATCAGGTTGAACCGCCCGACTTGCGACAACCGCGTCTCGAGGCCACGCGTCCGCCGCTCGGCGGCTCGCTGGCTCGAAACGTCGCGGATGAACGCGACGAAGCGCCGGCCGTTCGGGCCGCGCGCCTCGCCGACGGACAGCGAGATCGGAAAGGTCTCCCCGCTCGCGCGGATCCCGAGCGTCTCGCGGTCAATCCCGATGATGTGCGGCTCGCCGGTCTCGAGATAGCGACGCACGTAGCCCCGATGCGCGGAGCAGTACGGCTCGGGCATCAACAGGTCGACGCCTCGGCCGATCGCCTCCTCGGCCTTGTACCCGAAGAGTCGTTCCGCGGCCGCATTGAACGTAATGATGCGCTCCTGCTCGTCTATCGTTACGATCGCGTCGACCGCAGCGTCGAGCAGGGCCCGTAGCTCGGCTGAAACCATCGGACTATTGATCGTCCTCGCTCTCGGCGCGCGCCATACGTAGTTTCCGAGCCCGGTCTGTGGAATGCGCGACTGGGTGCCGCGCCGCCGATCCTGATAATAAGACGGTCTCGTTCGAGCTCGGGGATTTCTATGACGGAATTTCAGCGCATCGTGGTCGTGATCGACCCGACCACGGCCACGCAGCCGGGCCTCGATCGCGGGACGCGACTCGCACGGCAGCTCCGCGCGAAGCTCGAGCTCTTCATTTGCGGCTACGACTCGTCGCTCGCGGAGTCGCGCGCGCTCGACGCCGGGGCGGTCACGAAGGCCCGCGCGGCGCTGCTCGACGCCCATCTGCGCCGCCTGCGCGAGCTCGCGGCGCCGCTTACGGCCGCGGGGCTCGACGTGACCGTCGCCGCGAGCTGGGACCACCCGCTGCACGAAGGAATCGTGCGCAAAGCCGCGGAGTCGGGCGCGGACCTCGTCGTCAAGGACACGCACTACCACTCCATCCTGAAGCGTTCGGTCTTCTCGAACACGGACTGGAGCCTGATCCGCAATTGCCCGTCGGCGCTGCTGCTCGTGAAGCCGCGCGCGGCGGCCACGAAACCCTGCATCGTCGCGGCGATCGATCCGCTGCACGAGCGCGACGCCGCGGCGTCGCTCGACAAACGGATCCTCGCGACCGCGGCGGGTCTCGCCTCTGCGCTCGGCGGCGAGCTGCACGCGTTCCATGCGTTCGACATCACGCCCGTGATCGCGGCGTCGAGCGAGGCGATGATGATGCCGATCGCGCTGCCGATCGACGAGATCACGGACGCGATGCGGCTCGAGCACACGACCGCCGTGCACGCTCTGACCGACGCGGTGCCGATTCCGCGCGAACGCGTGCACATCCAACAAGGGGGCGCGCGCGAATCGCTGGTTGGGTTGACGGATCGCTTGCGCGCCGACGTCGTCGTCATGGGCGCGGTGTCGCGCAGCGGGCTCGAGCGCCTGTTCATCGGCAGCACCGCCGAGGACGTGCTCGACAAGCTGCCGTGCGATCTCTTGATCGTCAACGCTCGCCCGCGGCCCGCTCGTTGAGCTCCAGCGCGGGGAATGCGCCCATCCGTACCGTTCGGTTCGGAGAATTGCCTAAGGCGCTGTGGTGGTCTTGCCGAACCAGCAGGGGTAAAATTCCCACCCCTTGGAATCCTTCGCGGGCTAACAAGAATGGATCTCTCCGGCGAGTTGGCCAGAACGTTGCTCGAGCTCTCGCCTGACGCGACCGTGGTCGTGGACGCGCACGGAACGGTCGTGTTCGCGAACGCGCAAGTCCAGCAGACGTTCGGCTACCGGGCCGCCGAGATCGTCGGCCTATCCGTCGAGACTCTTCTGCCCGAGCGCTTCCGCGCCGCCCACTCGAAGCACCGCCGGCGATTCGCCGCCAACGCGAAGCCGCGCCCGATGGGCGCCGGCCTCGCACTGTTCGGCCGGCACAAGAACGGGCGCGAATTCCCCGTCGAGATCAGCCTGAGCCCCGTGACGACGACGGTCGGTCAGCTCGTCGTCGGCACCGTGCGCGACGTGACCGTGACGCACGACAGGGCGCAACAGCTCGTCGAGGAGAACCGGGAGAAGAGCCAGTTCCTCGCGGCCGCGAGCCACGACCTCCGCCAGCCGTTGCAGACGTTGAACCTGCTGAATCACACAGCGCTGCGTCACGCGGGCGCGAACGCCGCGGTACGGGGGCTCCTCGAGCGCCAGCAGCTCGCGCTCGACTCGATGTCGGCCCTGCTTACGTCGGTGCTCGACATCAGCAAGCTCGACAGCGGCGCCGTCGAGCCGCGCCCCGTGGTGTGCCCCGTCGAGGAGATCTTCGCGCGGCTGCGTTCGGACTTCGAAGCGCAGGCGACGGACAAGGATATCGACCTCACGATCGAGCCCGGCACCGAGGCGACGCTGATCGATCCCGAGCTGCTGCGGCGCCTGCTCGGCAACCTGATCTCGAACGCGATCCGCTACACCCCCGCGGGCGAGGTTCGCGTCTCGTGCACGCGCCGCGGACCGAGCCTCGAGATCGAGGTCCGCGACACGGGCATCGGCATTCCGGACGATCAGCTCGAGCGCGTGTTTGACGAGTTCTACCAAGTCGATCGCGGCGCGCAGCGGCCCGAGGGACTCGGGCTCGGGCTCTCGATCGTGCGCAGGCTCGCGCAGCTGCTGCGCTGCGAAATCGGCATGGAATCCGTCCTCGGCGCGGGCACGACGTTTCGCGTCACGGTCGAGAGGGCCGAGCTCGTACCCGGTGCGGCGCTCGACGATGGACCCAATCGCACGAAGGGCAGCGGACGCATTCTGATCGTCGACGACGAGCGCGCGGTCGCCGAGGCGACGTGCATGCTGCTCGAGCTCGAGGGCTACGACGTGAGCGTCGCGAGCTCCGAGAACGAGGCCCTCGAGCGCGCGCTCGCGCGCTCGCCCGATCTCATCCTGAGCGACTATCAATTGCGCGGCGGGGAGACGGGGGTCCGCGTGGTCACCTCCGTCCGTGACCGGCTCCGCGACGTCGTGCCCGTGATCTTCGTGACCGGTGACACGGCAAAGGCCGCGATCACGGAATCGAGGATCGCGAACGCGACGCTGCTCAACAAGCCCGTACGCGCCGACGACCTCGTCGCCGCCGTGCGCGAGAGCATCGCGGCGCGCCGGCGCGTCGCGGCCGGTTAGCAAATCCGTTCGCGCGAAGACGGGGACATTCCGCTTTTTCGCGGGCGAAACACGCACGTCCGCATTTCGCGCGATATCCAGTCGCGGAAGTCCAACCTCCGGGAAAAGCGGAATGTCCCCGTTTCCCGACCCGCGCCCGGGTCACTCCATCGTGACGTCGCGCGCGGTGTCCGACATCCCTTGCGCGAGCGTGCTCCAACCGGAGAGCATGCCGTAGGGGCTGCGGTGCAGCAGCGCCTCGATCTTGCGGATCTTGCCCTTCTCGACCTTGAAGAGCTCGGCTATCTCCCACGTCCACGGCTGCACGGGACCCGCCGTGATCGTTCGCCCGTCGGGCAGCGTGAACGTGCGCGTCGCCCCACCCGAGTGGTCGAAGAACGCGAACGAGAACACGATCCCGCGCTCCTCGTCGACCGCGACGTAACGCCGGTCGCGGATCCTGTTCACGAAGTGCAAGAGCCCCGACTGGAACTGCTCGAGGCAGCTCCACTGGCCGGAATAGCCGCTCGCGGTCTTCGGGTCGGGGCGTTTCTCTCCGACCGGCGTCGGCACGTTCGTCGCCTGGCTGCCGTTCTCGATCCGGTTGCAGTCGGGCGCGAACGGATAGTCGCCCTTGCCGTCGTTCTGCTGCATGCCGGAGAAATACTTGTTCGCGGTCGCGATCAGATCCGCGCGCGACATCCGCTCTTTGGCCGGTATCGTTTGCAAGTAGAGCGGATTCGGCGAGCCGAGCGCCTCGACGCGCTTGCCCGCGTTCTCGTCGCGAATCACGATCTGCTCGATCTGCGTGATTTGTTGGTTGCGAACCTTCAAGCGCAGCGCGATCAGCGCCGGCGTGCCCTGGCTCGGCTCGCGGTGGTCTTCCTCGATCGAGCCGAAGAACGCGACCTGCCCGGCCGGCACGTCGGTCACGAACAGCCGGTAGTGTCCCTTCGCGCGCAGCGTGTTCCAGAGCCCGTCGCCGACCGCGAGCCGCTGGCCGTCCTCGGTGAAGCGCACGCCGGGCGCGAGCGGCACGGCGCTGGGGTTGTCCGCAACCACGGCGTCGAGGTAACGGTCGACGAAGCCCTCGAGGCACGCGCGGTCGCAGTCCGCGGCGTGAGCGAGACCGCCGAAACCGGCGAGCGCGACGGCCGCGAGCCCGGCGAGACGGGTTCCGATGATTCGCATTGTTCCCACCCTCGTTGTTGTCGTTTGCGCGCGGCCGCGGAACGGCGGCGCGTCGGAACGGATGTTACTCCAAGCCGACGCGGAGCCGCGAGCGCACGCTCGACCCCCGCAACGTGGTTTTTCAAGTGAGTGGCGTCTAGTCGCGGTTCGCGGCGACCTTGTCGGCTTGGATCGAGCGCAGATAGTCGACGAGCTTCGCGATCGTCTTGCGCATCTCGTCTTGAGCGGCCTTGTCGCCGCCCTCCTCGACCCAGAACTCGTAACCCCAGACGGGCATCGTGCGCGAACCGTGCGCGTCGACGCGCGCGCCGCGGCCGTCGATCGTGTCGCGGATCAGGTTCGTCGGGAAGCCGCCGTAGCGCTGCGTGATCTTCGTGAGGTCGGGGACCATCACGCCGAGGCTGCGCGCGACCGGCCCGTCGCCGTGCGCCATCTCGCCGTGGCAGCTCGCGCAGAAGCGATTGAAGATCTCCTCGCCGCTGTAGTCGGCGAGCGAGACGGCTTCGAACGCCGACACGCCGTATGCGACGAAGATCGCCGCCGCGGCGGCCGCGCTCGAGATCCTGATGTTCATGTCGAATGCCTCCCTCTAATTAATGGGCCAGCACAAAGAGCGTCGCGGGCTTGATGATCAGAAGATCGCATGGCAGCCGGTCGAGCACGCGCGCGGCCGTGCTGCCGATCAGCACCTTCTTGATCCCGCGCCGCGCAACCGCGCCCATCACGAGAACGTCGGCGCGCTGCTCGGCGGCCGCGCGCTGAAGGCACTGATGGGCGAGCCCTTCGAGCACGTGCACGTTCTCGCCCGGCACCGGGTGCGTCGTCAAGAAGCCCTCGAGAGCGTGCCGATGCTCCGCCTCGACGAGCGTCTGGACGTTCGGCGGCAGCTCGACGCCGAGCGGCGTCGCGACCGCGTGGACCAAGTGCAGCGTGCCGGACGTCCGCCAGCAGAGATCGGCGGCGAACTTGTAGATCGCGTCGTCGAGCTGGGCGGGCTTGTCGTGCTCGTGGACGGGATCGATCGCGGCGAGCACGATCGGACGCTCGGACGTCTCGCGCGGCTTGACGAGCAACAAGGGCGCGGGGCAATCGCGAATCAGGTTCCAGTCGACGTTCGATAGCAGCGTCCGCTGCAGGAGGTTGTGGTGGTGCGTGTCCTTCGCGACGAGCCACGGCTCTCTCGCGGCGGCGTGCTTCGCGACGGCCTCGTCGAGCGGGTAGTCCCACGCGACCTCGACGGTGACCTCGAGCCCGCGGCCCCGCAGCGGGGTCGCGAACGTCTCGAGCCGCCGGCGGTGGCGGAGCTGCAGCTCCTCGCGCGCGCCGGGGTGCGGGATCCGCACGGTGGCGATGCGGCCCGCGTCGACGTCCGCGTCGTAGTCGCACGCGTAGAGCTCGAGTGCGGCGCCGGTCTTCCCCGCGAGCCACGCGGCGCGCTCGAGCACCGGCTGCTCGTCGTCGGTCAGCGGATCGACGACGACGAGGATGGTTCTTGCGGAACTCGCCTTGACTGCGGACATCGTTGCCGTTCCTCGAGACTGCCCGCCAGAGTGGCGGAACCCTCGCCCTTGTGACCAGTACGGGATGTACTTACGGGCCGAGCGTGAATCTACGTATTCTCGCGCGCATCGAGCACCGTCAGCATGAACCCAGAGGGAGCTTCACATGACCGTCAATGCACTGTGCAATCACAACGTTGCGACGATCGAGCGCGACGCGGGTGTCGTCGAGGCCGCCGCCCGAATGAGGGCCGAGCACGTCGGAGATCTGATCGTCGTCGAGCAGCGCGGCACGAAACGCGTTCCGGTCGGGATCCTCACGGATCGTGACATCGTCGTCGCCGTCGTCGCGAAACGCGTGTCGCCGGACGGCGTCACCGTCGGCGACGCGATGAGCGCCGAGCCGCTCACGGTGAACAAGGACAACGGCGTCGAGCATGCGCTGCGCGAGATGCGCCGCGCCGGCGTGCGCCGCGCGCCCGTCGTGGACGAGCGCGGCGAGCTCGTCGGCGTGCTGTCGATCGACGACGTGATCGATCATCTCGCGGTGCAGCTCGGGCACATCGCGGACATCGTCCGCCTCGGCCAGCAGACGGAGACCGACACTAGGCGTTGAGTCCGCGCGCACCGGGCGTCCACCACGCCCCTCCCCGCGTTGTTGAACGCTCGCGTGCGCGCGGACGTCCGCTTATGATCGGCTCGAACCAGAATCCCGTCCGCCGGAGAATCACGATGGTACGTCCGTTCGCGGCCGCTCGGCCGAGTGGCGCCTTCAATTTCGCGTTCGTGTCGCTCGCGCTCGGCACGCTCGCTGCGCTCGCGCCGAGCTCCACGGCTCACGCGCAAGATCGTTGCGCGGCCCTGAAGTCCGTCGCGATCACGGGCCTCGACGTGCGCGTCGCGAGCGCCGAGGCCGTCGCGGCCGGCCCGCCGAACGCGCCGCCGGCTCCGGGCGGCGGCCCCCCGGCCTACACCGGCCCGCTCCCGGCGCGCTGCCGCGTCGAAGGTCTGATCGATCCGCGCAAGGGCGTCGGCGGCGTCGACTACGCGATCCGTTTTGCGCTCGCGTTGCCCGAGGGCTGGAACGGTCGGTTCCTGTTTCAGGGCGGCGGCGGGTTGAACGGCGCCGTGCAGCAGCCGCTCGGCGCGGTCGCGGCCGGCGAGCGGCCCGCGCTCGCGCGCGGCTTCGCGGTCGTGACCACCGACACGGGTCATCAGGGCGCGGTGTTCGACGCGGGCTTCTTCGCGGATCAGCAGGCGACGCTCGATTTCCTTTGGGTCGCGAACGGCAAGGTCGCGGTCGTCGCGAAAGCGCTCGTCGCGGCGTACTACGGGCGCGCGGCCGAGCACTCGTACTTCGTCGGCTGCTCGACGGGCGGCCGCGAGGGCATGATCATGTCGCAACGCTATCCGGCGTACTTCGACGGCATCGTGTCCGGCGCGCCCGCGACGCGCACGGGCTACTCGAATCTCGGCCTGCGCTCGGTCTCGGTCGCGCTCGCGAAGGCCGCGGCGCGCGACGCGAGCGGCAACGTCATCGCGGGCAGCGCGCTGTCCGCCGGCGACAAGACGCTCATCGTCGACTCGCTGCTCAAAACCTGCGACGCGAACGACGGCGTCGCGGACGGCATGATCTTCGACCCGCAGGGTTGCCGCTTCGACCCCGCCGCGCTCGTTTGCAAGGGCGCGAAGAACGACGGCTGCCTCACGTCCGCGCAGGCGAGCGCCGTGCGCACCGCGATGTCCGGACCGAAGGCGTCGAACGGCCGGCAGGTCTACCCGGGCTACTTCTACGACACGGGCATCACGTTCTCGGGCGCGGGGATCCCGGGCGTGCTGAACGGCGCCGCTCCCCCGGTCGGGCCGCGCGCGCCCGCGACGACCCAAGACGTCGACGCGGAGGCGGCCGAAGTCGCGATCGCTGCGTCGACGCTCGGCGACTCGAACGTCTGGACGAACCTAAGCTCGTTCTCAGGACACGGCGGTAAGCTCTTGTTCTTTCATGGAGTGAGCGACCCGTGGTTCTCGGCGCTCGACACGGTCGGCTACTACCGGGCGCTCGGCGAGGCGAACGGCGGTGAGGAGCGCGTCCGCGACTTTAGCCGCCTCTACCTCGTGCCCGGGATGGGCCACTGCGCCGGCGGCGCCGCGACGCTCGACCGTTTCGATCTCTTGAGCGCGGTCGTCGCTTGGGTCGAAGGCGGCAAGGCGCCTGACTCCGTCGTCGCGACGGGCGCATCGTTCCCGGGCCGGAGCCGGCCGCTCTGCGCCTATCCGCAGCACGCGCAGTACAAAGGTAAAGGCAACAAAGAAGACGCCGCGAGCTTCGAGTGCCGATAAGACAGAGGCCGGGCTGCGTCGCAGCCCGGCCTCAAACCCCAAGCGCAAAAGACAGGCGCGGCGCGCTAGATCGAGTAGCCCTCCATCCGGAACGGCAGCGTGCGAACGCGGTGGCCGCTTGCGGCGTAGATCGCGTTCGCGATCGCGGGCGCGGCCGGCGGCAGCGCGGGCTCGCCGCAACCGGTCGGCGAGTAATCCGACTGGATGAAGTGCACCTCGACCTCGGGCGCCTTGTCGATCCGCAGAATCGGATACTTGTCGAAGTTGGTCTGCTCGACGCGACCGTTCTCGAACGTGATCGCGAGGCCCATCGCGGTGCTGAGCCCGTCGATCACCGAGCCCTGCACCTGATTCTCGGCGCCGCTCATGTTCACGATCGGCCCGATGTCGGCCGCGACCCAGACCTTGTGCACGGTGACCTTCTTGTTCGCGTCGACGCTCACGTCCGCGACCTCCGCGAAGTGGCCCGCATGGCTGTAGTGGAACGCGAGCCCGAGCCCACGGCCCTTCGGCAGCGGCTTGCCCCAGCCGGCCTTCTCGGTCACGAGCTTGATCACGTCGGCCGCGCGGCCCGTGTTCAGCGATCGCGGGTTGCCCTCGATCGCCATCCGCGGCGGCCCCATCACCTCGAGCAGGAAGTCGCGGTGATCGCGATTCGCGGCGACCGCGCATTCGTGCAGGAAGCTCTGGACCGCGAACGCGATCGTGTTCGAGCCCGGCGCGCGCCATGGTCCCGTCGGGATCTTCGACGCGATCAGCGACTGCTGCATCCGCTGGTTCGCGACCAGCGGCGCGGGGAACTCGGTCGGCGCGATGTTGCCGCCCGTAACCGTGGCCTTGCCGTCGCGGCTGAACGTGATGAAGTGGTTCTGATACGCGGAGAGCTTGCCGGTCTTGTCGACGGCCGCCTTGAACGAGTGGAATTGCCCCGGTCGGTAATAGTCGAAGCCCATGTCGTCTTCGCGCATCCACTGCACCTTGACGGGCACGCCGCCGGCCTGCTTCGACACGGCCGCTACCTCGCAGACGCTGTCGTTCGCGAGCCGCCGCCCGAAGCCGCCGCCGCCGCGCAGCTGGTGCAGCGTGACCTTCTCCTTCGGCAGCCCGAGCAGCGCCGCGACCGCGTCGACCGCGGCCTGCGGCGTCTGCGTCGGCGCCCAGATCTCCACGCTGTCGCCCTTGAACCAGGCCGTGCAGTTCTGCGGCTCGAGGTCCGCGTGCGACACGTAGTGGACGGTGTACATCGCCTCGACCGTCTTGCCGTTCTTGAACGCGGTCGCGACGTCGCCGGCCTCGCCGAGCGTCTGCGCGGCGGGCTGCGCGGCGAGCTTCTTCGCCTCGGCCATCGCGCCCTTCCAACTGTCCTTCGACGCGTCGGTGTCGTCCCAGTCGATCTTCAGCTGCTTCTTGGCCTGGAACGCGGACCACGTCGTGCTCGCGAGGATCGCGACACCCGACGCGACGGCCGCGGAACCGGGACCGAAAGCGATCGGGTCGCCCTGCTGCGCGACGATGAACGCGTCTTTGACTCCCGGCAGCTTCTTGATCTCGGCGAGGTTCGCGCTCTTCACGCGCGCGCCGATCGCGGGCGCCTTCGTGAAGCTCGCGAACAGCATCCCGGGCATCCGCGCGTCGATGCCGAACAGCGGCTGGCCGGTCACGATCTTCGGGTTGTCGACGCCCGTCACGCGCGTGCCGAGCAGCTTGTACTCGGAACGCTTCTTGAGCGGCACGGACGCGGCATCCGGCACCGGCAACGTCGCCGCGACGGACGCGAGCTCGCCATAGCTCGAGCTGCGGTTCGACGCGCGGTGGTACGCGACGCCGTTCGCCGTCGTGATCTCGGATTCCGGCACCTTCCAGGTCTTCGCGGCCGCGGACACGAGCATCGCGCGCGCGGTCGCGCCGGCCTTGCGCAGGTTGTCCCAGTTCGTCGGCGTCGAGGTCGAGCCGCCCGCGACCTGCGGGCCGTAGAGTTTCGCGTCGATCACCGCCTGCTCGACGCGGACCTTGGTCCAGTCGGCGTCGAGCTCCTCCGCGACGATCATCGGCAGCGAGGTCTTCACGCCCTGCCCGACCTCGGGATTCTTCGCGAACAGCACGACCGTGCCGTCGGTCTTGATCTGCACGTACGGGTTCGCCTCGAACGTCGTCGCGGCGGGCTTCGCCTGCGCGAGCGCCGTCTTCGCGGCCGGCCCGAGGCTCAGCGCGAGCACGAGCCCGCCGCCCGCGAGGCCCGTGATCTTGATGAAGTTGCGCCGATCGAGCTTACCGGCCTCGAAGCGCGCGCGCTCGAGCTCTTGCAGGTACGGCGGGACGTACGGATCTGGATGGAATCGCTCGTTCGTGCTCATGACGCACCTCCAGCCTTCGCGATCTTGTCGGCGGCGTTGTGAATCGCCTTGCGGATTCGGGTATACGTGCCGCAGCGGCAAATGTTCGGCGCCATCTCGTTGTCGATCTGCGCGTCCGTGGGCTTCGGGACGCGCGCGAGGAGCGCGGTCGCGCGCATGATCTGCCCCGCCTGGCAATAGCCGCACTGCGGGACGTCCTCGTCGATCCATGCTTGCTGCACGGCCGTGAGCGCGCCGTTCTTGCCCGCGAGCCCTTCGATCGTCGTGATCTTCTGATCCGCGACGCTCTCAAGAGGCAACTGACACGATTGAATCGGCGTGCCGTTCAGATGCACGGTGCAAGCACTGCACTGCCCCACTCCGCAGCCGTACTTCGTGCCGACCAAACCGAGCGTGTCGCGCAGTACCCAGAGCAGCGGCGTCTTCGGGTCGACGTCGTCGCCGACCTCGTAGGACTGCCCGTTGACGTTGAGCCGATACATTGCAGCCTCCTGAGTGGTGCAACCCGAGGATCGGATGGAGAAGCCGGAAGTCTCGGCGAATTCGCCGGGGCGCGCAACGGTCAATGCGCTGTCTTCGCTATGATTTCTCGGCTATAGCGAGCCTCGCGTCCCCGCGAGCGCGCGCGGGTCGCCCGCGCGCCGTGTCCATCCCGCTCCGCGAATCCGATCGGTCGTGCGGCGGCGACGCCGCGGCGAGATAACGCGCGCTTCCTCTGCTGCTACAATCGCTTCTACCCTTGGGGGGCACCGGACAGCCGCGCTGCGCATCGCGCGGCGTCGCAGCGACCGTGCCACCGAATGTTTCGATGGGAGGCTGCGGTCCAACGACCGCTTAACATTTGTATAGATAAGGAGACTGACCGATGAGAACGTCGTTCGTATCCGCCTTGCTCAGCGTCGCTTGCGGCGCGCTCGCCGGCGCCGCCGCGGCCGCACCCATGACCTACGAGATCGATCCGCAGCACACGTATCCGAGTTTCGAAGCCGATCACATGGGCGGCATGTCGACCTGGCGCGGCAAGATCAACTCCTCGTCCGGCAAGATCGTGGTCGACAAGCAGGCCGGCACAGGAACCGTCGACGTCACCATGGACATGAAGACGATCGACTTCGGCATCGACGCACTGAACGCCCACGCGCAAACACCGGATCTGTTCGACACGGCGAAGTATCCGACGGCGCATTACACGGGCAAGCTCGTGAAGTTCCAGAACGGCACGCCGACGGAGGTCGACGGCACGCTCACGCTGCACGGCGTCAGCAAGCCCGTGACGCTGAGGATCAACAGCTTCCAGTGCAAAGACCACCCCATGAAGAAGAAAGAGTTCTGCGGCGCGGACGCGAGCGCGACGCTCAACCGCGACGACTTCGGCGTGGACTTCGGCAAGACCATGGGCTTCAAGATGGGCGTTACGCTGCGGATCCAGATCGAGGCGACCCTCATCACCTAAGGCTCGACGACGCCGAACCGTTTGGTTCGGCGTCGCGACAACGCCACGTGTTCGCCCCCCGTGCGCCGACGCGCACGGGGGCGACGGTGTACCGCCCGTTCTCTCCCGGCATTCGCCCAATACGATCACGGCGAGCACCCGGCTCGCGACGACCCTCCGCTCTCCCATGTTGGCGCCGACGGTGTCAATATCGGCACGTTCGTCGGGTCGGGGCGCGCTGGCGATCGCACCTTAGAGGCCGTCGATCGGGCGGCCGCGGCATTCGCCCTGGACTTCGCCAACGACAACAAACGTTCGGATTCAGTAGCGGGGGAACAACATGTCAACGTATTGCATGCTCGCGCGAGGCAGCGCGTTTCGTCGAACGGCTCTCGGTGCCTGCAGCCTGCTCGCCCTTCTCAC
>Ga0134079_10000069_pt1 | contig 22613 bp, 18 predicted proteins | sample 15_taG_2_FD_119770 | JGI IMG/M metagenome (GOLD analysis project Ga0134079, IMG submission 119770) | Grasslands soil microbial communities from the Angelo Coastal Reserve, California, USA - 15_D_Rain_40cm_2_09182015 | ecosystem: Environmental > Terrestrial > Soil > Grasslands ...
CTCAGGTGCCGCGCGCGACACTATCCGATGTGACGGATGCCGTGCTCAAAATCCTGCGTCCGGATCTCCAGCGGCGCGGCCGCCAGCTTGTGGTCGAGGTCACCGAGACGTCCGAGTTTCTCGCAGGTGATCCGTCCCCCGTGGCGCAGGTGATGGCGGATCTTCTGGACAGCGCCTCGTGCTGTGCGCTGACCAACCGGGTCATGGTGCGGGTGGCGTTGGAGCGCGATGACGTCGTCATCACGGCGCGCGAAGACGGGGTCGGCATTGGCCTGCCGCTGGCGCGCCAGCTTACCGAGCGCTACGGCCGCGCGATCAGCTGCTGCGTCGCAGCGGCCGACGGCAGCTCGGAAATTGTGGTGCGTGTGCGCGTCCCGGTATCCGAATCCGAATCGGCCCCGACCGGTGCCGCGTACGATTGGGAAGCGCAGAGGCTGCTTGCCCTCGCCGTGACCGGGCGGCCCAGCAGCTATGATCGAGCTCAGCGACAAGAATACCAACGAGCGGCTGGGGACGATCGATGATGGCGAGCTGCGGTTTCTGGTCAATGAGCTGGAGGAAGAGTCGGAGACGGATCGCGATTATTACGTCGATGCCGACACGATCGACATGCTCGCGGCCGATGGTGCGCCGGCGTCATTGATTACCCTGTTCCGCCGCATTCTTGGATCGCAAGCGGACGAGGGTGTCGAAATCAAGTGGCGGCGGGTCTAATGGACGTCGTCTGTTGAAGGTCGCAGCGTAGAAGTCACCACGAGGAAATGAGATACGGTGAGCCCGGGCTCTCAGCCCGGGTGCCCCTCCGTGACTGTTGACGGCCACGTCGGTGGGCTGTCGGAACTGCCCTCAATGTCATATATCCCAATCTGTTGACATGTCGTTGATTCGCACACCTTATCTGTAGGTGTGACTCACCACTTCGTCCTGCATTGCCTCGGTGGTCCCGCCCTGTTCACGGTGGCTGGTGAGCAGGTGCGGTTTCGTACGCGCAAGCATTTTGCCCTCCTGATTCGCCTCGCGCTGGATGCCGGGAAGCAGTTCACGCGCGACTATCTCGCCGACCTCCTCTGGTCTGGTGCAGCGCCCAAGTTTGCCAACCATTCGCTGGCCCAGGGCCTCTCTGTCATCAAAGCGAAAATCGCCCGCGATGCGGTCGTGATTCAACGCGCCACCGTCGGTCTCGCCGCCGGTTGGATCGATGTTGACGCGCTGCATCTCAGTGACGGCGTTGCGAGAATCGATGGGCCGTTCCTCGAGGGCTTCGAGATTCCGACCGCACGGCCATTTGAAGAGTGGAAAGACGAGCATCGCGCTCGACTCACGCCCCAGATGCGGGATTGCCTCGTGCGGCTGATGGATGCCGCCCGCCGGATCGGGGATTTCGCGACCGTCGAGCGCCATGCGACGAAGCTGCAGGAGCTCGATGCGCTGTCGGAGGAAGCCATCCGCGGCGTGATGGAGGCGCGCGCCTGGGCGAGCGATCGTAGCAGCGCGCTGAAGGCATTCGCGCGCTATGAGGCGCAGCTCGCCGAGGAGCTGGGCGCGAAGCCGGGGGCAGATCTGGTGCGGATGGCGGATCTGCTACGGGATGGTCGTCGTACACCGCGACCCGCGGTCGCGGGGTATCCCCCGCCCCGTCTCGATCGCCGGTTCGAGCCTGAGACGCTGATTGGGCGGGAGCGTGAGTTCAGCGTGCTGTACGATGCGTGGCTCGAGGCACGGCGGAAGAATCCGAGAATTGTTGTGGTGACGAGCGATCCGGGCGTTGGGAAGACGACGCTCGTGAATGCGTTTGCGTCGACGTGTCAGATGGATGGCGCGGTAGTCGCCAGAGCGCAGGCGTACGATGCGGAGAGAGAGCTGCCGTTTGCGGTACTGGGCGAGCTGGTGAAGCAGTTGGCTCAGCAGCGGGCGATTGGGAGCGCAGATCCAGAAGCTTTAAGTGAATTGACCAGGATTACTCCGGAGATTGTAAGGGCATTCCCAGGAGTTCCGAAGCCTATGGAATGGTCCCCGGAGCTTATGCCGTTGCGCCTAGCGGATGCATTTCTAAAAACCATTGCTGCAGCGGCTGTCGACAGTCCCGTCTTGTTGGTAGTGGATGACATACATGCCGCCGACTATGCAAGTATCGCGATACTCCATACGGTTGCCCGCAAATTGACCGAGGGACGGTTTCTACTGGTTTTCGCAGGTCGCATAAGTGAGTTACGCCTCTCAAGCGCCGCCGAGGCTTTGACATCGGATGAAACGCTGACCGGGCTGATTACTTGCCAACTTGACGTACTGTCCAACGAGTCGGGAGAGAAGCTTGTCAGAAAACTGGTTGTGGCGTCAAAACAAGGGGCCGCTCCGATTGAGCGAATCCTGAAGGCAGCACGCGGCAATCCTCTCGCGATAGAGCTGCTCACGCGTGAATGGATGGCTCACGGATCCACATCGCTCTTGATTGACTTGGAGGCATTGGATACCCAGCCCGCAGCTCGACTCGGCATTCCGAGAGCGATTGCGACTGTTTTCGAGCGTCAGTCTCGTCGTCTAGATGCGATCGCTCGAGCTGTACTCGATACGGCGGCCGTGCTCGGGAGGCGCCTAAGCGCAACGGAGCTATATCGTGCTAGTGATGTGACTCCGGGCCAAGCAGCCGAAGCCCTTTCGCGCTTGAGGGACGATGGTTTTCTTCGCGAAGTTCGTGGGGATCTGGAATTTCGGAATGAGTTGATCCGCGCCCAAGCGTATTACGCGGTCGCGGCTCCAATTCGACGCAACCTTCATGCAAGGGTCGCTGATTTCTTGTGTCAACGGCAATTGAGGGAGGATGTGAGCAGTTTGGAGATTGGTTGGCAATACTTGCGAGGTGCATTGCCAAGAATGGCATCCCCTTTTGCCGTTTCGGGGGCCGAAGAGGCACTCGCAGCTGGAGCCCCTGCTGAGGCCCAGCAGATACTTGAGGCGCTGTTGTCTTACCAAATCGAAGAGGCGCTCCGTCAGCGCCTGGAATTCCTTTTGGCGAAGGCGCTGCTTGACCGATCCAACGCGTCCAGGGCTATGCCGCTTCTCGAGGTACTATTGCAATCACACTCTTTGGCTCTTCGTGACAGAGCTGAAGTCACCAGACTCGTCAGCAATGCGCAATTCCTTTTAGCGAAATCACCGGGAGGCCTCAGAATCGCGGCAGCCAAGACATCCCTAGAGGCAGCGCAGCAGACTGGTGACGCTGAACTACTACTTAAAGCGCTCTTGGAATACGCGAGGGCTTGCAAGAGCCTCGGTGATCATGAGGGGATTCGTCAAACGCGTTGCGAAACGGCCAGAATCATCGATGCCGGCTCTCAAACGCCATCTGCCTACCTCACGATCGCCTACTGTGACTACTACACGTACGAGATTCATTCTGCGTTGACATCGCTCCAAAGAGCTGCGCAGTTAAACGGTCGAGACCTTGCGCAGCTAGTATATGTCAACACAGGAATCGGAACCTGCTACTTCAATCTCTGCAGCTTTTCCGAAGCATTAACATATCTACGAAAAGGTTTGTCGATTGCCGAACGAATTGGTGACGATTCAATGGCCTCTCGTATCCTCTCCAATTTGACTCTTGTATCCACGACCCTGGGTCGCTACGAGGAAGCCATTCAGCTAGGATGTCACAGTATCGAGTTGGGCAAAAGAAGTATCAGTCAACCCGAATTGCTAACTGCTTATGCGAATCTTGGTGATGCTTACCTGCTAACGGGAGATCGCGAGCGCGCTGCTGATTGTATGGAAAGTGCTAAGGAATGGCTATCGGGACACGACGACTGGTACATGAGCATAGTGTTCCTCTTTGAGAATGCAAGCACAGCTCTGGCGACTGGAAATGTCCCCTTGGCGCTCAGTCTCAAGCGAGAGATTGATAATCTAAGCGGACATAGCCAGCAGATATTTGTTCACGGTGGGTTAAGCGCAAAACTCGATGTTCTGCGAGCACTGCATGACGAGGGTCTGGAACCCGCCGCAACGCTAGCTGCTGAAAGAATGACTTTTTTCAAGGATCGTATCCCGCTCTTCTACCTCGATGCATTGGCGATGAACGCTTGGTTAGAACAGATATCTACCGGCAGATACTCAGCTCAAACGGAGGAGGATCTCAAGGTCTTCACAATATGGGGTGCAAAGGGAAAGCGAGCGCGTCTACAGGCACAAGGCTTCCTTACTTGATTGCGGCCTCGTCATTCAAGCAAACGACCTTGTTAACTCATAGCGCGCGCGCCCGTTCGAGCCGACCAGGATGGCGCGTTCATGCTTGGAATCTGGGGCGGGTCAGCGACTAGCTGCGGGCCGAGGAGGCGTCGTATCCCTGGGGACTTTGCTACCAGTTCCACAAGTTTGGGGTCAAACTGTCGCCCTGAGTGTCTTGTAAGTTCGTCAAGGGCTCTCTGAAGCGTAAGCGCCTTTCGGTACGGGCGATCAGTCGTCATCGCATCAATGGTGTCCGCAATCATAATGATGCGCGCGCCAATTGGGATCCCTTGTCCCGCTAGCCCGTCTGGGTAGCCCGTGCCATCATAATTCTCGTGATGGTTGCGAATGTCCGTTTGCACCCTGCCCCGGAATTCTGCAATTGTTCCGGCGAGGTCCGCACTTCGAACGGGATGCGCCTGCATTAACATCCGCTCTTCTGGGGTGAGTCGGCCAGCCTTTCGAAGAAGTGGCGCAAAATCCTCGTGGATCTTGCCAACATCATGGAGGAGAGCCGCGGTCGCTATATCATCTACATGCTTGCGTGGCAAACCCAGTTCTCTCGCCATCGATCGAGCGTATTCCGAAACACGTACTGAGTGCCCTGATGTGTAGGGGTCACGAGCTTCAATGGCTTTCACCATGAGTTCAAGCAATTCTCTATTCGCTCGCTCGGCCCGGATGTTCATCTGGTACATATGGCGTACGAAAAACAATGGCAACACAAGGACGACAAGCCCAGGTATTTGCAACCGGATGAAAAGAAACGCGAGCACGATTGCCAACGAGCTCGAAACGAGATCATAAAGGACGGAATCGCCTGCGATTCGACTCCAAGCTTCGCGTAGAGTGATGTCAGTCGCGGTGGAGACCGCAAGGGCGACGGTCCCCTGGTTCACGACAAAAAACACAAGGACCATTGCTGCAAAAGGCAAAAAGTCTACACGAACGGTATCGAAACCGACATGACCTCCAAGAGTGGCGTACACCGCTCCACCAAGACCAACGAAGAGTATGTATTGAGCAGTGTTGAACAGTGCTCGAACGAGCCGCTTACGCCTAACTACGTAGTGCGCAACTAATCCAGTAGTGCCAGCGATCACCATGGGCCACGGCGGAGCGAACAACATCACCGAGGCCAGAAACGGGATGAAAACTACAGACGTCCCAACAGGAGCTTGTGAAATGCGAGGTACGGGAAGAAATGCTGAGTCGCTAGCAATGCCGAGAAGAGTGAAGGCTACCAAACCGTTCCAGAATGCCGCGTCGGCAATAGGAGGCAAATACCATTCGCTTAGAAACAACAACAAAACCGCGGCCATGCTGACGACCGCGAGCAAGAAGCGAAAGCTCCATCGCTCGAACCGGGGCTGATTCTCGCCCATCCAAATTCCTTGGCTCAAAACAAGAGGACAAACATCCGGGGGGACCCCAAACCATCGCTAGATTGAAACCGTGCCATCTGCGAAAAACAACTTCGCGACTGCTGTGAACAGAAAAGCGAGCAGCTGCAACATTGAGCGTCACCCCCTTAATGGGTCCAGCGAGTGATACAGCCTCGCCTAGGAGTGGCACGCCTCGCTATGGCGTACCCGACGCTCCGCTCGTCTACTGTTCGCTCTGCTCCGCTCTAGCTAGCGGTGACCAGGGGCCCCCTGTTTCGAAGATTTCGATCGCAAGACTACGCTACCTTCCGATTCTGCAACGCACGACGCATCGCCTCGATAACCACCCCCATGCCATCGACCTTGTTCACGATCGCCCACACCCCCAGGCGCCGTAGATCATTCTCGGCGTTCGCGGGCAATCCGCCCGTGACGATGATCACCGGCGTCGTGAGACCTTTCGACGCGTCCATCAATCGCTCCACCACCTGCACCGCGTTGAGGTCGGGCAACGCGTAATCCAGCACCACCAAATCGGGTGACACTCGACCAATCTCGAGCAGCCCGTCCACCCCCGTCGCCGCCTCGATCACCTCGACCTCCGACGCGTCACGCTCCAGCGTCTTCACCAGCGCCCGCAGGTAGCCGGGATCGTCCTCCACCACCACCACCACCTGGCGCTCATGCGCCGCCCCGAGCTCGCTCGGCACCGCCATCCCGTGCGCCGTCAAAAACGCCACCAGGTCCATCGCCTCGACCCGCCGCCGGCCCGTCGGCGTGCGATGCCCCTTTAAGTGCCCTTGATCGATCCAGCTCGCAACCGTGGCCGGCGTCACCTGCAGCACGCGCGCCACCCGCTGCGTCCCCCAATACCGTTTGGTTCTGAGCGAAGTCACGAAACACGAAATACCGCTAAAATCAAAAGTTCGCTAGATGGGATTAGTCCTAACCAGAAAACACCTAAGGTGAGAATGGCAACTGCGGGTAATGGGGGGATCCTGGAGCATAAATCATTGCCAACAATGCAGTTGTGCTAGCTAGCGCCGGGCGTCCACCCACCGATTGGTCGCATCGAGCACCGCCAGCACCGCACTGCGCTCGGGCGCTTCGCGGACTTCACAGGTACCGGTCAGCATCTGCGCCTCGCGACCGCCCAACCCATGTACGGCGACGAGCACGAACTTGCGATCGAACGCGTCGATCAGCGTCGCGCCTTCGAGCGCCAGCGAGTTGTCCGGCAGCAGGTCGTCGAGACACGTCGTCGCCGCGCGCGCCGCTGCTTCGACGCGATTGCGCAGCGTATCGGTCCCGATCTCCTCGGCCTGCGCCTCCTTCTCCCCGAACGCGAGCTTCACGCGCACCATCACGCGCTGCGGGCGCTCCGCCGGCCGCACCTCGAGGCTCCTGAACACCACCACCCGGTGTTTGACGCGCTCGTTGATCGCCTCTTCCTGCAGTGCCTCGATCGGGCGCACGTCCGCCGTCTGCGCCACGCTGATCTTGCGATGATCGATCTTGAAGCCGAGCTGCGCCATCAGCGCCGATTCGATGTTGCGCACGATCTGCTTGGGCTGGATGCCGGCCCGCGTGAGCACATGCACCTCGCTCACCTCGCCGAGCGGCGTCACCACCACCCGCGCCGACAACACGCCGGTCAACGTCGTGATGAGATTTTCGATCCGCTTCATGCCCCACGGATCGGGTTGACCGATGCCTCCCCCCCCTCCCCCTTCCGGTGGACCCAACGGCTGCGGCTCCTCTGGAGACGGATTGGATGTCACAGCGACGGCTCCTCCCCTGACGTTGCAACCCGATTACGGCCCCCGGCCTTGGCGCGATAGAGCGCGCGATCGGCGGCGACCAGCACATCCTCTTCTCTCTTTGCAGAGCTGTACTCGGCGACCCCAATGCTCGCTGTTACGAGCCCAGGTGGATAGCCCATACCCTGCCCCAATTCCTCGACGGCAACGCGCATCTTGTCCGCTACCACGCGCGCGCCCTCTTCGCCGGTCCCCACCAGTACTACCACGAATTCGTCGCCGCCGTAGCGTCCCGCGACATCGCTCGAACGGATGTGCTTGTCGCACTGGCGTGCGGTGGCCTTGAGCAGCGCGTTCCCCGCTTCATGCCCGAACCTGTCGTTCACCTGCTTGAAGTTGTCGAGATCGAGAAACAGGACGGCGAACCGGTCGCCTGTGCGGTGGCACCTCGCCACCTCGTTCGCCAGCCTGTCGCGCAACACCCGGAACGACGCGAGTCCGGTGAGCGCATCCACCGCCGCCTGCTGCTGGGCGATTTGGGCCTGGCGCTCAAGATAGCGTGGACACGACTTGAGAGTTGTCCGGCCCTGCGCCGCCGCCACGGCGAACTCCTGGCAGGTGCGGTAGCCGCAGGCCCCCGAGTCCCACGGCCGGCCGTTCGGGGCCAGGCCGATCTGCTCGAGGACCTCTTCCACCGCTTCGACCGTCGGACCCATGCCGTTCATCGTGATGTCGAACGCGGCCCCCACCTCGATGGTGATGCCCTCCTTGAGCACGGGCCCGGGCGCGCGGGGCGGCTCGGTCGCCCCCACGATCGCCCGGCGCCGGAACAGCTCGTCCTTGGGGCCGAGCAGGGGGTGGTCCAGACACCCCTCGCAGGGGAGAATGTCGACGAAACCGAGGGCGATCCGGTCCGTCCCGACCGCCCGGGCGATCCCCTCGAGGGCACCCAGGCCCCTGACCTTTCGGAAGCGCCGGGAGGCGTGCCGTTCCTCTTTCAGCAGTTCGAGCGGCATCCCGCCGGCCGTGCTCCAATAGCGGCGCCGCTCTTCAGGGATGCGGCTGAAGTAGAGCGGCTGATCCTGCACCCGCACCCCCCGTTTCCTTATTATCGACTCGAGCTCCGAGAGGGTGATCGCGGCATCGACGTCGTCGCCCCCTTCGGTCAGGCAGACCCCGGCGTACACGATCGGCGTATCCGCGCCATATAGCGCCTTGAGATAGCGGGCCTCGGCCTCGACCGGGGTGGCCACCGGGGCCAGATAGGGGATCAGCTCGGGATACTGGTTGCGGATCGTCTTGACGATGACCGGGCAGGTGCTGCGAATGACCGTCCCGCCATTCCCCCAGCCCTCCTCCGCCCAGAGATCCAGGTACTCCTTGGCCACCAGCTCGTCCCCCAGGATGCCGCGGTGCACCGTGGCAAACCCCGCCTCGTAACAGGCATTGACCACCTGCTCGGGGGTGGCGGGATAGAAGTAGGCCGCGGATTCGACCGACAACATGAGCACGGCCTTGCGGCTGAGGGCGTATTCGAGCGCCCGGGTGACGTCGCCGACGGCGATGATGGCATCGTGGGGACAGGCCGGGAGGCAGAGGCCGACCCGCATACAGGCCTCATCTACGATCCAGACTCTTTGGTCTTCGACTGCGACGGCGTCCGAAGGGCAGACCCGCACACACGCGAGGCATGCGACGCACAACTCAGGGTCGATCTTGAAATCCACGACGACTCTGGGATTAAAGGTGGCAGGGCAGCCCTAATCTATGGCGTATTCCTTCAGTTTGCGATAGAGGGTCCGCTCGCCGATGCCGAGTGTCTCGGCCGCCTTGCGGCGGTTGCCGCGCGTCTCGCGCAGCGCCGCGTCGATGGCGGCGCGCTCGACGTCCGACATCGTCATCCCCGCCTTGTAGATGACCTGGCCACCGTTCGGCCCGGGGGTGGGGGTGCTGTCGAGCGGATCCTCGGCCACCGTGGCGGGCTCGAGCTGCCTGCTCCCGCTCCCAGAGCCTCCACCCACCTCGATAACCTCCACCCGTTCCAGAGGCCGCTCTTCAATCCGATGCCTCAGCTCCTCAACCTGCATTTTCAGCTCCACCAACGTGCGGAAAATGAATTCCAGCTCCTGCCCCGCGATCTCACGGGGGGGGGAGGGGGGCGTCGCGATTCGCACCGGCAGTGCCCGGCTCCGGTCGCGCACGTCAGGCGGGATGTCGCTGGCGCGAATCTCCCCTTCGGGAGAGAGCACGACCATCGACTCGATGAGATTCTTGAGCTGGCGCACGTTGCCCGGCCAGTCGGCCTCGACCAGGATCTGCATCGCCTCGGGCGTGATGCCCTTGAACGGGCGGTCGTGCGTTTTGGCGATGTCGGCGATGAAGGTGCGCACCAGCAGCGGTATGTCGCTGCGACGCTCGCGCAGCGGCGGCAGGTAGACCGACAACACGTTGAGCCGGTAGAAGAGGTCGTCGCGGAACCGCCCCAACGTGACCGCTTCCTTCAACGATTTGTTGGTGGCCGCGGTGACGCGCACATCGACCGAGATTGGCTGCGTGCCGCCGACGCGGAAAAAGCTCCTGTCCTCGAGGACGCGCAGCAGCTTGACCTGCGTGGCCGCGGGCATCTCGCCCACTTCGTCGAGGAAGATCGTGCCGCCGTTCGCCAGCTCGAAGCGTCCCAGCCGCCGCTCGGCCGCGCCCGTGAAGGCGCCCTTCTCGTGACCGAACAGCTCGCTCTCGAGCAGCGTTTCGGGGAGCCCGGCGCTGTTCACCGCGATGAAGGGCTTGCCGCGCCGCGGTGAGAGGTCGTGGACCGCGCGCGCCACGAGCTCCTTGCCGGTACCCGACTCGCCCTCGATCAGCACCGTGGACGTGACGGGCGCGATCTGCTCGATTTTGACGAGGACTTCCTGGATCGGGGGCGACTCGCCGAGGATGCCCGTGCGCTGCTGCAGCCTGCGCCGCTCGATCAGCCGCCGCACGGTCGACGTCACTTCCGCGGGATCGACCGGCTTCACGAGCCAGGCGGTGAGCCCGAGCTCGTGGCCGATGCGCTTGGGGTCGTCCGTCGACTCGACCAGTCCCAGCGTCGAGACGGCGTGCTCGCGGGCTGCCGCGAGCAGTCGCTGAGCGGTGGATTCGTGCAAGCCACCGGTCAGGATAATCGCATCCGGCTCCCGGCTCCCGGCTCCTGTCTCCCGGCCTCTCACAGCCTGCCGCACGTCGTCGAGCGAGGAGACCATGGCGGTATCGAAACCCGACTGCTCCAGCGTCGCGTTGACGCGGACGGCGTGCTCTAAATCATCCGTGGTAATGAGGACTCTGTCAGCCATGTACGTGCGTGGGGCGTGGTGCGTCGTGCGTGGTGTTCGTGCCGCTCAACAGGTCGACGGCATGATCGAGGAATTCAGCCAGCACGGCCAAGCCCTCCTTCACACCGTTCGTGGAGCCTGGAAGATTCACGATGAGAGTCTTGCCGCGGGTCCCCGCGCGGCCGCGGGAGAGCCAGGCGCGGGGGAAGCCGGGGCCGGAGGCCGCGCGAATCGCTTCGGCAATTCCTTCGGCTTCGCGCTCGAGAATCGCGGCGGTCGCTTCGGGGGTGACATCGCGCGCCGTGAGTCCCGTCCCGCCCGTGGTGAGCACGACGTCGACCTCGTTCGAATCGGCCCAGCGCGCCAGCTTGCCCGCAATGCGATCGGTCTCGTCGGCCACGACGCTGCGCACCACGACCTCGTAGCCGCGCTCGCTCGCCCAGGCGAGAATCGCGTCGCCGGACGTGTCGGCACGCTGGCCGACAACGCCCAAATCTGAAATCGTCAGGATTCCGATGCGCGTCATTTCTTGGTGCGATGGGGAACGAACGGCAACTTTACCGTCTCTGCAGCTACTGTTTTACCCCTGACGTCTATTTCGATCTTGGTCCCAACCTTGGCGCGGTCGGCCGGCAGATACGTCGTGCCGATCGCCGCATTCACCGTCGGCGTCAGCGTGCCGCTGCGGACGATGTCCACCTGCGTGCCATCGAGAAACACGGGATAGCCGTGGCGCGCGATCGTCTTCGGCTCGGTGACGTTGAAGCCGACCAGGCGCCGCTTCACGCCGTCGAGCTTCTGGCGTTTGAGCGCTTCGAGGCCGGTAAACGGGGCGCCCTTGTCGAGCTTCACGATGAATGACAGGCCGGCCTCGTACGGCGTGGTCGTATCGTCGATGTCGTTGCCGTAGAGCGGCAGCCCGGCCTCGAGCCGCAGCGTGTCGCGCGCGCCGAGGCCGACCGGCTCCGCCCGTCCCGCGCCGACCAGCGCGTGCCACAGCGTCTCGGCGTCGCCGGCGCGGCAGTACAGCTCGAAGCCGTCCTCGCCGGTGTAGCCGGTGCGCGAGACGAAGCACTGCACGCCCGCGACCTTGCCCTGGGCGAAGTGGTAGTACGGAATCATCCCGACGCCGAGGCTCGTCAGCTGCCCAACGAGCCCCTCGGCTTTGGGCCCCTGCACGGCGAGCAGCGCGGTCTCGTCGGAGATGTCGCGCAGGCGCACGTCCGCGCCCGCCTTCTGCGCGACGATGTGATCCCAGTCGTTCTGGATGTTCGACGCGTTGACGACCAGCATCAGCTTGTCTTCGAAGCGATACACGAGGCAGTCGTCGACGAACGTGCCTTCTTTCGTGAGGATGCCGGAGTACTGGGCCTGGCCTGGCTTGAGCGCCCCGACGTCGTTGCACGTCACACGCTGGACGAAGGCGTTGCGATCGGATCCCGTGACTTCAAACTCGCCCATGTGCGACACGTCGAAGACACCGACGTCCTCGCGTACCGCTCTGTGCTCCGAGCTGATGCCCTGGGGATAGCTGACCGGCATCTCGAAGCCGGCGAACGGTACCATCTTGGCGCCGAGGGCGACGTGGACGTCATGCAGCGGGGTGCGCTTCAAGGTTTCAGTGATCATTAGCCCATCAGGGTGGCGAGAAGAGCCTTCTGGACATGCAGTCTGTTCTCAGCTTCGTCCCAGACGCGGGATTGAGATCCATCGATCACGTCGGCGGTCACTTCCTCACCCCGGTGCGCCGGCAGGCAGTGCAGGAAGATGGCCTTCGGATCCGCGAGCTTCATCAGGTCGGCGTCCACCGTGTAGCCCTTGAAGGCGTTGCGCCGGGCTTCGGCCTCGCTTTCCTGACCCATCGAGGCCCACACGTCGGTATTGATCACGTGCGCGCCCTCGACCGCCTCCTCGGGTACCTCGGTCACCATGACGCAGCCGTGCTTCTTCGCCGCCTCGTACTTCGCGATGTTGGGCTCGAACCCTTCGGGGCACGCAAGGCGCAGCTCGAAGCCGAGCACCGTCGCAGCCTCGAGCCAGGCGTTGGCCATGTTGTTGCCGTCGCCGACCCAGGCGATCCGCTTCCCTTCCCAGCCGCCGACATGCTCTTTGACCGTAAAGAGGTCGGCGAGGACCTGGCATGGGTGCGTCAGGTCGGTCAGCCCGTTGATCACGGGGATCGTCGCGAACCGGGCCAGCTCCTCGACCTCGGCGTGGTCGAAGGTGCGAATCATGATCCCGTCGACATAGCGCGACAGGACCCGCGCCGTATCCGGGATCGGCTCGCCGCGGCCGATCTGGATGTCCTTGCTGGAGAGGAAGAGCGCCTGGCCGCCCAGCTGGTAGGCACCGACCTCGAAGGACACGCGGGTGCGGGTCGAGGACTTCGCGAAGATCATCGCCAGCGTCTTGCCGGCGAGGGGGGTCTCCCGGTAGGCGCGGCCTTTCATCTGCTTCGAGAGGTCGAAGAGCTGGTCGATCTCCTTGCGGCTCAAATCGGTGATTTGGAGGAAGTCGCGCTTTGCCATTGGCTCCCGAGTCGGTCAAAATGACAGGTTTGTGTGACGGATTTTACCCGGGGGCCCAGCGGAGGACAAGGCTGAGGTGGCTACTTCGAGGACGACGCGGTACACGCCGCGCGCCAAACGACATAATCCCTTTACGGCTAGTAGCAGTTTGGTCCGTCCACCCTCGTGTCCGGCGTCATCAAAGCCCAGCCGACAACGCGTTGTTTGCCATCCGATAAGATCACGTGGGCCCAGACGCTCCAACTCGGCTCTCGCACGCTTCGCGCCCGCGTGCCGGCGGAGTCCCAGAATTGCTCCACATGCACGATCTGCCCACGCCACCAGGCCAGATATCCGCGGACATCAGAGTCTTCCGACTTGCCCCATCGGAGTGTCAGCAGCGTGTCGCCAGCGGGAAGGGTGTCGTTGAGGAGCACGCTCCACGTCGGTCGCTCGACAATAACCAAGCCCACAGAGTCCACGATCGTAAGAGCGGTATCTGAATCCACGTGGGCCCGGGCCGGCAATTGCGCGACTACCGGCGCCGCGCGGGCGGGGACACGTCTCAGCGTCACGGGGCCGAGGAGAGTCCAAGGAGAGCGGCACAAACATTCGTGCGTCCAACACTCTCCCGGCATGCCATAGCCGGCCCTGGGCGGCGGCTGCAGCGTGTCGATGACGACATAGCGCGCCGCTCCGAGCCCGAGATCACCCAGATCGGGTTCGGGCACGCTGTCATGAATAAAAAACCGCGGACCAGCTCGGATGACGATATATGGCCCGTTGCTGACAAACGCGCCCCTCTGACCGCCCAAGGCCTTCGATACCGCGACACAGACAGATTCGTCGCGCACGAGGCGGACCTGCTCAAGTGGAATGGTGGGGACCTCAGGACTTCGGAGAGCCGGGTTGCTTTCAGCCACTGCTCGGCGCACCAGCCCGAGAAACGCGTCAGCGCGCGGCCCCGTGAGGCACATGTGTTGTGCTTGAAGGGGCTGAGCAGCCATGCTGCCGCTGATGCCGAGCAGGGCCAGTAGTCCCGAGACCCGCGATTTCGATTTCATCCAGACAAGCTAACGGCGTGCTCGCAAAGAGCACGCCGCGCGCTCCACAGGTCATGATCGTGCTACAAGATGTACTTCCTCAAATCCTCGTCCTCGACAATGCGCATCAGCCGCTCCCGCACCGCCGGGCCGTCGAACACGATGTGCTTGGAGGGATAGTCGGGCAGCTCGAACATCACGTCCTCGAGCAGCGTGGTCATGACCGTGTGCAAGCGTCGAGCGCCGATGTTCTCCATGCGCTCGTTCACCTTGGCGGCGATGCGGGCGATTTCCTTGACGCCGTCGGCCGTGAACTCGAGTGTGGCGCCGTCAGACTGGCACAGCGCGGCGTATTGCTTGGTCAGCGCGTTCTCCGGCTCGGTCATGATGCGCACGAAGTCCGCTTCGTTGAGCGATGTCAGCTCGACCCGAATCGGAAAGCGGCCCTGCAGCTCGGGAATCAGATCGCTCGGCTTGGCGATATGGAATGCGCCGGCGGCGATGAAGAGGATGTGGTCGGTCCGCACGTAGCCGTAGCGCGTCTGCACCGTCGAGCCCTCGACGATCGGCAGCAGGTCGCGCTGCACACCTTCCCGCGACACGTCGGGCCCGGTGCGCTCACCCCGCGTGCCGGTGATTTTGTCGATCTCGTCGATGAAGACGACGCCGTGATTCTCGACGCGGTCGAGCGCCTCGTTCACCACGTCGTCCATATCGACGAGCTTCTTGAGCTCTTCGTCGACGAGAATGCGCCGGGCCTCGTGCAGATGCACGGTGCGGCGCTTCTTCTTCTTGGGAATCAGCTCCTGCAGCATCTCGCCGAAGTTGATGTCCGGGCCTTCCATGCCCTGCGGCGGCTGCATCATCTCGAGCATCGGGAAGCTCTGCTGCTGCACCTCGATCTCCACGTCGCGCTCTTCGAGCAGGCCGTCCTTCAGCTGCTGGCGCAGCTTCTCGCGGGTGCGGCGGCGGCGCTCCTGCGCCTCGGTCTCCGCCTCGGGAATCTTCGGTTGCACGTCACCCTTGGACGACACTACGAAGAGCGGGCGTGGTCCGGCGGCCTGCTCCCCGCTCCCTGGTCCGACTCCCGGCGCCGACGAGGTGGCGGCGGGCGTCGAGGGAAGCGGCGGCAGCAACAAGTCCAGCAGCCGCTCTTCCGCCCGCTGCTCGGCCGCGGGGTATACGTCGTCTTCCCGTTCCGACCGAACCATGTTGATCGAGACATCCACCAGCTCGCGGACGATCGACTCGACGTCGCGCCCGACGTAGCCCACTTCCGTGAACTTGGAGGCTTCCACCTTCAGGAACGGCGCGCCCGCGAGCCGGGCCAACCGGCGTGCGATCTCGGTTTTGCCGACGCCCGTCGGACCGATCATGATGATGTTGTTGGGCATGATCTCGTCGCGGATGTCTTCGGGCGCCTGGGCACGGCGCCAGCGGTTGCGCACCGCGATCGCGACGGCCTTCTTGGCGGCTTCCTGGCCGACGATGTAGCGATCGAGCTCCGCCACGATCTTGCGGGGCGGCATTTCCTCCAACCACGGCAGCGTCTCCGCGGCCCCCCCACCCCCTGGTGGAGCTGGGGTGGAGGATGGTGGAGCTTCTGGAGGTGAAACCGGGCTCTTGGCCATCGCTATAACTCGAGTATCGTGATGTTTGTGTTGGTGTACACGCAGATTTCCGCGGCGATCTCGAGCGATCTCCGCACGATGTCGGGCGGATCGAGCTTCGACTCCTTGAGCAGCGCGCGCGCCGCGGCCAGCGCGAACGAGCCGCCCGATCCGATCGCCAGGACGCCGTCATCCGGCTCGATCAGCTCGCCGGAGCCGCTGATGACGAAGCCGTGCTCCTTGTCCGCCACGACGAGCAGCGCCTCGAGCCGCCGCAGCACGCGGTCCGACCGCCAGTCCTTGGCCAGCTCGACCGCGGCACGCGGCAGGTTCGTCGGATAACGCTCCAGCTTCTCCTCGAACTTCTCGAACAGCGTGAAGGCGTCGGCTGCCGCTCCCGCAAAGCCCGCGAGAATCTTGCCGCCTTTCAAAGTGCGCACCTTGTTGGCGTTGGCCTTCATCACGGTCTCCCCGACCGTGACCTGGCCGTCGCCGCCGATGGCCACTTTGCCGTCCTTACGGACGCACAGGATTGTCGTGCTATGTATGCGTTGCAATGTCTGCTCCAACGTGCGTTTCCCGTTATGCCCTTGGGTGCGCCTGGTGATAGACCTTCTTCAGTCGATCGACAGACGTATGAGTATACACTTGGGTGGTCCCGAGCGAGGCATGCCCCAGCAGCTCCTGCACGGATCTCAGATCAGCGCCCGCGTCGAGCAGATGGGTCGCGAACGAATGCCGCAACGCGTGCACGTGCAGATTAGTTCCCCGCGCTAGCCCAGCGAACAGCCGTTTCATGGCGAGCTGCACACCGCGCGGGGTGATGCGCTTGCCGCGCTGGTTCAGGAACACCGCGCGCGCCGCGCGCTGGCCGGGTCCGGCCAGCGAGTCGCGGCGCCACAGGTAGCCCCGCAGCGCGGTATTGGCGCGCGAGCCGACGGGCACGATGCGCTCCTTTTTGCCCTTGCCGCGCAGCTTGACCTGGTCCGACACGAGATCGACATCGGCGTCGTTCAGGCCGGCGAGCTCGGAGAGCCGCATGCCGGTCGAATAGAACATTTCCAGCATGGCCAGGTCGCGCGCCTCGACGAATCCGCCGGCGCCGGCCCGTTCCTCAGCGATCCTGAACAGCTCGGCGGTCTCATTGCGATCGAGATAGACCGGCAGGGTGCGATCGAGTTTTGGCGTGTGCGCGGCGCGCGCGGGATTCACCTCGATGCCGCGCGTGGCATTGAGAAAGCGGTAGAACGTGCGCAGCGCGGACAGTGCCCGCGCGGCGGACCGTTTGCCGATGCCGCGCTGTTGCTCCGCGGCGAGAAAGCCCCGCACCGCCAGGCGATCGACGCCGGCCCAGGTCCACGGTCCGCCGTAGTAACGCTGGCAGAAGGCCGCGAAGGCCTCGACGTCGCGCCGGTAGGCTTTGACGGTATGCGGGGAGTCGTTGCGCTCTTTCTCGAGAAAGGTCACGAATTCCGTGATTTCGTTCATGTTCGTGTTCACACCCTGAAGGCTGTGCTCGGCGCGGCGAAGTCTTCCATCTCGCGCAGCGCCCTTGCCGCGAGGGCCTCCCTCTTTTTGAACTTGTCGCGCGGCGCGTTCTCGAGCGGCTCGAGCAGCCCAAAGTTCGCGTTCATCGGCTGGAAGCGGGCGGGCTCGGTCTCGCGCAAGTAGCGATACAGCGCGCCCAGCATCGTCGTGGCCGGCGGCAGCAGCGGCTCCTCTCCCGAGAGCAAGCGCGCGAGGTTCACCCCCGCGAGCATGCCGGTCGCAGCCGACTCGGTGTAGCCCTCGACACCCGTGAGCTGCCCCGCGAACAGCAGCTGGGGATCGTCCTTGGCCGACAAATGCGGCGTCAGTGCCTGCGGCGCGTTCAGGTAGCTGTTGCGATGGATGCTGCCGAACCGCAGAAACTCGGCGTGCTCGAGTCCCGGAATCATGCGAAAGGTCTTCTGCTGCGCGCCCGTTTTGAGGCGAGTCTGGAAGCCGACGAGGTTCCACATTTGCGCTGCACGATCCTCCTGACGCAGCTGGACGACTGCGTACGGCTCGCGACCCGTGTTGGGATCCACCAAGCCGATGGGCTTCATTGGACCAAACCGGAGGGTTTCGACCCCTCGCTGCGCCATCTCCTCGACCGGCAAGCACCCTTCGAAGTACGGCACCTTGTCGAACTCGTGTCCGGGCACGTACTGCTCGCCGCCGATCAGCGCCGCGACGAACGCCTCGTACGCTTCTCGAGTGAACGGCGCGTTCCAATAGTCGTCCCCGCCGCCCTTGCCGTAGCGGGAGGCCTTGAAGAGGCGGCTGTAGTCCAGCGAGTCGGCGGAGACGATGGGCGCAATCGCATCGTAGAACGCGAGCGATGCGCCCCCCAGGCGGGCCGCGATCGCGGCTGCCAGCGTGTCCGAGGTCAACGGACCCGTCGCAATGATTCCCGGCGAGGGCAGCTCCGTCACTTCGCCGCGGACCAGTGTCACGTTCGGGTGGGCGAGAACCCGGCTCTCCACGCCCTTCGCGAAGACGCGACGATCGACGGCGAGCGCGCTCCCGCCGGGAATGCGCGCCTCGTCGGCGGCCTGGAGTACGATGCTGCCGAGCAGGCGCATCTCGGCCTTGAGCAGGCCGTGCGCGTGCATGGGCTCGACGGATTTGAAGGTGTTACTGCAGACCAGCTCGGCGAGGGTGTCGGTCTGGTGCGCAGGAGTCATCCGCACCGGGCGCATCTCGTGCAGGGTGACGCTCACGCCGCGTTCTGCGAGCGCCCAGGCGGCCTCGCACCCGGCGAGACCGCCACCGACCACGTCTACTACGACGCCACCTCCTCCGGCTCCGGCGCGGCGTCTTCCACGACCATGGTCTGTCCGCACTTCAGGCACTTGCGTGTGGTCTCTCCCGTCGTCTTCGACGTGATCTCTTCCATCCCGACGAACCCGCAGTTCGGGCATGGGACGACGACCGGCTTGTTCCAGGTGGAATAATCGCAATCCGGGTAGCGCAGGCAACCGTAGAACGTGCGTCCCCGCTTGGTGCGCCGCTCGGCGAGGTCGCCGACGCCGCATTTGGGACACTTGATGCCCAGCGGGACCGGCTGCGTGTACTTGCACTTGGGATAGCGCGTGCACGCGAGGAATTCGCCGTAGCGACCCGTCTTGATCACCATCGGCGCGCCACACTCCTTGCAGATCTCGTCCGAAGGCCGGTCGGGTACCTTGTCTTTCTTGATGGAGCGCGAGTAGTCGCACTCCTTGGTCGCGTAGCGCACGCAGGCGATGTAGGGACCGAAGCGGCCGCTCTTCACCTCGAGCGGGGAGCCGCACTTCGGGCACTTCTCGGCGGCCACGCCGGACAGATCGTGCACTTCGTGGATGATCTTGTTGATGTCGATCGCTTCGAGGGCGACGCTGAACGGCTTCCAGAACTCGCCCAGCACGTCCTGCCAGGCGAGATCGCCTTCTTCGATCTTGTCGAGCTCGTTTTCCATGTTCGCCGTGAAGCCGACCTCAAAGACCTCGGGGAACGAGCGCTTCAGCACCTTCCAGACGGTCTCGCCCTGGGGCGTCGGCTGGAAGCGCCGGTCCTTCGCGGTCGCGTACCAGCGCGTGCGTAAGGTCGAGATGATCGCCGCGTAGGTCGATGGCCGGCCGATGCCCAGACGCTCCAGCTCCTTCACGAGGCTCGCTTCGCTGTAGCGCGGCGGGGGCTCGGTGAAGTGCTGGCTCGGCACCACCTGCTTGAGCGTCGCGCGATCGCCTTGCTTGAGCGGCGGAATCGGCGCCAGGCTGTCGAGCGTCTTGGCGTCTTCCGCCTCGTGCGCCTCGCTGTAGAGCGCGTGATAGCCGTCGAACAGCACCCGCGAGCCGGTGGCGCGGAACAGGAACTTCCCGTCTGCGAGCTCGAAGTCGACTTTGGTCGCCTCGTACACGGCCGGCGTCATCTGCGATGCCAGAAACCGTCGCCAGATGAGCTGGTACAGCTTGAACAGGTCGCGCTCGAGGTACTTCTTCATGTCCTCGGGACGCAGGCCGACTTCGGTGGGCCGGATCGCTTCGTGTGCGTCCTGGACCTTGGAGCCGCGGCCGCCTTTATGGACGTTGGGTTCGTCGGGTAGATAGCGCTTGTCGAACTGCGCGTTGATGTACTCGCGCGCCTGCTTGATCGCCGCATCGGAAACGCGGACCGAGTCGGTGCGCATGTAGGTGATCAGGCCCACGGATCCCTGCTCGCCCAGCTCCACGCCCTCGTACAGCTTCTGGGCCGCGCGCATGGTCCGCCCCGCCGAAAAGCCCAGTTGTTTCGCGGCTTCCTGCTGCATCGTGCTGGTGGTGAACGGGGCCGGCGCCTTGCGGCGGCGCTCGCCGGTCGATACCGATGTCACGACGAACGGCAGCTTCTCGACCTCGGCCACAATTTCGCGCGCCGCCTGCTCCGTCTTGATCTCGGGCTTGTGGCCGCTCAGCTTCTGCAGCCGCGCCTGGAACGCCTGGCCGTCCTTTTCCAGGTCGGCCGCGATCGTCCAGTACTCCTGCGGCACGAACTTCCGGATTTCCTCTTCGCGCTCGATGATCAGGCGCAGGGCCACCGTCTGCACGCGGCCCGCCGACAGCCCGGTCTTAATGCTCTTCCAGAGGACGGGCGATGCCTTGTAGCCGACCAGCCGGTCGAGCACGCGGCGGGCCTGTTGCGCATCGACTTTGCGCTGATCGATGTCGAGTGGGTTCGCCAGGGCCTGGGCGACGGCGTCCTTGGTGATTTCGTGGAACAGCACACGGCGAATTCGGCCACCGTCGCCGTTCAGCTGGGACGCCACGTGCCAGGCGATCGCCTCGCCCTCGCGGTCTGGGTCGGTGGCGAGCAGCACGCGATCGGCCGCTTTGGCGGCCTTCTTGATCTCGGCGAGGGTCTTCGCCTTTTCCTTAATAGTGACGTACTTCGGCGTGAAGCCGTTCTCGACGTCGACGCCGAGCTCACGCTTGGGCAGGTCCCGGAGGTGGCCCACGGTCGCCTTGACCGTGTAGCCCCGGCCGAGGTATTTGCCGATGGTTTTGGCTTTGGTTGGGGACTCGACAATGACGAGTGCGCCGCCCTTTACAGGAGCGGCGTCGGTCACTTCGTCATCCGCCGTCTCGAGAACCGCCTCCGCATCTTTTTTCTTGCGGGGCGCTCGAGTCTTTTTGGGTTTCACTTCCTCTTCGTTATCAGGCACTGATCAACCTTTGTTCAACCGTTAGGGGTTGCATCTCTTTACCAACCAGCGCTGGTTTGCGCAAGTCGGACGATCTCGGCGGCTAGCTGTTCCGGCGTTTTCGCTTCGGTTTGCACCGTAGCGTCCGCCTGCGCGTAGTACGGCTCGCGCGTCTTGAACAGCTCGCGCATCTCGACCACGGGATCATCACCCATCAAAACGGGGCGGGTTCCCGATGGTGCCGCGCGGCCCGCGGCGAGCTCGGCACGCGCCTTCAGATAAATGACGTACCCGCGAGGTTTGGCGTCGTCGAGTGTGCCCGGCTGCGCGGCCCATCCGCCACCGGGAACGATCACCGCTGGCTCGTGACCGAGCGCGTCTGCCACCTCTTTCCGCTCCATCTCGCGAAACGCCTGCTCGCCCTTCTCGGCGAAGATCATCGTGATCGGCTTGCCTTCCTTGCGAAGCAGAATCGAATCGATGTCGACGAAGCTGGTCTGCAGCTGCTCGGCAACGAGTCGCCCGACGGTGGATTTCCCGGCCCCCGGCAAGCCGACGAGAACGAGGTGCTTCTTCACGATGCCGCGCCCTTCGGCGTGCGCGCGCGCACCTGCTGGAGATAGCCCTCGACGTTGCGCTTCAGCTCGCTCAGCGCGTCGCCGCCGAATTTCTCGAGCAGCGCCTGCGTCACCACGATCGCCAGCATCGCCTCGGCGATGACGCCCATCGCGGGCACGGCGGTCACGTCGGACCGCTCCGACTGCGCCTGCGCGGGACCGCCGGTCTTCAAGTCGACGGTCTTGAGCGGCGACATCAGCGTGGAGATCGGCTTCATCGCGACGCGCGCGACGAGCGGCTCGCCCGTGGTCATACCGCCTTCCGTTCCTCCCGCGCGATTGGTCGCGCGCGCAAAGCCGGGCAGGATCTCATCGTGCACCTCCGAGCCTTTGCGGCGCGCCGCTTCGAAGCCGAGTCCCAGCTCCACGCCCTTGACGGCCGGAATCGACATAAGTGCTTGTGCCAGGCGACCATCCAGCTTCGTGTCCCACGCAACGTGGGAGCCCAGCCCTACAGGCAAGCCCAGCGCGACGACCTCGACGACCCCACCGAGCGTATCGCCGGCGGCTTTCGCCGCATCGATGCGGCGAATGATCTCGGCCTCGGCGTCCTGATCGAGGCAGCGAACCGGGCTTTGGTCGGCCGCCTCATTCAACGGCGACGGCAGCACGGCCGGAGTTTTGGCGACGACGCCGCCCAGCTCCGCCACGTACGAGCCCACCTCGATGCTGAATTCCCGCAGGAGCTTCTTACACACTGCGCCGCATGCCACACGCGCCACGGTTTCTCTCGCACTCGCGCGTTCGAGGATGTCGCGCGCATCCTGGCGATCGTATTTCAGCGATCCGGCAAGATCGGCGTGGCCGGGCCGCGGCCGCGTCACCTGCCGGCGACGCCCCAGGGGATCGGGGGTGGCGTCCGCCTCCGGTGCCATGATGTCCTGCCAGTGCTCCCAGTCGCGATTCCAGATCAGCATGGCGATCGGGGAGCCGAGGGTTTCGCCGGCGCGGACGCCGGAGAGCCACTCGATGCGGTC
>Ga0134079_10000070_pt1 | contig 22476 bp, 37 predicted proteins | sample 15_taG_2_FD_119770 | JGI IMG/M metagenome (GOLD analysis project Ga0134079, IMG submission 119770) | Grasslands soil microbial communities from the Angelo Coastal Reserve, California, USA - 15_D_Rain_40cm_2_09182015 | ecosystem: Environmental > Terrestrial > Soil > Grasslands ...
GGCGTCCCGACGAGGAAGACCGGGTGGACCGTATCCCCGAACCACGTCTGGTTGTCGGCGCTGGCGTTCAGGCTGCGGCCGAACAGCAGCGCCCCTTCGTGCGTCCAGTCGAAGGAATTGGAGTTGTTGACGCCACAGAAGAAGACCGGGTTGTCGCCGTCGTTGTTGCAGTCGAGCCCGACCTCGGAGTGACCGAAGCCTCTGAGATAGACGCCGTCTCCGGCTTCGGTACCAATAACCACCCGGCCGCCCGGTTCGGTGAATCGAATGACGCGGACAAACGTCGCCGAGGCGTTGTTGTGCCAGTCGATGCCACTGCCGTCGCCAGTGACTTCGATGCGGATTGCCGTAGGATGCGCGTCGTCCTCGCTGAGGAGCCGCTCCACCGTCACCGTATCGAGGATCGGCGCCTCGCTCCACGCCTGCGTCTCCCCGTCGTCGAACAGCACCTTGTTCGCGCCGGTCGAGACAGGCAGTGGCGCCGGAATGACGCCTCCGTCCTTGAGCAGTCGCCCGGTCGTCCCATCGAAGGCGACCAGATGATCGTTGACGGCGGAGGCGGGACCGACGACGTCGCCGCTGCCATCCCCGGCTGGGTGCTCGCGCAGGAACTCTTCGAGGGCGGATTGAATCTGGGCCGAGTAAGGTGCCACGATTTAGCCTCCCTGCTTCTTGATCGTCAGATGATCGCGCCGTCTTCGATCGTCCACGCCACTCCGGCGATCGTGCAGGCCGGCGGCGATCACCCAGTCCCGCGCCTCTTCAACCCGGACCGTGGTCTTCTCGAGCCGCTCCTCGACCTCGGCGATCTTCCCAATCAGGCCGGTAGGCGGATCGTGCTCGCCGACAGCGACTTTGAGATCTTTGAGTGTGTCGCGGATCGACAGGAGCAGACGGCCGATGACAATGGTCGCGCCGGTCATCATGCCGATGATGGTGAGCAGATCGCCAATCGTGAAGCCGTGCTCGGCTGGCACCCGCCTCCCGGCACCGCGGCATCCGATCGCTCAGGGCCGCCCGGTTGATAGTTCGAACCCGAATTCGATGACGATGGCGCCTGACGCGCCGGCGATTTTTGCCGTGGCCGCGTGCCGGTTGATCAGCCGGACGTGAATCTGTCCGGTGCCATCGAGGTCTTCGTAGGGCACGTCCAAGCCGTCGACGTAAAAACAATAGAACGTATCGCCGGTCGCCCGGCTCCCGTCACCCGGCGTGCCGCTTCCTGTAAACGCCCATGTCCCGATGAACGTCTCGCTGTCGATGACCGCGCCGCCGATTCCAGTCGCCTTGTGAAAGAGCTGGACCTCCCACGGCAGGAGCTGCACCGAGAGAATCCGGATCGACTTGAGGCGGCTCCGCACAGTCCGGCCGGCGGCCAGCCCCTCCGGGACCGCGCCGGATGCCACGGTGAGGTGCGCCGTTGCCGCCGCACCAGCCGCCGCGATAGCGCCGGCAAAGTGCGTCGTGGAGATTGTTCGAACGGGCAGAACGACGTTCACCAACGTCTCCTACGAGCCGCGGATGCCCTTGGACGCCGACATCGGATTGGTGTCGCTGTCCTTGGTCGAGATCGTCGTGACATGCGTGCCGGTCTCGCCGCCGCCGGTCTGCTTGGTGCCGTCGCGCAGGGTCATGCCGCCGCGGTCGTCGGCGTAGCTCGAGTCGGAGCCGGAGTGGACCGGTGCGATGGCGTCTTCGAAGAGCGATTGGATTCCACCATAGTCTTTCATCAGAGACCTCCTCAGTACCAGCCGGCCTGCTCGCCCATCGCGGGCAGGTCCTGCTGCTGCATCCAGGCCGAGTCGAACGGGAACTGCGCGTAGCCCATCTCGGCGACTGGCATCCCTTCCCAGTAGAGCTCCTCGTCGCCGACGTAGGCCGCCGAAATCTTATCCCGGAACTTCGCGTCGTGTGCCTGAGCCAGCGGCAGGTTGAAGTAGGGGTTGCGGCGGTTCTCCAGGCCCGGCCAGAGCGCGCAGCGGCTGAGTGCGCCTTCGACCAGGATGTCCTTGCGGTCGGCGAGCGGGCCGACCAGCACTGAGTCGTCGGTGAGGATCTCGGCCTTGCGGAGATACCACATCGGGTAGGACCGGGCGCTCGACGACGCCTGGTACCACTCGTAGCGGGCCTGGCCGAGCGTCGCCGGGACCGGGCTGTAGGTCGCGTTCGCCAGCAGACGCGGTGTGCCGGTCGCCGATTGACGCATCGGATCGAGCCGGTTCAGCCAGTCGGCGCTGACGTCGAACCGGATCCGCCACCGCATCGACGGATCGATGACCGCGTAGAAGCGGGCGAAGTCAGCTGGGAGCGTCGCGTAGCCGTCGAACACCACGCCGGTGGCGGCGGCGTCGGTCGCTTCGAGATAGGTCCGGTCGAGCGTCGCGACGCCGAGCGCAACGGCGGTGATCGTGTAGTAGGGGCTGGTCGAGACGCGGAAGGTGCGGCCGACGTCGCCTGCGACGAAGGCGAGCGTGCCTGACGAGACCGCGGCTGAATTCTGCACGACGCCGCAGGTGCCCGAGCGGGAGGCAGCAATTGAGAGGCCGCTCTGCACACGCAGGTGGGACCAGCTGCGGCGGGCCGCGACGAACTCATCGTAGGCCCACTGCGTCCATTCTCGCGCGAGAGAGGCGCCAGCGAGCGGCGCATGGCCGAGGACCATGCGCCAGCAGGCTTCGAAGGTGACCGACATCCTGCATCCCGCCTACGCCGCGAGCGGGATGTACTGGATGTAGAGCGTGCCGACCAGCCCGGTCGCGTCGCCGGTCTTTTCGTCGATGGTGACCCACTTCCCTGCGGCGAGCTTCTGGGCGAAAGCGTTGGTGCCGGTATCGAGCGCCGCGTTCATGTGATCGAACAGCCCGATCGCAGAGTTGGCGTCGATGCCGTCGAGCAGCGTGTCACTGGACGTTGCGGCCGAGGCCGTCGTGATGCCGACGTCGAGCGTGCAGGCACCCGTCGAAACAGTCGTCAGATCGAGCAGCACCCGCGTAATGAGAATCGCGACGGACTCGGGATTCTGCCAGGACACGACGCCGCCGGCCGCCGCGTGGATGGTCGCACCGACGAGCGCCTTCGTTCCGATCTTGCCACCCGACGCGAGTAAGGCAATGGCGTCGGCGACGCTGGAGGTCAGAGACATGGTGACTCCTTAGCCTTTGCCGTACGCGCGCCCGCGCCCGGTATAGAGAGACAGATCAGTCGTCGCCGGCACTTCGACCAGGGCCGATGACGCCGCTTCGTTCTGCCAGAATGCCTGCATCTTGCCGGTGCTGTAGTTGTATTGGTAGACGACGGCGAGCGTCCCGGCCGAGTTGACACCGAGAAACGCCGGGATCTCCTCGATGACGCCGAGTTTGAAGGCGTCTGCGGCAATCGCTTCGCCTCCGGTCGAGTACGACGTCGGGCCGTAGTAGGAAAACGGCATGACGGCCGTGTGGCCCCACACGTCCTTGCCGCGAGAGATAGTGCGGGAGACGACGCCTGCTGCCATGAGAAACGCTCCTTTGCGTACACCTGTGGGCTGCCCGAGTACTCGAGCAGCCCGTCGTCCGTAAAGGTTTAGCTAGGAAAGGCTAGTCAAACCGAGTACTCGAGCTGCGTCCGGACTTAGTACTGGTCCGGGATGTTGATTCGCACGCTGGCGAGCTTGGTCGTGCCGTCCTGCGCGCCGAGCGTCGCCCCGATGGCCGGCCACGGAATCGCGCCGGTCGCCAGTGCTTTTGCGTCTGCCTTGCCGGCTGTGGCGACAACTCCGACGACCGGGAGGCCGGTCGCATCCGGCGCCACGGTTGGTGCGTCGATGAAGAGCACGTCGCGGTCGCCCTTCTTGCAGATCCAGATGTACTCGGCAGCTGCGGCGGCGGCGATGCGCGCGATGCCGGCAAGGTTACCGAGATTGGTTGCCGTCGTCGTGACGGTGTAGCTCGACTTCGTGACCCAGTACAGCACGTTACCGACCACCGGCGTGATTGACGTGTAGGCTTTCACCAGCTGGTAGACACAGCGGTTGGGCGGTCCGGCGAGCAGCCCCTGATCGAATTCGGCGCGGCAGCCGAGCATCCCCGGCGCGTAGAGCGTCGTCATCTCCTCGGTTTCGGGGTTGCCGGTCGCGAAGTAGGGAGACTGGATGAAGCCACCTTGCGGCATGGGACAACGATCCTTTCGGTCGTGGCCGGGTATGCCCGGTCGCGGAATGCGGCCGGGTCAATCCGACTGTTTCTCACCCGAGTCGTAACAACGATTTAGACCAGAGCCTAAATTTGGTCGTTACCCTGTGATCCCAAAGAGCGCCCGCTGCAGCCGGATCGCGCGGCAGGTCACGTTCCCTGCGAACAGCACCTGGCTGACCACCACGGTGTTATCCTGCGCCGGCTTGAACCCGGTGGTGCCGAACTGGAAGAGCGGCGACACAGAGATCCGCAGCTTGATGTAGGCGTCCTCGCCCTCGGGTCCGGGGTTCAGCCACCAGAAGGTCTCGCCGGCCGCGTTGTAGTTACCGATGTCGGCATCGTTGACGCCGTCCTGGCCGGGTGCGTACTGCGATTCGACGATCGTCGCCTGCTTGAACTTGATCCCGACGTAGCCGATGGTCGGCTCGACCGAGTCGACGACCTGGTGCGGCTGGAACGACTCCGAGATGAAGCCCATGCACCGGTTGGTCGTCACGCCGATGACCGGGTGCTCGCGGCCGATGACCGCTGACTGGTAGGAGTGCTCAAGGATGCGGAAGGTGATCGCGCCGTTGACGTTGGCCGCCACCAACCCCACGGGCGTCTTGATCGCACCACCGACAGACGCGCGGAGCTGGCTGCCGTAGGTGTCATAGGTGTTGCCGTCCCACGAGGCTGCGAGCCCGTCTGAGAGCGCTTCAGCCAGCCCGTTGATGTGCAGCGTGCGGTCGACGCCGCCGACGTTCTGCCCACCCTGGTAGTTGTCTATCGCCAGCATCGCCGACATCGTGAGCGCGGCGTTGCCATAGTCGGTCTTCACCATCGAGAGCACGGCGGTCGGGCCGTTGACTTCGATCTCGACTTCCTCGAGATACTCCGGAATCGACACCTCGTAATACTTCGGACCGAAGAGCAGGCCGGCGAAGGTCTGGCGCTTGCTGATGTTGAAGCCGCCGACGCCTTTCGCGTATGCCTGGCCGATCATCGGCTTGTAGAGGAAGTTCTCCTGGATCTGCGGGCCGCCCGGATAGACGTGGTGCCGGGCCTTGAGAAATTCCATCAGCGGATCGTTCTTGAAGAAGTTGTCCGCCAGCCCCGGCATGATGTTCTTGGTCGTCGCCGTGTTGATCGGGTCGAGGTTGACCAGACCGACGAGCGGCAGGAGCGAGAGCGCGTAGAGGAACGCGGGATCGTAGGCGGCGAGGGCGAGCAGGCAGGCGACGACGACGAGGAGTCGGTGGGTCGCGAGCCAGCTCGAAAGACAAACGAGCTTGCACATGGTCAGTGTCCTTCTCACCCTGCCCTACGGAGAGCCGTCGACAAGGTGCGCTAGGCCGAGGCGCCGGCCTGCTTCTGCATGACGTCCATCGCGGTCGCGACGGCTGCGTCGAGCGAGTACTGATTGGCGCGGGCCGCCTTCTCAGCCTCGGGTATCCGCAGGCCCGACAGCGTGGTCGCCGATTGACGCGCAGACGGATAGGGGCCCATTGACTTGCCGGCTTCGGTCAGGCCCGTCAGCCGTCCCCGCTCCTCCGCGGCTTTGATGTCGGCTTCGTACTTCTCTTTGGCTTTGGCTGCACGGCGCTCGGCGACCGAGGCGGCGTAGAACTGCTTGATGTCCTGGTTCGCCGAGAGCGCTTCGCGTGCGAGCTTCTCCGCATCGAGCACTTCGCCGAACTCCACGCCGTGCTGCGCGACGAGCGTCGGCAGGATGGTCGAGAGCGCGAGCCCCTGGCCGGCGAGCGTGTCGGCGACCGTGCCGATGCGCTTGTCGATCTCGGTGAGCAGGGTCCGCGGATCGAACGGCTGTGGGTTGCCGTTGCCGGGCTGACCGGGCTGGTTGGTCGGTTGTGGGTTGCCGTTGCCGCCAGCGCCGTTGCCGCCGTTGCCGCCGTTGCTCGCCAGGTGCTTGTTCTTCTCCCACCATTCCGCCTGCTCGCGTGCCCGCTCGTTGACCTCGGCGATACCGGCAGCGAGCTGCCGGCCGATCGCGGTCGCTTCGTCCTGGGCCTGGCTGTAGAGCGAGCGCGCCGCTTCGCGCTCTTCTTCAGGCAGTTTGCCGAGGACGAGATCGAGGAACGATTTCGCCTTATTCAGTTGTGGTTGTGTCTGGAGCGCCATTGTCTGTTACGGCTCCTTCGCCTTCGCCTTCAGTACCTTCACGACATCGGTGCCAGAGGAAGCGGGATGCTTCGACCTACCGCGCGTGAGCCAGTACCGCACGCCGCCATACGCCGCCGTCGTAACGAGTCCGCCGAGGAGCAGCTTGAGAAACGTCATGCGACCCGGCCTGCGCCGAAGCCGCCGCCTGGAAACTGGTTGCCAGCCTGCACCATGCCGCCGCCGCGCGGCATTCCCGCCGTGCCGCCGGGCAGGCCGGCGCCGATCCCGGGGACCGTCCCGACCTGCTGCAGATACCCCGCGACCGCGTTGGCGATGAGCTCGCGTGCCTGATCGAGTTGTGCGGCGACGTCGGGCATGACGCCGGCGAGCGTCAGAATGGCTTCGTCGATCTTTGCGCCGAGCGCCATCAGGCCGCTCAGGTCAGGCCCGGACGACGGCATCCCGCCTGGACCCGGCAGCGCGGCCGCGCCCGGCATTCCACCTGGTGCTCCGGCCGGGCCTGGCGGCATTCCCATGCCGACCGGCGGCGCACCGGGACCGGCCGGACCGCCTGGCCCTGGTGGCAGGCCGGGGCGCTGAAATGGCAGGACGTTCCCGCCGGTCAGCACGCCGAGCTGGCTGGATTCCCGCGCCGCCGGTGGGAAGGTCACCGGATTGGGCGGCGGGCCATCGAGTTGCTGGCGTCCGAATGGCATCAGCCGGGGTTACTTTCCGAGCTTCGGGGTTGCGATGCCCTGGGTGAAGTTCGTGCGAATTCCTCCGATGCGCTTGCTGGGCATCTTCGGCCCCATCTTCTTGCCGCCGATTCCAGGCGGCGAGGACTTCGGCATCCGCGGCATTCCAAAAGCCATCAGCGTCTTCCTCCTATCGACCGCCGTGGCGCGATCTTCTCGCCGTGGCGACGGCCGACCGATAATGCGATTGCGATCGCCTGCTTGCGACTGGTGACCTTTGGACCGCCCGGGCCGCTGTGGAGCGTGCCCGCCTTGAATTCATCGAAGGCTTGCTTCTTCGACGTCAGCGGCATCAGCCACCGAGCTTCTTTCCTGCTGCAGCGGCCCGGTTGAATTTCTTCGTACCGTATTTCTTACGGCCGATAGAGGCCGCGACGGCGCCGGGGTTGGAGATCCCCGGCTTCTTCGCCAGCTGCCCTTTCAATTTCGAGAAGCCAACGTAAGCCATCGGTGCTTACCTGCTAACGGCTAGATCGTCGACCCCGGCACCGTCCCATGCTCCTGCGTCTTGCTGTGGTCGGCCGTCCAGCCCGGACGCTGCCGCATCGCCGCCTGCGCCGCGAGCCCGCCGTCGATCCCGCGGGCGATGACCGTCTCAGTCTTGTCGGGGTTGTCGTTGTTCTTGAGCGTGATGTCGAAGTCGCGCTCGGTCGTGGTCGGCGGCACCGTGGTCTCGGCAGCTGGCGCCGCGGCGACCGGTTCGGCCGCCGGAGCGGATCCGGCCGGTGGCGGCAAGGCGCCACTCCCGGCAGACGACGATGTCAGGATCTCGGCCTGGTCGGACTCGGTGGGCTTGCGTGTCGGCGTCATGCCTCTCTGCCTCTCTGCCGCTCTCTAGAAAAAGAAAAGGCCCGACCCCCTGAACAGGAAAGAGGAGGCCGGGCCGCATGACCGCTCGTTCACGAGTGAGACGGTCGTTGGTGCCCCGATGGACGACACCCTGCTGGTAGAGCAGCGGGTGCTAGTTGGAGAGCGTGAGGCTAAGTGCCGGAGTTTGTCAAGCGGTTCTCGATCGGACTCTCAAGCCGACGCCTTGGCTTTGGCAAGGACGATGTCGTCGGCGGTCGGCTCGAACGGGCAGCTGGGCTCGACGGCAGGCCCGACGCCGGGCTCGACCTCGACCACGATCGGCTTGCCCGCCTCGAGCAGCTTCGGTTGCCCCGATCGGTAGTGCAGGGTCAGGCTGCCGGTGTAGCGCTCCTGCCGGATGACCGAATCGAGCAGCCGTAGATCGATGGGTTGGTGCCGGGCGGCGTAGCGCTGGAGCAGGTCGGTGAGGCGGGACATCAGCGGCGCTCCCGGCGCTCGAGCCAGATGAAGAGGAGGCTGGTGCTGACGACACCTGTGAGAAACGCGATGCCGACGACTTCCCACGGGCAGGACAGGATCACCGGCGGGACTCCGACATCTTGATCCGTTCGCCACCGCCAGGGATCGGTTGCCGCTCGATCGACGGCGACTTCTGTGCAGTCGCTTTTCTCCCGGCGCCTTCGCGTGCGCCGCCCATGCCGCCGCCGCCGCCCTGGGTCGGGTTGCCGCTCGACGCCGACGAGCCGGCCGGCCCGACCGTCATGCCGCCTCCGAAGAGCTGCATCTCCGCCTGGAGCCGCTCGGTGATCGTCGTCGGGACGCGCAGGGTCAGGAGCTGACCGGTGTTCGGATCGATCGACATATTCGGCACCAGGCCGGCGGCGACCGCTTCCATGAGGGCCGGATCGGGTGGCGTGCCCTGCTCGTCAGACGGCAGCAGCATCAGCGGCGGGCTGCCGCCGTTGGGAATCTCGAGCTTCTCCCAGAGCGTCCACCGGTCGCACAGGCCCGCCCGCGCGAGCTGCACATACTTCAGCTGCTCCGACTTGGCGTTGAGCGCGAGTAGCGAATTCGGCGTGACGTAGAAGGTGAAGAGCTGCAGGAAGAACTGCGCCCGGTCCTTCTGGTCGCGGTTCGAATCGAGCTCGGGGTGGTAGCCGGAATCGGTCGGGGCCATCGCCGGGATGAGGTTGCCCGGGTCGTAGTCGAAGTCGGCGAGCGTCATCCCGGCGTCGCCCAGGACCGCCATGCGCTTCTTCTGGTCGTAGAACTGGAAGATGTTCGCCTTCTGCATCTCGGCCAGCTCGCGCAGGCCGACCTCGACGCGCCGGCCTTCGAGCTTCATCTCCGGGGAGAGCGCGTTCATGAAGGCTTCGATCTGCTCGGGGTCGAACGACTGGTTGGCGGCGGCCTGCTGCAGCGCGTCGAGCGTCGAGTCGCCGGTCGCTTCGTGGAAGGCGGTCCGGAGCGCCTGCCAGAGTTCGAGCGTGTAGGGCGGGAGATCCGGGATCTCGACCACCTGCAGGCCGGTGCCGACCTGCTCTTCGGTCCGGATGCGGGCGTTCGGCTTGAGCGGATCGAACTGTTTGAGCTTCGGTTCGCTGACGCGCGCGTTGCCGGCGAGCGGCGGACGCTTCTTCTGCCGGATGTCGTCGAGCATCGTGTTCAGCAGGTCGTTGATCGCGTCCTGGATCGGCAGGTTCGAATCGACGATCGGCACGCCGAAGAAGCTCCAGGGGACGTGATCGAGCTGCAGGCGCGCGCACGGAAACATGCCGTGCCAGTAGGTGTTCGGCCCGTCCCAGAGAATGCCGGCTTCGGTCGCGATGATCAGCCGCTTGCGTGGATAGAGGCGCCCGCCGGGCGGGACCATGTAGGACCACGAGACCCCCGCTGGTCCCATCAGGACGTTGTGCGCGGTCGTGTTGACCGAGGCGTCGTTGACGTAGCAGCGGTAGAGGATGACTTCGTTGCCGGTGAGGGTCGCCGGGCCGGAGTGGACCTTGGTCAGCCCCGAGAGGGTTGAGGTCGAGCCGCTGCCCATGATCCGGTTGAGCGCGCGCTTCCACTTGGTGAAGACCCCACCGCCCCAGGGCGACGCCGACTGCTGGAGCAGCGCCGGGTGGTTCGGATACATCTGTTTGAGGACATTGAGCGAATGCGCCTCACGGATGATCATGCCGAACCAGTTCTGGACGCTGCCGTCTCGAGACGGACGGATCGGGATCGTGTCGCGGGGGTCTCGAGCGGACATGACGATGTCGCCCATCGGCCCGTAGTAGGGGTCGTATTCGCAGACGATGTCACCACTGCCGGCGACGAAGGCGTAGTCGGCGGCGTCGGCGAGCGCGAGATCAGCGAAGGTGTTGATCCAGTGGACGACGGTGAGCTGATTGAGCAGGAGCGATTGCTTCTGAAAGTTGGGGTTCGGCGTGCGGTAGGCGTAGACCGGCTTGAGGTCGGTCAGCGCCGAGATGTGGCGCTTGCGTGTGCGCTTGGTTTCGTTGAGGACCGCGTGGCTGACGTAGGCTGGCCGCAGCTCGGTGATCTGGAGCGCGCGCTGCCGGCCCATGATGTAATCCATGTTCCGGTCAACGGTGTCCCAGGCCGGGTCCGCCTGCATGAACGCTTCGCCCTCGGCGACCGCTTCCTTGATCCAGTCGTGCACCGGGCCGGTCGTCTGCCCGGGCTTGAGGAAGGTCTCCGTCGCACGGAGTAGTGGGTTGTCTCGATTCGCCGACAGAGAAGTCAGGACTGCAGGGGCCATCTACGCTTTCGGTGCCTCTGACTCAGGAATCGCCGCCGCGGTGATCGGCCTGCCCTGTGTGGTCCGCATCTGCCTGGGGTCGATCCGTTCGGACTTGTTCTTCTCGAGCACCGATCCCGAGAAGGTGTTGACGTGCCTGTTGGAGTGGTTCTGAGAGAAACCTCTGAAGACGATTGGCGAGCCGTCGCCGTTCCGAGATCGCCGGAGTGATTCGTTCTCGATGGTGCGAATCTCGCGCAGGGAGGAGACGGTCACCTCGCCGCCGTCGGCAGAAGTGACGTTCAGGCCCGTCCCGCCGGTGAGGAGGTCGTGCTGCATCGTCTCGGGATAGATTTCCATCTCGGGAACGGTCGGGCAGTTCGGACAACGCGGCCATGCAGATACCCTGTTGTGATTCGCGTCATAAATCGGTGCGGCGTACCACGTCATTCCGACGAAGCCACAGCGGGGGCAGAGGAAGCGCTGGCGAGGCATCAGGCGACCTTGCCGTGGACTTCACAGTGAGGATCGTAGAGGAGTAACCGCGGGCGATCCTCGCCGCGGTCGATGCCGGTGCAGGTGCAGACGAGCAGACCCATCTCGCGGCAGCGGGTGACGCGCTCTTCGAACGATGGAACGTGATCAGGCGGTAGCAGCGCACCGTCGCGGGGGAGCCCCCACCACTCGCCAGTGATCCGCGACCGCTTCCGGCGCCAGTCGTCGTCGATGTCAGCGAGCGGCTCTGTCGGAAAGACTGCGTCAGGCAGTGGCATGATCAGGCCAACGATTCTCACGGCAGGACGGATCCGGCGCAGCTTCACTCGTCATTGAACGTTCCAGCCCGAAATCGAAATCGACTCGACGAGGTTCGCCAGCAGGATCGAGAACTCTGCGGTCATCGCAGTGTTCGTCGTGCCGACGAGATTCAACCCGCAGATCGAGTAAGGTGGAACGTTCTGCCCGGTGGCATTCGCCGCCGCGAGCGCGTAGCTCCAGATGACCGTTCCCGCGCCGGTCGCGCCATCGCGGATGTTGATCGTCAGTGCGGTCAGCGCCGGCGCGGTGGTTGACGCGGCCGAGAACGCAACACAGTCGACGACGTGCCGGACCGAGCCTTCGGCGGCGATTGACGCGGTTGCTTGATTCGACACGGCAGGCGCCGAGACGACCGACCAGCGCGAGGAGTGCTCCATGACTGCGGCACCGACGGCGTTGCGTGATGTCAGGGTGACGGCAGTCGGAAAAGTCGCCAGCGCGGTGCCCTTGCGCCGGACCCACTGCGTCGTGTCCCACACCATCCCGTCGGCGCCGATCTGCGGAGCGGTCGGATTGCCGGACGTGTCCGAGAGCGCGGCCGCGGCGGTGACGGTGGTGCCCGACCACTGAGCGACGTTCTGTGGCATCGTCGGATACGTCGACGTCACGGTCGCCTGCTGCGCGACGAGCGCGGCGAAACCGCCAAGCGAAATGCCGATCGCGATCAGGAAGGCATAGAGGTGGCGCTGCGGGCTGCGTTCCATCGACAACGTCCTTTCAGGCGACCGTACGGAACAAATCCTGCGACATCCGCTGGTAGAGATCGGCGACGAGCTGCTCGACGGTGCGCCCGGTCTTCGTCGCGCGGAACTTCAGCTCTTCGAACTGGCCTGGCGTGATCTCGAAGCGGTGCTCGCCGAAATGGATCGCGGCAAGGCGGCGGACCTTCCCAACGAGGTCGCGTTCGGAGGTCAATGAGCCGCCACCGAGGATACCTTCGAGCTCCTGGAGCACTTGCGTGTCGGCGACGACGAAACCGCGGCGGCGCGGATCGAGCGGCAGCGCGGCCTGGAGGCGCTGTGCAATGACGGTGTTGACCGGGACTCTCCGCGAGCCCGCTTCCTTCTGGTAGGACTCGACCAGGTCGTCGTCGAGCGAGAGGGTGATCTTCATCAGCCCGGCATTCTAGAGCATATGTGGATTGGTCTCCCAGTCCGGCGAGTCGTAGAGGTCGGGCTGTCCCATCAGTTCTGCGTACGTGATATCAGTTGTCTGCGGCGTGATCGGATGCTTGTCCTGCTGCCGGCGCGCATCGAGCCGGGCGGATTCTTCACTCAGCCGGCGCCGGGTTTCGTGGATCGTCTCGCGGTAGCTCTGTTCCTTCCGCCCGGCGACGAAGTTGCCAATCGCCGCCGACATCACGCAGTCGTCGAACGCACCCTCGGCCGCTTCCGCCATCCAGACCGGCCCCGGGCTGATGAAGGTCCGCAGCTCGCTGATGGTGAGCGGCGAGTTGAGGCGGAAGTCCGGCACGTTGCTGTGGGGATCGACGGTCTTGAGCGCGTGGTAGAGCTCCTGGATGATGATCGGCCGGGACTGCCGGGTCGTCCACCAGCCCAGTTTGGTCGTGTAGGATTTACTCAGGTCGCGGTTGTCGAGCACCTGCCAGATGTAGAGATTCGGATAGCCGATCCGCTTGAACAGGATGTCCTGCGTCGTCATGCCTGGCCCCTGCCCGCACTCGACGGCGACTTCTGCCGGAAGGTCGTCGCGGCCCTTGTAGAGCCGGCCGATGGCATCGACGACGAAGGCCAGGTCGGACGGGTCGACCTGGTCGGTGACGAACTGCGCGACCTGCTCGTGCGGCTCGCGGATGGTGGCGACGCGGATGACGTCGATGACCGAGCGGTCCAGGCCGATGCCGTTGCTGACGTCGACCGGGATGACGTAGAGGAAGCCCTTGCGGGGTGGCTCCCAGACGAGCAGGCGATCGAACAGGCCGGCGTCGTCAGGCTCGGCGAGGTGGGCACGCCATTCAGCAGGCTTGAGCGAGCGCATCCCGTAGCCGGGCGCGACCCGGTAGGGCGCGTCGGCGAGCGCGAGCTGGAGCGCCTGCTGGTTGAGCGAGAGGAGGGAGTCGTCGCGGGGGAAGGAGATGAAATCAGCCATAGACGATCGGCACCTCGATCGTCCGGCCGTCGAAGCGTACTTGTGCCCTCTCCTTCAATTTTGCCAGGAACGGATCGGCGTTGGTATTGAAGAACTGTTCAATCGCTGGCAGATACCTTCGCAGCATCGCCGCGTTGATGTCGTCGAGCATGATTCGGTGAACGCCGTAGGTCGGCGGCACCACGATCAGCTGCTTCGGGATCCAGAGCAGCTTCTCGACGTCGAGCGTCGCGGCGATCGGGAGTGCGAGGAGCGAGCGCAGCATCGCACGGCGGGTCAGCATGGCTGGAAGTTTAACCCTCCCCCCCACCTTTTCCACTCCACCCCAGATTTACACACGCTACACCCCAAGCTGCCGGTTCGTCTTGACCTCGACCATCCCGCACAGCGGTCGCTGCTGGCTCTTGATCCTCTCTATAGTTTTGACCGAGAAGATCGAGTGGCCGGCCATCTGGAAGGCTTCCTCGTCATCGGCCGGAAACTCCTGCAGGAAGTCGCTCAGCAGATCCTTGGCGTCGGCCTCCTCACGCGCCGTCTCGTACCAATAGAGCTGGTCGCGGGTGAGCGAAACCGGCCGGTGCATCCACCGCGGGCCGTATTCCTCGGCGCGGCGGGCGTGCGCGAGCGTCTCGGCGGACGGCGACCAGGAGAGCGGCGCCGGCAGCCGGTACTTGGCCGACTCGGCATACCAGGGAATGAAGATCGCGCGGAAGCGGCCCCGACCGGTCTTCGCGATCTGGAAGTCCTGGCACCAGTAGTTGCGCGGCCCCCAGCCCTGCGCGGTCGACTCCTTCGCGACGAACACGACCGGCGAGTAGGGCACGGTGGGGAGGAACGAGGAATCGATCTGCTGCGGGTTCGTCCAGGTCGCGATCTCCGAGAGGTGCGCGACCGCAACGGTCCGGCCGCGTCCGAGCTGCCCTTTCTTGCCTTCGATCGATCCCCGCTTCAACTTGTCGGCGCCGCGGGTGGATTTCGACGCCCCGACGAACAGCCGGCTTCCGGTGTCGTAGACGATCTCGTCGTTCTTGACACGCTCGACGACGGCGGGTTTCATCCACCAGGGCAGGTGATCGAGCTGCCGCTCGTACATGTCGTAGAGGAACGCCGAGTTGTCGGGCACGTCGGACGCGAGCAGGCCGAAGGTGTGCGGGTGCGTGGTGGTGCGGTGGCAGAGGATCGAGCTGCACAGGGTCGAGGCACCGAGCTGCCGGGCCTTGAGGATGTCGATGAGCACGCCGTCGGGGTAGTGCGACTCGGTCCGTTCGAGCTGAATCCGGCCGATCTCGGCGAGGATCAGGCGCTGCGACTCCCACAGCGGATAGAGCGGGCCGATCGTCGAGGCTTCCAGGTTGATGGTCGAGTAGCGCTCGGCCCAGTAGCTGTAGTCGATGCGCGAACGGGTCCGCTCGGAGAAGACGAAGTAGAGCTCTTCGGGTGTGAGCATCCGCTGCTGCTCGCCGCGGTCGTTGAAGACGTCAGCGAGCCGCGTGCGCCAGTGAGGAATGTCTTCAGGCGGGATGTCGAGCAAGCCTTGAGGGAGCCGATCGGCGAAGGTGGCTTCGAGCGAGGCGCGGGTGCGGTCGACGAGGATCTGGGAATACAGTTACGCCTCCTCAGACGGCGGTTCATCGGATTCCGGTGACGTCGATTCGCTCTCCACAATCCTTCTCCCGAACCGGTCTCGATTCTTCCCGTCCAGTGCCTGATCCAGCTCCATCACACTCGAGTTGAAGCTGGGCGCAGTACCCTCGCCGAACTTCGTCGCGACGAATACGTTGTTGGTCCCGCCAGGTTTGTCGAGCAGCTTCCCGATCTGTAACGCCACTTTTCGCAGCTCGGTTTCTGGTCTGTAAGGCACGGTGCCGGTGCCGTCGCAGGTCTTACAGATGCGTGGGACCGGTGACGGATTCTGCGGGGTCGGGTCGTCGAGGAGCTGGCGCAGACCGCGGCAGACCGGGCAGGTGCGATCGGACGGGATCGCATCCGCCATCAGCCCGGCGGCCACTTCAGGGAGCCGCTCGCCGACCGCGACGAGCGCGTGGACCTGGCCCCGGATGAGCGCGGCGTCCTTCACGAAGTCCAGCAGCCGGCGCAGCGAGACGCGCGAGAACGCGCACAGCTGCGCCAGGCTGGTGTTGTCGTTGGCCGGATCGACCAGCATCGCCGCCAGGTGGAGATCGCGTGCGGGCACGTCGGCCGCCGCGAGCAGGGCGGCGAGCTGCTGCCGGCCGCCGAGCGCGACCTCGAACGAGGCAAACTGGGCTTCTTCGGATGGGGTGAGCGACGCGGCGGCGTTCGACCGCGAGAGCGGCTGCTGTTTCGGCAGGCCGCGGTGGTGATGTGACGGATGTTCACTCTCGCTGCGGAAGCCAGAGAGGAGTGGATTGTTCCTGATGCCTGCGAGCACGGCTTCGCCTGCCTTCTCGGCCTGCTCCTTCGGGAAACGCTTTGCGTGCCCGTGCACGAACTTCGAGGGCGGCGGGCAGGGCGGCGGGCAGGGCGGCGGCAGCGGCGACTGCGGCGACTGCGGCGGCTGCGGCGGCTGTTCGTCAGACATGCCGGCGCCTCGATCTTCCCAGCTTGGACCGGCTGACGCGCTCGACCCGGAGCTGCAGTTCGAACAGGAAGCACTGCAGGCAGCCGTGGCACACGCGCTGTTTGACGGTCCGCATGACGTCGTTCCAGGGCACGGTGGCCGCAGGGTGCCATGCGCCGCAGATCGCCCGGTCGCGGCGGCCGCGCAGGATGTGGAGGGCCGGAGCATGGAGGACAGGAGCGTCAGCCAGGGGAGCGTCAGCCAGGGGAGCGTCAGCCATCCGCCGGAGTGTAGATCACTCGGGATGATTCAGTCGCTTCAGTCGCTTCAGTCGCCGTAATGGACTGGCAGCGTGCAGAGCTGCCCGTCGCGGTCGACCCAGCCGCGTGCGGCCGCGATCTTCTCGACATCGGTGTTGTCGTCAACGGAGAGGTGGGCTTCGCGGCAGAGCGTCTCCAGGATGTCGCGCCGCAGCCAGCCGCTCTCTTCTGATTCGTAGTGCGGGATGACGCGCTCGGCTTCGATGTCGATGGATGGCTCGTCCTTCGCCACCGTGAACTGCGGCTGCTGCCCGTTGGCGATCCGGAACGAGTCAGTCGCGATCTCGAGCGTCCGGTTCAGGTGTCTGATTTCTTTCAGCAGGAGCAGCAGGACGCCGAGGATAGTCTTGCGTGCAGCGGTCTCGAGGATCCTCACCGAAGGGAGAGTCTACACGAGGCGCCGACAGGTGGCACCGGCGGACGGCCGCGTCGAGGTCGGCGAGGTACTGATGCGTTTCCGGACGGATGAGGCCACTGAGCATTGAGGCTGCCGAGCATCCCAGGCAGTCTAGCAGGTGCATCGAGCAGGCGGCCATGACGCTGCCACTCCAGACGCACGCTGCGACGTGCCGGGACACTCAGCCGGACCTCAGTGCCAGAGCACCTCAGTGTCCCCAGATGGACGTCACCTTAACGCGGCCCGCTGTAGAGGAGCCGGCCGAGGATCTCACCAACCGCCAGGCCGAGCGAGGCGAGGAAGCGTTTCATCGCACCGCTCCTGCCGCGGTCGAAGCTGCTGCGGGCTTCGCCTGGTTCGCCTGATGCTGCGCGGCGACCGCGTCCACGATCGCCTTGATCACGTCCGGGTGATCGGCGGCCCAGAGCGCGATCCGCGCGAGGATCTTCGCGAAGCCGTTCACTGCGCCACCGGCTGCGTCGCTCTGAGCTGCAGCGGCTGGGTGGTCTTGAACCGCAGCACGATGTTGATGACGGCGAGCGACAGCATGTACCACTGCGGGTCGGCCGGCAGGATGTTGCCGTAGAAGTGCTGGTAGAGCGCGATCCCGAGTGCAACGACGTTGGCCCGGATGGTCCGGCTCTTCGCGCTGGCGCCGATGAACTGAACGATTGCTTGGATCATGGATGTTGTGGTGACGTGGCTGACGTGGCTGACGTGGCTGATGTGCTGTCTGACGTGCTATCCGAGAAGGCGAGGTTCTGCCTCGCTCGTGGCGTTGGTCGCTTGAGAAGGGCAAAGAGAGAGAGAGAGAGAGAGAAGGCCCAGTCCCGCCTGCATGGCCCCCCACCATCCGACGACGCAGAATTGCGCCACGGATTCATCCAGGACGAGCCGGGTATTGTCTCTGTTATCGGCTGAGTCGGCGTGAGCTGTAGCCCGGCCGCAGGTGTGTCAAAACGGGACAGAGCCGCTGCTCGAGTGTGGCGGAAACGGGACGCACGAATGACCAGTCTCAACCGGTGTCACTGGCCTGCTTTCGACCGCCGGGTTTCCCGACCTTCTCCAGCAGCGCGTCCCGCCTAGCAGACTATCGGCCAGTCAGACGTCGGTGGTGCCCGGTGCGGGTGCGCGACCGGGGCGCACCGGTGCGCTGATGCCACCCACCGCGCACAGCGAAAGTTTACCGTAAGCAGGAAAATCGTGTCGTTGACTTACTCCTGGCAGTCAGATTCACGTCAAACGGGTCGATTTTCAGTAGATATACAGGGGTGTTGATAATATTCCCGATTTATTTCACAACGACTTAGAGGTGGTCGAGGAGCCAGGCGAAGGCGATCAGGAACACGACGAGGACGAGGACGAGCAGGAGTGGCTTGGCGAATCCCAGGATCTCCGTCATGCCGGCTCCTCCCACTGGTCGGCCGGCAGCCCGGTCTGCTGCTCCATCCACCGGCCGATCTTCGCCAGCCGGGCGTCGCCCTTGCCGACGACCTTGCCGTGGAGCAGGAGCGACAGGATTGACCGGTCGATGCCGGCCCGTCCGGCGATCTGGTAGAAGCGGAGGCCGGTGGTCTTCTGGTGCTCGCGGATGGCCTCCCGGAGACGGCGCGACATCCGGACGGGTTCCTTGTAAGGATCGTTGATCGGGGCGAGCGGGCTTCCACTGTTGAGCGTTCGAATATCAGACATCAGTCTTCAGTCTTCCTCATACCAGTTCGACTCGCCCATCGGGCACTCGTCTCTAAGCAGCGCGAGACAGCGCCGGCGCGAGTCACCGGCTGTGCCGAACGCCGTCGTCTCGTGGCCGCATTCGCTGCAGGTGGCCCGGACGCCTGCCTGGTGGGTCGTTTCGCCGAACCGGTTGGTCTCCTCGAGGGCGGTGGTCTCGATCGAGACGGAGACGGTGCGGTGGGCGGAGCGGTAGGGGGTCATTCACGGCCTCGGTGGGATGATTTCAATGGCCTCAGCCGGATGTATTTCATGAACCCGGTGCCGCCCGTCGTATCGGTGAATCCCCCGGACTTTGACCACGTCCCCGACCTTCGGAATCGTCAGGCTGATCTCGGGGATGACTTCGACGACGACGAACCTACCTTGAGCATCTTCGAGCCGAATGTGAATGTCGCCGTCCTCCTCGTGTCGAACGAGCGCGACACGGCCTTCCACTTCAACATGCGTGAACGTGTTGTGTGCCAGCGAAGCGATGGTGACCGGGTGGTAGACACGGTTCCACGGCGCCGGTGGTTGCAGCGCCACCTGTGACACGAGCAGGAGCAGGAAGGCACCGATTGATTTCACGCTGTCACCTCTCCTTCTGTCACCGCTCCTTCTCCCCGCCGATCATGCCCTCGCCGATCTTCCGGGTGCCTTCGCTCGACGTCGCGTCGGTCGCCGTGCCGTCTGGCCTCAGCGCTCCGGCGGTCTGTCTCTCCTCTGAAGCGGCGGTCCTCAATCGTCCAGCCACCGGTCCGCAGGCCGCACTCGTGGCACCGCAGATACATCCGGTTGCCCTGGCGCTCGACGACTGGATCGTGGCGCTCGTGCAGCCGACAGTTCAGATGAGTGAGCCACGCCGGCCAGCGCATCGCAGCCATCTTAGGGCAGGTCTGTCCACTCGTATCCGCTCGTCCGTTCGATCGTTAGTGCATCCGACTGCGCCCCGCCTCCCCGACCCAACATCCCTGCCGCGCCTCACGCCTCAGCCGGTTCTGCTCCCGCCCCTCTGCCGTCTCCTCCCGTTCCAGCCACGCCTCGTAAGGGTTTGGCTGCTTGGGCCTGGTGTCTTCCATCGTCCGCCACCGCAAGATGCGCCCGCCGGTGACCCAGATCAGCATCCCCGCGGCTGTCCCGAGGACACTGATGACCGCCCCGACCGCGACGAGAAATAACAGCACCGTAAATCACCATCTGTGGCTACCTCTCAACGACGAGCATAGCTCAACAACACCACAGACAATCAAAATTTTTTAGAAAAAATTGAATTGGCGAGATTCAGCGCCGTCCCCGGCGCCTATGCCCGGCCGCATCTGCGGACATTCAGCCGAGCGGCTCGACGTCGAGCGGCTCGAGCGGGGCGAGCGCCGCGGTCGAGGTCCAGGCGGCCGGCGAGCGGCGCGCTCGTTCGTCGTTCGTTAGCTCTGCTAAGCAGTTTTGTTAGGTGTGCTAAGCGGTTCGTTAGCTCTGCTAAGTAGCCGCGTCGAGCTGGCGCCAGCTGCGCCGCGACACGATCGCGCGGATGGTTGAAGCCGTGACGTCGAACAGCCCAGCAAGCGAAGACTGCGCGACGCCAGCCGCCGCGAGCCGCCGCGAGCCGCCGGATCTCTGCTACCTCGTCGAGCGTCAGTTTGTGCCAGCCGCTCACCCTCACTCGTCCTGGGAGTGGCGATCTCACCTGATGTGTCCGCGTCCGTGTCGTCATGCCAAGTCCCTACCACATCTGTTCGGTAACTGTCCAGTCTATTCACCAGCAACTTTCCGCTCGACACCTGACAGGTCTTGAGCGTAATCTTAGCCCGCGGCCGAGCATCCCGCCGGCCAACGGATGAGTAGTGAGAACAGCCAGACCACAGGAGTTGGCACGATATGGCAAACGATCTAACGATGCATCGGCAATGGGCCACCCGCCCCGACGACGAACGATTTTCGACGCTCGACGCCATGCACCAGCACCTTGCGACCGAGGCGCAGCAGTGCCGAACGGTGCAAGTCGACACCGACATGATCCGGGTTATCCCCAACGGAGAGAACGGGTTAGCCGTCGTCGGCAAGACCGGCAACGCGGCTGAGCTAACCCACTGGAGTCTGACCCAGACGGCCGCCATCGCGTCTTCCCCAGCAGCGTATTTAAGGCAATTGCCCGCAACGCTCGCAGCGGACTGCCTGAACTACGGCCTGAGTGTCGCGCCGCGGGCCAGTCACCAGCTTTACATCCAGCAGAAGCCGGCCAACGGTGCGCCAGCGCACCTGGAGCTCAGAGCGCTTACCTCGCCGGGCTACAGCCGAGTGCTGACGGCGAACGTGGTCGACCGGCTGCGGCAACTGCAGCAGCAGAACCCGGACTGGCAGGCGCCGATGGTGTACCGCCGCGGGGACTTTGGCGGCGCCAAAGAGCCGTGCGCGGGCTTCAGCGGCGACAGAGATGCCTACATCTGCCTGCAGAACGAAAGCGTCGGCATCGCGGACCCGGCCGCGCCCGGCGAGCACCTGACGCGGTTCGTGCTGCTGATGAACAGTGAGGTCGGGGCGAAGAAGCTCGATCTCACGCTCGGCCTGTGCGAAAGAATCTGCGGAAATTTCATCATCTGGAATGCGCGGCGGCTGGCGACGTTCAGCGCGCGACACTTCGGGGACCGGATCAAGCGGGAGTGGTCGAGAGGGATCGGCACGGTGTTCTCGGATTACGCACAGCTCAGCGCGACCGAGGAAACCGCCAAGCTTCAGGCCGCGCACGTCCGGCAGCTCGGCCCGAAACGCGACGACGTGATCGATCTGCTGTTCAAGAAAGAGATCGCCACGCGCCAGCAGCTCGGCGACGCGTACGACATGGCCGAGCAGCACGACCGGAACCCGCGAACCGCGTGGGGTATCGTCCACGGCCTGACGCGACTGTCGCAGCTCAGCCCGTATGCCGACGAACGGCTCGACCTGGACCGCGCGGCGGCCAAGGTGCTCGACTTCTAAACCTTCGACCAGCAGGCCGGCAGAGCAGAGCCTCTGCCGACCAGGAGCCAACGATCATGCGACCGATCATGTTACCCGCCACCCTCGACGCGATCGCCGCAGCACAGGCCCGCTACGGGTTCCTCGATGCCGCACAGGTGAAGACTCTCGCCGCCGACAACGCCACCCGGCTCGAATGTCTGCTTGTGAGATGCGGCGCCGTGCGGTTCCTCGCACCGGCCCAGGACGTCGAGCGGATGCTCGGATACGTCCAGGCCGGCGGCGATTACGTGCGGGATGTGAGCTTGCCGGCGAGCTACCGCTACCCGCCTGAAGCGAAGTTGTCGCCGGCCCGATGCTACCGGGACCGCGAGCCGCCGACGATCAACGACCTGCCGCCAGGAACACCGATCACGACACCGTACGACGACGACGACGACGACCCACAGGACGACGACCGGCAATCCGACAGGTAAACGCAGAGGGACGGCAGGCCGGCAGCCATTCGAGCGGCTGCCCGGCCGCCGGCAATGCGGCCCGCCGGTTCCCAAGCCCGGCGATCCGGCGAGTCTCGCCGCATGAACAGGAGATAGACGCGATGCACGTCAAGATCATCCCGAATGACAGGGGGAACCCGCCCGGCAAGCTGGCTGATGCGGAGCTGCATTTCGGCGGATGCGAGAACCCGGAGTGTTGCCCGCTCGCCGGATTGAAGCTGATCGGCTTCGCCATCTGGGAGCGGCGCGCAGGGAACGGGCGGAACGTCACGTTTCCGAATCGCCAGTACAGCGTCAATGGCGAACGCAGGAGCTTTGCACTGCTGCGGCCGATCATGGACACGACCGCACAGGAGCGGATGCGGGAGCTGATCCTGGAAGCCTACCGGGAGTACGAGGAGCAGGACGGCAAGGCGCAGGATCTCCGGCAGGACGCGGCCAGTATCGAGACAGCACGCAGAACCTTGTAGGCGCCCGCAGGAACGACGAACGGCATAGCAGCCGGCCGGTTGGTCCTCCCGGACTCGCCGGCCGGCAGAACAAGGACGAA
>Ga0134079_10000071_pt1 | contig 22388 bp, 20 predicted proteins | sample 15_taG_2_FD_119770 | JGI IMG/M metagenome (GOLD analysis project Ga0134079, IMG submission 119770) | Grasslands soil microbial communities from the Angelo Coastal Reserve, California, USA - 15_D_Rain_40cm_2_09182015 | ecosystem: Environmental > Terrestrial > Soil > Grasslands ...
CAGGGTGTGGGTCGTCGGCTGTTCGACCGGGGAAGAAGCCTATTCGCTCGCGATCGCCTTCACGGAGTGCATGGAGCGGGAGGGCCGCGTCTGGCCCATGCAGATTTTCGCGACCGATCTGAACGGCGCGGTGATCGAGCGGGCCCGTGCCGGCCTCTATCCCAAGAGTATTTCCGAGCGGGTATCGGCCCAGCGGTTGCTGCGCTTCTTCTACGAGGTGGACGGGCAGTACCGCGTCGCCAAGAGCATTCGGGATCTCTGCGTGTTCGCCAAACATGACATCGCCGCGGACCCGCCGTTTTCGCGCATGGACCTGGTCAGCTGCCGCAACCTGCTCATCTACCTCGAGCCTGTGCTGCAGCGGCAGGTGATGCCGATCCTGCACTACGCCGTGAAGCCGACCGGCTTCCTCTGGCTCGGTGCGTCCGAGAGTACCGGCGCGTTTCGCGAGCTGTTCGACGTGGTCGACGCGAAGCATCGCTTCTACGTCAAGAAATCCAAGGCTGTCCACACGCACATCGCGCTGCGGCCGTACCTGCCGGGGCCGAAGGCGCGCCGGCCGCCGGTCGCGCTGGGTCCGGCGGAGGGGCGCCGCGGCGAGGAGGTCCAGCGGGACGCCGATCGCATCCTCCTCGCCCGGTATGTCCCACCCGGCGTTCTGATCACCGGGGACATGGAGATTCTCCAGTTCCGCGGCGACACCGGTTCGTTCCTGGCGCCGGCGGCGGGGCGGGCGTCACTCAACCTGCTGAAGATGCTCCGCGAAGGGCTGCTGGTTGCGGTGCGCGGCGGCATCGCGCGCGCGCGCCGCGAGAGCAGGCCGGTGCGGAAGACCGGCGTGCGCATGAAGACGAGCGCTGGCGCGCGTCTCGTGGATGTCGAGGTGGTGCCCGTGGGCGCGTCCGCTCCCGGCCGCGACTGCTTTCTCGTGCTGTTTCACGACGGCAAACGCGAGCCGGCGCCCGCTCCCGCGCGCAGCGATTCGGACACCGAGCGGGAAGCGCAGCGGCTCAAAGACGAGCTCGAGTCGACCAAGGAATATCTGCAGACGGTCATCGAGCAGCAGGAAGCCGCGAACGAGGAGCTGCTCTCGGCCAACGAAGAGATTCAGTCCGCCAACGAAGAGCTGCAAAGCATCAACGAGGAGATCGAGACTTCCAAGGAGGAGATGCAGTCCAGCAACGAAGAGTTGGCGACGGTCAACGAAGAGCTGCAGAATCGCAACGCGGAGCTGGCGCAGAGCAACAACGACCTGCAGAACCTGCTCGTCAGCGTTCAGATGGCCATCGTCATGCTTGGCCCCGACCTGCGCATCCGCCGCATCACGCCGACCGCGGAAAAGATGCTGAACCTGATTCCCACCGACGTGGGCCGGCCGCTCACCGACATCAGGCTCAACATCGACCTGCCCGATCTCGAGCAGATCCTGCGCGAGGTGCTCGCGACCATCCAGCCGTTCCAGCAGGAGGTGCAGGACCGTCACGGCCGCTGGTACTCGCTGCGCGTCCGTCCGTACCGCACCGTCGACAATCACATCGAGGGCGCGGTGATCGTGCTGGTCGACGTCGACTCGATCAAGCAGACGATCGAAGCGACGCGCCTCAGCGCGGAGCGCCTGCGCATCGTGTACGATCGCGCGCCGGTCGGCATCTTTGAAACGGACCTCGAGGGTCGCTTCGAGCGCGTCAACGACGCGTTCTGCACGCTGACGGGGCGCTCCCGCGAGGCGCTGTTGCAGCTGGGCTCGCACGACATCACGCATCCCGACGACGTCGCTCCGGACCTCGAGGCCTTCCAGCGGATTCGCAATAACGAATTGCCCGCCGTGCGGCGGGAGAAGCGGTATATCCGCGAAGACGGGACGGCGATATGGGTCGAGCTGCACCGCTTCAGCGTGCCCGATGCGGCGGGCATGCCCGCGTTCACGGTAGGCATCGTCGAAGACATCACCGACCGGAAAGAGACCGAAACCGCGCTGCGACGGCGCGAGGCGCGCTTTCGCGCGCTCATGAACAACGCGCCCGTGCTAATCTGGGTGACCGGGCTCGAAGGGATGGAGTACGTCAACCAGGCCTACCTCGAGTTCCTGGGCGTCGAATCGCACGAAGTGCTGGGCAACGCGTGGACGTACTTCCTCCATCCCGAGGATCGGGACCGCTTTGCCGCGGCCTACGATGAAGCCGTCCGCAGCATGCAGCCGTTCGAGCGGCAATTCCGATTCCGCCGCGCGGACGGCGAGTATCGCTGGATGATGTCCGTGGCGCTGCCGCAGTTCGGCGCCGCCGGCAAGTTCGCCGGCTATACCGGCGCCACCTTCGACATCTCGGCGCTGAAAGAAGCGGAATTGAGCCTGCGCACGGCCGATCAGCGCAAGGACGAATTCATCGCGATGATGGCGCACGAGCTGCGCAATCCGTTGGCGCCGATCAGCAACATCGTGCAGATGATGAGATCCCAGGAGCTCGATGCGAAGACCCTCGCCTGGGCGCATGACGTGCTGGACCGCCAGCTGCGCAACGTGGGGCGCATGGTCAATGACCTGCTCGACGTCTCGCGGATCAGACACGACAAGATTCAGCTGCATCGCGAGCGCGTCGCGCTGCACGATGTCGTAAACCGCGCGGTCGACGCATTGCGCTCCACGATCGACGCGGGGCAGAAGCAGGTGGCGATCGAGACGCCGGCGTCACCCATCTTCCTGTTCGCCGATCCCGTCCGGCTCGAGCAGATTCTCGGGAACCTGATCAACAATGCGGTGAAGTTCACGCCCCAGGGCGGCCACATCTGGGTCACCGCGACCGAGGGCGGCGACGGCGGCGACGGGGGCGACGGCAACGGCGTGAGCGTCAGTATCCGGGATGACGGGGACGGTATCGCCGCCGACGCGATCGGCCGGGTCTTTGACCTGTTCATGCAGGGGAACACGTCGCTCGATCGCGCCCAGGGTGGCCTGGGCATCGGGCTGACGCTGGTGCGCGGGCTCGTGGAGCTGCATGGCGGCACGATCGACGCCAAGAGCGACGGGGCCGGACGGGGCAGCGAATTCATCGTGCGGCTGCCGGTCCAGGACGGGCCGGCGCACGCAGAGCCGCGGCGCCCCGTCGCGCGGAGTGGTCCGCAGCGGATCCTGGTCGTCGACGACAACGTCGATGCCGCCAACGCGCTGGCCGCGCTGCTGCGCCAGAACAAGCACACCGTGACCGTCGCGCATACCGGCCCCGGCGCGATCGGGTTGACCCGGAGCTTCAACCCGCAGGTGGCGCTCGTTGACCTCGGCATGCCCGGGATGAACGGCTTCGAGGTCGCCGAGCGGCTCCGCGCCGCCGACAAGGATCTCGTGTTGATCGCCGTGAGCGGCTACAGCGGGGAGGAGAGCCGTCGCCGCGCCAAGGCCGCGCACTTCGACGCGTACGTCATCAAACCCTTCGATCCGCAGAAACTGGACGAGCTGCTCTCGCACCGCACGCGTTGATCGCTTTCGCGCTGCTGCTCCAAATCACCGTCCCGCCGCCCGTGGGCTACGTCAACGACTTTGCGGGCGTGCTGGACTCCGCGTCGATCCGGCACATGGACGCAGTGATCGGTGAGCTGCGCGACAAGACCCGCGGCGAGATCGCGGTCGTGACACTCGCGGATCTCGGCGGCCGGCCGGCGAGCGACGTGGCCGTGCAGATCGGACGGCAATGGGGAGTCGGCGCCAAGGGCGAGGCGGGGGATCGGGCGAAGAACCTTGGCGTCGTCGTGCTGCTCGTGCCGCGGCAGAACCATCGGCCCGGCACGGGCGACATCTTCATCGCGAGCGGCCGGGGCGCCGAAGGATTCCTGACCGACGCACGCAGCGGCCGAATCCGCGACGCGATGGTCCCGCTGCTCGCGCAGGAGGAGTACGGGCAAGGTCTGGCGCTCGGTGTCGACCTGATCGCGCAAGGCATCGCCGCCGAGTTCGGAGTGTCGCTCACCAATCCCGAATACGCGATGCCGCCACCGGCGGTCCCGCAGCCGCAAGGATCGATCCCGATCGGCTGGATCATCGCCGTCTTGATCCTGCTGGTGCTCGTGACGCGAGGCCGCATCTTCTTGCTTCCGCTCTGGTTCAGCGGAATGCGCGGCAGCGGTTGGAGTCGCGGCGGATGGGGGGGAGGACGTGGCGGCTTTGGCGGTGGAGGGTTTGGAGGCTTCGGCGGCGGTGGCGGCTTCTCCGGCGGCGGCGCGGGAGGGAGATTCTGACATGGTGCGAATCACGCTGGACGCCTTTGCAGCGCGAGTCTCCGCGGCTCTGGGCCCACGTCTCGGCACGCTGCTCCTCTACGGATCCGCGGCTCGGGAGCCGGGAGCGGGAAGCCGGGATCCGGACGGCGTAAACACGCTCCTGATCGTGGATGCGGTGGACGCCGAGCTCTTCACTCGGCTCGGCCCGCCGCTGCACGAGTGGATGAAGGCCCATCATCCGGCGCCGTTGGTGATGACGGACCAGGAATGGCGCGACTCCGCCGACGCCTTTCCGATCGAGTACGAGGACATTCGCGCCCATCATCGCGTGCTCGCGGGACGCGAGCCGTGGCAGGGGATCAGCGTGCGGCGCGAGGATGTCCGCCGCCAGCTCGAGCAGGAACTGATGGGCAAGCTGATCCACCTGCGGCAGGTCTTTGCCGCCGAGTGGGGCAATCCAAAGCGACTGCAGGAGGTCGTGCGCGGCAGTCGGGCCGGCTTCCTCACCATGCTTCGCGCCGCACTGCGCCTCGCCGGCCGCACGCCGCCCGGTGATCCCGCGGCTCTGGTGCGGGAGGCGGGCGCGCTGATAGGATTTCCCCCCGATGCCCTGGAAGGGGCCGACCCTGCCGGGTATCTCGACGCCATGACGCGCACGGCCACATACGTCAACCGCATGGAAAGGAACGCTCCGTGAATACTCGTACGTCGTTCGTCGTACGTCGTGCGTGGGCTCCTCTCGCCTTCGCACTCCTCTCTGGCTGCGGTTACAACACCATCCAGACGATGGACGAAAAGGTGAACCAGTCCGAGTCGCAGATCAAAGTCCAGCTGCAGCGCCGCGCGGATCTGATTCCCAATCTCGTCGAGACCGTGAAGGGCTACGCCAAACAGGAGCAGACGATCTTCATCCAGGTCGCGGAGGCGCGCGCCAAGCTGGCCGGTGCCGTGCAGAGCGGCGATCTGCAACAGATGGCGCAGGCCAATGCGGCGCTCACCGCGCCGCTGGGGCGGTTGATCGCGATTGCGGAGAACTATCCTCAGCTCAAGTCGAATGAGAACTTCAGAGCATTGCAGGATCAGCTCGAGGGGACCGAGAACCGGATCGCCGTAGCCCGTCAGGACTACAACGAAAGCGTGAACACGTACAACGCGTATATTCGCCGCTTCCCGCAAGTCATCACCGCAAAAATCCTCGGCAAGAAATCGCGGCCCTATTTCGAACTGCAAACCCCCGGCGCAGCCGAGCCACCGAAGGTCGACTTCTCGCACTGAGCAGGGTAGATTTTAACATATGCCTTCGATTCGAGAGCGGACCCGTCCATCCATGGAGGAGCAGGAGGCGGCAAAGCAGTGCCTCGTCGCGATCATCGAGGACGACAGCGAATTCCGCAACATGCTGCGCGAGCTGCTCGAGGAAGAGCGGTACCGCGTCGTCGCCGTCTCGAATGGGGCGGAAGCGCTCGAAACGCTGCGCGGCGACACGCTGCCCAACGTGATTCTGCTCGACGTTTCGATGCCCGTCATGGATGGGTTCGATTTCCTGCGGTTTCGCAACGACGACCCGCAGCTCGCCCAGGTGCCGGTCGTGCTCGTCACCAACGCCAAGCCGCACGAGCGGCCCACGATCGGGGTGAACGACGTGGTGCGCAAACCGATCGATATCGACGAGATTCTGTTCGCGATTAAGCGCTACTGCGCCTGAGGTGTTGCCAGAGGAAGGGTAAAGAAGAACGTTGTGCCGCCGCTGCCTCCCTCGCTGGGACGGCTCTCGACCCAAATTCGACCGCCCATCGCTTCAACAATTCCTTTTGCGATCGTCAAACCGAGCCCTGAGCCCAGCCGTGCCTTCGGAGTCGCCTGCCAGAAGCGGTCGAACACGTGGGGGAGCTGCCTGGGTGATACGCCGATGCCGGTATCGCGCACCGTAAACAGCACTTCATCATCGAAGCGTTCGGCGGTGACCTGCACGAGGCCGCCATCCGGCGTGAACTTGATCGCGTTGCTGAGGAGGGCGCCGAGTACCTGAAGCACGCGATCGCGATCGCACACGGCCTCGAGCTGCGCCTCGGGGACGTGTTGCTCGATGCGCAGCGTTTTGTCCCGCGCCGGATCGCGGCAGATGGTCACGGCTTCCGCGACGATCATATGCACCGGCTCGCGCCGCGGCTCGACGAACAGGCGGCCCGACTCGATACTCGCCACGTCGAGCAGATCGGCAATCACGCGATTCATGCGCTCCGCGGAGCGTTTGATCGCTTCGATGTGCCGGCGGTCGCGGCGGGTCTCGTCGTCGGGCGGCAGGCTGCGCAATAACAGACCCACCGCGGTAAGCACGGTGTTCAGTCCGTTCCGCAGGTCATGCGAGATCGCGGCCAGCGTGTCGTCGCGCGCGCGGCTCGCCTGCCGCGCCTGCTGGTACAGGCGCGCGTTGTCGGCGCCGAGCGCGGTGCGCTGCGCCACGTCCTCGAGGAACGGCAAGTCCGCCTTCGAGAACTGGCGGTCGGGCCGCGTCAGGCCGAGGGTCAGCACTCCCAGCAAGCGGCCGCGGCCGATCAGCGGCAGGAGCACGAGCGAGCGAATTCCCGCGGCGCGGATGGCGCTATGGCCGTGGGGATCAGGGGTGATGGCGGTAAGCGCCGACTGCGTGAGGTCGGTGAGCATCACGGTCTCACCGGACCGGAGCGCCGGCGTGGGCGCTAATCGCCAGGCATCGAGTGTGTTGTCGACGCGCCGGACGGAGCCGTCGTCTTCGACGATGTCCACAACACAGATGTCTCCCAGCCGCGGCACGAAGAGCCGTGCCGCGGCTGAGAGCATCGCGTGCTCATCCAGCGCCGAAGCGAGGACTTCCGCGAGGTTCGAGAGGAAGCGCTGGTCGTCTTCGGTGTGTCGAGCGACCGGCGTTGTGGCGCTTCGTACCTTCACCTCGATAAGTCTCCTCTGCGTGAATCAGGTCAGCAAGAGGATCAGCAGCACCGCCAGTAATACTAGTCCCAACGTCGAAATGGTAATTGTGGTCGTGCTGGCGGACGCCGCGCTGGCCGCGGTCGCCGCCTCTTCCTGCTCCAGCTTGGGCCGGAAGCTCTTGAAGTCCGCTCCGAGGCGGGGTCCGACGGTCTGCTGCGCCTGCGCCGCCGGAGCCGCGGCGTGTCGCGCTGGTTTCTGCGGCTGTTGCGCCGCCAGTGGCGCCGTGGCGAGACACGCCACGGCGGCCACCAGACCAAGGCTGATGCGCATCATACCACGGTTCTGCGTCCCTGGATCAAGCGGACGACGATCACCACGAGGGCGACCACGAGCAACAGATGAATGAGACCGCCGAAGGTATATGAGGAAATGAACCCCAGCAGCCATAAGATGATCAGGATGATTGCGAGCGTCATCATAAGTCGTTTCTCCTCCTAGGGAGTCGCGGGCAACGGTTGGCCGACCACCCATTTGACGATGCGGCCCGGCTCGAGTGCCGTTTTTAGATCGACCTGATTGATCAATGCCAACGTCGCCGCCGACACGGGCGCCGGACGTTGCTGCAAGAGCTCGGCGATGGTGGTCCGGCGATCGAGCGTGATCAAGCTGACGTGCTGCGGCTGCACGTTCAGCATCGCGGGATCGTTGAGCTGTCCAAAGCTCGAGATCGATCGCTGGGCGACACTCTGGTTCGCCGACCATCCGGCCTGCGGACCGTACGCGAGCACCTGAAAGACGTTGTTGCCGTACTGAATGAATGCGGCCTGTCCCTGCAGCGTCCCCTGCTGCGTCTGCGCTGCGAAGGGCGCCACGGCGGCGCTGAGGCCGTTGATGTTGCCGCGCGTCAGCGTGCCGGCTTGCACGCCTTGCTGCGACAGGAAGGCGCGCGCCGCCTGGTCGGCATTCGACCCCCGCGCGATCGTCAGCTCGATCATCGCATCCTGCTGCGGACTCATCGCGGCGACCGCGGACTTGGTGTTCTGGGTCTGCCACCCGTTCGGGAACGCGATCTGGAACCGCATGTCCGGATGGTAGAACACGCCGTTCTTGAAGAACCCTTCGCGCGGATTCATGCCGAAGATCATGCCGTCGAGCCTGCGCTCGAACCCGCTCGTGTTGACGATCGCGTTCGTGAAATCAACCTTCGTGTCGGCAAGCACGGAGTTGATGTGCTGGATCCGGTTGCCCGGGTTCGGGTGCGTCTCGAGCCACTCGGGCAACTTGGAGCTGCTCTGCTTCTCGAGCTGGTCCAGCATCGCCATGACGCTGTCCTCCTGACGCGAGTCGTAACCCGCCCGGCTCGAGTAGCGTACCCCCAGCGCATCTGCCGTGTTTTCGTTTTCCCGCGAGAACTTCAGGAACATCAGCCCCATCGCCTGGCTGGCGAGGCCCGCGTACTTGGCAATCGCCGAGCTGGCGATGCTTCCGACCACGAGCCCGACATTGGCGAGCTCCTCGCGGGACATCTCGTGCGCCGTGTGGCGCGCCGTGACGTGCCCGATCTCGTGCCCCATGACGGTCGCCAGCTGTGCCTCGTTCGTGACATGCGTGAGAAGGCCGCGGGTGACGTAGACAAAGCCGCCCGGGATCGCGAACGCATTGACCGCCGGATCGTCCACGACGCGGAACGACCAGGGCAGATTGGGACGCTCGGAGGTCGCCGCGAGTTTTTTGCCGATGTCCAGAACGTACGACTGCAACGCCGGGTCGGGGTACAGGCCGATCGACGCGATGACCTGGCTGTCGGCCTGCTGGCCCATCGCGATTTCCTGACTCTCGCTGACGAGCATGAGCTCGTTTTTGCCGGTGGCGGGATTGCGCGCACACCCTGCGAGCAGCGCGCCCGCGAGCAGCAATGCCGCGACGCGTTTCATTCTCGCGCCTCGCGATCCCGTTCCGCGTCCTGCTGAATCTTGCCGGTCTCTTCTTGAATCTTGCCGGCGACTTCCTGGGTCTTTCCCTTTATCTGGCGGATTTTCCCGCGCAAGCGGTTCCTCATGCTGCGTTTCATGGAGCGCTCTCTGTTGTCGGTTTGGAATCCGCTGAAATTTCCACTCCCCTCGGCACTTAACTGCATCCCTCAGCGGGATGAAAAAGGGGCATGGCGAGGAGGGGGAGAGGAGCTAATCCGTCCGGGTGGGGCGGCGTTCGGTGTCGGGCGCCCGGATGGCAATCGGGTCCGTCACGCGGTAGTGGGCCTCGAGCCGCCGCAGCTCGGATTCGAGGCGGTGATTGACCTCGCGGTTGCGCGCGGGACTGTCGGAGACGACGAGAATTTGGGTGCTGCGGTGCTCGAGAATGAGCTGTGCCGCCCACGCCCGCGCCTGCTCAAATGCATGCGCATTCTCGGAATCGAGAAGCTCGCGAATCTGACCCAACCCGTCTCGCGGTGGGGGCGGCACGACGCGATATGCGTACGCCCAAAGTTGTCGCACCCCGCATCGTCGCGCGCGGTACACGCGCCGACAATCGGGCTCCGGGGTTAGCTCTAGCGGACGAATTTTCTACGGTCGCCCTTCGGGGGGGTCTTCTTGTGCGCGTGGGCCGCGATCTGGAGCCGGCTGTGCAGCGCGAGCTTCTCGAGAATGTTGTGGACGTGACTCTTGACCGTGTAGGTCGCGATGTTGAGGCGCTGTGCGATTTCCTTGTTGCTCAATCCCTCGGCGATGAGATCGGTAATCTGCTGCTCCCGCTTGGTCATGCGCACCGAGGCCATCATCGGCGTATTACGCAGGACCGATGCCTGCTTGGCGATGTGCGACAGGAGCGTGCCGGTCAGCGCCGACGGCACGACGTCGCCACCATTGGCGACCTGGCGGATCGTGTTGACGAGGTCTTCCAGCGCCGCGTCCTTCGAGATGAAGCCGTTCGCGCCGCGCTTGATGAAATCGATGACGTCTTCTTCTTCTGGCTGCACGTCCATCATGATGATGCGCGAATGCGGCGCCGCTTCCTTGAGACTCTCGACGAGACGCTGGCTGCGATTGCGTCCCAGTGCGGCGTCGACCAGCACCACGTTGGGCTTGTGTTCCTGCACTCGCTGCAGCGCGGCGGAAGCCCCCTCGGCGGAGGCCACGACTTTGAATTCCGTTTGAGAGTCGAGCAACGCGGCGAGACCGTCCCGCAACAGGCGATTGTCTTCAATTACCAGGATCTGGATTTTCTTGCTCATAGTAGCGACGGCCCTCGCGCTAAGGACGAGCTGCGATGAGGGTAGGGTGGCCAATTTCTCAGGTATTAGTCAAGAGGGACGAGAAGGTTCCGGCCCCATCCCTTGGGATGAGACGCTAAAATTGGCGTCTAACCCTCCTCCGGGCCGTCGGAGCCCGCCTCCGGAGCACGGAAGACCCGTTGTGCTTGCCTATTGGGAGGGGCGAGTGAATGGTAGAGAGCGCTCAGGGGGGATACTCGGATGACTCACCTGCATTGCCACGCCTGTGGGGGCCTCATTCAGGACGCCGCGGACATCGACTACCGGGCGCCCCGCGCCAGCGCCCAGTTCGCGATGCCACATGGCGAGCCGTGTTCCTGTACTCGTCCCGTCGTGTACGAGCATCCACCGATGCTGGGCGGCCCCGAGGAGGATCAGACGCCCGACGGGCAGGCCGCCTAAAAAGAGCACGGCGCCCCTTTGCAGGTAGCGCCGTGCCGCATCAGGTGCCGTGGTGGCTTAGAGTTTGACGACGTTCTGCGCCGCGGGGCCCTTCTGGCCCTGCACGATTTCGAACTCGACGCGCTGGCCTTCGGTCAGCGACTTGAACCCCTCACCCTGAATCGCGGTGTGATGCACGAAGCAGTCCTTGCCGCCGTTTTCGGGCGTGATGAAACCGAAACCCTTGGCGTCGTTGAACCACTTCACGGTACCGGTAATACGTGCCATCTGTCCGTTACTCCTAGCTAGGTGCGTTGAGCGGTCGGAACGGCTGTCCCAGAAACGCGACGAGGACCTCACGGCGAACAGCCCCAGGTCCTCGATCAAGTCCACTGGTCTTCAGCGCACGGCACCGTGCCGTGGCCCCCTCGCTCGCCCGAACGATTGTCAACGTGCACAATGAAGTCAAGCCGGGGACTCGGTTGAATGAATACGCGACCCGATGCAACTTAGTCGCCCTATGCGATCCGCCTTTCCCGTCTTGCTGCTCGCGGTACTCGGAACCGGGTGCAAGCTGTTTCGCGCCCAGGATACGGCCCCTGCGCGCACACCGCCTGATAGCGGGCGCAGCGCGCGGCGACAGCCCGCCGTGGTGCACGACACGGCGCTCGAGTCGCGCGCCGCGCGACTCGACCTGAAGGTGCTGGAGCAGGATGCGCAGGTGACCGAGCTACAAACCCGGCTCGACGACGCACGGCGCGAAGTCGTGCGCACGATGGCCAAATTGCAGTCGCTCGCCACGCGTGCCGAAGCGGCGTCAGGCATGGCGGAGGCGGAGATCGCGTTGCAGGCGCTCCGCAGTGCAAACGGCAACAAGTCGAGCGCGTCTCCCGAGTACGCGCAGGGCACGGCGCTGCTCCAGCTGGCGACGACGGAGTTCGACCAGCAGAACTACGCGGGCGCGTTGTATCTCGCGACCGAAGCCAAGGGTGCGGCCGCGGCCGGCCAGGGGCGCGCAGCGGGCGACGATCGCACCGCGACGCGGAAGGGCGAAGTGCCGTTCGCGTTACCGCTGACACTGCAGACCACGGGTCGGGCGAACGTGCGCGAAGGGCCGGGGCCGAATTTCAAAATCCTCTTCACGCTCGAGACGGGTGTCCCGATCGTGGCGTATTCCTACGTGGATCAGTGGGTACGGATCAAGGACGGATCAGACCGGCCGGGCTGGATTCACCAGACGCTGATCGACCGGCGGCAGTAGCCGGCTACTTCGCCGGTACCTTCGGACGCGCCGCCGCCATCACCTGATCGCCGCCGGCCCGTTTGGCGAGATACAGCGCGGCATCGGCCTCGGCGATGAGCTGATCGGCGCCGTCGCCGTGCATCGGGAATGCCGCCACGCCCAGACTCAAGGTAATCTTTCCGGCGGGCAGCTTCTCGCTCCCCAACTTTTTCCGGATCCGCTCCGCGAATTGCGTCGCGCCGGCGAGCTCGGTCTCGGGCATCATGATCAGGAATTCTTCGCCGCCGTAGCGGGCGACGAAATCCACGTCCCGGCTCGCTTCCCGCATGATCGCCGCGACTCGCTTCAACACCACGTCGCCGGCCGGGTGGCCGAATTCGTCGTTGTACTTCTTGAAGAGATCGACGTCCGCCATGACGACGCTGAACTGGTGGTGCAGCCGTCGCGAGCGCCGCACTTCGTTCTCGAGCGCTTCCATCATCCGCAGGCGGTTCGAGAGTCCGGTCAGGGGATCCGTGACTGAGAGGCGCTCGAGCTCGGCGCGGCTTTCGCGCAGGCGCGCCACCATGTTGTTGAACACTTCGGTCAGGTAGCCGACTTCGCCGCCGGTGGTGACGGGGATCCCGACGTCGAGATCGCCCCTGGCGACGTTGCCAGCGGCCTGCGTGAGGCGGTCGAGCGGACGGACGATCAACATGCTCAACAGATAGGCCAAACCGCCGAGCACCGCGAGCAGCAGGGTCACGACGCCGAGCGTGATGTTACGGAGCCGGGCGACCTGGGCGAACGCTTCGGCCGTCGAGATTTCCGACACCACCAGCCAATCGACCGCGGGCACCACGCGTGCGCTGCCGAGGACCCGCTCCCCCGTGTAACTGCCGAACTGAATCGCGCGCCCGTCCTGCGCGAGCAGCCGATTTGCCGTCTCGCGTGAGTAGCCCTGTCGCATCAGCTCGCGCGAGCTCCCGCGGGAGCTGACGATGATCCGGCCGCTGCGCGTCATCAGATAGATCTGTCCCGAATCGCCCGGCGCGAAGCGGCGCAGCGTGTCGACGACGCTGTGGAGGTTGACGCGCGCCGCGATCGCGCCGATCACGCGCGTCCCGCCCACACTGCGTCCCGCGCGGCGTCCCGACTCGATCGGCACCGACACGAGCATCTCCGCATGCGTGCCGGTCGAATCCCAATAGGGCGGCCCGATCGACCAGCCATTGCGGGACAGGTCCTTGCTCCAGTCCGGCGGCAGGGAAACGGGCCGTACCGCGGCGGCGCTCGTCGCCACCATGTGTCCGTGCTGATCGAGGACCATCAGCTCCGTGTAGTCGGGGAATCGATCGCGCACCGAGTTCAGGAAATCGCCCAGCCGCGTGTAGTAGATCCCGGCGTGCGCCGGCTCGCCGTTCACCTGCGGGATCCGCTCGAGGTTGTCCGTCACCTCATACGAGCTCATGAACACGCGCAGATCCAGGCGCAGCCCTTTGCTCCAGAGATCGACTTCGCGGAGCGCCTGGGCGCTGACGGCGAGCAGCTCTTCGGAAGCCTTGCCCTGCAAGGCCCGCTTGTTTTCGATGTAGGAAATCCAAACCGTCGTCAGCGACGGCAACAGCGTCGCGACGACGGCGAACATCAGCATCTTGGTTCGGATACGGCCGAACCGCAAAGCGCGCGGAAAACTCAGGGATCTGTCCCTTTCAAGCCTGCCACAAGATTCATGCGGACCAGCTTATTGCAAGATGGGCGCCGTAACCGTAAGGGGAATCACACGATCTGGCGCACTTCCGGTCACGGAATCAGACTTTGACGTCCCTACCGGAGATTCCTGATGACAGACCTGAGTCGGCGCTCGTTCCTTAAGTACGGCATCGCGGCAAGCATCGCCGGTCCTCTCGCACGTTCCCCCTCCCCGCACGCGGAGCGGGGGCCAGGGGGAGAGGCCGACATCGAGGAGTTGACCATCGCGCAGCTCCAGGAGTCCATGCGGAGCGGCGCGCGCACGTCGCACGCGATCTGCGCCGCCTACCTCGCGCGCATCGCCCAGCTCGACCCCAAGCTGCATTCGGTGATCGAGACGAACCCGGACGCGCTGTCGATTGCGGACCGGCTCGACAACGAGCGGAAGGGGAAGAAGGTCCGAGGCCCGCTGCACGGCATTCCGGTTCTGATCAAAGACAACATCGGAACGAACGACAAGATGATGACAACGGCGGGCTCGCTCGCCCTGGCCGGGACGACCGCACCGCGTGATGCGAGCATCGTCGGGCGGCTGCGCGATGCGGGCGCCGTGATCATCGGCAAGACCAACCTGTCGGAATGGGCGAACTTCCGGTCTACGCACTCGGTGTCCGGCTGGAGCGGCCGAGGCGGGCAGTGCCGGAATCCGTATGCCATCGACCGCAACCCGTGCGGCTCGAGCTCCGGGACGGGCGCCGCGATTGCCGCGAGTTTTGCGGCGGTCGGCGTCGGCACGGAGACAGACGGCTCCATCGTTTGCCCGTCGGGCGCCAATTCGCTCGTGGGTCTCAAGCCGACCATCGGACTCGTCAGCCGCTCGGGGATCATTCCGATCGCGCACACACAGGACACCGCGGGGCCCATGTGCCGGACAGTGACCGATGCCGCGATCCTGCTCGGCGCGCTCGCTGGCCCGGATCCGTCGGACGCGGCCACGTCAACCGCACCGTCGGCCATTCCCGATTACACCAGGGCCCTCGACCCAAACGGCCTGAAAGGCGCCCGCATCGGCGTGGCGCGCGGGGCGTTCGGCTCACCCGAAGGTGATCGCATCGTGAATGCCGCGCTCGAGGTCCTCAAGGCGCAGGGCGCGACCCTGGTCGATCCGGTCGAGATTCCCCACCTCAAAGATTATGGCGACCAGGAGTTCACAGTCCTCTTGTACGAGTTCAAGGCCGACCTCAACAGCTACCTCTCAGGGCTCGGCGCGGGGAACACAATGAAGACACTCGCCGATTTGATCGCGTTCAACGACGCCCACAAGGACACGGAGATGCCGTACTTTGGCCAGGAGATCTTCACGCAGGCGCAGGAGAAGGGGCCGCTGACCGACGACGCGTACGTCGAGGCGCTGGCGCACTGCCGCCGCATGTCGCGCGTCGAAGGCGTGGACGTCGCGTTCGCGAAAGACAAGCTCGATGCGATCGTGGCGCCCACCGGTGGGCCGGCGTGGTTGATCGATCTGGTCAACGGCGACTGCTCGGGGGCGGGCGGCAACTCCAGCATCGCCGCGGTCGCCGGCTATCCGAGCATCACCGTGCCCGCGAGCTATTCGTTCGGTTTGCCGGTGGGGATGTCGTTCATTGGGAAGCCCTGGACCGAGGCCACGCTGCTCAAGTTTGCCTACGCGTACGAACAGGCGGCCAAGCCGCGGCGGGCGCCGCGGTTTTTGGCGACGGCAGATCTCTCCAGGAAGTGAGCACTACCTGAGTGGCGCGCCCGCGGCAATCCAGCGTCCGAGGAGCGCCCGCTCGTCGTCGGTGATGCCGGTCTTGTTGGCGAGCGGCATCGTTTTGGTCTCGACCGCGCGGATCCGGATGCGCTCGGCGAGCCGCGCCACACTTTCGGGCGAATCGAAGGTGACGCCGCCCGGCGCGGGTCCAAAGGTGTGGTCGCTCTGATACTGCGAGTGGCAGGGCTGACAGCGCTGGGCGATTACGACGCGCACCGCGGCGAATGACGGCGTCGAGTCGCTCGGCGCCGTGCCGGCGCGCGCCGCGGCGCCTTTAGGCGTCGCGAAAAAGATCGCGCCGGCGAGCGCCAGTCCTGCCGGCGCCAGTGCCCAGCGCGCCCCGCGGCCGCGCCCGATCATCGCGTGGCGCACCGCCGCACCCGCGACGAACAGCAGGAACAGCACGAGCCAGTTGACCGGACTCGCGTACGTCGCCGGGAAGTGATTCGACAGCATGATGAAGAGCAGCGGGAATGTCACGTAGCTGTTGTGGACCGAGCGCTGCTTGGCCCGCTCGCCGAGCGTGAAATCCGCCTGCCGGCCGGCGCGCGTGGCGTCGAGCATCTCCTGCTGCGCGGGAAGAATTCGCCGCCACACATTTGCAACCATGATCGTGCCCAGCAAGGCGCCCACGTGCATGAAGGCCGCCCGGCCGGAGAAGAGCCTGCATGCGAGGAGCGTGACGGCGCCGAGGAGCAGGAGCGAAATGGCGTTCGCGAGGGCCGGCATCCGGGCGAGAGAAGAACGCCACAGGCCGTCGTACACCGGCCAGCTGAACAGCACGATCGCGATGCCTGTCGCGATCGCGGCACCCCGAGAGATCCGCGAGACGCCGGGGTCCAGCAGATAGGCGCTGCTCAGATAGAAGACGAGAGTCAGCAGCGCGATCCCCGTGAGCCACGTCAACATCGCTTCCCATTTGAACCAGTGCAGCACGGGCGGGACCTCTCCCGGCCCAGGGCGGCGCTTTTCGACCTGGTAAAACCCGCCGCTGTGCACCATCCACAGGTCGCCTTCGACTCCTGGTTTCGGCGTCTCCGGCGGCGCGAGCGCGCGATCCAGCCATATGAAGTAGAAGGAGCTGCCGATCCAGGCGATGCCGGCGATGAAATGTGCCCAGCGCAGGAGCAGGTTTGCCCAGTCGGAGAGCCAGCCGGTCATGGGGGCTTTAATTACCATGGCGACCCTATTCAGTGCCAGTCCCCATCAACTATTTTTTTGGCCATGTTCACATTGCTCTTATCCATTCTGGTTCTGCCCGCGGACACTGTGACCGGCCGGATCGTGGACACCGCCGGCCACGCTATTCCCCAGGCCATCATCGAAGTTGCCGAGCTCGGCACCAGCGTCACGACATCCGCGGATGGGACGTTTCGGCTGAGCGTCGCACCGGGGCGGTACACGCTCGCGGTCCGGCGTCACGGCTATGCGCCCGTCGTGCGCGAAATCGTGGTGGCCGCCGCGACGCCCGCCGAGCTCCAGATCATGCTCACGCCGAGCGCGTTCCAGCTCGAGCCGCTGACGGTCACGGCCACGCGACAACCGCTGCCATCGCAGAGCTCGCCACTGCCGGTCACCGCGCTCGCCGGCGCCGAGCTCCGCAACGCGCAGGGCGTCTCGCTGGCGCACGTTGTGGAGGCGTTGCCGGGCGCGCGCGCCATCAGCACGGGCATGCAGATCGGGAAGCCGGTGATTCGCGGCTTTGGCGGGCCGCGCGTGCTGGTGCTCGAGAACGGCAGCCGGCTGGAGGATTACTCGTGGAGCGATGAAGACGGGCCGTCAGTCGAAACGGCGTTCGTGCGCCGCATCGAGCTGATTCGGGGGCCGGCGAGCGTGTTGTACGGCTCCGACGCCGTCGGCGGTGTGATCAACGTAATTCCGGACCAGCTCCCGGACGCGGGCGGCGGCGCCGGATTCACGCGTGCCGGGTTCATGCTCTCGGGTGCGACGAACAACGTCGAAGTGGCGGCCGCGGGACAGGCCGAGGGCGCAACGCGCAATTTCGGCTGGCGCGTCAATGCGATCGGCCGCGGCTCAAGCAATCTGCATACTCCGGACGGTGAGCTCGACAACACGGGCTTCGGTGCGCTCAACGGCGACGCGACCGGCGGCTGGCGCTGGGCGTCGGGCAGCAACCTGACGTTCCGCGTCGTGCACTACGGCGGCGAGTTCAAGTTGCTCGAGGCCAACGCGGCCCCGGGTGAAGCGGGCGGCCCGGAGCGCAAAGCCGGCGACAACCGGATTCAGATCACCGGCCAGCGTCCCTTGGGTGGGGGAGCATGGCGGCTGGAGGGCAAGGGCCAGCTGCAGGCCCATTCGTTGATCGAGGTGTCGGACGACTCGACCGGCACGGAGTCCGAGGCGTTCAATCTGCAGCTCAAGACCGCCTCACTCGATCTGCTCCTGCATCGCGGCGGCACGACATTCGGGATGACGGGCATCGGACAGACCAACGATGCGAGTGGGCGCGAGCCGATCGTTCCAGACGCGAGTACGATTTCGGCCGCCGCGTTTGCGTTGCAGCGCTGGAGTCTCGCGAACGGCCGTTGGGCCGTACTCGCGGGCCTGCGCGGGGACGCGCAGCGGCTCAGCGCCCACCAGAATGATTCGCTGGGCGTCGCGGCGCAGGATCGCAATGCGCAGGCCTGGTCGGGAAATGTGGGCGTGGTCTTCATGCCCGCCTCCCCCGTATCGTTGACGTTGAATGTGGGACGCGCCTGGCGCGCGCCGACATTGTTCGAGCTGTTCGCCAACGGGCCGCACATCGGCGAGGCGCGCTACGAGCTCGGCGACTCCGCGCTGAAGCCTGAAGTCGGCGGCGATGTGGACCTCGGGCTGCGCTGGAACGACCGCCGGGTCCGCTTCGAGATCTCCGCGTACTACAACAAGCTGTCCGACTTCATCTACGTCACGCCGACGGCTGCGTTCATCGATTCTCTGCGCGTCTACCAGTACACCCAGGCGGAAGCCGAGATGTTGGGCGCCGAAGCCTCGGTCGAGGCGGAGATCGCGCGGGGATTTGTGGCGCGCGGTCGCCTCGAGGCAGTGGGCGGCACCAACCTCGCGGCGCACGAGCCGCTGCCGCTGCTCCCGCCGCGTCGCGCGGCGGTGTCGGTCGCGTGGCGCGACCGCCTCAGCGTCGAGGTCGATAACTACGCGACGCCAACGCGGCTCAACCCGCTCGACGTTCCCACCGAGGGGTACACGCTCCTGAACCTCGGCGGTGGCACGGACCTGCGGCTGTTCGGGCGGGACATGCGGCTCGACATCTCGCTGCGCAATGCGCTCGATGAGCGCTACAAGAGCTTCCTGAGTCGCTACAAGGAGTTTGCGTACGATCCCGGCCGGAATCTGATTATCCGGCTGTCGAGCGGCCTGATCGACTAGCGCTTCGCGAGCGACGCGGTCGTCGCGGCGTCGAGGATCGTCCAGATCTTGTCAGCCCACGCCTGGTGCTCCGGCTTCATGAGCACCGAGCGCAGGCAGATGATCGTATCGCGGTCGCGCTGCATCTCCTGCACATCAATCAGGTGAACCGGAAGCGTCACGAGCGCCAGGTGAAGCTGGCGCTGCGCCGCTTCGTCGAAAATCCGCTGCGACAGCGCTGACGCATCGCTCATGCGTTTGGCTCGTGGCGCCCAGACGAGGATGTCGAGCTCGGGTGCCGCGCCGGTGACGAAGCGTTGGTCGGCGCGAATGCGCCGATAGAGATCCAGTGCCGCGGCGCGGCCCGCGGCGAGTCCTTTTGCGAATTCTCCACCCGGCACGAGCGGCAACAGCCGCTGCGTTGCCCAGAGCGCGACCGCGGCTGCGCCGGGGCGTGAGCACTCCAGCGAGATCTCGCCCAGGTGCATGTCGCTGGACGTGTAGTAGGTGTATGGCGAGTCGTGGTAGTACAGCCGGCCTACCGCAGGATCGTGAAACAGCACGCACCCGCAACCATAGGGTTGCAACCCGTGCTTATGCGGATCGATCACGACCGAGGCGGCTTCGCGCACGAGCTCGAACGCGAGCCGCGTTTCGTCCGTGAGGTTGTCGGTGAGCACGAAGTACCCGCCGTACGCCGCGTCCGCGTGGATTCGGAAGTCGAAGCGGCGGCGCATGTCGACGATGGCCGCAAGTGGATCCACGGCGCCGGTCGCCGTCGTCCCCATCGTCGCCACGACAGTGCCGACGCCGCCCGCCGCGAGCCGGCGCTCGAGCGCCGGGATGTCCATCCGTCCGGCGCGATCGCACGGAATCGATTCGAAGGGCAGGCCGAGCACGCCGGCGATCCGCTGGTGCGTGTAATGCGCCTGCGTCGAAGCGACGATGGCCTTGCCGGGATGCAGCTGGCCGGCAACCCACAGCGCCTCGAGGTTCGCCATCGTCCCGCCGCTGCAGAGATGCCCCAGGTGAATGTCCCACCCGATCATCTGCGCGAGCGCCGCGACGGCTTCTTTCTCCATCGCCGAGCTGGCGCGGCCGCCGTCGAGCGCGTGGTTGTTGGGATTGATCTTGAGCGCCATCTCGTAGGCGCGGCGGGCGACCGCGTGCGGCGGCTTGAGCATCTGCCCCGCGTACAGCGGATCGCCATATGGATAGTTGTCCTTGAGGCGTTCCGCGACTTCCTGCAGCACCGCGTTAAGACCCTTCAAGGGCCCTCAAATACGTCCGGTCCCACGCGGCGGGAATGCTTTCGCGCGGCGAGTACGGTCCGGGCGCGTACACGCGCGAGCTGATGCCGAGCTGGCTCTGTTCGCAGATGTGCCAGTCCTGGCGGTTGGTGCGATCCCAGAACTCTTCCGCATCGTGGATGTTGTAGCCGGTGGCGCGCGGCGCGTCGGGATGCACCATCCATTCGCAGACAACGCGCGACTCGTTTGCCGATTTCGGCCACACGGTATAGAAGACGGCGTAGTCGGGATGCAGGCTCAGCATCATGCTCGGGAAGAGCGCGTAGTAGAACGCACGCCGCTGATCGGTCCCGTCGAGCTTCCCGAGCGGCAACGCGCACGCGCGGCCCGTCATGGTCGCGCTCTCGTTCGGCGCCTTGATCTCCATGTAGCCCCCGAGGAACGGACCTTCGATCAGGTCGTTCGCGCCGCTCGTGTACGGCAGCTTGGTCGACAGCTCGGGATGAATCGTGGGGCAGTGCAGGCATTCATTGTAATTCTGCAGGATCAGCTTCCAGTTGGCGCGCACGTCGTATTCGATGCGCCGCACCGTCGTGAGCAACGGCAGGTTGTAGCGGGAGAACCGTCCGCTGAGCGGCGCGAACCACTGCGCGGTGTCGACGCTCGGATCCAGGTTGACAAACAAAAATCCTTCCCACTCGGCGAGCGGGACGCGATGCAGCGGGTAGCTCTTCTTGTCGAATCCCTCGACTTCATTCATGTGCGGCGCGCCGATCAGCCGGCCGTCCAATGCATATGTCCACGCGTGATACGGACACTGAATCGTCTCGGACAGATGACCTGAGGCCGCTTCGCACAGGCGCGTCCCGCGGTGGCGGCAGACGTTGTAATACGCGCGCCGCTCCCCTGACTGGTCGCGCAGCACGATAATGCTCTCACCGGCGACCCGGGCGACGAAGTAGTCGCCCGGCTGCTCCAGCGCCGAGTCGCGGCCGACGCAGATCCAGTGGCGGGCGAAAACTCGCTCCTGCTCCTCGGCGAACACCTCGGCGGACGTGTAGTAACGGCCGGGCAGGGTGCGCGCGCCCTGACGATAACTCTCAACGGTCTTGAGGAATGTCATAGGATCGCGCGCGCCGCGTTCCGGCCGGCCGCACCCGGCAAGCCGCCACCCGGATGCGTCCCTGAGCCACAGAGGTAGAGCCCCTCGATGGGCATGCGGTAGCGACTCCAGCCGGGGACGGGACGCATGAAGAGAATTTGGTCGAGAGTGAGCTCGCCATGGTAGAGGCTCTCCTCGGCGGGCTGGAGCTGCACCTGGCTTGGCTGGACCTGAAGCACCTGGGCAACGGTCGCGGCGAGCTTCTCGTGCTGTCCCGGCGGCACGTATTGGACGTGGAGCTCAACTCTGCCGTCGGTGCGCTGCACCTCCACGTACGGCGCCGCGGAGTCATGGCCGTATTTGGCATCGTCGTAGGCGTGCTCCAGATAGTCGAGCGACGGCGCGATGCACAGCGTCGAGTAGGGTGGAGGGCTTCCCACGGACAGTGACCCACGCGCCACGACCGCGCGCGCCTTGATGTTCCTGACCGCTCGAGCGAACTCGGGATCGAGCTCGAGCGCGACGGGCTCGAGCGTCGCGCGGGGCGGGGCGCTCGAGATGACGAGCGGGGCAGCGATCGTCTCACCATCCTGGTCCAGCATCACGCCCGTCGCGCGGCCGTTCTTGGCCAGGACCGTGGCATGTGCGCCGCGCCGCATCTCGACGCCGGAGATGGTGGACAGGGCCTGCGTCATGTTGGAGCGGGCCGGTCGGAACACACCGAGCCGGGAACCGACGTGATGGTGCAGGAAGTTGAATGCCGTGCCGCCGGCCCGCGGCCCTTGTTTCAAATGCCAGATGCCGAGCGCGCCGAGCAGTCCCTTGAGCGTGTCGTTCTCAAACCAGTCGTCCAACAACTCCGCGATCGACATCGGCAGGATGCGCGCGAGGTCGATGACCGTTTGCTTGCCCAGCCGGCGCACGTACAGCCCCAACCCCGCGATGCGCGAGAGCTCCCGCGCGTCCGTCGCTTCGATGTCCGGCGCGGGAGCCAGATAAAGGCGCTGCAGCACCCCGGCGAGCGTGTGCATGCGCCCGCAGAATTCCGGCCACTGCTCGGCGTCCCTCGGGCTGATGCGCCGGATTGCTTCCGTCGATCGCCGGATGTCGCGAGAGAGCTCCAGCGTACCGCCGGCGGGCAGTGGCGCGGTGATCCACGGGTCCGGCTCCGCGATGCGCAGCCCGGCGCCGGA
>Ga0134079_10000072_pt1 | contig 22381 bp, 21 predicted proteins | sample 15_taG_2_FD_119770 | JGI IMG/M metagenome (GOLD analysis project Ga0134079, IMG submission 119770) | Grasslands soil microbial communities from the Angelo Coastal Reserve, California, USA - 15_D_Rain_40cm_2_09182015 | ecosystem: Environmental > Terrestrial > Soil > Grasslands ...
AAAGGTGGAGTCGGCAAGTCGACCGTGACGGCCAACCTCGCCATCGCACTGGCCCAAACCGGCGCGCGCGTCGGGATCATGGACGCGGACGTCTACGGGCCCACGATCCCCACACTGTTGGGCGTGGACGACCTCCCCAAGCCGACCGCCGAGGGCATCGTCCCAGCGGAGCGTTACGGCGTGAAGCTCATTTCCATGGGCTTCTTCCTGCGTGAGGACGACGCGGTGATTTGGCGCGGTCCGATGCTGCACAAGACGGTGCAGCACTTCCTGGGAAACGTGCAGTGGGGTGAGCTCGACTATCTCCTCGTGGACCTGCCGCCCGGAACGGGCGACGTACAGCTCACGCTGTGCCAGTCGATTCCCCTGACCGGCGCGGCGATCGTCTCGACGCCGCAGGACGTGGCGCTCAAGGTGGCGCAGAAGGCCATCACCATGTTTGCCAGGCTCAACACGCCGGTGCTGGGAGTGATCGAGAACATGGCGCACTACGTCTGCCCGCACTGCGGCGCGCCCGACGAGGTGTTCGGCTCGGGCGGCGCGCGCCGCGCCGCCGAACGACTCGAGATCCCCTTTCTGGGGGAGATCCCGCTCGCCACGGTGATTCGCGCGCAGTCGGACGCGGGGCGGCCGGTCGTGCTCGATCGCGCCTCGCCGTTCGCGGCCGCATACCGCGCCGTCGCGGAGCGCCTGGCCGCGCAGGTGAGTATCCGCGCCATGCAGCGCGAGCTGACGCCACTGGTACAGATCCAGTTCTAGCGGGGGGATGAGGGGAGGAGCGGGCAACAATCGTGGCCGGTGTCGAACTGCGCAATCTGAACAGGCGATTCGGTGACTTCCACGCGGTCGATGGGGTCACCCTTTCGATCCGTGAGGGAGAGTTCCTGGTGCTGCTCGGCCCCTCCGGCTGTGGCAAGACGACCCTGCTCCGCATGATCGCGGGGCTGGAACGTCCCACGGCAGGCGAGATCCTGATCGGCGGCGTGCGCATGGACGGCGACGTGCCGCCCCGGGCCCGCGGCATCGCGATGGTGTTCCAGAGCTACGCGCTGTACCCGCACCGCACCGTGTTCCGGAATATCTCGTTTCCCCTCGAGGCGGCGGGGATGTCCCGCGCCGCGATAGACGAGAAAGTGCGCTGGGCCGCCGAGCTGTTCAGCATCACGCCCTACCTCGAGCGTTATCCGCGCCAGCTCTCCGGCGGCGAGCGGCAGCGTGTGGCCTTGTGCCGCGCCCTGGTGCGCGACCCGCAGGTGTTCCTGCTGGACGAGCCGCTCGCCAACCTCGACGCCAAACTGCGCAACACGGCGCGAGACGAGCTGAAGCGCTTTCAGCGCCAGATCAAGCGGACCACCGTGTACGTGACGCACGATCAGGTGGAAGCGATGGGATTAGGCGACCGCATCGCCGTCATGGATCGAGGTAAGGTGCGTCAGATCGGGACGCCCCAAGAGGTTTACGAGGACCCCGTGGACACATTCGTGGCCACGTTCGTGGGCCAGCCGCCGATGAACCTGATCGAAGTATCGGGCGGCAAGCTGCTCGGCTTCCGGCCCGAGAATTTTCTGCCGCGCGCGCAATTCCCGGCTGGAGAACCGCTGCGCCCTTTCGGGTTCGCGGTGCGGCGCGTGGAGTACCTGGGCTCGGACCGCTATGTGTACGGCATCGTGACCGACGCCGGAGCGGGCGCTGCGACGGTGATCGCGAAGCTCCCGGCCACGGTGAGCACCGCCATCCCGGACGGCGAGACGCTGCCGTTCGCCGTGCCGGAGCGCGCCCTGTGCTCCTTCGACGCCGCCAGCGGCGCGAGGCTCAGATGAAGCTCGCCGACCGCGAGGACGTCCTGGGGGTGCTCATGCTCGCCCCAGCACTGAGCTACGTCATCCTCCTGGTGGGTGTCCCGTTCGTGCTGGCGATCGTGCTCAGCTTCAGCACCGCCACGGCGGGGAGTCTCACCTTCGGCTGGGCGGGGCTGGACAACTACGCAGCCATCGTTCGGGATCCCGTCTTTCGGCGCTCGCTCTTCAACAGCGCCGTCGTCACCATCGGATCGCAAGTGCTCGTCGTCGTCCTGGCGACCGCCGCCGCGCAGGTATTCCGTACGGCGTTTCACGGCAAGCGCACCGCCCGGTTCGTCCTGCTCCTGCCCTGGGCCGTGCCCGTTTCGCTCGCGGCGATCGCGTGGACGTGGATCTTCGACTCCACCTTCAGCGTGATCAACTGGACGCTCAAGGTCAGCGGCCTGTTGCACGGCTGGCTCTACTGGCTGGGGGAGCCGGGCCTCCCCCTCGTCGCGATCATCATCGTGCAGGCGTGGCGCATCTTCCCGTTCGCGACCATCATCGTGCTCGCTGGGCTTTCGTCGCTGCCACAGGACGTGATGGAGGCGGCCGTCGTGGACGGCGCCGGCTTCTGGCGGCGCTTGTTCCAGGTCGAGCTGCCGCTCCTGCTCCCGGTCGTGGCCGTCGCCGTCCTGTTCGGCGTCGTCTACACGGCCACCGACCTAGGCGTCGTGTACATCTTGACCGGCGGCGGGCCCGCGAACACGACGCAGGTCCTCCCCACGCTCGCCTTCCAGCGCGGCATCCAGGGCGCCGACCTCGGTCAAGGCGCGGCCATCGCCGTCTTTCTCCTTCCGTTCCTCATCGTCGTGGCGATCGCGATGCTGCGGGTGGCCCGGCACACGGAGGTCGGCGTCCGATGAAGCGCGTCGGTCTGTACACGGCGGCGCTGGGCTTCATGGCCTTCGCGGGCTTCCCCTTCTATTGGATGCTGATCACCGCGTTCAAGCAGAACCGGGATCTCTACGTCGGGGCATTCGACACGCACCACGTCCCCTGGATCTTCAACGATCCGCCGACCCTCGAGCACGTGCGCTTCCTGTTCGGGGAGACGCAGTTCCTGCGCTGGATCGGGAACACGCTCATCGTCGTGGTCGCGGTCATCGTCATCACGGTGGTGGTGGCGGTGCCGGCGGGGTACAGCCTGGCGCGTCTCACGGGACGCTGGGGCGAGCGCCTCGGCATGGGAATCTTCTTCACCTATCTGATCCCGCCGACACTGCTCTTCATCCCGTTCTCGCGCGTGATCTCGTTTTTCGGTCTGCAGGATTCCCTCGGCGCCCTGATCCTGATCTATCCCACGATCACGATCCCGTTTTGCACCTGGCTCGTGATGGGGTTCCTGCGCTCGGTGCCGTGGGACATCGAGGAGCAGGCGATGATCGACGGCTACAGCCGGCTCGCCGTGATCGTGCGCGTCGTGCCCCGCCTAATCGTTCCCGGGATCTTGACGGTCGTCGTGTTCACGTTCACGTTGGTCATGCAAGAGTTTGTGTACGCGCTGACCTTCATCAGCTCGGTCGACCACATGACCGTCAGCCTGGGCGTCCCCATCGCGTTGGTGCGCGGCGACGTGTACCACTGGGGCTCGCTCATGGCCGCCGCATTGTTCGTCAGCATCCCGCTCGCCATCGTCTACAACCTGTTCATGGATCGATTCATTCAAGGCTTCACCATGGGAGCGGTGAAGGGCTGAGTTGTCGTTCACGCAGTTTCACTCGAGGAGGACATCATGAGAATGCGATTGACGTGGTGCTCCGGGCTCGCCGTGATTGGCATCTTGCTGCTCGGGGTCGCGCGTTCGGCCGTGGCTCAGCAACCCACCGGACAGGTAGTGAAGCTCGGTGAGGGCGAGACGCTGACGATCGGCGGTTTCGTCAGCGCGACGTGGTTTATGAACAGCGGCTTCTTCGGGACCGGGAACGGACAAAACGCGGAGTGGGCCGCGAACGGTCAACCTGCCACCGACAAGACGTACCTGGACGGCGACGTGCGCAACACCCGCATCAATTTCACGTTTGCCGGTTCACCGGTGCTGGGCAAATGGTCGCCGCGCGGCGTGATCGAGGCTGACTTCTTCGGTGCGAACACGGCTGGGCCACCCAACGGCGACGAGCAGCCGTTGCTCCGCGTGCGTTTCGCCTATGCGGATCTCACCAACGGCCGCACCACCGTCCGCATCGGGCAGTTCTGGTCGCCGCTGTTCGGCGAGGTGCCGGTGTCGCTATCACATATCGCCTTCCCGCTCGGCTACGGTGCGGCGGGCATGGTCGGCTGGCGCTTCCCGGGCATCTTCCTCTATCACGACCTCGCGCCGGGCAAGCCACTCGCGATCCAGCTGCAGCTAGCGGCGCTGGAAGGCTCAGGCCCCGATGTGGGCGGCGGCATCGGGAGCGGTGAGGCGTCAGGCATGCCGCAGTTCGAAGCGCGGCTCAACTTCGGCAAGCGGAAGCCGAACCTCAGTTGGACCGCGTATGTCGTGGGCCACATCGACTGGAAGGATACGACCGCCGTCGGCGTCGCCGGGAACAACCTGACTGGCACCGCCGTCGAGATCGGCGCCAACGTGACGGCCGGCAAGGCCACGCTGCACGGCAACTTCTACACGGGCAAGGCCGTCGGCCACCAGTTCGCGCACATCTCGCAGCAGGGCGACGTCAGGGGCTGGGGTGCGTGGGTGCAGGGTGGATACGAGGTCGACCCGCACTGGAGCCTCTGGGCCTTCTACGGCCTGGACGACCCCGATGAGGCCAAATCCCCGGGGCTGCCTGGGGGGCCCGGGCTCGCCCGCTTCAAGAACCAGGACGTCGCCGGCATGCTCCGCTTCCGCGCCGGGCGCTACGCCGTCGGGCTCGAGTACTTCGGGGCCAACACCACCTGGAACAACGGGAAGAGGAAAGCGTCGCAGATCGCGCTGAGCACGCAGTACACGATCTGATCCAAGCCGAGCATGTACAAGCCTCGTGGCGGAGCGACACTCGCTCCGCCGCGAGGCCGTCCTCTCAGCGAACGGAGGGTAGGTCCATGGGCAAGCGGAAGGGGATGGATCGGCGGCAGTTCGTGCAGACGACCGGCGCCGCGGCGGCCGCGGCGGCGCTGGGACCAACCATCTGGATCAAGCGCCAACAGAAGACACTCAAAATCATCCAGTGGAGCCACTTCGTCCCCGCGTACGACGCGTGGTTCGACAAGTACGCGAAGGACTGGGGCACCGCCAAGGGCGTCGAGGTGACCGTAGACCACATCGCCCTCGCCGACCTCACCACCCGAGCGAACGCCGAGGTGGCGGCGCAGCAGGGGCACGACCTGTTCCAGTTCCTCTCGCCGCCGGGAGCGTTCGAGCCGCAGGTGCTCGACATGGCGGACGTCGTCAAGGAGGCGGTGCGTCAACACGGCCCCCTCGTGGACCTGTGCAAGCGCAGCACCTACAACCCGGTCACCAAGAAGTGGTTCGGGTTCAGCGACAACTACGTGCCCGATCCCGGCGACTACCTGAAGACCGTCTGGACCGAGATCGGCATGCCCGACGGGCCCGCCACCTGGGAGGATCTCGTCACGGCGGGGCCGCAGATCAAGGCGAAGCATCCGGAGATCCAGATTCCCATTGGCGTCGGGCTGTCACAGGAGCTCGACACCAACATGGCGTGCCGCGCGATGCTGTGGTCGCACGACGGCTCGATCCAGGACGCCAACGAGAACGTGGTCTTGAAATCCGACCAGGCGCTCGAGGCCCTGACGTTCGCCACGCGTCTGTTCCAGGCCGGGATGACGCCGGCGGTGCTGAGCTGGAACGCCGCGTCGAACAACCAGGCCCTGAACGCCCGCCAGACCTCCTACATCCTCAACTCCATCTCGGCCTATCGCACCGCACAAGACAACAAGTTGCCGGTGGCGGACGACATCTTCTTCGTTCCGGCGCTGAAGGGGCCACGAGGCACGCGCTGGGCGAGCGAGCATGTCATGGGGATCTACGCCATCTGGAAGTTCGCGCAGAGTCCCGACGTCGCGAAGCAATTCCTGCTCGACCTGATCGCGCATTACCGCGACGCGGTGATGGGGAGCAAGCTCTACAACTTCCCCGCGTACCCGGGCTCATTGGCCGATCCGGGGACGCCCGTAGCACAGAAGCCCGCGGCTGGCAACCGCTGGCTCGAGCAGGCCACGGCCAACGATCCGTTCGGGTCGAACCCGCCGACCAAGCTGCGTCCCATCAGCACGGCGCTGCAATGGGCGACGAACATCGGACATCCGGGACCCGCCAACCCGGCGGAATCCGAGGTGTTCGACACCTTCGTGCTGCCGACGATGTTCGCCAATGCGGCCACCGGTCGGATGCCACCGGCGCAGGCGTTGGACGAGGCACATCAGCAGGTGAAGCGGATTTTCGAGAAGTGGCGCGCCAAGGGACTCGTCGCCGGCGGTGCCGGCGACCGGGCGTGACACACGATCTTAGCAGACCCCTAACCTCCACCACCGACCCGAGGGAGTTATGACTGCGCCCCAACTCGCCATGAAGGACCTTCGCAGGGTCGTCATTGCCGCAGCCGTCGGGAATGTGATCGAATGGTATGACTTCTACATTTTCGGCAGCCTCGCCACCCTCCTCGCCACCAAGTTTTTCTCGGCCGGCGCCTCCGGAAGCGCGCTCATCAAGTACGTCGGCACATTCACGGCCGGGTTCTTGATCCGCCCATTTGGCGCATTCCTGTTCGGTCGTGTCGGCGACCTGGTGGGTCGTAAGTACACGTTTCTCATCACGCTCAGCGGCATGGGGCTGGCGACCGCGCTCATCGGGGTCGTGCCGAGCTACGCTCAGATCGGGGCTCTGGCGGGCGTTCTGCTGCTGCTACTGCGCCTGGTCCAGGGCCTGTGCCTGGGCGGCGAGTATGGTGGTGCGATCACGTACGTCGCGGAACACGCTCCAGATGAGAAGCGGGGCTACTACACTGGCTGGCTCCAGACGTCGCCGACGCTCGGGATCGTGCTGTCGCTCGCGGTGATCGTCGTGACGCGGGAGTCGCTCGGGCCGGAGGCGTTCGCCGCCTGGGGGTGGCGGATTCCCTTCGTGCTTTCGCTCCTCATGGTCACGATCGCGATCTACATCCGGCTGAAGCTGCAGGAGACGCCGATCTTCCAGGCCATCAAGGCGAAAGGACAGACGGCGGCCAATGTGTGGCGCGAGGCGTTCTGGAGCCAAAACGTCAGATACGTGCTGATCGCCAGCATCGTCGTGATCGGTGAGGGGGTCGTGTGGTACAGCGGCCAGTTCTGGGCGCTGTATTTCATTCAGCAGGTGCAGAAGCCCGACGTCCTCCACCCGGCCTACATCACCGGCGCGGCGCTGCTGATCGCCACGCCGTCACTAATCTTTTTTGGGTGGCTCTCTGACCGCATCGGCCGAAAGCCGATCATCCTCGCCGGGTTCTTGCTGGCGGCCGTCACCTACTACCCGCTGTACATGGCGCTCGGCAATGCCGCCAACCCCGCCAATGTCAACTATCCGCTGTCGATCCTGATCGTCGCCATTATGGTCTGCTACGTCGGCATGGTGTACGGCCCGATCGGCGCGTTCCTCGCCGAGTACTTCCCGGCGCGCATTCGGTACTCGTCAGTGTCGGTGCCATATCACATCGGTAACGGCTGGGGCGGGGGTCTGGTCCCCGTCATCACGACCGCGGCGTATGTGTCGGCGCAGGCAGGGGGCTTGAGCATGTCGCAGAGCCTGAGCCACGCGCTGGTCTATCCCATCGCCGTCCCGGCGATCGCCTTCGTGCTGTGTTTGTTCCTGATGCCGGAGACGCGGAAAATCAGCATCTGGCAGCCGTCTACGGTGCGGGCACCAGCCAGGGGCTAAGGGACACCGCCGAGTAAGATGAAGAAGAGGGGTCGGGACAGTTCGTCCCGACCCCTCTTTACTAGACGTCTAGACGCCTAGGCGTCTAGTAATTCACAGACTCCATCTCGCTATCCGCGACCGTGTCATGGTCCCGGTGCGCATCGCGGATATGCTCCGCGAGCCGGTGCAGGATCTGCATGCCGCGCAGGTTCAACGCGAGCGCCGTGACTTTGTCGCCCGCCGCGAAAGTCGAGTCCGACGTGGCACGCAGCTCCTTCACGTGGGCCAGTATCGCCCGGATGCGCGGCGCGTCGCGCCCGCCCAGGAACCGCTCGATCCGCACGATCGCCTGATCGACGGCGAGGCCGGTCCGTTCGGGGGCATTGGGGAAGATCTCGATCACCGCCGAGAGCACCGAGCGGAACGCCAGGCGCCGGTAGCCGCGCGCCGCAGTCGTGTCCCCAGCCCCGAGCGCCGCACGCGCCGAGTCGCGATAGGCTGCGGCCTGGTCGAGGAACGCCCGCGCCGCGGAATCATCGGTGGTGCGCAGGGTGTCGCGCAGCCGCTGCCACCAACCCTCGCAGTTGGCGCCGGTTGACGCGGCCACATCCTGCGCAATGAGCTGGGCCTGCTGCGCCAGCACCAGCTCGTTGTTCGAAGCGCCTGTCGGATCCTGACTACAGCCCGCCGCCACCAGCATCGCGGCGAGCGCTACGGTCATGTGCCTACGCATTGAAAGCTCCATGTAAGTCGTCCGGGTGTTGGACGGCTGGTCCGGCCGCGCGTTAAGTAGCCTCGGGGACCGTTGTGGGACCATGACTTACCGGCCTGAGCCCAAGGCTGATCAGGGCGCCGAGCAGCATTACCGTACCCGCCAGAAGGAACGAGCTGCGCGATCCCACCTGATCGTAGACCCAACCCATGGCGAGGGGACCGGCGGTGCGCCCCAGCGCCGCAAACGCCTGCGCAGCACCAAGGATCGTGCCCTGTTCCGTCGGGTCGGCATAGATCGACACTAACCCCGACGCGGCGGGCGCGAACAGGCTGTTCGCGAACGCGAGCGGCACCGTCCACGCGTAGACCGACATGCTGCTGGCGAGATAGGGCAGCGCGGCGATGCTGACGGCCATGCCGAAGAGTCCGACGATCAGCAGCGCCCGGGCTCCCGTGCGGCGCTCGATCTTGCCGAACAGAAACCCCTGCACACTGGCAGCGATCACGCCGATCACCACGAACAGCCAGCCCAACTCCTTCGCTCCCCAACCAAACAGTCGCGTGGTGTGGAGCGGGAGCACGACGGTGTAGCCCGAGAATGCCAGGGGCGCCAGCAGCCAGACGAGCATGAGCGGCAGGAGCCTCGGCCGCCGCAAGGCCTCGAGCATGTGCCCGAAGTCGAAGAGCGGCCGCGCGGTGCGATGCTCGTGCGCGAGCGACTCGCGGAGGATGGAGCTCGCGGAGAAGAAATTGATGATGGACAGCCCCGCCGCGATCAGACCCGGTGCCAGGTGCCCGATATAGTGATCGGCGAGTCCACCGATCAACGGCCCCAATACGAACCCGATCCCGAACGCGGCGCCGATCATCCCCATGCCACGCGAGCGCTCCGTGGGCGTCGTGATATCCGCGACGTACGCCTGCGCCGCCGAGATGTTGCCGCTGGCGAGCCCGGAGATCACGCGGGCAAGGAAGAGCCACCAGTACGAGGGCGCGAACGCGAACATCATGTACCCGGCCGCGTTGATCACCATCGTCGTCAGCAGGATGGGCCGGCGGCCGATCCGGTCCGACATGCGGCCGAGGATTGCCGTCGCAAAGAACTGCATCGCTGAGAAAACGAAGATCAGGGCGCCGTACCCGATCCCGTGCGCGCCGAACTTCTGCGCATACATCGGCAAGATCGGCAAGATGATGCCGAAGCCGATCAGGTCGATCAGGACAGTGAAGAAAATGACGCCGAGGCGGGCGCGGTTCGTCGACATGGAAGACTCAAATATAGGTGTGGCACACAGGCTACAGGATTTTCGTGCTTTGTTTGGTGGCGATCGAAAGGGCCGACGCCCATTTTCTGGAGCGCCCCGTGTTTCGTTCCATCAATCAGGGAGGGTGAGCCGTCATGAGCCACCAATCAACCACCGTCCGCTTGCTCGCCGCCGCCGCGCTCGTCGCGGTCGCCGCGTGTAGCGACGGCACCCGTTCCATCGGCCCCGAGCCGACGCCGGTACTCCGCACCGCCCAAGTCCCCCCCCCCGACCTCGGCACGCTCGCGCGTACCGTGCCGGGATTCGGCGGTCTCTTCATCGACAACGGCGTGCCCACGGTCTATCTGACCGACGTGACCAAACGCGGCTCTGCTGAGCGCGCCTTGGGCGCGTTCGCGCAGAGTCGTGGGGTCGCCCCCGGCGACATCCGGGTGCTCCAGGGTCGCTACGGGTACGGCGATCTCGACCGCTGGTTCCAGGCGATGTCGTACGAAGCGTTCGATCAGGGCGGCGTGGTGTTCGTCGATCTCGACGAAGCCGCGAACCGCGTCCTCGTCGGCGTCGAGCACGGCGCCTCGCAGGCCAATATCCGCAGCCTGGCGGCGCGGCTCGGTGTGCCCGACGAAGCCCTCGTGGTCCGTGAGACGGACCCGATCGTGTACGCGACGACCCTGCAGGACCAGGTGCGGCCCGTCGTCGCCGGCGTGCAGATCCACTTCGGCAACTTTCTCTGCTCGATCGGGTTCAACGCCGTAAGCGGCGGGCAGAATTCGTTCGTCACCGCCTCGCACTGCACCAACAAGCAAGGCGGCACCGAGGGCACGCAGTACTTCCAGTCGCTGTCGAGTCAGCCGAACAGCTTCATCGGAACCGAAGTCGACGATCCCGTATACAGGCGCAACCTGGCCCCCGGCTGTCCCAAGGGAAGAATGTGCCGTTTCAGCGACGCGTCGCGCGCCGCGTACGCGGCCGGCGTGCCGTTCACCCTCGGCGGGATCGCGCAGACGAGCGGCCCCAACAATGGCTCGCTCACAATCACCGGGTCCTTCAGCATCACAGGCGAAGGGAACGCGGTCGTCGGCGACGTGGCGAACAAGGTTGGCCGCACCACGGGATGGACGCAGGGCGTGGTGACGAACACCTGCGTCAACACCGGCGTGTCAGGCACGAGGATCGTGCAGCTGTGCCAGACGTTCGTCAGCGCGGGTGTGGGTGGCGGCGACTCGGGCTCCGATGTGTTCGGTGAGACGGGCGGCTCGAGCGTCCGGCTCCTCGGGATCCTGTGGGGCGGCAACTCGCAGGGCACGCAGTTCGTGTACAGCCCGATCACGAACGTCGAGCAGGAGCTCGGCCCCCTGACGACGTTCTGAGCACGCTGTGGCTGCATTCTGGAGCTGGGGCGGCGCCGTGCTGTGCGGCGCCGCCCTTCTCATCCCCCGGACCGTGACTGTCACCGTGGTGGTGCCCGAATCGGTACGACGAGGCGACCCCGTCCCCATCACGTTGCGCCTTACGAACACGGGCAAGGAACCGGAGAACCTCTATCTCACGGGCCGCTCGATCGCGTTCGACATCATCATCGCGCGCACGGACGGGGAGATTGTGTGGAGGCGGCTGGAACGCGCGACAGGAGAGCAGATCCTCCAGGTGAAGACCCTGGCGCCGGGCGCGACGCTCGATTTGAAGGATCGGTGGCGTCAGCGCACCAACGCCGGTGGCGCCGTGCCCCCGGGAGCCTACACCGTGACGGGCATCATCCCGACCGACCGGGAGCCGTTGCGGACGGCGCCGGCGCAACTGCGGATTGCACCGTAGGCGGCGGCACCCAAGCATCCATCACCGAGCGCACCACCGTCGCTCCCAAGATCAGCGCGCCCCCGACGAGCGTCGCCGACCCGGGGCGTTCGCCGTGCACGAACCACGCCCACACGGGGTTCAGGACCGGCTCGATCAGCATGAAGAGCCCAACCTCGAGCGCGCGCACGCGCGGGATCGCGCGCGCCAAGAACACGTAGGGCACGCCGAGCTGGCAGACGCCGAGGAACACCACCACGGCCCAATCGACCGGACGCCCCGGCGCGAGCGGCAACGCCACGACCAGCCCCACGACGCACGCAGTCAGGCTCCCCGACGCCGCCGCGGTGGCCACCGAGCCGCCGCGCGCCGCGATCCAGCGGTAGCCGATCACCGTGAACGCCCACGTCACCGCGCAGCTGCCGGCCAGTACGTCGCCGAGCAGCGGGTTGGGAGCGGTGGCGGAGGGTCGATCGACGCCGCCGAAGAGAAACAACCCCAACCCCACGCCCATCATGGCCATCTGCACCAGGTCTCGGCGCGTCGCGTGCTCGCCCAACAACCGTGGCGCCAGCACCAGGATGAAGAGCGGGCTTGTCGCCTGGAGGAAGATCGCGCTGGCCGCGGTGGTGTGCTTGTTGGCCTGCACGTACAGCAGCGTCGTGGCGGCGTAGGCACACCCCACGAGTGCGGTGCGCCATGACCAGCCGCGGCGCGCCTCGGGGATGAGCGTCAACATCGTGGTGAACGCAAGGCCGGCCCGAAGGCCGGCGAGCTGCCAGCCATCGAAGCCGCACCACTTGACGGCCGCGCCGCCGGTCGAGAACAGAACGGCGGCGAGAACGATCTTCGAACGCGGGCTCATCGTACCTCGCCGGGGAGCGAGGAATATGTACTATTCAGTTGTGCATCGCGTCCTCGTCGTCACTCTGTCCACGTTGCTGCTCGCGGCGTTCGCGAACGCCGCCGCGCAGACTCCGGCCCGCAAGCCGCGTCGCGATCCGAACGTCATCACGGCCGAAGAGCTCGCGGCGAAGCCTGCGCAGTCGCTCTATGACGCCGTTCGGGCGTTGCGCCCTGCCTGGATGATGCGCGCCCAGCCCACCGCCCTGATGCCGCAGAACGAGGGCCAGCTGATCGTATACGTGGACGGGACCCGGTTCGGCACCATCGAGAGCCTCCGCCAGCTCGTGCCCGGCGTCGCGCAAGCGGTCCACTACTATTCGCCCAGCGACGCCGAAGCACACTTCGGGCCGGGACACTTGAACGGGGCCATCGAAGTCATCACGTCGGGCCACTGACGACCGATGCTGGAGGTGCAGGTCTTCGGCGTCCGGAAGAGCGCCGACACGCGCGCCGCGTTGCGGTTCTTTGCCGAGCGGCGGATCAAGGTGCACTTCGTCGACCTGACCGAGCGCCCGGCGTCGGTCGGCGAGCTGCGGCGCTTCGCCGACAAGTTCGGGCTGCAGCACCTGCTCGACCGTGAGTCACGGCGCTACGCGGACCTCGGTCGGCCGGTAGCCACACTCGAGAAGCTCAGCGTCGAACCCCTGCTTTTGCGGATGCCGCTGGTGCGCAACAAGCAGCACCTGACGATCGGCCCCGCTGAAGCCACGTGGAAGGAATGGATCGCTTCGTGAGCCCGTTCGTGATCGCTGCCGTCCTGCTGGCGCAAGTCGATAGCGGCAACTTCGTCATCCCCAACTTTCGTTTCGAGAGCGGTGAGACTCTGGCGGCGCTGCGCATCCACTACCGCACCTTAGGCCGGCCTGGCCGCAAGGCGGTGCTGATCCTGCACGGCACAGGCGGGAGTGGGGCGAATTTCTTGTCTCCTTCCTTTGTAGAGCTGTACGGCGCCGGGCAGGCCCTCGACACGGCGACGCATTACATCATCCTGCCTGACAACATCGGGCACGGGGCTTCGTCGAAGCCGAGTGACGGCCTGCACGCGCGCTTCCCGCGGTACGGTTACAGCGACATGGTCGAGGCGCAGTACCGCTTGGTGACTGCGGGGCTGCACGTCGATCACCTGCTGTTGGTCATGGGCACCTCGATGGGGTGCATGCATTCGTGGCTGTGGGCCGAGCGCTACCCCGCGTTCATGGACGGCGTGGTGCCGCTGGCGTGCGCGCCGACGCAGATCGCGGGACGCAACCGCATGATGCGCAAGATGATCCTCGACGACATCCGGACCGACCCCGAATGGCGCGGCGGAGAGTACACAACCCAGCCGCGTGGGGTGCGGGCCGCGCTGCAGGTCCTCTTTCTCATGGGCAGCGCGCCACTCGTGCAGCAGCGCGCGGCTCCGTCCCGCGACTCCGCGGATGCCGTCATCACCCGCTATCTCGACGCGCGGTTAGCCGCGACCGACGCGAACGACATGGTCTATCAGTTTGACGCGTCACGGGACTACGATCCCAGCCCCGACCTGGGACGCATCACCGCACCGGTCCTGGCGATCAACTCGGCCGACGATGTCATCAACCCACCGGAGCTGGGACTGATGGAACGGCTGATCACGCGCGTCCCGCACGGGCAATATGTGCTCATCCCCATCAGCGACATCACTCGCGGCCACGGGACGCACACCGTCGCCGCCGCCTGGAAGGCCCATTTCGCGCCCTTCGTGGCCGCGCTCGAGCGGAGGGGAGGCAGCACCGTGGCTGACATAGACGCGCTGTTCGCGGAGTACACGGGACCGGCGGTGCCGGGCGCCAGCGTGATCGTGATCCGCGACGGCCGCGTGATCCTGCGACGGGCGTACGGGATGGCGGACTTGGCGCGCCACGTCCCGGCCACCCCGCAGACCGACTACCGCCTCGCGTCGGTGTCGAAGCAGTTCACCGCGATGGCGACGATGCTACTCGCGAAGGACGGCAAGATTCGCTTCGACCAGCCCGTGCGCGAGATCCTCCCCGAGCTGCCGGTCGCGGCTCAGGCCGTCACGGTACGGCATCTGCTGAATCACACGTCGGGACTCCCCGACTACGAGGACCTGATTCCCGACACGCAGACGGTGCAGGTCTCCGACCGCGACGTGCTCGCGCTGCTCGCGCGCAAAGACACGCTCTACTTCCCGCCGGGTACGCAGTATCGCTACAGCAACTCCGGCTACGTGCTGCTCGGACTCATCGTGGAGCGCGTGTCGGGCCTCTCGTTCCCCGCCTTCCTCCGCGCGCGGATCTTCCAGCCCCTCGGGATGACGGCTTCGCTGGCGCACGTCGACGGCGTCGACACCATTCCCCATCGCGCGTTCGGCTATTCGCCCGACTCCGGCCAGTTCAAGCCGACCGATCAGAGCGTGACGAGTGCCACGCTCGGCGACGGCGGCATCTACACGAACGTCGAAGACCTCGTGCGGTGGGACCAGGCGCTGTACGGCGGCAAGCTCGTCGATGCCGCGACGTTGCGCCTCGCCACGACGCCGCCGATCCTCCCCGCCAACGCCGAGACGCAGTACGGCTTCGGCTGGTTCGTGGACACCTACCGCGGCGAGAAGCGCTGGCGGCACACCGGCGAGACGAGCGGATTCCGCAATGCCATCCAGCGATACCCTGACCGTCACTTCACCGTGATCGTGTTGACCAACCGCAACGGCGGGGATCCGGCCGCGATCGTCGAGCGGATTGCGGACGCGCTGCTGTTCGGAGCGCCGCGCTAGCGCTCGATGCGGTAGCCGAAGGTCCGGACGGTAACGATGTGGCGCGGGTGCGCCGGATCGTGCTCGAGCTTGCGGCGCAGCATGGCGACGTGCGTGTCGACGGTGCGGCTCATGACATCTTCGGCGTACCCCCATACTTCCCGTAACAATTCGAGCCGGTTCGCGACGCGGCCACCGCGCCGCAGCAGCGCCGCGAGCAACGCGTACTCCTTGGGCCGCAGGTCGACGGCGCGGCTGCCGCGATACACCTGATGCGTCGCGAAGTCGACCGAGACGTCGCCGAAGCCACGTAGCGCGCCGGCCGCCGCGCCGCCCTGGTGAATCCAGTCGAGGAATTGCGCCGCGCGCTCCACGGTCGCGACGACGCGCTCGTCGTCGAAGGGCTTGAGCAAATAGTCGAAGGCGTGGACCTCGAAGGCCCGCAGCGCGTGCTGGTCGTACGCCGTCACGAAGACGATCGCCGGCGCCCGCTCCTCACTCGCCGCGGCCGCGACGGCGAACCCGTCGAGATCGGGCATCTGGATGTCGAGGAAGACGAGGTCCGGAGTGCCGCGCCGCAAGGCAATGACCGCCTCACGGCCGTTGGCGCACTCGTCGATGCGCGTGATGCTCGGGATCTGTTGGAGCACGCCACGCAAGCGGCGCCGGGCCGGCGCCTCGTCGTCAACGATGACTGTATGCATGGTCACGATAGGGAATCTCGACCGTGGCGATCGCGCCGCCCTGCCCCCCCGGCGCGTTCGCCAGGTCGAAGCGGTGGCCCACGCCGTACAGCTGCACGAGGCGCGCCCGCGTGTTGGCGATGCCCACCCCCCCGTTGCGGCCGGCGGGCCCTCCCTCGGGAACGCCGGGCCCGTTGTCCCGCACCTCGAGGCGCAGCCGCTCGCCGGCGCGCACCGCGGCGATGTCGATCTCGGCGACGCGCCCCGGCCGGGCCGCGCCGTGCCGGATCGCATTCTCGACGAGGGGCTGCAGCAGAAACGTCGGCACCAAGGCCGCCCCGGTGCCGGCGTCCACGCGGAACGTGACCTTGAGCCGGTCACCGAACCTCGCCTCCTGGATCGCGACGAAATGATCGAGCAGCTCGAGCTCCTCCTCCAACGTCACGAGAGGGCCGCGCTCGCGGCTGAACGAATGACGCAGCAGCTCGCTCAGCCGCGTGATCATGCGATTGGCCTGCTTGGGGTCTTCGAGCACGAACGCCGAGATGGTGTGCAACGTGTTGAAGAGAAAGTGCGGCTGCAGTTGTCCCGTCAGCGCGTCGAGGCGGGCCTGCATCAGCTGGCCTTCGAGCCGTGCCGCGCGCACGGCGTGATACAGCCCGACGACCATCGCGTAGATGAGAATGTTGAAGGTCCAGTAGGTCGCCACGGCGTAGTTCACGCCGGCGCTGAGCGACAGCGGCGTCGTGCGATAGATGCCGAGGGCCCATTTCACGGCGCCTTCGAGGGCGGCGCAGAGGACGGCGGCGGCGAGCGCGGCAGGGAGGTGCGCCGCGACGATGCGCAGCGGGGTGCCGAGTCGGGCGGCACGGGCGGCGAACGCGGTGACGAGCGGGGTGAACGCTGCCCAGGTCCACCACCCGGCGAGCTGCCATCCGACGATCCAGCTCCAGGACAGAGGGCTTTCGCCCTGGAACCGCATCTGGATGGCGAAGAGCATGGCGACCGCCGTCCAGGCGCCGAGGACCGCCAAGACGCGCCGCATATCTCTCATTGTACATCGTACTGCCTCTGATGATTCGGCGGCGTCAGAACCCTGTGAACTGCCTTGGCCTCGGGTGCGTGGCAGCGCAGGTTTGTCGTCGAGGAGGACTCATGCGGCCCATCTGGCTTCTCGTCTTACTGGCGATGGCGGCGCTCCCCGACCGTGAGCGCGACCGGGCGGCCCTGCTCGCCGCCGACCGGGAGCTCGCTCGGTCGAAGGATTTCTTGGGCGCGTTCGCGGAAGACGCCGCGTACCTCTACCCGGGGGCACGGCTCGTCCGCGGTAAGAACGCGATCCGCGCCCTGCTCGACAGCGCGGACGTGGGGGGGGGCGACCTGACCTGGACGCCCGAGTTTGCCGATGTCTCGGACGACGGAACGGTGGGCTACACGTACGGTTGGACGCGCTCCGCGGATCAACAGGGAAAGTACCTCGCATGCTGGCGTCATCGTGGCGGCGGCTCGTGGATGGTGACGGCCTACGCGCGCACGAGACTGACGCCGGGCACGCCACCGCCGCCGGCCGCCCCAGGGGGTGCCGCGGCGGCGGTGCGCGGCCTCGCGGATGCTCGCCAGCTCCGGAGCGCGGACTCCGCGTTCGCCGCGCTGTCGGTCGCGCGCGGGGCGCGGAGCGCGTTTCTCTCCTTTGCCGCGACTGAGGCGACCATGCTGGGGCCACCGGGCGCGCCGATGACCCATGGACGCGAGGCGATCGACGCTGCGTTCGCCGATTTTCCTGCCGACGCGGTCCTCGAGTGGGCGCCCGTCGGCGCCGATGTCGCCGGGTCGGGCGATCTCGGGTGCACGGTGGGAGAGGCGCGCATCAGCGCCCGTAATTCGTACAGCAAGTACCTGACGGTGTGGAAGCGTCAAGCGGACGGCACCTGGAAGTTTGTGGCGGACGGCGGGAACGCCCGGCCGGCGCCCTAGAACGGCCGCTTGAACCTCAAAGCCGTTTCAGCGCCACCTCGATCACGGGGCCCTGGCTCAGTCCAAGAGAAGCTCCCGCTTCGTTCGTGCTGAGCCAGCGAATCTCCGCCACGCGCTCGATCGGTATGGTTTTCAGGTAATCCACCCTGCCCAGATCGCGACCGTCCACATAAACGTGCACCTCCGCCGCTTTGCCGTCCCGGCTCGGACTTGGCGCTTGGGTCATCTCGTGCGGCGCCTCGAGCCAGCGGGGGCGCAACGCGCTCACGGCGTCATACGCCGTCCTGAGGATTGCTCCGGCTTTCTCGATTTCCGCAGGTGTGATCGGGCGCCGCTGCGCGCCGAGGGGCGCCGCGAAGAGGGCAAGGGCGCATACCCACGACAACCTCCGCATGACCTTCAGCATCGTGCCTCCTCTTGCGTGCCTAGGGCGGTCCAGCGGGCTTCATCGTCACCGCGATCACCGGCCCCTCACTCCGACCGTAGTGGGTCCCCGCTTCGTTCATGCTGTACCAGTATATGGTGAAGACGCGTTCGGCAGGTATCGTCTTCAAGTAGTCGATGTCGCCCATGTCGCGTTCGCCCTGATAGACGCGTATCCGCGCCGTCGGGAGCTCGAGGGGTGGCTTTAGCCACCGGGGCCGCAGCGTCTCGACCGCATCGTACGCCGACTGGATCGTCACCCCGGCGCGCTCGATTTCCTCTGTCATGATGGGGCGCCGCTGAGCGCGCAAAGGGCCCGCGGCGAGAACGAAAGTGCCGATCACGAGCAGCGTTCGCGTAGCCCGGAGCATCGGTCCTCCCCCTTGCCGGTACCCTGCCGCCTGTGCGAAAAAGGTCCGCGTAAGGCCCGCCGCGCGCAACCAGCAGGTTATGACTTTTAGCGCGCGTTCGCCGGAGGGAGCGGCGGCCTGCACCTTGAAGCGAAGGCAACCGTTTGGTTGGGGTGGCACCCATTTGATACAGGTTGAAGCGACACGTGACCCAGTATTGGGGGCCCCGGGCTTTCGCCCGGGGTCAGCTTGCTTCCCGCGAGGGTGTCGGTGCCCAGTCACCGTGCGTACCAGCTATATGCACACGTCACGTGGCACACCTGGAACCGCATCGGATGCGTAAATCGAGATGCGGCACGCGACGTTAACATCGCGATCACGTGCGCTGCACGACGGACCTCAACGGTTGTACTGAGAAGCGCGGTCCTGGCCGATCACGTCCATGTACTCATCAGCTTTCGGCCCGACACCCGCATTAGCGACTTCGCACGCCTCGCCAAAACCATCGCGGCCTTTCGCGCGAATAAACGCGTACCGGGAGCAATCAAGTGGGCGCGGGGTTTCTACGCGGCCTCGCTGCATAAGAAGATCCTGCCCGACGTCGACGGGTACATCGCAGGACCGCACGCTCGCCATCCCGATCGCATTCCCCGACCGGGGCGCCGACCAACCTGACCCCGGGCGACAGCCCGGGGAGGGCTACCGGTATCCCGCAGCCTGGAGACTGAACAGCTCCGCGTAAAGCCCGCCGCGCGCAACCAACTCCTCGTGCGTGCCCTGATCCACGAGCTCGCCTCCCTGCAGCACGAGGATCCGTTCCGCCATACGCACGGTCGAGAAGCGGTGAGAGATCAGCACCGCCATCCGGCCCTTGGTCAGCTCGGCAAACCGCAGGAACACCTCGTACTCGGCGCGCGCGTCCAGTGAAGCCGTAGGCTCGTCGAGAATCAGCACCTGCGCCGTGCGCATGTACGCGCGGCCCAGCGCCACCTTCTGCCATTCGCCGCCCGACAGCTCCACGCCACCGTCGAAGCGCCGCCCCAGCATCTGGTCGTAGCCCTTCGCGACCCGCCCGGCGACGGAGTCGGCCAAGCTGCGGCGCGCGGCTTCGCGAATGCGCGCATCATCATCCAGCGCCTCGATCTGGCTCACGCCGATGTTCTCGCGCAAGATAAAGTCGTAGCGCACAAAGTCCTGGAAAATGATGCCGGTGTTCTGCCGCAGGCTGGCGAGGTCGTAGTCGCGCAGGTCCACGCCGTCGAGCTGGATGTGGCCCTCGTCGGGGTCGTAGAGGCGCGCTAGCAGTTTCACGAGTGTCGTCTTCCCCGCCCCGTTTTCGCCCACCAGCGCGATCCGCTCGTCGGGCCGGAAGTCGAACGTCAGGCCGCGCACCGCCCAGCGATCGGAACCGGGATAGCGGAAGCCGACGTTCGTGAACCGAAACCCGTCTTTGATGGGCCGCGGCACGGCCCGCGCGCCGGGTTTCGACACGACGGTCGGCTTCACGTCGAAGAACGTGAAGAGGTCGCTCAGGTACAGACTCTGTTCGTAGATGTTCGACAACGCGAGCAGGACGCGCTGGATCAGGTCGCGGCTGGCGCGAAACGAGCCCGCCAGGAACGTCAGCGTGCCGATCGAAAACGCGCCGAGTACGGTGCGGTAGATGATCACCGCGTAGGCGCCGTAGTAGCCCAACGTACCGATGGTCACGAGCAGCGTGGAGATGACGTTGCGCCGGACGGCAAGCCGCTTGTTCGCCTCGTAGAACTCCGCCGAGAGCTTCGCGTAGCGACCTACCAGGAAGTCCGACAGCCCGAAGAGCTTCACTTCCTTGGCGGACTCGTCCGACGCACCCATGTAGCGCAAGTAGTCGAGCAGCCGCCGCTCCGGCGTCCACTGAAACAGCAGCGAGTAGCCGAGCGAGGCGAAGTGTGCCTCGCCGAGGAATGCGGGCAGCACCGCGATCGTGAGCAGCACGAGGAGCCAGGGGAGCTGCACCAGCAGGACCGCCGCGAGCGACGCGAGGGTCACGAGATCCTGCGCGGTCGAGAGCAGCAACGCGAACAGTCCGATCCGCCCCACGGTTTGGCGGCGGGCGCGTTCGAGATGATCGTACGTCTCCGAGTCCTCGAACTGCGCGAGGTCGAGGGTCGCCGCGTGCTGCATCAATCGGACGCTCAGTCGATTCGCAAACAGATCGCCGAGCAGGCTCTCGAGCAGCGACGAGAGCCGGGCCAATCCCTCGCCGATGACGGCGATCCCCAGCTCGAGCCCCACGAGCCCGGCGAGGGGCCACCAGGCGGGCGGCTGCCCCGCCTGTACCGCGGCTCCCGCGGCGATTACGCCGTCGATGATGAGCTTGCCGATCCAGAGGACGGCAACGGGGATCAGCGACCGCACCGCGCGCAGCGCCATGATGGCGGCGGTGTAGCCGCGGTGCGTCTGGAACACGAGCCGCACGAGAGGCGGAACGTGCTTCAGCGCCGCCAGCCGCTGGCCCCAGCTGGGCGACGGGGCGTTCGGATCGGGAACGATGCCGTGGGAGATGAAGCGGGCGCGGGTGCCGGGTGAGGCCATGGCTCTTAACTTGGTTGGGATGAAGGCGTCAGTATAGTCAATGCGACTTCGCTTCCTCACCGTCTCGCTTGCGCTTGCGGTTCCGGCGGCCCTGGGCGCGCAGGAGCTCACGCCCCGCGATTCGGCGCTGCACGCGCTCAACCGCCTCGCGTACGGGCCCCGCCCCGGTGAAGTCGACAGCGTGGCGCGCGTGGGCGTGATGCGGTGGATCGAACAGCAGCTCGCCTTCGAGCGCGTCCCCGACGTCGTGCTCTCCCAGCGCGAACGCGACTTCAAGCTGCTCGGTTACGACCGCGAGGCGCTGGCCCAACGCTACGGCGACGCCCTGCGGCAGCGACGCGAGATGCAGCGGGAGATGGCACAGAGCGGCGACACGACACGCCCGCGCGGCACCGGCCCGATGCGGGAGTTCCGCGAGCTCGGCGGCGAGCTGCAGCAACTGGCGGTCGTGCGCGCCGCGCTCTCGGAGCGGCAGCTGCGCGAAGTCATGGTCGACTTCTGGGCGAATCATTTCAATGTCTTCGTGGGCAAGGGCGCCGACCGCTTCCTGACACCCTCCTATATAGAGGAAACGATCCGGCCCAATGCGTTGGGCCGGTTCGAAGATTTGCTCATCGCGACGGCGAAGAGCCCGGCGATGTTGTTCTACCTCGATAACGCGCAGAGCGTGGCGCCGGGAGCTACACCCCCTCGCCGCCAACCAAGAGCTCCCCGAGGCATCAACGAGAACTATGCCCGCGAGCTGCTCGAGCTGCACACGCTCGGCGTGGACGGTGGGTACACCCAGCAGGATGTGATCGCCGTCGCGCGGGTCTTCACCGGGTGGGGCATCGATCGCCCGCAGCGCGGTGCCGGGTTCGCGTTCCATGCATGGGCGCACGACCGCGGCGAGAAGCAGGTGTTTGGTATGAGGTTTCGGGGCGGCGGCATGGAAGAAGGGATTCGTTTGCTCAAGCTCCTCGCCATGCAGCACGCGACCATGCACCACGTGAGTCAGAAGCTGTGCGCGCGCTTCGTGAGCGACGACCCGCCTGACGGATGCGTCGACGCGGCGGTCGATGCCTGGCACCGCAGCAACGGCGATATCAGAGCGATTCTGCGCGCCATCTTCACGTCGCCTGACTTCTGGGCACCGCAGGCGCTGCGCGCCAAGGTCAAAACGCCGCTCGAGTTCGTCGTCAGCGCCGTCCGCGCCACGGGAGCCACCCCGGACTCGACGCTCCGCCTCGCGCAGGTCGTCTCGCGACTGGGCGAGCCCCTCTATCTCCAACCGGCGCCAACCGG
>Ga0134079_10000073_pt1 | contig 22372 bp, 15 predicted proteins | sample 15_taG_2_FD_119770 | JGI IMG/M metagenome (GOLD analysis project Ga0134079, IMG submission 119770) | Grasslands soil microbial communities from the Angelo Coastal Reserve, California, USA - 15_D_Rain_40cm_2_09182015 | ecosystem: Environmental > Terrestrial > Soil > Grasslands ...
AACGGCACGCGGCTCGCGTACCGGCTCAGCGGTGACAGCGGCGCGCCGGTCGTCTTTGTCCATGGCAGTCTGGGGGATCTCCGCTCGTGGGCGCGGCAGGAAAACGCCTTCGCACAATACTTTCGTGTGCTCGTCTACAGCCGGCGCTACCATCCGCCGAACCCGCGCGTCGAAGACAATCAGGCATACTCGCCCAAGCTCCATGGGGAAGACCTCGCCGCGCTGCTGCTGACGCTCGATATTGCGCCGGCCCATATCGTCGGCTCTGATTACGGCGCTTACACGGCACTGCAGCTGGTTCGCGATCATCCCCAGCTCGTGCGTTCGCTCGTGCTGGCGGAGCCGCCGATTTTCCCGCTGCTCACCGGATCCGAGGCTGGCGATTCGGCGCGCCGGTTTTTCTATACCAACGGCCTCGATCCCGCGCGCGCCGCATTTTCCCGCGGCGACTCGCTCACCGGCCTGCGTTACTACGTCGACGCAGTGTCCGGCCGAGGCACATTTGAACGGTTGCCTGCTGCAACCCGTGCCGACATGTTGGCGCATTCTTTCGAGATGCGCCGTGAGCTGCTGGCCGAGCGTCCCGAGTATCTCCCCACGATCAGCTGCGCTGAGTTGGGCCACATCATGACACCGGTGCTCATCGTTCGCGGCGAACACAGTCCGCGCGCGTTCCAGCTCATCAGCGACGAGCTCGCCCGGTGCTTGCAGAGCGATACGACGGTGGTGATCCCCGGTGCGGGCCATCCGCCGCAAGCCGGCAATCCGGCGTATTTCAACCAAGTGGTCGCGCGATTTTTTATGACGCATTGAGCGCGGGAGGGGTTGACGACCCAACGTCTTCCCGGCGAAATAATCGTTACCGTGTTGCGCCGCCTCTGTCTCACCGCGTCTCTCATCATCGCCCCGGCCCTCGCCGCCGGCCAGAATCGTACCGACGCGCGAATTGCCGTCGCCCGCGCGCGCATCAGTTCGCGCGATTTTGCTACGGCCGACACGGAGCTCGGCACGGCGCTCGACTCCGCCGCATACCTCATGGACAGCGTGCACGTGTTCGTGTGGCGCGCGATTCTCGAGCATCTCCAGGGCAGTGACAGCCTCGCTCGACAGAGTTTTCAGAGCGCGCTCATGCTGTATCCGGCGCTCCGGGTGAACAATCTCGACCAGGTCGCGCCAGGGCTCGACGCCGTATTTCAGTCCGAGCTTCGCGGCATGCACGTCTACTCAGGCGGCGAAGTGGACGAGCAGGCCACCTGGCGCGCGGGTTCCCCCCTCGTCTACCCAGCCGATCTCCGCCGGCGCAAGGTCGCCGGTCAGGCTGTGGTCACTGCTGTGGTCGATACGCTGGGCTACGTCGAGGAGCCGAGCATTCGCGTGATCGACGTGCCCGACTCCGAATTCGTCGAGCCGCTCCGGCGCATGATGTTGGGCGCGACGTTCACGCCGGGACGCGTGAAGGGGCAGGTCGTTCGCACCAGAGTCGATCTCAAGTTCACGCTGACACCCCCACCCCCGCGAAACCCGACGGCGCTCATCGGCGCCGCGCGCGATCAGCTGCGCGCCCATCGCGCCGATAGCGCACTTGCGTTGACCGGGGAGGCACTCGACAGCTTCAACAACGCGACCGCCGGTGAACGCGTGTACGCGGAACTGGTCCAGGGGCTCGCGTATCGTGCAACGAAGCGGGACAGTTTGGCGGAGCAGTCGTTCACGACCGGGCTCGCCGGTTACCGCGACTTGACCGCGCACGGCGTTGACCTGGCGCCGTTCCTGAAACGGCTGGCCGACTCGATCCGAACGAGCCGGCGCGGCGCAACGTCCCAGCCCCCCGTCGCGCGAACATCCCCATTTGGGACCGTGTCGGTTGTCGGTGTAGCCGATGAGCCGCCCGCGCTGCTCTCGCACCCCGCCATCCGGTACGCACCCGAGATGCAGGCGCTGCGCATTGGCGGCACCGTGATCGTGGAAGCGACGCTCGACACGACCGGTCACGTGCTGCCCGCGACGGTGAAGGTCGTACAGACGCCCAACCCCGTGTTCGACCCTGAAGCAAAGCGCGTGGTCGTCGCGGCGATGTATCGGCCGGCGCGCGTCAATCGCAAGGCGGCGCGCGTGACGATCCGGCAGCCGATCACGTTTGCCGCCTATTGACGGCCAGGTGAGAATCAAGGAATGACAACGCAAGTCACGACCCTGGCCGGCGGCTGTTTTTGGTGTCTCGAAGCGGTGTTTGAACAGCTGCGCGGCGTGACCCAGGTCATGTCGGGCTACTCGGGCGGGCACGTCCCCAATCCGAGTTATCAGGCGGTGTGCACCGGGACGACGGGCCACGCCGAAGTCACGCAGGTCACGTTCGACCCGGATCAGATCTCGTTCAGCGACCTACTGCGCGTCTTCTTCGCCATCCACGACCCGACGACCCTCGATCGCCAGGGCGGCGACGCAGGGACGCAATACCGGTCGGCGATCTTCTACCACGATGAGGAGCAGCGGCGCACGGCCGAGGACGTCATTCGCGAGCTGGAGGCCGAGCACGTGTTCGATGATCCGATCGTGACGAAGCTCGAGCCGCTGAAGACGTTCTATCCCGCCGAGGAGTATCACCGCGAGTACTACAGAAGGAATCCGAACCAGGGCTATTGCCGCGCCGTGATCGCACCCAAGGTCGCGAAACTGCGCAGCAAGTATCTCGAGAAGCTGAAGGCCTAACCGGCCGCCTTGCTCTTGCCCAGGTAGGTTCGCACGAGCGGCGCGGGGCGGCGCCGCAGCAGTGCACCGCGGAGGATGTCGCGCTCTTCGGCGGGAACGTCCACCAGGAACCGCTCCTTCCCTTCTCCTTCCTTCACCAGGATCGGCACGCCGTCGCGGTAGAGAATTCGATTGTTGGTGATGGCCGGGACCGCGTCATCGGGTGTGAGAATGCCGACGAGGTTCAGCGGATCGGCGCCGCTGACGGCGATCAGCTCATCCCCTCGCGGCTCCTTGCGCGTGGACCGGAGCAGTCCAATCGCCTCCGGCAGCGCGTATTGCTCGCCGGAGAACCCGCCCACGAACCGGCCGCCGCGGATCTCGCCGCGGGCCTCGAGCCGCCGGTAGACGCGCAGGACCTCCCGCCAGGGGATGAGCAGTGCCTCACGCTGCACGACCCGCCGGAATACCACGCCATAGCGTCTGAGCAGTTGCCACGCGATCGCTTCGGCGACTTGCTCCTCCGGAATCGCGGGCTTGTTGTGCGTTCGAGCCCAGCGTCCCGCCGTCTCCACGCCAAACGGCGCGATCCGGCCACGGCGACGGTACCCACCTCCCAGCGGCCGCCGACGGTCGGACGGAACGAGCAGCGCGCGCATGCCGGCAAAGCTGTCGGAGGACACCAACCCCCACGCTACCAGCTCGGCCAATCCTTTCTCGACTTCCGTGCGGAGCAGCCCCGTCGAGCTGACGAGATCGCCGAAGAACAGCGCGCCGCGCGACTCGAACGCGGCGAGCAGCGCGTTGCCCGTCGACGAGAGCGGCAATGACGCTGGATCGACTTCGGCCCTGCCGGCGCGCCATGCTTCGCCGCGCTCCCGGCGGAATAGCGCAATGGGCGTCCCTCGGACCGGGCCGGTCTTCCGATTTTTGGTGTCCACGGTGAGCCTGCCCCACGCGATCTCACCCGAGAGGCACAGGCCGTCGAGCCAGAGCGGATCGTAATCGGTGAGCCGCGCCGGCAGGACTTCCGACTCCCACGCTCCCGCGGCCAGCTCGTACCCGTCGAGCAGGTCGAGAACCGCGGCGAGCCCCTCGGGACCTTCGCCGCGCGATCCCGTCGCGAGGCGCTGCCACTTGAACAGGAACCGCAGAAAATCGGAAGCCGCGACGGGTTCGATTTCCTTCCGAAGCCGGTCGAGCGTATAGCGATGGATACGCGCGAGCAGCCGGCGCTCGCACCATTCGGTGACCGAGACGCCGCTGGAGAACCGGCCGCGCAGCGCAAATCCTTCGTGCTCGAGCGCCGCGAGAGCGAAATCGACGTCGACGACAGGCAGGCGCAGCGCGTCCGCGAGATCACTCGGAGTGGTGGGTCCGACGACCTCGAGCCGGCCGCGCACCAGCTCACGGATCGCGTCTTCTCTGCTCCACGCTTTCGCGGCGTCGCGCTCGGGCGGTGTGACCGCCGGCTCGTTGCTCGCACCGGGAAACGCGGCCCGCACCAGCGGCAGCCGCTCGGTCGCGACCCAGAGCCGGCCATCGACGACTGTCGCGCGCCCGGCTGCGACGAGCGCGGCAAAGTCTGCGCTCCAGTCGCGCGTCTTCCCGCCTTCGACACTCGGCACGGCGCCCATCACGAGCAGCGCTTCGTGTAGCTCGTCGGCATTTTCCGGATCGGGCCAGGCTTGCTCCCGCACGAGGTCGATCGCGGCTTGGTCGAGTTTGCCGAACTCTTCCGCCGTCTTCACGTCGAGGCCCCGGCGCGTGATCACGGCCTGAGTCCGGCGCTCCTCGAGGGGCGCGTCGTCCAGGAACGCGTACGGCCTTGCGTTCAGCACCTCGTGACACAGCGGCGAAGGCTCGCTCGTGTCGCGCGCAATCATCGTGAGCTGACCCGCTTCCATCCCTTCCAGGACCTTCTTCAGTCCCGGGAAATCCATCGCCTCGCGCAAGCAGTCGGCGATCGTCTGGTTGACCAGGGGATGATCGGGGATCTCCCGATCGCCCACGAGATTCTCGGGACACGCGAGCTGATCGGGGAACACCGCGGCTACCAGGTCTTCAGCCTCCATGCGCTGCAGCGGCGTGGGGACTTTTCGGCCGCCGCGGAAGCGGAGCACGGCGAGTGCGCGCGTCGCATTCCAGCGCCAGCGCGTGCCGAACACCGGCGCGTCGAGCATCGCCTGCACCAGCAGGTGCTCCGCGGTGGCGGGCTTCAGGTACTGGAACACGTCCTCGAGCGGGAAACTGTGCTGCGGCCCAAGCGAGAGAATGATCGCATCCTCGGTCGCCGCGGCCTGCAGTTCGAAGTTGAAGCTGCGGCAGAACCGTTTGCGCAGCGCGAGACCCCACGCGCGATTTATGCGGCTGCCGAACGGCGCGTGCAGCACGAGCTGCATGCCGCCCGCTTCGTCAAAGAAGCGCTCGAGCACGAGCGTCTGCTGGGTGGGGATGGTACCCAGGATGACGCGCGTGGCCGCGAGATATTCGACGATCGTCCGCGCCCCCCCTTCATTCAAGCCGACCGTATCCACGAGCCAGCGGATCGCGCCGGCCTGGTCGTCGAGCCGATCGGCAATGTCCTGGCGCAGTCTGGACACTTCTTCCGACAGCTCATTGGTGCGTCCCGGCGCCTCGCCGAGCCAGAAGGGGAGTGTGGGCGGCTGGCCTTTGGCGTCGGCCACGCGCATCTGGCCGGATTCGACCTTGACGACCTGATACGACGTGTTGCCAAGCTGGAAGATGTCGCCGGGCATGCTCTCGATCGCGAAGTCCTCGTTCAGTGTGCCGACGAACGTCTCCGTCGGCTCGAGAATGACGCGATAGTCGCCCAGGTCGGGAATCGCCCCGCCCGACGTGATCGCGGCAATACGGGCGCCGCGCCGCCCTTTCAGTTTCTTGTTGATGCCATCGTAATGGATGTGCGCGCTGCGACGTCCCCGCCGGGTCGTGAATCCCTCGGCGAGCATCTGCACGACGTCATCGAATTCCCGGCGGCTCAAGTTGCGGTACGGGTACGCCGAGCGAACGCGTTCGTAGAGCGCCGCTTCGTCCCATTCTTCGCCGGCCGCGGTCGCGACGATTTGCTGCGCGAGAATATCGAGAGGTTTATCGGGAATCATGAGACGATCGAGCCGGCCCTCGCGGGTGGCGCGCAGCATCGCCGCGCACTCGATCAGTTCATCCCGCGACAGCGGGAATAGGCGTCCTTTGGGAATTGCCCCGAGGCGGTGCCCCGCCCTGCCCACCCGCTGAAGCAACGTCGCGATCGATCGGGTCGAACCGACCTGGATGACGAGATCGACGCTGCCGATGTCGATGCCGAGCTCGAGCGACGCGGTCGCCACGAGGGCCTGCAGCTCGCCTCCCTTGAGTCGCTCTTCGGCAGCGAGCCGCTTTTCGCGCGACAGGCTGCCGTGATGGCTGGTCACCTTGTCCGCGCCGAGGCGATCGGACAGATGCATCGTCAGTCGCTCGCACAGCCTGCGGGTGTTGACGAAGACCAGCGTGGTCTTGTGCTGCGTGATCAGCTCGGCGATCCGGCTGTTGACCTCTTCCCAGACCTCCGCCGACATCACCGCCTCGAGCGGCGATGACGGGATCTCGAGGGCGAGATCCAGCGTGCGGATATGGCCGGCGTCTACTATGGTCGGCGGCGCCTGGTCGGTGCCCACCAGGAACTGCGCGATTTCTTCGATCGGGCGCTGCGTCGCGGACAACCCGATACGCTGTGCCCGCCTCCCGGTGAGCGCATCGAGCCGCGCCAAGGAGAGCGCGAGATGGCTGCCCCGCTTGTCCCGCGCCACGGCATGGATCTCGTCCACGATGACCGTCCGGACCGACCGCAGCATTTCGCGGGCGCGCTCGGACGTCAAAATCAGATAGAGCGATTCCGGCGTGGTGACCAGGATGTGAGGCGGCTGCTTGAGCATCGCCTGCCGCTGCGACTGGGGCGTGTCACCAGTGCGGACCAGCGTCCGCACCTCGACATCGGGCAGCCCCTCCTCCCGCAAGCGCGCACGGATCTCGGCGAGCGGCTCAGAGAGGTTTTTCTGGACGTCGTTCGAGAGCGCCTTGAGCGGAGAGACGTAGACGCACTGAATCTCATTCTTCAGTTCGCCGTTGAGCCCCTGGCGAACGAGAGAATCAATCGCCGAAAGGAACGCCGCAAATGTCTTACCGGACCCGGTGGGCGCGGCGATGAGGACGTCGTCGCCCTTCTGAATGACAGGCCACGCCCGCTGTTGCGGCTCGGTGGGCTGCTCGAAGCGCTTGGAGAACCAGTGCTCAATAACCGGATGGAAGCGCGACAGCGACATAAGGCCCGAAATATACCCGAACCCGGGGCGCTAGTGAATCGTCGGGTGCAGTACCTTATCTCGCTCGAGCTTCTCGAAAAACTTCTCTATAACAGGCCACTGTGCGCCGACGTCCTCGTAGCCCGCTTCCATGAGTAGCGCGGTGTGCTCCGGATGAAACAGCACGAACCCCAGCATCTCCGCGGCCCCCGCTTTGTGCCCGCCAATCGCCCGAACCGCATGTCGAATATTGGACGGCAGCAAGTGTGTCTTGCCCGCCGCGAGCGCGCCGAGGTCCCGCGTGGGATGTAACATCAGCAGCTCGACCGCGCGCAAGTTCGTCGGAACGGGATGCCCTTCCGGGAACGCCGCCAGGATGTGATTGATTCGGTCCAGGCGTTCGGCATCGGCTTCCATTGCGTCCATGAAGATGGCGTCGAACAGCAACCCCATGGCCTCGGCGGCGCTTGGGGAAACCATCTCCTTCGTGACCTGCCGGGCGGCCCGGGGAACCCGCAGCCCGATCGCGAGAATCGCGCGAGCGCCCAGATGCAGCGCGGGCGCGAGCGGCGCCATCTGACGCACGCTTCCATCTCCATAAAACTCGTCGCCGATTCGCACAGCCGGGAACACCAGCGGCAGGGCCGCCGATGCCATGATGTGATCGACCGTGAGCTGCGTGCGCACCGCCAGTCGCTGCACGCGCTCCCACATCGGGATCTCCGGCGCCGCCTGGACAAACGAGACGGCGCGCCCGGTTGTGTAGGACGTCGCGTTGATCGCGACCGCCTTGAGGCGCTGGTTTGCGATATTCGCTGCGATCCCACGCAGGTCGGCGCCGCGCGACAAGAAGTCTCGGAGCGGCTTGGTGTCCGCCAGGCCGCGCATGCCGCCGGGGCCGCCGCCGAGGCCGGTGATGCTCTGCAGTCCCTTGCGCGCCATCGAAGTGATCAGACCCAACAGCCGGACTTGAAAGACGCCTTCACTGGTGAGACCGGCCCAGGCCTCGCGCATGCCGGCGACGGCCTCGCTGAGGGCGCCAAGGTGCGCGGCCAGGTAGACGGTGTTGATCGCGCCGACCGACGTTCCGGTTACGATCGGGAAGGCGAGCCCCGGGAGGCGATCGGCCAGCCCAGCCAGGACGCCCACCTGATACGCGCCGCGCGCGCCCCCTCCTCCCAGAACGAGGGAGAGGTGGGACGAATAGCGCCACGTGCCTGACGGGCGCTCGTCGGCCTTCGTGAGATCGATGGGTTTTGCAGACGGGATGTGGCGAACAGGACTCATGCCCGAGCCCGGGTCAGGGGTCCATGAGTCCTAGGCCTGTCCGGCCCCCTTCGCCAGTTGCACTAAAGACAACCCCCGAAGGGCGGCAATTCGCTCGATGGTCTCGCCGATCTTGTTGTTCGGGGTAGAGGCGCCGGCCGTGATGCCGATCGTGAGGCGGCCTTCGGGAAACCAATGATCGCGGCGCTCTTCTGTGGAATGGAGCCCAACCGGCCGAAACCGTATGCTCCGCTGCTCCACATCGATGCCGGTCGCGTCCTCGATGTGATAGGTAGTGACTTTCTCCTGGCAGATGGCGGCGAGGTGGGTCGTATTACTCGAATTGTACCCGCCGATCACGACCATCAAATCGAGCGGTGCGGCGATCAATTTGAGCACGGCATCCTGACGCTCTTGGGTCGCCGAGCAAATCGTATCGAAGGTGCGGAAGTGCTCGCTCGCGGCAGCTTCCCCCCACCGCCGCGCCATGCTCTTCCCTACCTCGCTCGCAATGGCAAGTGACTCGCCCGACAGCATCGTGGTCTGATTGGCGACGCCGATCCGCTGCAAGTCACGATCGGGATCGAAGCCGGGCGTCATCTTCCCCTTGAACTGCGTGAGAAACTGCTCCCTACTCCCGGCTCCCGGCTCCTTTTGTTCGATGTACTCACACACCATGCGTGCTTCATTCATATCGCGTACAACGAGGTACTTGCCGCCGGAGTATTTGTTCACCTGGCTCGAGGTGGCCTTCGTTTCCTCGTGGAAGTTCTTGCCGTGAATCAGCGCTGTGAAACCGTCGCGCGCATACGATTCCACGCGCTTCCAGACGTTCAGCACGGAGCCACAGGTCGTATCGACCAGCACACAACCGGTTTTGCGCAGCCGCTCGAAGTCCCGCACGGTCACGCCGAACGCCGGCAGGATGACGACATCATCGGCGGTCACCGAGCCGAAGTCGAACTCGCCTTCTCGGCCCACGGGACGATGCAAAAACTCAACGCCCATCGCCGCGAGCTTCTGGTTGACATGCGGATTATGGATGATCTCGCCGACGAGAAACGTGCGTTTGCCGGGAAACTTGCTGCGTGTCTCGTACGCATATTCGACGGCGCGATCTACACCGTAGCAAAAGCCGAACTCACCGGCGAGCCGGAACGTCAGATCGCCGACCTCGAGCGTGTAGCCGGACGCGCGAATGGCATCGACCACCTGGCTGTGATAGTCGGCCGTGAGCGCGCCTTCGATCGCCCCTTTGAGGCCAAAGCCCTTGCGGAAGTAGGTCTGTTCCACTGGGCTCAATCTAATTGCACGCCACGGCCACCGCGGACGGCATCGAGCACGCGTTGTACCTGCCAGCCGTCGCGAAACGTCGCCGGCTCGCCCTGTGGTGTGCCACCACCGATTACGTGAACCATCTCCCGCAGCAGTCTCACGAAGGATCTGGCCCACATGTTGTTCGGCGTCATCGCTTGCGACAGGTCGTCCGGTGCGGAGATATCCTCGAGCGGCGCGCCGGGTTTGCCAAGCTCGAGCTTGGTCTCGCCGCTGAGCAGCAGCGTCCCTTCGCTTCCGGTCACCTGACCGAAATGCCCCGGACCGTGGTGAGCGACGGTGCTCAACGTGATCGTCGCCACCGTACCGCTCGATGTCCGGAGCACACAGCTCGCGAAGTCGTCGGCGGTCACGGCGCGCGGCGTGCCGGTCTCATCCTTGCGTTCGGTAACAAACGTCTCGACCAGGCCCGCGACGTAGCTGACCTCATGCCCACTCCAGAAACGACAGAGGTCGATGAGGTGCGAACCGACGGCGCCGAGGATGCCGCCGCCTCGCGCGGCGTCGAACCACCAGTTCCAGGGCGCGGACGCCTGCGGCCGTCCGTCCCCACGGAGGTATGGCTTGAGCGTCAATTCGATGTGGCGCAGCTCGCCGATCGCGTCGGCCCGGATCAGCTCTCGCACGCGGCGGCGGTTGGGTTCGAACCGTAATTCGTGGTCGATCCAGGCCAACCTGTCGGAATGCTGTTCGGATGCTGTCACCATCTGCGCGGCCTCGAAAGAGTCGAGCGCCATCGGCTTTTCACACAGGACGTGCTTGCCGGCCTGAAGCGCAGCAATGGCAAAGCGCGCGTGGGTATCGGGCGTCGATGATACGATCACGAGATCCACATCCGGCGACGCCGCGAGCTCCATCCCGTCCGTGAGCACATGCGCCAGACCGAATTCCCGTGCGACCGCTTCGGCGTTGGCGCGGTGGCCGCTCGCGATCGCCACCGGTTTTGCGCCCGCGACCAAAGCGAGCGCCGGAAACTGCACTCGTCGTGCGAATCCCGAGCCGATAATGCCAATGCGTACGGTCATGGCTGAGCAGCACAGGACACCGTGTCCCCGCGTGCCGGTGCGGGCACATCGTGGTAGGTGATCCGCGTGGGGGTGCGGATGCCGTTCTCGATCCCGGTGGTCTGGATTCGACCCGAAAGCTTCCCGCCTTCGAAGTGGACTTCGACCGTTCCGCTGTCGGCCGCGAACGAGTGTGCGGTTTCGCGCAGCTGGTAACGCACCGCGACGACCGCCGTCGGTCCTGCCGTATCGCCAGGGATGACGGCGCGGTAGGTGCCGGCCACGACGCTATCGGGATGACGGAATCGGACGAGGACGCCGTAGCCCTCGGGATTCGACGCCTGGAGCAGCATCTCCGTCGGTCCCTCAGCGCAGCGGTGCGCGTTCGCCGGGACGGCAAACCGCACCGTGTCGCGGGGTGGAAACGCCACCATGCCCTCGAGTCTCGTCGGCTCATTCTGCGTCGTGCCGCCGTTGGAGCATGCCAGCAGTGCGAGCAGGGCAGGGGTTAAACGGCAGCGTGCCAGTTTCAACGTGGGGATGGAGAAACTCCGAGGAACTGTCGCGCGGACTCGGGGCTGAGGGTATGTGGGGCGAGCGACGCGATCAATCCAGCCGGCAGGGAGACGGGCTTCAGCTTTTTGCGATCGACGCAGACCAGCACCATCCATCCCGCGGCATCGAGCGCCGTGGTGTCGGCGCGCAGTACATCGAAGTGCAGCGTCAGCGACTTTGTGCCGACCTTGCCGACGTAGGCCGCGATGCGCAGCCGGTCATCCAGCCGGGCCGGCCAATAGAACTCGCTGTGAACGGCTTTGCGCGGGAGAAAAATGTCGTACGCATCGAACATACGCGCGTACGCCAGTCCGCAATGCCGAAACATCTCGGTCTCGGCAATCTCGAACAGCCGCACGTACGAGCCATAGAAAATGATCCCGGCGAAGTCTACGTCCGACCAGCGAACGTATTCCTCAATGACAAACGGCTGCGGCGAAGCGCGGGAGGTCACTCCCCGCAGAAGCTAGGAGCCTAGGGAGAGGCGCGGAAGCCGTCCACCCCGTAGGACTTGAGGCGTCTCCACAACGTCGTGCGGCTGATCCCGAGCCGCCGCGCTGTCTCGGCCAGCTTGCCGCTGGTGTCTTGGAGCGTGTCCGTGATCGCCTGGCGCTCGCGTTCGGCCAGCGTGAGCGCGCCGGCGGAAGGAAGGATCGCCGCTTCGCCCAGGCTTTGGTTGCCATTCCGGAGAGGAGTGAATCGTGCCCCGAGCGACTGCAAACGATTGCGGATGTCGCCGCCGCTTCCCCCGTTTTGACCGTCGACCGCCCGACGCGCGGACGCGTTGGCGTAGAGCAGACGGCCCTGTTGATCGAAGATGACGACGCCCTCGGTGACCGAATCAATCACTGCGCGCACGAGGGGAGAGAATGTCGCGGGGGTAGTCCCCGCTGGACTGACGGGTTTGTCGATCATTGGTTGGTCATCCTCATACAAAACTTGCAGGTCCAAGGTTTCATCCGGACGGGACACGTTGTTAGATTCGTGTCAAGATGAGACTCGCTGATACGGCAAAAGGTTGCTGGTTTGTTTCGGCTTGCGCCTTCCTTATTGACTGCCATTATTGACCAGCAAGACAACATCGTGCCCAAAGACGCTTCCTCGACCCGTTCCACGATTCTAACGGCTGCCGTGCAGACATTGCAGCGCGGCGGTATCGAAGGCTTTACCCTCGAGGCGGTTGCTCGCCGCGCAGGCGTTGTGAAGGGCCTGATCCTCTACCACTACGCATCACGGGCGCGATTGCTGCGAGCCGCCGCATCGCAGGTCGCGACCGCCCGCGCGATCGCTCTCGAGCGCGCGTTGAGCGGCGCCTCCGGCGCGGAAGGTCTGGATGCCTGTTGGGAAGAGCTCCGGCGCCAAGCCCAAGACGGCACGGCCCGTGCCTGGCTCAGCCTCTGTGCCGCCGGCTTTATTGACCGATCGGACAGGAACCGGGAATTCGAAGACGCGGCGCGCGAGTCGATTCTGGACGGAGCCACAACCGCGCTCGCCAGCGGCGTGCCGCTCGCGGATGCCCGCGATGCGTATGATGCGCTATGGCTGGCGCTGCTCGAGGTGACTGCAAAAGACTAGCGGCGCCTCGGCCTTCTGCCGCCACGCATCACGCGACCGCGATGCGCGCTTCCCAAGCCTCGTAATCCCTTCCTTAATTCGTCCAACGAGCTCGCGCGCACAGCCTCGTGCTTGCCGCGTGTCACCGTAAAGCGCACCGGCCGATCGAATGTCGGCAAATCACCAAGATCCAGGCGCCTGGCCTGGCCTTCCTTCAAGCGCAGTCGCACCACGCCGACGCCTTGCTCGACGTCATAATCGACCGGCACGCGATCACCGTAGAGGAAGACCGAAGAGGGAAGCGCGTCCAGCGTCTGCCGTTCGCGTTCGGGAATGGCGGCGTCGGGATCCAGTGAAATACGGGCGGCAATGAAGTCATCCCACGAGTTGACGCCCCCAAGCTGGCCCGCGACCTGCGCGGCGATATTCTCACGCGCTGCCTGTTCGAGTCGGCCGCCGGAGCGCCGCCAGTAATGACCAAACCGCTCCAATGCGCGCCGAACCTTGCCTTGGTCGGGATGCGGCGTCTCCCCAGCCAATACCGCGCTGACGAGCGCACCCCGCGCCGCATCCGCGAGCTCAGGCGGGAATGAGCCGGTCAACGGCTCGACCTCGCGGTCGAGCATAAACCCGAAATAGTCGACCGTCCTGACCTCCATGAGCCCCTCGCGGCGGCGTTGGCGCTCGAACACGACCTGGGGGCGGCCGCGACGCGCATACCGCCGAATAGCACGCTCCGGCACCTGCGTCCCTTCGATGCTCGCGCGAGGAACGCCGAACCGATCCGCGAAATACCTCAGTGTTCCGGCTATCGCTCCCCAGCTGCCGCATACAGAGCTCCGACTAACTCGGGCCTCCCGACCATCCGCCGTTTGCTCGTCGATAACCAAGTCGAAAGGCATGATCTTGGCCAAAAGGTCAGCAAAAAGCTCCAGCGTCTTGCGGTCACCGTATGGGAGTCGCGCCGGGAGCGCTAGTTCCAGCTGTCGGTATACCGACGCGGTTCCGAGAGCGATGTCTTCGATGGCCTTCACGAGCACACCCCGTTCCTCGGCCCAGCGCTCGATGTCGGCTTCGCGAAAAAGGTGGCGGGGCAGTCCGTAAACCTCACCCAGGTAGCCGTGCTTGTTCACCGCCTCAGCGTAGACGTTATACGCCGTGATGTGGTCGGAACCCGGGACGATCAACCCACCGAGTTGTCGTTCCTCGCGCGTCATGCGATGCAGCGATTCGATGTTGGAGGCGACCGCGACCACTGGTACCAGCGCAGGCTCGGCGTGGTAGAGCAGCTCACCCCACGGCCGCTCGACGGGCATCGCCTCTACCTGTCGCCCGTAAGTCGTTAACCTGCCTTGTTCTATAAGCCCACGCTCGATGAGCCGTTCTACGCTGTCGCGGTAAGCGCGCCGGTCGAGGGGAACGGGCAAATCCAGGTCTGTCGCATCCACGCCGATGGCGGCGCAGGTTATCGCGACCCGTTCCGCATCACCGGCGAGCTGGAATTCGGGAGCGGTAGGCCGCAGGTCATCGAACTCGAGGTCGCGGTCGCTGAGGATGTAGACCTCGCCCTGCTGCACGCGCCCGTGGACACGACCAGCCATCTGGAGGATTTCGTTCGCCCCAAGGTACGCACGGGTGAGCACGTTCTTGCCACGCTCCACCACGTTCGTGTACCGGGCGTCGTAGATCACCACCGTGTCCAGGCCGCGGATGTTGAGCGCGGACTGTCCCGCCGCAGTCATAGCCAGCAGGAAGGGGCGTTTGACCAAACCGTCAAGAAAAGGCCTGATTACGCGGATGGGCTCGCCGCCGTGGTAGAAAGCCGTCGCCAGATTAGGCCAGCGGTCCCCGAGCTCGTTGGCGATCTGCTCTACCTCAGCACGCGTGGGCACAAAAACCGCGACGCCGCGACGTTCCCGCATAACCCGCTTTATGAAACGATCGTTCAAGAACTCGAGCGGCTGCTCGGCAATCACATTCACCTGAGCCGCTTTCGCGGGATCAAAGGCGCGGGTCTCGAGGACCTCGGCGGAAGCCAGATAGTCGGCGTAGAAGCTCGGATCCACGGTCGCGGACAGCCAGATGAACCGGCACCGCGCCCGCTTGCCCAGGGCGAGGCAGAGCTCCATCTCCGCCGACGTCTGATGAATCTCGTCGACGACGAGAGTGTCTTGCGCGCTGATCAGTCCGTCCTGGAACCAGCGGCGAGCGATGCCGGTCGTGATGATGACGACGTTCCACGACGGCGTCTCGGGGGTGGCTTCGCGTTCGCGATTGACGACGCCCACCTTGAGCGGCGCCTTGAGGATTGTCTCCGCCATGCTCCGGATCGCCAGCGTCTTGCCCGTACCGGTACCCGCCACGACGCCAAAACCCTGTCCCGAGCCTGCGAGTCGGCGGATGTCGTCGCCATGTTCTCGCTCGAGCAGCGTCTCGAGCTGGAGGCCGAGCGCGAGCTCGATCGTTTCGCAAGCAGCACGTGTCGGAGCGATGACGATGACGCGACCGGTCGACGGCTCGGCTGCGAGAAATGCCTGGGGATCGAGAGGGAGGGAATGGTCGCGAGGGGTACGCACTACGGGAATATAGGAGGGGGGACTAGAACGAAGTCCCTCTCCGAACTGCCGAGCGTTGGGCGATGGCGTCCAGTCTAGTCGCCGAAACTGACGCCGAGGTCCCTGGCGGTGGCAACGCTGTCGGAGTCCACGGGGACTCGGCGCGGCGTTGCCAACGCTTCCGCGATCGGTACCGACACGATCCGCGGCGGCTGCAGCGCAACCATCATCCCGAACCGTTGTTCGGCGACCAGACGGACAGCGGCTGCGCCAAACCGCAGGGCCAGCAGCCGGTCGAACGTCGTGGGGCCGCCGCCGCGCTGCAAATGTCCGAGCACCAGCGACCGGGTTTCTTTTCCAGTCATCTGCTCGATCGAGTGCGCGATTTTGTCCGCGATTCCGCCCAGCCGCTCATGAGCCGGATCGACGAGCGACACGGTGCCTCCCTTCGCCACCGCTCCCTCCGCGACGACGACGATGCTGAAATGCCGGCCTTCGGCCTCGCGCCGCCGAATCTTGTCGCAGACCTTGTCGATATCGAACGGGATTTCCGGAATCAGAATCACGTCGGCCGATCCGGCGAGTCCGGAGTTGAGGGCGATGAAGCCGGCATTACGACCCATGACCTCGACCACGATGACCCGCTCGTGACTTTCCGCCGTCGAATGCAGCTTGTCAATCGCATCCGTCGCGGTGGAGACCGCGGTGTCGAACCCGAACGTCGCGACCGTCGCGCCGACGTCGTTGTCGATCGTTTTGGGCACCCCGACGACGGGCAGCCCCTTCTTCCAGAGCTGCAGGGCGATTCCGAGCGTCCCGTCGCCGCCGATGGCAATGAGTGCGTCCAGCCGGTTGTCCCGAAATGCGTCGAGCAACTCCTGCGTGCGGTCGCGCTCTTCCCAGCTGCCGTCCGGGCGCTGCATCCGCCACTTGAGCGGGTTGCCGCGGCTCGATGTGCCAAGAATGGTACCGCCGAGGTGCGTGATGCCGCGGACTTCGTTGGGGCCGAGCGGCATCAATTCGCCTTCGCCGAGCAGGCTGCCGAAGCCTCGTTTGATCCCCAGGCATTCCCAGCCGCGATGCACCGCGCTGAGGACGGCGGCGCGAATGACGGCGTTCAAGCCGGGCGCGTCGCCGCCGCCCGTGGAGATCGCGAGCCTCACTTTTTGCCGGCGGTCCCCTCGCGAATCAGGCGCACGACCTCTCCCGGTTCCGCGTGACGCTTCGTGCTTTTCTTGGAGAAGACGCGACGTCCATCGACATCCACTTCAAAGACGCCGCCGGACGACTGGATCAGGCGCACTTCTGCGTGCGGGTACGCATCACGGATTTCGGCCGCCAGACCGGTGGCCCGAGGCTCGTAGTTTCAGACGACGCAGTATTCGATTGTGACCGTCATGGCGTGAACGATAGTCGCGCTTGACACACCGCGCCACGGCGCCGACCTTCGCGACAGGTCATGCGGCCCGCGCTGATTGTTCGTATCCTCATTGCCATCGCCGCGCTCCTCAGCTTCGGCGCAGGGCTGATCGCCTACGCCACCGGTCGAGTGCCAGGCGCCGAAAACCTCCCGCTCGCCGGCGCACTGCTGGTGCTCGTCGCTGCCTTCACGCGGCGCAACGGCATTCCGCTTCCCGGTAACGGATTCTCCTCGTACGTGCTTGGCGTCATGCTGTTCGCCATTCTCGATCGCGGCTGGGCGTTCGCAGCGATCGTGGCGCCGTTTGCGATGCTGGTCGGCGACGTGCTCCTGCGGCGCCTGACCTTCCGGACGGCGCTCGGCAATGCCGCGCATCTTACCGCGGGGTCGACCTTCGTCGGGCTGATGTATGCGCGTCTCTCCGGTGCGGCCGGCGCCGCAGCGCTGACGGCGGACAATGCCTGGGTCGTCGCGCTGACCATCGTGCTGCTGCCGGTAATCGTGAACGGCACCTTCTATCTCGAGCTCGCGCTCGGCCGGACGATCGCATGGGTGGACGCACGCCTCACGCTGCGCTGGGAATCGACCGTCTATTTCGTGTCGGCCGCGCTCGCGCTGGGATGGCTGGGCGCTGTGGAGGCGAGCATCCCCGTCGGAACACGCGCGTTGCTGTTCGCGGCGCTCGCGCTCGGCACTGTCGGGAGCCTCCGTGTGCTGCGTCTGGGCGTTCGTTCCGATGAGCTGCAGCTCGTGCAGCGGCTCGCGCAAGTGATCGCCGCGGAGTTGACGCTGAGTCACAGTTTCCAGCGCGTGCAGGAGCTCACGCGGCAACTGGTGCCGTGGGAGCAGATGGGGTTCGCGCGCTACGATGCCCGGACCCGTCAGATGGAGCTCGTCGCCGACACCGCCGCGCAGCCGGGCAGCACGTTTCGCTTCGATGCCGAAGCGGGGCTCACGGGGGAAGCGCTGCGCTCGCGTCGCCCGGTCGTGGCACACGGCTTGGCCCGGGATCAGGTCGTCGTGCCGGGAGGGGAGACGCCCGGATCGGAGATGCTCGTGCCACTGTACCATGCCGGCCAGCTGGTGGGGCTGTGGAGCGTCCGGCATTCCGATCCCACGATGTACCGTCAGTCTGACGGCGATCTCCTCGAGCTCCTCGCGCCGCAGCTCGCCCTGATGGTCGCGATCGACGGATCGTTGCGACCGGTGACCGGGGCGTCGGACCGGACGATGCAGTACGTGCAGACGCTCACCGCTACGACCGAAGAAATCCACGCCTCGAGTCAGGAGGTCGCGGCCTCGGCACAGCGCGCGAGTCGCGGCGCAGGACAAGCGGCGTCGCTTGTCAGCACCGCATCCCGTGAAGCAGGCCAGTTGAAGGACAGCGCCACCGAGTTGGCCACGGCCGGCGACCGGACGCGCGAGGCCGGCGCGCAAATGGAGAAGACCGCGGAACGCGTGCGGACCGCGACCCAGGGCGCGGTGCGTCAACTGACCGACCTCGGTGCGACGACTGACGAAAGCGCGACCGAAGTCGGGAGACTGCGAGAGGTAGCGGCGCAGGTCGAGAGATTTTCCGAGACGATTGGATTCGTCGCCAATCAGACCAATCTGCTCGCACTGAACGCGACGATCGAGGCGGCGCGCGCCGGAATTCACGGCCGTGGATTTGCCGTCGTCGCGGATGAAGTGCACAAACTCGCCGAAGCGAGCGGGCGCGAGGCGCGCAACGTCGGGAGAGCGGTACAAGACACGCGCCGCGCGCTGGATCGGGCCGCGCAGCTGATCGAGCGGATCCGCGGCGACCTGAGTCAGGTCGTGGAGGGCTCGGCGGCGTGGGTGAAGGACCTCGACCGCATCGGGGAAGTGGCTGCCGATACCGCGCGGGCCGGAAAACAGGTGGCCGAGATCAGTCGCCAGAGCGCCCAGCTGGCGATGCGAATGACCGAGTCGCTCGGGCAGGCGCGCACGGCGGCGCAGAGCTCCGCTCAGGAAGCGGAATCAGTTGCCGCGGCGGCCGCGGAACAGCTGCGTGCCATCCAGGACCTCGCCCAGGGCGCGCAGGAGTTATCGGGCCTCGCCGAAGAGCTTGCCCGGGCGCTCCGCTTCATTCGCGGCGGCAACGGGCACCCCTAGCGCCCTTCTAAGTAGATGTGATATGGGATACGGCGGCGCCAGCCGCCGTGCAAGATCATTCACCCCAACGAGTTTTGAGAATAACTGGCTGATTATTAAAGTGTAGCGCCGCCAACCCGAGGGAACCATGCGCGCGCCTCTCGTTCCGGTCTTGCTCTGCCTCGCGGTCGTTCCCGCGATCAGCGACGCACAGCACACTCACCAATTCGAATTTGGCGCGTTTGGCTCGTTCACGCGCTACGACCGGGCGTTTGGGCTCGACAACCAGCTCGGTGGCGGTGGCCGGTTCGGGTATTTCTTCAGTCCGGCCATCGGCGTCGAAGTCGACGCCGGCTATCAGCAACCCTCACTCACCACCGGTGGCACCACGGCGGCGCTCGCACTGGGAGCTGCCAGCCTGGTCGTCAACCTCGGCGGCGATAACAATCTCTTCTATATCCTCGGCGGCTATTCGCGCCTGCGGTTCACCGACAACCCCAGCTACATGTTCACCGATAACGGTGTTCATGGCGGAATCGGCGACAGAATCTTTCTGGGCGAGCGCATTGCGCTCCGTCTTGAAGCGCGGGGGATTTACTCGCCGAACACCGGACTTCCCGGCGGCGCCTGGGCCGGCCACATCGTCGGGTCCGCCGGCCTTTCGGTTTTCACCGGGCCGAGTGCCTTACACGACGCCGATGGGGACGGCATAGCCGACAAGAAGGATGGGTGCCCCGGCACACCCGGCGGCGCGATCGTGGACACCCACGGCTGTCCCAACGACTCTGATCGCGACGGCGTCTATAACGGCCTCGACGCGTGCCCCAACACTGTCGAACACGCCGAAGTCGACGCCAGCGGCTGTCCGAAGGACACCGACCACGACGGCGTCTACGACGGGCTCGATAAGTGTCCGGGCTCGATGACGGGCGCGCGTGTCGATGCCCAGGGCTGTCCGACGGACGCCGACGCCGATGGCGTCCCCGACGGTCCGGACCAGTGCCCGAACACACCGGCCGGCGCCATGGTGGACACGACGGGCTGCCCGGTGGACAGCGATCATGACCGCGTGCCCGACGGGCTCGACAAATGTCCCAACACGCCGGCGGGCGTGGAAGTCGATACCGTGGGCTGTCAACGCGCGATCGACAGCGACGGCGACGGGATCGACGACATCAGAGACAAGTGTCCCGCGACGGCCGCGGGAACGCACGTGGACTCGGCCGGTTGCCCGATCCTCTTCACCGAAACGCGCAAAGAGGTCGTGCTGCGCGGGGTGACGTTCGAGACGGGCCGCTCAGCGCTGAAGCCTGATTCGTACACGATTCTCGACATCGTGGCGGCGTCACTCATCGCCAACCCCGATATCACGATCGAAATCGCCGGCCACACCGACAACACCGGAGCGGCGCCGACCAATACGCATCTCTCACAGGCGCGTGCGGATGCGGTCCGGACCTATCTGGCGAGCAAAGGCGTCGCACCCGGGCGGATGGTCGCCAGGGGCTACGGCCCGTCGGACCCGATCGCGCCCAACACAACCGCCTCAGGTCGCGCGCTGAACCGTCGCGTCGAGCTGCGGCAGACGAACTGAGGACAGCAGGGAAGGGGGAGGTAGTCTCGTGAAGAAACTTGCGGCAGTGTGCGTGATACTGGCTCTGGGCGGCAGCAGTCGCCTCGCGGCGCAGTACGATCGTCGCTACGAGGTCGGGCTGTTCGGGGCGTACACGAAATATGACCCGACATTCGGCCTCGCGAACAAGGCGGGCGGCGGTGCGCGATTCTCCTACGCGCTGAACCCGAAGCTCGGCCTCGAGGTCGAAGCGATCTTCCAATCGCCGCAGGACATCACGTCGACGACCCAGATCGAGCCGATGATTGGATCGGGGAGCCTGATCGTCAACGTGCTGAACCAGAAGCGCGCGACGTTCTTCATTCTCGGCGGCTACTCGCGACTGGACTTTGGCGGCACCGATCCCTATCGCTTCACCGATGGCGGGTGGCACGGCGGCGCCGGCGCGAAGCTCTATGTGAGCTCGCGGCTTGCGCTGCGTCTCGACGCCCGCGCGATCTACTCGCCGAATTCCACGAGCGGCTTCACGGACAAGGCGACGCACTACGTCGGTTCGGCCGGATTGTCGTTCTTCCAGGCCGGCAGCGGCACGCCGTCAAAGGACACGGACCGCGACGGCGTCGCCGACAAGAAAGACACCTGCCCCGATACCCCGCTCGGCGCGACGGTCGATGGCCACGGTTGCCCGAGCGATCAGGACGGCGACGCCGTGTTGAACGGCATCGACCACTGTCCCGACACGCCGAGCGGCGCCACCGTGGACGCGCGCGGCTGCCCGAGCGACCAGGACGGCGACAAGGTGTTCGACGGCATCGATCAGTGCCCGAATACCCCGGCCGGCGTCTCGGTAGACGCAAAGGGATGCCCGCCGGCGGTCGTGCCGCTCGGCCCTGGTGATGCCGATGCCGACGGTGTGAATGATCTGCTCGACAAGTGCCCGGCGACTCCCGCGGGCGCGGCTGTGGATGCGAACGGCTGCCCGCTCGACTCTGATCGCGACAACGTCTGGGACGGGCTCGACAAGTGCCCCGACACGCCGCTGGGTGCGACCGTCGACGCGAATGGATGCCCGTCGGACAGTGATGGTGACAAGGTTTTTGACGGCATCGATCGTTGCCCCGACACCCAGGCCGGGACGCCGGTGGATTCATTCGGCTGTCCGGCCGACAGCGACAAAGACGGTGTGGGCGACGGGTTCGACAAGTGCCCGAATACCCCCGCCGGGATTCAGGTTGACGCCACGGGCTGTCCGATGGCGCACGACACCGACGGCGACGGCGTCGTCGACACGCAGGATCGCTGCCCCAATACTCCCGCGGGCCAGCGCGTCGATCAGTACGGGTGCCTGATCCTGTTCGAGGAGCACACGGTCGTCCCGCCGGGCGCTCCGCCGGCGCGCCCGACGCTCATTTTGCAGGGCGTGAACTTCCAGACCGGCAGCTCGGTGCTCACCCGCGATTCGTACGCGGTGCTCGACCAGGTCGCGGCGTCTCTGGTCGCGAATCCGGAAATTCGGATCGAGGTCGCCGGGTATACCGATTCGACCGGCGCGAAGCTGACGAACCTGCATCTCTCGATGGGTCGAGCCGGCGCCGTGCGCTACTATCTCGCGCGGAAAGGCGTGGCCCCGTATCGCATGCGCGCGCAAGGATACGGCGCATCGCACTACATCGCCTCGAATACGACGTCCGATGGACGGGCGCAGAACAGGCGTGTCGCGCTGCACAAGTTGAACTAGACTGGCGCTGGAATCTTGGGGGGCCGGGGCGAGCAAAGCGTCCCGGCCTCCTGTATTTTCATCCGCCCCGACAATTCGAGCGACGTATGCGTTTGCAACATGCCGTCCTGGGTCTTCTTCTCGTCCCACGACTTCTTCACGGGCAGCAGCCGCCGCCCCAGTCCGCGCCCCGTCCCTGGCAATCGACCGACTACTATCGCCTGACCGTCGTCAGCAATCCCGCGCTTTCGCCTGACGGGAAGCGCGTCGCGTTCGTCGTCACCACCGT
>Ga0134079_10000074_pt1 | contig 22361 bp, 22 predicted proteins | sample 15_taG_2_FD_119770 | JGI IMG/M metagenome (GOLD analysis project Ga0134079, IMG submission 119770) | Grasslands soil microbial communities from the Angelo Coastal Reserve, California, USA - 15_D_Rain_40cm_2_09182015 | ecosystem: Environmental > Terrestrial > Soil > Grasslands ...
TCCTCGAGGCTCGGCAGGTGCGGCGGCGCGAGGAGCTGAACTTCGTCTATGGTCCGCGTCCCGTGGGCATGGAGCGCGCGATGGCGTGGCTTGCCCGCGTGGCGCTCCTGGGTGCCGCTACCGCAGCGGCCGGGATAGTCGGCGTGATCGCCGTACCACTGGAGGTCGCGCTGCTGCTGCCGGCGGTGGCCGTGGCAAGCGCCGGGACCGCATTGCTCGCGAGCATCGTGGCGCGCGCCCGGACGGAGCAGCGCACCGACCCGCGCGGCGAGCGGCGTCTGCGATTCTGGCGCGGGGCAGCGGGGCGCTGGCTATTCCGCATCGCCGGTCTGGGTTTCGAACGCACGACCCCTGCCGTCACGGTTCTGCACAGCTCAGAAACGCCGGCCTGAGTCGGCGTTAGAATAGGGGTGCTATGACGCATCCCGCAGCCGACCGGTTGTTTCTTGACTTTCAGTCCGCCGTGGCCGGCCGCTATTCGCTGGAGCGGGAGCTAGGGCGCGGCGGGATGGGCGTCGTCTATCTCGCGCGGGAAGTGCGGCTCGACCGGCCGGTCGCCATCAAGCTACTCCCGCCGTCCAAGGCGTCGGATCCCAAGCTGCGCGAGCGGTTTCTGCGCGAAGCGCGCACGGCTGCAAAGCTCTCGCACCCGAATGTCATTCCAATTCACGCGGTCGAAGAGATCGGCGAGTTCGTGTTCTTCGCGATGGCCTACGTCGAAGGCGAGACGCTGACCGAGCGCGTGCGCCGCCGCGGCCCCCTCCCACCCTCCGAAGCCGCGCGGGTACTGCGCGACGTCGCGTGGGCGCTCGCGTACGCGCATGGGCAGGGCGTCATCCATCGCGATGTGAAGCCGGACAACATTCTCCTCGAATCGTCGGGCCGCGTGCTAGTCGCCGATTTCGGGATTGCGGGCGTCGTCGCGGGAGCCGGCGCGCTCGCGAGCGGTGAAGTCATCGGCACGCCGGAGTTCATGAGTCCCGAGCAGGCGCTGGGCGAGGCGACCGACGCGCGCAGCGATCTCTACTCCCTCGGCATCGTCGGCTACTTCATCCTCTCGGGGACGTTGCCGTTCGAAGCTGAGAAAGCGACGGAAGTTTTGGCGAAGCAAGTCACCGAGCCCGCGCCGGCGCTGGGGCGGATCGCCCCCGTCGTGCCGCGGCGCCTCGCCCAGGCGATCGATCGCTGTTTGTTCAAAGATCCGGCCGACCGACCGGACGGGACAGCGGCCCTCGCCGAGCAGCTGGGTCAGGCGCTGGAGCAGCGCCGCGACGTGCCGGCACCCCTGCGCGTGTTCATCAAGGGCAGCCGCTCGATCGGTCTGGGCTTGGTGTTGCTCTACCTGTACGGCGTGTTCGTGCTGAGCTTTGGCGTGAGCTTCGCGGCAAGTCCGGAGGTCGGCTTCGTCGCCGGGATCGGGGCGTTGATCGCGGGGCCCCTGTTGCTGCTCGGCTGGCAGGCGCGACGCATCGCGCGGCTGGGCTACGGTCAGCAGGACGTGGATTACGCGTTTCAGGTCGAGCTCGAGCGGAGCCGCGAAGAGCGCGCGTTTGAGTACGGCGCGGTGGCGTCCCGCGGCGAGCGGATCACTCGCGGCGTCGCGCTGGTTGGCCTCTTCTTCGGCTTCATGGGCATGAGCTTCGGCGGTGGCTTCCTTGCGGCACTGGGAGGAATCCTGTTCTCCGTCGGGTCTATCGCTGGGATCATCGCGGTCGTGCGGGCGCAGCGCCGCGCCGACGTCGGTGGCAAATTCTGGCACAAGTTCTGGAAGAGCCGTTTCGGCGGATGGATTCTCCGCCAGGCGAACCGCTTCGGCGGCAGGGACGCAATCGCAGCGAGCGGCACGCACCGGCCCACCGAGTTGGCCATCGGCATGGCGGCCGAGCAATTGTATGAAGGGCTCCCGCGAGAAACGCGGCGTCAGCTGCGTGATCTTCCAGACGTCGTGCACCGGCTCGAGCGTGACGCGCAGCGCATGCGCAGCCGGCTCGACGAACTCCACGACGCGCTCGCCAACGTCGAACGCGACGCCACCGATCCCGCGGTGGTTCAGCGGCACGATCGCATCGTCGCCGATCTGACCACGGAGCGAGGCGCGGTGGAACAGCGCCTGTCCGACGCGGTCGCGGCGCTCGAGACGATTCGCCTGAATTTGCTGCGGCTGCAAGCGGGAACGGGGACCGTACAGAGCCTGACGACCGACCTGGGGCTCGCGCGCGACCTCGCGCGCGACATCAGCGCGCAGGTGGAAGGTTACCGCGAGATCGAGAAGGAACTTTAGTCGCGCACGCGCTGCAGCCGCTCGACCGCCTGCTGCAGCATCTCCTCCGTCTTACAGAACGCAAAGCGAACGTACTTCCGGCCCAGCTCCGCACGCGAGTAGAAGCTCGAGCCAGGTACTGACGCGACGCCGTGCTCGATCGTGAGCCATTCCGCGAACTTGTCATCCGGCAGTTCAGAGATGTCTGAAAAATCCGCCATCACGTAATAGGCACCCTCTGGCACCCGGCACCTGAAACCTGCCTTTAGGAGTCCGGCGCACAGGATATCGCGCCGTCGCCGGTAATCCCGCGCCAGCCCATCGTAGTAATCGTCGCCGAGTGTCTCGAGACCCACGGCGACCGCCTCCTGCAGCGGTGCCGGCGCGCCGACGGTGAGAAAATCGTGCACCTTGCGGATGGCGCTGGTCACATCGGGAGGCGAGATGATGGTCCCGATCCTCCAGCCCGTGACACTGAACGTCTTCGACGCACCGCTGGTCGTGATCGTCAGATCCGCCATTCCCGGCAGGGTCGCGATCGGGATGTGTTCGCCCTCGTAGTAGATGTGCTCGTAGATCTCGTCGGTGACGGCGAACGCGTCGTGGCGCTGACACAGCTCCGCGATTGCGGTGAGCTCCGCGCGCGACAACACCCGGCCAGTCGGATTGTTCGGTGTGCACACGATGATCGCGCGTGTTTTAGCCGTGAACGCCTTGGCGAGACGGTCCAGGTCGATCGGCCCCTCGGCGGGCATGGGGACGAAGACCGGCTTGGCATCGCAGAGGATGGCGTCGGGGCCATAGTTTTCGTAGAACGGCTCGAACACGACGACTTCGTCGCCCGGATTCACGATGCCAAGTAGCGCTGACACCATGGCTTCGGTGGCGCCGCAGGTCACTGTGACCTGCGTCATTGGATCGATGGCCATGTGGTACCAATCTTGGTACTTCGCGGCCAACGCGTTCCGGAGCCGGGCAGCACCCCAGGTGATGGCGTACTGGTTGACGTCATCACGGATCGCGCGGGCCGCGGCGTCTTTTAGGACGTCGGGGCAGGGGAAGTTGGGAAAGCCCTGGGAGAGGTTGATGGCCCCGTGCTCATTCGCGAGCCGGGTCATCCCACGAATCACCGACTCGGTAAAGCCGTGTGTGCGGCGTGCGGTACGGATGCGCATGACCGGAAAAGATACCGTCTTGACCAGGAATGCGGACGGAGGCGTCGTAACTCCACTAGTGCCGTCACCCCGCCGTGCGCCGTCCCGCGCCGGGCGGCGGGGAGGGGGAGGAGGGGCCCGCGCGATTCTCGCGTTGGGCCTCCTTTTAACGCTCGTAACCTGCCGCGACGGCAGCGGTCCAGCCCTTCAGTACGCCCGCGTCGCCGTCGCCCCGGTCTTTCCGTCGGAAGCGACCGTCGCGGCGTTCGGTCTGTCGATCGACCGGGTTCGGTTCGTCGTCGTGCGTCCGGTAGCGCCGCCGGACACGCTTGCCGACACGACCGTCGATTTGCCCCCCGATGCGCAGATACTCGACCTCGACCTCCGCGTACCCATCGTTTCGTCGCCCGAAACGGTGCTGGTCTCGATCGTGGCCTTGGCGGGAACCGTGCCGCTGTTCCAGGGCGCGGCTCCCGTGGAGGTTTCGAGCGGAGTCACTTCAGAACCGACGGAAATTCCTGTAGCGACGTACGTCGGACCCGGCGCCGGCGTCGACAGCATCGCCATCTCCCCCCGCTCCCCTTTCATCTATTTCGGTGATTCACTGCGCTTTCAGGTAGTGGCATTCCAGGCGGGGACACCGGTGCCGGACTTTTACGTCTCATGGAGCACCAGTGATACCGCGCTCGCGCACGTCAACGGCATAGGCTCGCTGCGCGCGCCGGCGTCGCGCACCAATGTGTGGGTGATCGCGCGAACGCCCGGAGCGGTCGCCGATTCGGTGACCGCGACGTTCCAGCCTGTTCCCTCGCAGTTGCTCGTCATTGGAGGTGGGGGACAGAGCGGGACGGTCGGGCTCCCGTTGGCGCTGCCCCTTGAAGTCGAAGTCCGTGCCGCCGACAACCTCCCTGTCGGCGGCGTCGCCGTCCGGTTCCGTCCGCTGGCCGGCATCGGAGCCGTGACCGATTCGGTGGTCGTGACCGACGCGGCGGGTCGCGCGAGCACAATGGCGACACTAGGGGCCGTGATCGGGTCACAGGGCTTCGAGGCGAGGGTCAACGGGCTCATCGGCAGCCCCGCGACCTTCGGCGTCACTGCGCTCGCGGGGTCGGTTGCCCAGCTTCTGGTCGTCGTGGGTGACGGGCAGCTCGCCACCGTGAACACCCTGTTGCCGATACTGCCCGCCGTGCGGCTGCTTGATGCGCTGGGGAACGCCGTGCCGGGTGTGAGCGTGACGTTCGTCCCGACCGGCGGCGGCGTCACGGGCGGAAATCAAATTACCGACGCGACCGGCCTTGCGACCGTCGGCAGCTGGACTCTCGGGACGCTCGCGGGGGGGAACACACTCACCGCTACGGGTGCGGGGTTCACCCACGTATTCAATGCCAACGGTGTGGCCGGACCCGCGACAGCACTGCTGGCGACCGCCGGCGACCTTCAGAGCGCCGTCGTAGGCGCGGTCGTCGGCACCGCGCCGGCGGTGCGGGCCCAGGATCAATTTGGAAACGCAGTTCCGGGCGCGGCGGTCACGTTCGGCGTGAGCGGTGGCGGCGGAAGCGTCTCCGGGCCGGCTCAACTCACCAACGCCGCCGGCATCGCGACCGTGGGCGGGTGGACGCTTGGCACGATCTCCGGTGCGAACGCGCTGACGGCGAGGCTCGCGGGACTTACGCCGGTTACGTTCTCGGCGACCGGGCTCGCCAGCGCGGCGACGCAGATCGTGCAGCTCGCAGGGGATGGTCAGGCCGCGATCGTCAACACGATCCTGCCAACTGCAGCCGCGGCGATCGTACGCGACCAGTTCAATAATCCCGTGCCGGGCGTGCCAGTCCTCTTCGCTCCGGCCTCCGGCGGTGGCAGTGTGACGGGCGGGTCGGCGGTCACGGACACAGCGGGCGTGGCGAGAGTGGGGACCTGGCATCTTGGCACGCTGGTCGGGCAGAATACGCTTACGGCGACCGCGAGCGGACTGACCGGCAGTCCGGTGCTGTTTACCGCGACCGGCACACGTGATGTCGCGGCTCAGCTGCTGCGGGTGAGCATCGACACGCAGACGGCGACCGCCGGCCAAGCGGTGAGCACCCCGCCCGCTGTGCGAGTGGCGGACCAATTCGGAAATCCAGTTCCTAGCTTCCCCGTGACGTTCAACATCACAAGTCTGCTGGGTGGCGTTTTGGCACCCAGCACGACTACGACCGACACCTTGGGCGTCGCGCGCGTAACGGGTTGGACGCTCGGGGTCGGTCCGGGGCTAAATACCGTCGACGCCACGGGGGCTGGCCTCGCGGGCAGCCCGATGACGTTCAGCGCAAACGGCATCACGACGACAGCGACCAGCATGGTCTACAACGCGGGAGACGGGCAGTCCGGCGTTGTCGGTGCCGTGTTGGCCAGCGCCTATTCAGTGTCAGTGAAGAACCTCGCGGGCCTGCCCGTCCAAGGCGTGCAAGTCCATTGGGCCGCCGGTCCGGCGGGCGGATCGATGAACCCCGCTACGTCCCCCACCGACGTCAACGGTATCGCGACCTCATCGCGCATGCTCGGGCCCGGCGCGGGAACGCAGACCGCGACCGCGTCGGTCGGCGGCCTCACGGGCTCTCCCGTTACCTTTACCGCGACCGCATTGGCCGGCGCTGCGACGCAGCTCGTCAAGCAGTCGACCGATCCACAGACCGGGACGGTAGGGACGTCTGTTTCGGCGCCGGTGGTCAAGATCGTCGATCAGTTTGGCAACGGCGTGGCCGGCGTCATCGTGAACTTTGCGGCAACGGGTGGCGGCACGCTCGGCGCGGCGAACGACACGAGCGACGGCGCAGGGCTCACGAGCGCCGGCAGCTGGACGCTCGGCAACGTGGTTGGGACAAACACCGTTACCGCGACCGCCGGCGCCTTGCCGGCCAAGACCTTCAGCGCCGCCAGCGTCGCAGATGCTCCCGCCCGGCTCGCGTTCCTCACCGAGCCCGCGCGCGCCCTCGCGGGCGACACCATATCGCCCGCCGTGCAGATTGCGATCCAGGACCAGTACGGCAACCTGGCGCTTCCGGCGACGGACGTCGTGTCGCTGCGGCTCGGCGCGACGCCGAACCCCGCGGCCAAGCTCCAGGGCATCGTTGACGCTGCGGCGGTCAACGGCGTGGCGTCGTTCGCGAATTTGTCGATCGACTCCGCAGGGATCGGTTATACGATCATCTCCACGGCCGGCAACCTGACGAGCGGCGAGAGCACGCCGTTCGACATCGGCGGCGTGATCGAGGCCATTCCAGTCACCCAACTCGGACCGGTCGCGGGTGCGCTGAATGTCCGTACCAGAAAGCTCTATGTGCCGGGATCGAGCCTGGTCTCGGTACTGCTCGACGACAAGGAGCTGTTACCACAACTCGCGGGCTTCGAAACGGCGTTCGGTGTCGCGGTCAATGCGACGACGAACCAGGTCTACGTGTCGAGCCTCGCGGGCCTTGTCGTGATAGACGGCAGCAGAACGCCCGACATCATCCTTCCCCCGCCCATTCCGATAGGGGCTGGAGCTAGGGGCGTCGCGGTGGACGAGGGAACCAACTTCATCTACGTGGCTGCAAGCGATCCGCTGAAGGGCGGCCCGGCGCTCGTGCCAGTGGATGGCTCGAAAAACGTGGCAGTGTTGACGGACGTCGTCGCGCTTCCTGCAGCGGGCTCCGGAGTGGCGTTCAACCCGAACGACGGGTTCGTGTACGTGGCGATCCCGACCCTGCAGGAAGTCGTGGTCATTGATCCCAAGCCCGCCAGCTCGCGGATCGTTGGTGAGATTCGAAACCTCGGGATTGGCACATCCGGCGTCGCGGTGGATGTCAGGGCGAATCTCCTCTATGCGACGAACCGGGACGACAAAAGTGTGTCGGTGATCAACCCGGTAGACTTCAAGGAAACTGCGCGCCTGCAGGTGGGTCGCAACCCCGAAGGCCTCGGGGTCGACTCCGATCGTGGCGTGGTGTACGTCGGGAACTACGGCGACGGCTCGATATCGCTCATCGACGCCGTCAAGCTCAACGTGTTCGCGACGCTTGTTGTAGGCCAGACCCCGAAGGCAGCCGTCGTCGATCCGTCCACAGGGCGCGTGTACGTGCCGAGCCAGCAGGACAATGTCGTGAGGGTGATTCAGCCCTAGCCGGGGGCTACAGCTTCAGCCTCGCCGTGTCGAGCCTAAGTCAAGAATGGACCTCGTTACTTCAGCAGCAGCTTCGCGATCGTATTCAACTGCATGTTGCTCGTGCCTTCGTAGATCGTGCCGATCTTCGCATCGCGATAAAACTTTTCGACCGGATATTCCTTGGTGTAGCCGTACCCGCCGAACAATTCCACCGCGAGCGACGTCACACGCTCGGCGACCTGCGACGAGAGCAGCTTCGCCATCGCCGCCTCCTTCGTGTACGACGCACCCGCGTCCTCGAGTCGAGCTGCGTTGTAAACCATCAAGCGCGCGGCCTCGAGCTCCGTGGCCGCCTGGGCGAGCTGGAACTGCACGCCCTGGAATTCCGCGATCGGCTTGTTGAACTGCTGCCGCTCTTTCACGTACTTGAGCGACGCATCGAGCGCCCCGCGCGCCACCCCGATCATCTGCGCGCCGATGCCGATGCGGCCGGTGTTCAAGGTCTCGATCGCGACCTTGTAGCCGTTGCCGACCTCACCAATCAGATTCGCCGCCGGCACTTCGCAATGATCGAGGATCAGCTCGGCTGTCGATGACGCGCGGATGCCCAGCTTGTCTTCTTTCTTGCCGACGCTGAAGCCCTTGAAGCCACGCTCCACCGCAAACGCCGTGATCCCCTTGTATCCCTTGGCAAAATCGGTCTGCGTGAAGATCACGAAGAACCCCGCCTCCGCGCCGTTCGTGATCCACAGCTTGCGACCGTCGAGGATCCACTTATCGCTCTGCTTCGTCGCCTTGGTCGCGAGCCCGAACGCGTCCGACCCGGATCCGGCTTCGGAGAGCGCGTATGCCCCGACGACTTCGCTCGCGAGGCGCGGCAAATACTTCGTCTTGATGTCGTCGGAAGCCCACTTCAGCAGCAGCGCGTTGACGAGAGTGTTCTGCACATCGACGAAGATCGCAGCCGACGCGTCGATCGCGGACAACTCTTCCACGGCGAGGACGGTCATGAAGAGGCTGCCGCCGGCGCCGCCATGCGCTTCGGGAATCTCGATGCCCATGAGGCCCAGCTCGAAGAACTTCGGGATCAATGAGGGGTCGAGCTGCGCGGCCTGCTCCATCGCCTGCACGCGCGGGCGGACCTCGCTCTCGGCGAAGTCGCGCACCGCGGCCTGGAACATCCGTTCTTCTTCCGAGAGCTGCGTGAGTGCGTTCAGTTCAGCTCTTCTTGTCGGACGGGCCCGGCGCCAACATCTCGCGAATTCCGCCAAGCGACCCGAGCACGCCCGTGGCCTCATACGGCATGTAGACGACCTTATTGTTCTGACCGGAGACCATCTCCTTCAGCGTCTCGATGTAGCGGATGGCGATCAGATACTGCGCCGGGTCGCCGCCCGTGCCCTTGATTGCCGCCGTGATCCGCTCGATGGCCTGCGCCTCGGCCTCGGCCACCTTGAGCCGCGCCGCCGCTTCCGCCTCGGCGTGCAGAATCTTCGCCTGCTTGTCGCCCTCCGCGGTGTTGATCTCCGATTGCCGAATGCCTTCCGCCGAGAGGATGCGTGATTGGCGCTCGGCATCGGCGGTGATGATGGTCGCGCGCCGCTCGCGCTCGGCGCGCATCTGCTTTTCCATGGCGTCGCGGATGTCGCGCGGCGGGTTGATGTCCTTGAGCTCCACGCGACTGACCTTCGAGCCCCACTTGTGCGTCGCTTCGTCCAGAATCGCCCGTAGCTTGGCGTTGATCGTGTCGCGCGACGATAGGATGTGGTCGAGCTCCATCTCGCCGATCACGTTGCGCAGGGTGGTCTGCGTCAACTTTTCGATCGCGTCGGGGAGATTGGCGATCTCGTAGGTCGCCCGCACGGGGTCGGTGATCTGCGAATAGATCAGCGCGTCGATCTCGACGACGACGTTGTCCTTGGTGATCACGTTCTGGCGCGGGAAGACGTAGACGGTCTCGCGCAGGTCGATGCGCTCGGTGCGGAAGCGTCGCGAATAGCTGTCACCCGCGGGCGTGATGATCGTTTGGTGCCAGTCGACGGCGCGGGGACGGTCGATGAGGGGGAGAACGAAGTTGATGCCGGAGCTGAGCGTCTTGTGGTACTTGCCGAGCCGTTCCACGATCATCGTCTGCGCCTGCTGGACGACGCGAATGCTCTTCGAGATGAGCACGATGACGCCGAAGGCCACCGCGGCCACGAGTATTGTGCCAGGACCCATCGCTTAGAGCTCCTTCTCGACCATGAGAGTTGTGCCATCTACCTGGATGATCGTGACTTGCGTGCCGGGCTCGATCACCGTGGCGTCGCTGGACGCGCCGCGCCAGTCTTCGCCTTCGACCTTGACCCGGCCGGGTTGCCCCGGCCCGATGCGCTCCGTCACGATGCCGGTCTTGCCCAACAGCGCGTCTACCCCAGTGCGCAGCTCGGAGCCGGGACCGAGCTGGAAGTAGTGCATCAGGCGGGGGCGCAGACCCGCCATGCTGGCGATGCTGGCCACGGCGAACGCGATGCCCTCCGACACAAACCCGAAGCCCGGGATCAGCCCGACGAGACCGGCCACACCTGCCCCAACCGCCAGGCAGGCGAGCCAGAAGCCGGCCGTGAACATCTCCCCGACGAACAGCCCGATGGCCAGCAGAAACCAAAGCAGCCAATCTTGCATATGGGTCAAAGCTGCAACCCTTGCACCCGTTTCGCTATCCAACATGAGCCAACTCCTTATGGAGCCGCTATGATCGCTCGCGCGTTGTTGCTCGTTTCCGGTGTTGCAATGTTGACCCTTCCCGCTGCGGCACAGACCTCACGTCACGTTCTCACAGGCGATTCCGTCGCTATCTACAACCTCGTGGGCGAGCTGCGCGTGGAAGCCGGTTCGGGGAGTGACGTGGTTGTCGAGATCCAGCGCGCCGGGGCCGACGCCGCAAAGCTCGACGTGCAGACCGGGCCAATCCGCGGCCGCGAGACGCTCCGGGTGATCTATCCCGACGACCTCATCATCATGCCCGATGGGGGGGCGGGCCGTGGTTGGAACACGACGCTGCGCGTCCGCGACGACGGCACGTTCGGCGATGATCGCGGCGATCACCGCCGCAGCTGGTACGGCGAAGGCCACGAGGTCCGCATCACGGGACGGCGTCATGGCGGCGATGGACTCGAAGCTTCCGCCGATCTGCGCGTGATAGTGCCGGCCGGCAAGAACATCGCGCTGAATCTCGGCGTCGGGAAAGCATTCGTTACGAACGTCGCGGGTACGATTCGCGTCTCGGTCGCGTCAGCCGATGTCTCCACCGATCGGACCAAGGGGACGCTCCACGTGGCGACGGGGTCGGGGAATGTGGATCTGCGTTCCGCGTCCGGCGATGTCAGCCTCGCGACCGGCTCGGGCGACATCACGGCATCGGGTATCGACGGTTCGGTCCTGCGGCTCGAGACTGGGTCCGGCAGTATCACGTTGAGCGACGGCAAGGCTGCCAGCATCCACGCAGAGACCGGGTCGGGCAACATCGAAGCGACCGGGGCGTCGGGCGACGATGTGTCGTTCGAGACCGGCAGCGGCGACGTGGACGTCGCATTGATTGCGACGTTCCGCTCAGTGCACATCGAGACCGGCTCCGGCGACGTCACCCTCAAGGTCCCGCCGACGACTGGCGCCGAGGTGGACATCGACACGGGGAGTGGCGACATCGATTTCGGCGGATTGACTCTGCAAGTGCGCCGCATCTCACACGATCATGTTGCGGGCACGTTGGGGGACGGAAAGGGGCGCGTCTCGGTCGAAACGGGATCGGGGAACGTGCACCTGCAGAAGCTCTAGAGGTCTCCGTCCTCGAGCCGTTGCAGCTCACGCCGATCCTTCTTGGTCGGCCGGCCCTTGCCACGGTAGGCGGGGGCCGGCGCGATTTTGTGGGCTGCCGCCAGGCGCTCGCGGGCGACTCGTCCCTCGGGAGACTCCTCGTACAACAGCTGCGCATCCCTGGGCGAACCGCGTCGTTCCGTGACCGCGGATACGGTGATGATCCAATCGTAGGGGCCCACGCGCACGCGCAGGGTATCGCCGACCTGCACTGGCTTCGCCGGTTTCGCGCGGCCGCCGTTGACATGCACCTTGCCGCCCGCGATTGCCGCCGACGCGAGCGCGCGCGTCTTGAAGAAGCGCGCGGCCCACAGCCATTTGTCCAGGCGGATAGTGTCCGACGCCATGCTCTAAGGTATTATCTAGCGCCATGACGTGGGTGCTCATCGTCATGAGTGGCCTGGCGGCGCTATTCGGTGTGATGGCGCTCGTCGGGCTCTTTGTTTCCCGCCAGCACCACGCCACGAGCACCATCACCCTCCGGCAGCCACCCGACAGCGTGTGGAAAGTGGTGCGCGACATCGCCGGGGGGCCGAGCTGGTGGCCGGCGATCAAGCGCGTGGAGCGCTTACCGGACCGCGATGGTCGCGAGGTCTGGCGGCAGAAGATGAGCGGATTCGACGTGCCGATCATCGTCCTCGAATCGAAGCCTCCGCGCAGACTGGTGACGCAGATCGATCCGAAGGCGCGCGCGGCGTTCGGTGGAACGTGGACCTACGAGCTGATGCCCGACTCGGATGGCACCATCGTCAGCGTGACGGAAGCGGGCTGGATCAGCAATCCCATTTTCCGCTTCATGTCGCGCTTTCTATTCGGCTACTACGGCTCTGTGGATGGATATCTCACCGCGCTCGGCAAGCGTTTCGGCGAGACGGTCCAGCCGGCCCACAGCCCGCCTACCCCACGACGATGGTGAGCTTCTGCCAGATCTTGCGGGCGAGGCCTGTCGTCAGGTCCTCGATTTCGTTCACTGCCTGCAGGGCGACGCTGTCCTCGAAGTTCTGCACGTAGAGCGCCGCGACTTTTCCCGTCAGCGATAACATCTCGCTGCAGAAATCGAGGTAGCGCGCCAGGTCCGCCGCGGTCATCTCCCGCTTGGCTGGCTGGGTTCTTTCGGGATCCTTCGTGAGCTGGTGCATGTCGATGATGTGTGCGATCGACCGCAGTTCGCGCAGCGCGCGCAGCGCCCGCCCGCGTTTTATGCGTGACTCGAGCGACACGAGGAAGAAAATCGCCGCGCCGATGAACACGAGGTCGTTGATCCCCGCTTCCAACACCTGGATGAATTGTCCCAGCTCGAAGCTGCCGGACGGTGGCCGGAGTCGTGCCACGGTCAGGGCCAGCCCCGCGAGGATGACGACCGTGAGCGCGACCGTGGCGATACGGACCGCCAGAATGGGTCTGGCGATCCACTCGGCGCGTTCGCGGGCCTGCTGCGAGATGCCCAGGAGCTGGCCGCAAACCAGGCCCAGCCCCGAGCCAGGGAACCGCTCATCGATCCGCGCTCGCAAACGGTCGATGGTGCGGACAATCTCCGCGGCGTCAAGCGCGAGATAACTCACGGCGTCGAACGGCCTCCGGCGAGGTAGTCAACCGCCAAATGTGCCATCGCGCGCACACCCACCGGCAGTGCAGCCTCGTCTACGTAAAAGCGCGGCGAGTGGTTGGGGGCGGCCTTCGCGGTGTCCGTCCCCGGGGGAGTGATGCCCAAAAAGAAGAACACTCCGGGGATGCGCTGCTGATACCGCGAGAAGTCTTCCGCGGTCGTGCTCGGCGTGGCGATCCCGACATGGCTCGCGCCCGCGACCTGACGCAGCGTCGGCAGGATCTTCTCGGTCAGCGCGGGATCGTTGTACGTCACGGCTCCTGTCGAGTCGATCGTCACCTGCGCCGTGGCGCCGGCGCTTTGCGCGATCGATTCCGCGGTGCGCCGCACGCGCTGTTGGATGTCGCTGCGCATCGCCGTATCGAACGTGCGAATCGTGCCGAGCATGACGACGCTGTCGGGGATGATGTTGAGGCGTACGCCGCCGTTGATCGCGCCGATCGTCACGACCGCCGGTGCGGTCGTCAGATTCACCTGACGGCTCGTGATCGTCTGCAGGCCGAGCACGATCTGCGACGCCACGACGATCGGGTCGATCCCGGCCCACGGGAGCGCACCGTGCGTCTGGCGGCCGTGGACCACGATGCGGAATGCGTCGGCCCCGGCCATGATGCCGCCCGGCCGGTAGCGAATCTCGCCCGCGGGATACGGAAAGACATGAAGGCCGAAAATGGCGCTCGGCTTCGGGTCGTCGAGTGCGCCCTCCTCGATCATCAGCGCCGCCCCGCCGCGCTCACCCGCCGGCGCCCCCTCCTCGGCCGGCTGGAAAATGAACTTGACGGTGCCCGGCAGATCGTTCCGCATGCCGGCCAGGATCTCGGCGACCCCCATCAACATGGCGACGTGCGTGTCATGGCCGCAGGCGTGCATCACCCCAACGTCCTGACCGTTGTAGGTGGCGCGCACCTTGGAGGCGAACGGGAGATCCACTTCTTCGGTGACGGGGAGCGCGTCCATGTCGGCGCGCAGCGCCACGACTGGCCCCGGCTTGCCCCCGCGCAGTACCCCGATCACACCGGTATGCGCGACGCCGGTGCGCACCTCGATGCCGAGTGAGCGCAGGTGCTGCGCCACGAGATCGGCAGTGCGGGTTTCGCGATTGGAGAGCTCCGGATGCTGGTGGATGTCGCGCCGCCAGGCCAGCACTTTCCCCTGAACCTGCGCCGCGCGGCGGTCGACCTCGGCATCGAGCCGGCTCGCCTGGGCGTGGAGCGACCCCGCCAGAGCGGCGCCTGCCAGGAGGGGTAACGTGATGCGCATGACGGTCTCCGAGAGGGGTATGCAAAGCTACCCCCGGGGACTGTAGGGGCGCAGCATGCTGCCGCTACCCGAACCCGGGCCAACCCTTCCACCGTAGAGAGTGTCGAACCCGCATAACCCTGTCCACCTACGGAGCCCCGTCATGGTTCGGTACGTTGCCGCGCTCTCTCTCGCCGTTCTCGTTCTCCCAGTCGGTTTGCTGCAGGCACAAGAAAGCGATGACGAATGGCTCGCCAACTGCCGTGAGGGCTGGAGGGGGGATTACGACTCACGCTCGCGGCACTGTGAGGTTCGCGAGCTCGGCCTGAAACCCGCCCGGGGTCCACTCACGGTGGATCCTGGCATGAATGGCGGCGTTGAGATCATCGGCTGGAACAAGGACAGCATCGCGATCTCGGCCCGGATTCAGGTGAACGCCCGGACGACGGAAGACGCCGACGCCATCGCGCGCGATCTCAAGGTAGAAGCATCGGGTGGCACGATTAAGGTGACCGGCGGCCGCAGCCCGTACGGCAGACGCCAGCATTGGGGCGTCAATCTCGTCGTGATGGTCCCGCGCCAGACGGATCTCAGCATCTCGACTGAGAACGGTCCACTCTCAGTTCAGGAGGTGTCGAGCCGGATGGCGCTCGAGACCCAGAACGGCCCGCTCAGCTTGACGGGTGTCGGCGGCGACGTGCACGCCAGCGCGCAGAATGGGCCGCTGTCGATCGAGCTGCTCGGGACGAAGTGGGAGGGCACGGGACTCGATGCTGAAACACAGAACGGCCCAGCCGATCTGACGATCCCCGACAACTACAATGCGAAGCTCGAATTCGGCACGGTGAACGGGCCGATGGACGTCGGCTTTCCCATGATGGTCACGATCAACGGCCGAGTGAAGAATCGGATTTCGACCACGCTCGGGAACGGCGGTGCACCAGTTCGCGTGGTGACAACGAATGGACCAATGACTGTCCGCAGAGCGAGGTCGTGAGGGCCCGCTAGACGCCGATATCCTCGTTCCAGAGTGTGGGATGCGTCCGGATGAATTCCTCCATCATCCGGACGCATTGCGCGTCCTGGCGCACTTCGATTGAGACCCCGCGGCTCCTCAGCAGCTCCTCTTCGCCCAAGAACGTCGTGTTCTCGCCGATAATCACGCGCGGAATGCCGTAGAGCAGAATCGCGCCGCTGCACATGGCACACGGCGACAGCGTGGTATACAGCGTCGCTGCCCGATAGACCGCGGCGGGTTGGCGGCCGGCGTTCTCGAGCGCATCCATCTCACCGTGCAGGACGGCGCTGCCTTGTTGCACGCGCCGGTTGTGACCGCGGCCGATGACTCTGCCGGCCGCGACGATCACCGAGCCGATCGGAATGCCTCCCTCGCGCAACCCTTGCTCGGCCTCGGCAATGGCGGCGGCCAGATAGGGATCGCTGCTCAATTGCCCGCGCTCGCGATCATCGCGTCGTACTCGAAGACGTTCGGGCCCAGCGGGGCTGCGCGCGCGAAGTTCACCATTGCGCGCGCGACTGTCTCGGCTTTGATCGGGCGATAACGGCGCAGCCGGCTGATGAGAGCAAGCGAAAACACGGGCGCGGTGACGGCGGCGATGCGCTCGCCCAGGCGAAACTCGCGCCGCTCGCCGAGGAGCAGGGACGGCCGAAAGATCTGCATGCTGCGGTAGCGCAGCCGCCCCACGGCGGTTTCGGTTTCACCCTTCACGCGGCTGTAAAAGACGCGCGAGGTGGGGTCGGCGCCGATCGCGCTGATGAGCAGAAACTGATGCGCGCCCGCGCGCAGGCCCGCCTGCGCGAGCGCGATGACAGACTCGTGATCCACGCGGCGAAACGCCGGCTGCGAGCCCGCCTGCTTGATGGTGGTGCCGAGGCAGCAGAAAACGTCGTCTACGTGCGGCAAGTCGCTCATCGTTTCCAGCTCGCCGAGGTCGAGGACCCGCTGCTCGAGTTTCTCGTGCTTGTGTGGGGTGATGCGGCGACCGACCGTGATCACACGTCCCCACGTGCGGTCTGCGAGCAGGAACTGGAGCACATGATTACCGATCAGACCGGTCGCGCCGGCGAGAAGCGCAGTGCGGCTCAAGGCGCGTAAAGTAGTTATTATCCCGCCCGTGGTCACCCTCGCGTTATTGCAAACCGGATTGTCGGACGCGCTGCAGCACCGGCCCTTCGTCGCGGTCCCGCTGCTCTTCGTCGCGGGACTCGTGACGAGTTTGAACCCCTGCATCTATCCGATGATCCCGATCACTGCCGGGACGCTCGCCGGGGTCAACCCCGAAGGCCGCACGCGGGGCCGCACAATAAGACTCACGCTCACCTATGTGAGCGGTCTTGCGTTGTTCTACGCCTTGCTTGGCATGATCGCCGGAATGAGCGGATCGCTGTTCGGCACGATCGGCGCGAGCTTCTGGGCCCGCCTCGTCATCGGCAACCTGCTGCTCGTCTTCGCCCTCGCGATGCTCGAGGTGATTCCGGTCCGCCTGCCGGCGCGCCTCTCCGCCTGGGCGGGCAGCCTCGGCGGCGGGTCGTACCCGGCCGTGTTTCTGCTCGGCACGACGTCGGGTCTGGTTGCGGCGCCGTGCGGCGCCCCCGCCTTCGCCGCGGTGCTCACGTGGGTCGCGACGACCCGCAGCGCGGTCCTGGGGTTCGTCTACCTATTCATATTCTCACTGGGCATGACGGCACTGCTTGTCGTGGTCGGCTTGTTCTCCGGGACGCTTTCGGCCTTGCCGCGCGCCGGCGTCTGGATGGCCTGGATCAAACGCGCGGCGGGTGTGGTTCTCCTGCTGATGGCCGAATACTACTTCGTCAAAGCGGGGGAGGTATGGTGAAGGCGTGCGCGGTACGCGGTGCGCTGTGCGCGGGACTGCTGTTCGCCGCGCCCGTCGGTCTCCGCGCGCAGGATGTCATCGGCATTCCTGTCGGAGAAACACCACCCGCGGTGACCCTCGAGAGTCTCGCCGGTGACTCAGTCGCCCTGTCACAATGGATCGGGAAGAAGCCGGTCATCGTCGAGTTCTGGGCGACGTGGTGCCCGATTTGCGCCGAGCTGCTGCCGCGGCTGGAGGCGGCGCAGAAGAAGTTTGGGGATCGCGCGGAGTTTCTCGTCGTCGCGGTCGCGGTGAATCAGAGCAAGAACACAGTCCGTCGCCACCTCGACAAGCACCCGATGCCCTTCACGTTCCTGTGGGACGGCAATGGTGCGGCGGTGCGCGCGTTCCAAGCGCCATCGACGTCGTACATCGCCGTGCTGGATGCGAATGGGAGAGTGGTTTATACGGGTGTCGGGGCGGATCAGGAGATCGATGCTGCATTGAACAAGGCGGTAACGGGCGGCAAAAGGCGGCAACGGTAAAAACCATTGCCGCCCAGTGCCGCCTGCTGCCGCCGTGGTTAGTGCGCCGTCGTATCCGCCGGCATCACCTTCGCTAGCGCGGCACCCAATTCGGTATAGGCGGTAGGATCGATTTCCCGGAACGGCGTCGCGCGGAACGCGATCTTGCCGTCCGGTCCCACGACAAACAGGTTGCGGTTCGTCAGACCCGGATACTTGGCCAGCGCGCCGTACGCCTTGCCGACGGCGAGGCCGGTGTCCTGCGCGAACAGGAACGGATACTCCGCGTCGCGCGCCCACGTAAACAGGGCCGTATCGGGGTCGGCGCTGATCGCGATGAGTACAACGTTGTGGCCGTCTTTGAAGAGCTGTGCGTACTGATCACGGTACGCATTCATTTGGATTGTTCAGCCACGCGTTCGCGCTTTGAAGAAGAACGCGAGCACGACCGTCTTCCCCTTATAGTCGCTGAGCTTGACGGGACTCTTGAGTGTCCCGAACCGTGTCGCGCCCGGTAACGAGAAGTCTGGCGCAACGGCGCCGACCTCGAGCGCGGGCGGTGATGGCTGTGCCGGCGGGGGGGGGGGCGGTGGCGGAGGAGCCGCCGTCGGCTGCTGCATCAGTGCGGCAAGAACGAGTGTCGTGAGCACGACGGTATCCTTGGTTGGTACGCTCAGTAATCTACCTGTCCCAGCCCTTCCTCGTCAGGCGACACCTCGCCCGCCCACGCCATAGCGGGTTCGGAGAATCTCCACGTGATGGCGCTCGTGGCCGGGGATGGTGAAGGCGAGCGCGCGGACGCTGACCGGCTTGCCGCTGGCGGTGCCGCGCCGGAGCCAGGCATCGGCGTCGAACGTGCGGAGCAGCGCGAGTGTCGCGGCCCGCACGGTGCGGAGCTCACCGACGAGATCGGCGAGCGAGCGGCTGTCGAATTTGGCCACCGGCACATAGGCGTTCTCGTCGAACCCGGGCAGCGGCGTGGTGTCACCGCGCGCAATCCGCAGTGCCCGGTACGCCATGATGCGCTCCGCGTCGGCGAGATGTCCCACGACCTCCTTGATGCTCCACTTGCCGCGCTCATAGCGGTACATCGCCTCGGTGTCGGAAAGGCCGCGCAGCAGCGTCGCCGTGTCCTCGATCTGTGCGGCGCACACGTTCACGGGATCGAGCTCGGGGACGCGCTTGATGTAGCCGACGTAGTGCGACGGGATCTCGTCGGGCTCGGGCCGCCCCACCGTGCGCGAGGCGGGACTCATCATTGGCCTCCCAGCTCCGTGAGCGCCATCGCCTTCACGGTCTTGCTCTCGCCGGTGAGGATGCGGCGATGGTAGTCCACCTGGCCGAGGTGGTAGGCGAGATGCGTCGCGAAATGGGCGAGGAATGCGCCCGTGGAGGAGTTGACGCCGCCCACCTTTTCGGGATACGGCTTGGCGAGATCCGCCTCGCTGATCTTGCTCATGCCGAGCTCCACCGCCGCGATCGCGTTGTCGATCTCGCGCAGCAAGTCGGCGCGCGGCACGTCGCGGTCGCCGAACTCCGCGTCACGATTCCGCACGTAGCCGTTCTTGCCGAGGACGTTGCCGAGGAAGTACTGGAGATTGCCGGCGAGGTGCAGGGCGAGATTGCCGCCCGGATTCGCGACGCCGGGAGGTACCTGCCACAGGTCGCCCTCGGTCGGGTACGATTCGATTTCACGGCGCAGCGCTTTGAGCTCGCGCGTGATGACGTTGGTGATCCATTCTTTCATTCGACCCTCCCCACACGCATCGTCACCGGCCAGCGGGCCAAACGCGCCTGCTGCGGCGCGCCCCATGCGCGCTCGAGCTCGTTCACGAGCCCGTCCACCGGATCCTGGTGATGCTGCTTCATGAAGCCCCGCGTCGCCGACCAGGTCCGAACGTAGCCCGCGACATCCGCCAGACTCATCGCTTGCTCGATGACGAAGCTCGGCGCCGTGAATTCATGAAATGGAAATGTGATGGATTGGTAACGCGTGTCGACATGCCGCCGTTCCGGCGGCCAGTACGGCCCCACGATCCCGCGGTAAAAGCGCTGCACGATGACGTCGATTTGAGGGGAGATCTCGAACAGGACATACGTCCAGATCGCGATGATCCCTTGCGGCCGCAGCACTCTCCGCCCTTCCCGCCAGAACCGCTCATGATCGAACCAATGCACCGCTTGCGCGGCGGCGACGAGGTCCATCGAGCCGCTGTCCAGCCCGCTCTGTTCGGCCGACGCAAGCCGGTACGTCACGTTGGGCCGCGGCGTCGCTTGCTCGATCTGCGACTTACTCGGATCGGTCGCGGTCACGTGTGCGAATACACGCGCCAATCCCACCGCCGCCTGCCCCGTCCCCGTGCCGGCATCCCACGCCGTGTCGCGTGCCGGTGCCGCTGCAGCCAGGAAGTCGAATAACGCCTCCGGATAATGCGGCCGGTAGGCCGCGTATCCGGCGGATACGCCGGAGAAGTAGTCCGCGAAGGTCACGGTCTGGGAACTGCCGATGGTGGAGGTGGTGGAGGTGGAGGTGCTGGCGCAAGCGGTGGCGTCGTCCGCTGCGCGTCGCGGCACTCCGGCCACGAGCCCGGCTGCCCGCTCGGTGTCGCTGCGAAGACGGTGCGCTTCTCGCGCGACATCCGCACCGTATCCTGGTCCGCCAGATACACGAGCATCGCGGCGAGCGCCGCATTGTTCTTCACGTCGTCAAAGCTGAGCTTGTCGTACGTATCGCGATTGGTGTGCCAGGTGTAGCGACCGTAGTCCCAGTCGCCCGAGCCGAGGCCGAAGCCGGGCGCGCCGCACGAGACGAACGACGCGTGATCGGTTCCGCCGCCCGATGGTGCTCCCGGAAAACTGAACTTGATGTTGCGCGTGATATCGGCGGGAACGCGCGCCAGATAGCGCGCGAGCGCCGCCGAGGCGTCCGGGAATCCGGACGCACTCATGTTCTCGATTCGGCCCGTGCCATTGTCCTGATTGAAGAGTGCCTGCAGGCCGCTCACGATCTCGGGGTGATCCTTCACGAACCCGCGTGAGCCGTTGAGTCCCTGCTCCTCGCCGCTCCAGTGCCCGACGAGAATCGTGCGCCGCGGATTGGGATAGACGCGCTTCAAGACCCGCATCGCTTCCATCATCGTGATAGTGCCGGTGCCGTTGTCGGTCGCGCCGGATCCGCCGTCCCACGAATCGAAGTGCGCCGACAGCATCACATACTCGTTGGGCAGCTGGCTCCCCTTGATTTCCGCGACCACGTTGAAGACCGGCACCTCGCCGAGCGCCTGGGACTCCGCGGTGACCTCGACGATTGGTCCCTGATTGTTCTGGGCGAGCCGGAAGAGCAGGCCGTAGTCCTCGCAGGCGACATCGAGTACCGGCGCGCGGTCGGTGTAGGCCTGGAAGACTTTCTGGACGCCCCAGCCCTGCGACCAGAAACTCGCGATGATGCCTGCCACGCCGGCTGCTTCGAGCCGTCGGGAGAGCCCGGCGACGGCGGACACGCCGCCGCCTGTGACGTAGCCGGTGCGCTGCAGGCGCTGTTGCCAGGCCTGCTGCGCAGCGGTGCGCCGCGCCTTGAGGGTATCGGCCGTCGGCTGCGTTGCCCACTTCTCCCAGCTGTCGTCCGGGCGGCAGGTCGGCTGCGCAAAGGAGACGAGCACGAACTTGCCCTTGGCCTGCGGCAGCCAGGCGACGAGCCCAGCGCTATCGGCGACATCGGGCAAGATCACGACGGGTGCGCGCACCGGCCGCCCTTTCGGCGTCGGCGGGCTCCACGCGAGCGCCATGCCTTCGAGCGTGCGCTGGCGGGGCGCGACGAGATCGATGTGCGTTCTGCCGCGCCGCCAGCTGCGCCACGTCCCGTACTGTTCCTTGCGCGCCGCGATCCCCCACGCCGTGTACGTCGCGACCGCCCAGTTCTGCGCGGCGGTCATGCCGGGCGACGCCGTCAGCCGCGGACCCAGCGAGTCGAACAGCACTTGCGCGAGGCGTGGCAGCTCGGAGCTGTCGGTTTCGATAGCCCAGATGCGGCGCAGGACCGGGTCGTCAACAGCAAAGCCCGTGGGCTGTGGGAACTGCGCGGCGGCGGTGGTGGTGATGGCGGCGAGGAAGCAGACGGTCGACAGAGCGAGTCGCACGGTGCAGCTCCGGTCAGTTTGGGGGATGAGAAGTCTGCGCAGAGGAGCGGGCGAGTGGAAGGGAGCGTAACCAACCAGGGTGTGTTAACCCCGGGCTGCCAGCCCGGGGTTAACAAACCCGCTCACAACGTCAACCGATACCTCACTTCAGGCACACTAGTTCTTGGGTACGTCCGTTTACCGCCGTCCAATTCAAGCCCGCACTGCTCGTAAAACCGCCGAGCCTTCCAGTTTTCCTCGAGCACCCACAACGTCACCTCCTCGAACCCGCGCCGCCGAAACTCCGCGAACACACGCTCGAGCAGTATGCGCCCAAACCCCTTACCTCGCAGGTGCGGGAGCACATGCAGCGATGTGATGTGTCCGACGCGCGTCGGGTCATCGTCAGCGTCGGGTGTAGGGATCATTTGACAGAACGCGACCGCCTCACCGTTCTCTTCGCTCAAGAACACCGGCCATTTGCCATCGGCGATCCGTTCCGCCCAAAACGCCGTGCGATAGGCGAGATCCGTCCGCGCGATCACGTCGTCCGGCATGATGCCCCGGTAAGCCACATTCCACGACTCGACATGAATGCGGCCGACCGTGGCGGCATCGGCGGCCACCGCACGGCGGATCGTCACCGGACGA